>Ga0187782_10004867_pt1 | contig 10029 bp, 9 predicted proteins | sample 0715_SJ02_MP15_2_FD_132454 | JGI IMG/M metagenome (GOLD analysis project Ga0187782, IMG submission 132454) | Tropical peat soil microbial communities from peatlands in Department of Meta, Colombia - 0715_SJ02_MP15_20_MG | ecosystem: Environmental > Terrestrial > Soil > Wetlands > Peat | place...
ACGACGGAAAAGATGTGCAGGAGTGGATCGAAGACGATGAAGAGCTCGAAGGATGCTGCTGTTGACTCAACATCAAGGGTGCTAGACTCTTTGAGAGACAAGTGTTGAGATCGAGTCATGAGCGCCGATTTTTGCTGAAACGAGATGCCGATCATCGCAAAGATCTTGATCGCAGTAAAGTATGGAGATCACGTATTCTCTATGCGGTGACCTCATTATGTGTAACGGGAAAAGGCATAGAATCGCTCAAGTGAGTGTCAACAACAGCTCGACATAGGGAGACGGGCTAGGACTTGCGTGTTGTTCGTCTAGCCCGCTTCTGCTTATCACTTCGGTTAGCCGCAAGACATTCATCTCCTTAAGTTTCAGGTGGTGAGCGCGAAACGGCACGTCCCCTTGTGCCGCTGACCATTTTTCACCTCAAAGACTCGCGCTCACCACCGGCAAAGACTTCAAATATTTTTCCTCTCTCCTAAATGCAGGCAGCATTGAGGCGCCAGTTCAGGAGAAGAAATGTGAGTTCGGAGAGCACAGAGACAAGGTTTGTCGGCGGTCTGAGAAGACTTACGTAGGGATGTGAACCATCCTAACGAGAGACCACGTCGAAAAAGCGATAAAAGACTATTACCACGCGTACGGTCGGGCGTTAAGGGGCGAGTGGCCGTGAAGGACAAAGCGTGTCTCCGTTGTCTTCAGCGCATTCGACGATATTATTGCCTTCTCTGTGGTGATCCTTAATGGGCCCACCCATTTTTTTCTATTGGTGCTTTGCACAACTCGAATTGAGGTGAAGGTTATGGCAGCAAAGCTCAATTACAAAAAACCCACATGCCCGGCGTGCGGGGCGCGACTCAAGCCCCTTGTAGAGGGCGTCAAAACGCAGTGTGACGTCTGCGCGTGGGAGGTTTTGCCCATGAACGGCTATGACGTGTACACCTTACACCGTGAGTATGTGCGCTGACCAGTAGCCGGGCGCTGCGCCCTTAGAGCCGAAACTTGGCAGTAAACGACAGATGGCCGCGGGCTGATTATATATATGCGTCCAGCTTACGAGAAGGCCAAAATGGTCTGTAAGATCTGGGACCGGTCTCGATTCGTCAGCCGTCCGGTGATAAAATTGAGGAATGGAAGGGCACGTCTGAGCTCAGCCGTTGAAAAATGGGTGCGCGCGACGTTGAGCACAATCGTCGGATCGACACTCAGACTCAAATGACAGACGGTACTCATGAGATCGTAGTCCAGCGCACGTTCGATATTCCCGATGAGGCGAAGATAATCGATGAGGCACATGCCGCGTTGGATTGTCGCTAGGAAGTTATCGCGCCGGATATCTCCGTGGACGAGTTTATGTCGGCGCAGCTGTTTCACGAGCCTGAACACGGCGTTGAGATTGTGGTCGTTGAGTTCGACGCGCTCAAGCGGCAGCCCGTCCACGAATTCCATGAGTGCCACTGCTCCTGCGGTCATCTCGAACACGCCGAGGGACGTGGGCACGAAGATATTCGCTCGTTTCGCGGCAGTGAGAAAGCGCGCTTCGTGCTGCAAGAGCGCATATGCGGAGGCGCTGCCGTCGAATGAGACGTCGACGATGTCGTTCCGTACGAAGCGGGCGTTCTTGTTCGTGATGATGTCCTGGTGCGCGCGTAGCCCGTCAGCGGTGACCACTTTTGCGAGGTATACGCGATCGTCGTTACCGACGCTCCCTGCCACTTTCAGCGGAATGGAAACCCAGTGAGTCCCGGACGAAAAAGGAATGACCTTTGCCGTGTCAAGGTCGAAGTTTGTTATTAGAAGACGTTCGATCTCTTCGTTATGCCCGCTGGCGATGGAAGTCGCGGATTGACGTGATGGATCCGGCATTTGAGTGGTCAACAGATTACCTCGTGCGACTGTCCTCAGTTTAGAAGACTGCCTTCCTATATCTGAGGTCGCAATGCCTTAAACAGACTACGACGCGAACCAAGCACAAGTAATCTCTCGGAGACGTTTGGTAGAAGTTCGCCAGTTCAGATTAAACCACTACGCGAGTTGCCGTTGTGGTAATCGACGATCATAGAGGTGCTCGTGTGAGAGTTTAAAGCTTGTAATCTTTGTCTTGCCTTTAATGAATGCGTCTCTAATACCGTCAAAACTTGAGCAATCTACCAGTGTCGCAGCATTTCCAATTTCTTCAACAGCGTGTGCATCACTTGCCCCAGCGACAGGCTTGCCATATCGCTCGGCCAGCATTTGGGCGAGCATGTTTTGTGATTCCAAGGTTTTTGCGTTGAACGCCTCAATGATATCAACCTGTTTTGTGAGCGCACTCGGGAGCAGGTTTTTCCCTTCCCGGTAGGGATGCGCCCACATAACCACCCCACCCTGCTCTTTTATCTCTTCAATTACTTCTGTTGCCTCCCGCGATTGTATCTCTTTGGTCAAAAACAGGCCGATTATATCCGCTTTACCTGTCGTCTCTATTTCAGACCCGACTATGACTACGAAGTTCCGATCGCTGTTGACCTTCAACGCTTTAAGCCCGCCACGAATTGTATCGTGATCGGTTACCGCAACACCGCTTAGACCCCTTTTCTTTGCCATCTTAAGGACGGCCCTCGGTTCTATCGAAGAATCTGGCGAATATGCTGAATGAATGTGAAGGTCCAGGATCAACTTTGCTCTCTCCTTCTTATTTTCCTTCAATTGACCACTTTTATTTATGCGTCCGGTTTAGTGCAACAGCCTAAATTGATCGTCTGACTGCATACTTGTTCGAAGCGTTATTTGATTGGCTTAGATTGCTTAAATTCTGAAAAGGTGATCAGGCAAATACTTTGCGCATATACTTTATATACTTCACAGCTTCCAGAAACGCGCTAAGCCTTTTAAATGTCGACAGGAACCAAAACACACAGTTAATACGATGGGGCCTACTCCTATCTTCAGCTACATCGCGAATATGCAATTACCCGCGCAGAATTACATACGAAATCAGTTGAATGGCCTAAAAATAGCCCGCTTGTTAATAACATTCAGTGGCGTCGACGGTTCCGGGAAAAGTACCCTCGCTCATGCACTTATTGAGCATCTCAATAGCGAGGGCGTTAGAACTGAGTACCTTTGGTGGTTTTCTGCTAATGAGTCGTTTCTTGGGAAAATCGCGTGATCAGTGGTCCAGAAACTTGCCAAGCCTGTAGAGAGTAACGCTCGTGGATTTCCGAAAGTCGGTCGGGTGCGGGCGCTATACCAGTCACTCGTACTCATGGACTTTTTATTGCACGTGTGGTCCTCGTCAATTTTGGGGAAGAATCTTGTCTGCGACCGCTACGTGTACGACATCGTCGTTTTCTTTGCAACTGAGTTGCATTATTCTGAATCTAAAACCAAAAACCTGACACTATTGCTCAAGAACATTACGCCAAAACCAATGATTGGCTTTCTTGTAGATGTGCCCGCTGATATTGCTATGCAGAGGAAAAACGATATACCCTCGAGCGAGCAACACGAAAGACTTCGCAAGTTGTATTTTAATCTTGCCAAAGGTGACCCAACCGTGAAGTTCGTGGATGGATCCAAACGCCTTGAAGAGGTAAATTACAACGTATGGGTTCAAGTGAACGACCGCCTCACCAGAATCACAAGGCGCTGAAAAGCTCTGCATACAAGAACCGCTCTAGTTGCCAATCGACGACACGCTTCAAGAGTATGTGAATGATTTGACAGGAAATTAGCTATAAACCTGTCAATTCGCACTTAAGGCAACTAATGTAAGGCCCTTTCAAGCTCCCGTGACTCTCTCAAAAGCTAGCGATCGAGATCTCCGAACCACAGGCATCTTGTGACTTACCTTCGGTCGATCTCGACGCCGCGTCAACCTCGTTAGGCTTGCAAGTACTCAGCAGGAAAGATTCCACGGAGCTAATACCGTCCCTCAAGTGCCGACGCCTCAGGAAACAGCAGCGATCAGACTCAAAAAAGACAGCGGATTCATTATTACGTCAACTGATTATTCGAGCGTGAGTGACGCATCTGTCTGCCTCCCCTGGCATAATCGTTTGCAAATGCCGCCATCAACAGGAGGTAACGAGATAAACTGTGCCCCACGTCAATAGCAGCCGCTTGCGCGATCAGCATCCACGTTTATGCCGCCCAGTCGTGCATAAACCATTTAAGCACGCCCAATGTTAGTCGCATGGAGATGCGATCGCCGATGGAAGAACTAAGCGAAAAAAGGAACGATGTTGAAGAAGCGCTCAGCGCGGCACGTGAGCGCGGAGCCCGGTTCGCTGATATCCGCCTCGAGAGCTCTGATGGCACTTCAATCTCCGCGAAAGACGGGATAACGAAGATAAATAGCTCTAATGAACTTGGGGCTGGAATACGGGCCTTTTTAGAGGGCGCGTGGGGATTTGCCTACACGACAGAAGTAGATCGCCGCGGCTTGACTGACTGCGCTGAACGTGCGGTCAGTCTCGCCAAAGCTGTGCATGAGCGCGCTGAGAAGTTTTCGATTGAGGTGCCGGCTTTTGAAGACACGGTCAAGACGACCGTACAGCGCCTACCGACTCAAGTCTCAATCGCCGACAAGCTCGGCTACGTCCTGCAGCAAGAGCGAGAAGCAAAAGAAACAGATAAGCGCGTGAGCAGCACAGAGATCGGATACTCCGACATCGTTCTGCATAAGATAATTGCTAATTCTGAAGGAACGTACATCGACGAGACCGTCGTGCGGTCGATTGCTCGCGCCATGATCTTTGCGAAAGAAGGTCCATTGCGACAGTCAGGCTTTAAGGCCAAAGGTGATTCAATGGGATTCGAGCTGTTTTTAGATAGTGCTGATATCGGCCGAACTGCTGCAACCCAGGCAGTCTCGCTCCTCGATGCAAAACCGGCACCTTCTGGACAGTTTGATGCCGTGCTCGACCCATCGCTCTCCGGGGTTTTTGCGCACGAAGCGTTCGGACACGCGTCCGAAGCTGACGCGATCATTTCTGGCACGTCTATCTTAGCTGGGAAGCTAACCCAGAAGATTGGATCAGCAGCAGTGACGATCGTCGATGACCCGACCTTGCTGAGCTACGGCTACATGGGCTACGACGATGAGGGTATCCAGACGCGCCGAAAAGTCCTCTTGGAGGGCGGGATTTTGCAGACTTACCTCACCGACATCGAAACCGGGTCGCGCCTAGGCTTAGGGACAAACGGCAGCGCGCGAGCCCAGCGGTACGACGCTCCGCCCATTGTGCGGATGAGTAACACCTTCTTTGAACCCGGAGACTACGCATTTGACGAGCTGCTGGAGGGGTTCAGCGGCATATACTTTGTCGGCTGGCAGTATGGCTACACGACTCCGACAACCGGGATGTTCACCTTCAAAAGTAGAGAAGCGTACGCAGTCGAACGCGGAGAACTGCGCGATCACTTGAGGGACGCTGCGCTGAGCGCGATGACGCTCGAGATCCTCCACAAAATCAACGCCATAACGCGGACCCTGTCGTTCGACCCCGGAACGTGCGGCAAAGACGGACAGATGACGCCAAACACCACGGGAGGCGCCTACATGCGAGTCAGTGACGTCGTTGTGGGGGGGATATAACGTGATGGCCCACACCGAGCGAGAGGTTGCGCTCCTCGAGGCATGCACGCGGGCATTGGCGCTCGTAGACACGTCAATCTACCAAGGAGAAGCATTCGCCACTCACTCGAACTCTGTCAGCGCAGAGCTCGAAAAGGGCAAGATCAAATCAAGCCAAAGCGGCTTTGAGAGTGGCATCGGGATTCGGATCTTCAAGGATGGCAGCATGGGGTACGCGCACGCATCTCTGGAACGCGTTGAGTTCGCTGTCGACCAAGCGATCTCCGCGGCACGTGCCGGACGCCCTGACAGCGATTTCAAATCGCTTCCGCTCCCCGAGCGTTATCCCGTCGTCTCAGGTACCTGGGATAACACGATCGCATGTCTCGACGTCTCAACGGTCGCGCAACTTGCGATTGACGTCGCTGACGCATCGCGTGTTGACAAGCGCATCGATATAATCAATTCTGGCGCGTCAGTCGGGCGCTGGAGCGGCGCGATCGCAAACACGTTCGGCGTTTCGGGAACGGACAGTGGAACGCAGGCGGGGCTCGACGTCGACGTGATTGCGCATAAGGGAGAAGACAGCGGAAACGGATTCGAGTACGCTGCGTCGCGGCGCTTAGATTTCGATGTCGATTCGGTTGGAAGTGCGGCCGGAGAGATGGCGCTGCGCAGTATGAGCCCACAGCCGGTTCAATCAGGCAAGATGCCTGTCGTGCTTGATCCCCTTGCCGTTGGGTCTGTCATTGCGGCTGCAGTCACCGTGAGCGCCGAAGACGCGCAACGAGATCGGTCGTTTCTAGCAGGGAAAATAGGCGAACACATCGCTGTAAGCGCATTTACGATCGTAGATGACGGACTCCGTCGCGGCGGCTTAGAGACAAGCCCATTTGATGCTGAAGGAGTCCCATCGCAGCGAACGCCTCTCGTCGAAGGAGGCGTCCTGCATTCGTACCTCTACGACAGCTACGCGGCAAACAAAGAGGGGACAACGAGCACGGGCAACGCCTCTCGCGGGGACTTTCGGCAGCCGCCTTCGATATCGCCCACAAACCTCGTAATCGCAAGCGGCGCTGAGGCGAACGTAATCGAGGATGTGAGACACGGCATCTATATTAGGGCCACCGGCGATCGGCCGAATCCGAGCACCGGAGAGTTTTCCGGAATGGTCTACGCCGGCTACGCCATCGAAAGCGGCGAACTCGGACACGCCCTTAAGCAAACCAACATCGGAATCAACGTCCTCGACTTGCTCCAGCAGATCGATGGTATTACTCGCGAGGTCAAGACGTACTTCAGCTTGACGACGCCGACCATTCGGATAAGAGATGTCAGCGTCGCAAGCAGCGGTTGAGAGCCAACGCAAGCAGTAAATAGAGGAAGAATAGATTCTGCTTACTCGGGAGAGACGCCATGGCGGCTTTTTTGCGAGACTTAGAAAAAACAGCGCGTCAGAACGATAGCTGGCTGTGCGTGGGGCTGGACCCTGATGGCACGGTGGATGATGTTTTCGATTTCAACCAGCGTATCATCAGCGCTACGCTCGATTTGGTCTGCTGTTTCAAGGTTAATACGGCGTTTTACGAATCACGCGGCCCTTCGGGATTGGACGCCCTTATCAAGACGGTGCAGTATATCAAGGATTTCGTGCGCGTGCCGGTCATCGTCGATGCAAAGAGGGCTGATGTGGCACACTCGTCAAAAGCACATGCCAAGTACGTGTATGAGATCGTGGGAGGTGACGCCGTGACAGTAAGCCCTTATATGGGACTCGACGCGATAGAACCCTTCATCGAGCGGCGAAATAAGGGCGTTTTTGTCCTTTGCAAGACGTCGAACGCTGGGGCCGCAGAGATACAAAACCTAGCATGTGCGGAGCCTCTCTATCAGGTCGTTGCTAAGAAGGCCTTGAGATGGAACATACACGGCAATCTCGGCTTCGTTGTGGGCGCTATGCAAGGAAGTGAGCTTCAGGCAGTACGCGGTATTGTGGGCGACGAGATCCCACTCCTCATTCCGGGCGTCGGATCACAAGGCGGTGACCTTCAGAAAGCAGTCACGTCAGGGATGAACGCTCAAGGGCGCATGGGCATCATCGCCGTGTCCAGGGATGTTATTTTCGCGCAATCACCACACAAGATGGTAGCACAATTCAGAAATGATATCAACGCCTGTCGAGCCGATAGTAGTGGTAGGCAGGGAGTCTAGGTCACGCGGCGGACCTTCACTTGGCCAAGAATAGCATTCACGCTTTCTTGGGTTATGGAGACATCATCGATGAGAGTTGCCGCGGTTCCCGTCGCTGCTGCCCTCGAGGCCGCTTCCTTGAAATTTTCTCCCATGACTAAGCTCTGAACAAATCCAGCAACGGCTGAGTCTCCGGCACCGATGGTATTTGTCACAGTCACTCGCGGCGGATGCGCTATCCAGCGTTCACCCTCGGTTACCAGCAGCACGCCTCGGGCGCCCATTGAGACGAGGACCACATCAACGCCTCGGTCGTGCACTTCTGCGGCGGCATCGACGATCGAGCTCATATCTTTGAGCTGCCTAGCTAAGAGTCGCTCGAGCTCGTGCACGTTCGGCTTGATAATGTGGGGTTTCGCCCTCAAACCGGCCCTGAACGGCTCGTCGTCGGAATCGAGAACGACCGTCGCTCCTTTGCCTTTTGCGATCTCTACGATTTTTTGGTAGATGATGGGATTGACCCCGGCGGGAACACTACCACTGAGAATCACGTAGTTAGCATCCTCGAGCCCTTTGATCATATCGATCATCTCCATAAGCTCGAAGGACTGGATCAAAGGGCCGCGTAGATTGAACGAGATTTGCCGGTTCTTCGCGGTCTCGTGAATATACACGTTCGTGCGGGTTTCAGCAGAGATTCTGACAAACTCGCAGTTGACGCCAAGATTGAGCAGGCATCCTTCGAGCTCCTGCCCTACGAAACCGCCTGCAAACCCAATCGCTTTGTTGTCCACACCAAGCCGAGTGAGGGCTTTGGACACATCAATGCCTTTGCCGCCAGCATATCGGTCATCACCGTCAACTCGATTAGGGTTGTCGTATTCGATGGACTCAACAGTGAGTATGCGGTCAAGCGCAGGATTCAGCGTGATCGTGTATATCATAGCTCTCTCCTTTCATGCCACGCCGAGATTATTGAGGTGTTGGCAGCGCTACGTATGTCCGAGCTAGGGTCACGACATAGTATAGTCGTTCACTTTAAACTCTTTTCTTCCGGTGTAGATCTGCAGCGCTTCTTCCACGCCTTCGCCGTTGACGACGATGGCTGAAATTGCATTGCACATTTGAATGGCTTCCTTGAGCCGCTTTTGGTGTATGTTCCTGCCGGTGGCATTGCCACTTGCGCCGCTGACGAAGATTTGCTCCCAGAGGCGCTCGAGGAAGAGTCTAACGTCGACAGTGGACCCCCCTGCGCACAATACTTTGCATCGGCCCGCTGCCTGGACGGCCTCTTTAAAGGCTTCTTTGGAATCTACGCCGTCTTTCTTCGGGTAGTTTACTTTCACAAAATCCGCGCCGAGGACAGCGCCCAACCCGGCAGCCCCTGCAATGAGATGCGGGTCGTGCTCATCTTTCACTGCCTTGCCGCGGGGATAGATCCAAATGATGGCGATCATGCCACGTTTGTGAGCGCCGTGAATGATCTGGGCGGCCTCGTGCAGCATGTGCGCTTCGTATTCACTTCCAGCGTAGATTGTATATCCGACGGCGGGAATGTTCAACGCCGAACTCTTCCGAAACTCATCGACTTGTTGCATAGAATAGAAGAGGCCACTGAACGGTTCTGCTTGCGCGGTCTTTACCAGGTTCGACTTGGAATTAAGCTTTATAAGATAATTGACGCTTGCATAGTCCTCGCCGTAGCGAGCGATCAAGCCCATCTGCGTCGCAAAACACCCGATTTCAGCGCCACTCGCGATTCGAAACAAGTGCTCTGGATCGTTGTCGTCAGGGGAGACGCCAGAGCCATGGAAATCATCGTTCAAGTGCTCAATTTTCTGATCTCCCGCAAAGAGCATCAGACGACCGCTCCCTTTGGTTATGGTGAATAGATTTCTTTTATATTCCATTCGCAGCTCCTGGGGAACGTCCAAAGGAGCTTTAATTGCACTCATCGAGAGACCCATTTCTTGCCTCCTGTCTGTGGGGTTTCTTCCCTTTTTCAATAACGTGACCGCTTAACTTATTGCCTTGTCGCCAGTTTTGATCTAAGTACAGCGCTTGATCGCTACCCATACCCAGCGTGGGGGCCTCCTTGCGGCTATTGAATCTATGTGGATCATTTATAAAGGCAGGATACCCTTGGCATGAAATGTGATAGATCAAAGCAAAGAACCTATAGAAGTGTGCCGCGGCGTCTTCCACATACCGGCGCAGCGACCATCGTGCCACGTTTACCTTATCGCTGGAACTGACAAGATCGTCATGATCGATTCGGGAATTGA
>Ga0187782_10004868_pt1 | contig 10029 bp, 12 predicted proteins | sample 0715_SJ02_MP15_2_FD_132454 | JGI IMG/M metagenome (GOLD analysis project Ga0187782, IMG submission 132454) | Tropical peat soil microbial communities from peatlands in Department of Meta, Colombia - 0715_SJ02_MP15_20_MG | ecosystem: Environmental > Terrestrial > Soil > Wetlands > Peat | place...
GGCCGGCTGCGGTGCTTACGAAAACAACTATACAGATGACTATTGCTTGGCAGCAGCCTTGCGGGCCTTTGCCCAGCGTTGTCTCTGCGCCTCGGCAATTCGTTCGCGGGCTTCCTTGCTCAAGGTACGGACTTTGAGCTTCTTACCGCCGGAATAACCGAGAGCACTGAGCGCCTTCCCTACTCTTCCCAGTTCAGCTTGAAGACGGGAGTACTCATTCTGTAGGGAAGCAACTACGTTGTTCATCGTCATTAGGGACCCCCTTGCCAGTTAGGCTATCACGAGTCGGAGTTTCTGTGTCCTACTCCGCCTAATGATTGATTAGAAATCGCGTATTAGAGAAGAGATTCGCCAAGAGAATAGTGGTGGAAGGTAGTGTCTGAAATCTGCGTGTTTCCGCCCCTGCCTAATGCCCGCGCGGGGATGCACTTTCCTGGGCTACAATGTTCTTACGTGGGGGGAGCTATGTACTGCAACTATTGCGGCAAAGTAATTCAGGATGACGCGGCGGTCTGTGCCTATTGCGGGATTCGTGTGGGATGCTCGGTAGCGCGTAAGCGCCTGGTGCGGCCGCGGCAGGGGCGCAAGATCGCGGGCGTGTGCCTTGGTTGCGCCGAATACTTTGACGTTGATGTGACGGTGGTCCGGCTGGTCTGGCTAATCACGGCTTTCATGACCGGCATTGGACTAATCTCGTACCCCATCGCCTGGATCGTCATGCCGGAAGAGCCACTGCTGCTGACGGCCCCCGCCGGCGCACAGCAGGTGACTAATCCGTAGACCGCAAGCAGGACGCAAGCTAAGATCGATTCACTGTTTCCACCATGCCCCCCATCTCCTCTCACCAGGTGCGAAGCGGTGACACCGAAATTGTTTACTGGGTGCTGGGCGAAGGCCCGCCGCTAATTCTTCTGCACCCGTTCCCGGCGAATCACGAATTCTGGCTGCCGGTGGCGCAAACGCTGGCCACGCGCTCTCGCATCATTCTTCCTGATCTGCGCGGGCATGGAGATTCGGGCGTTGGCGAAGGCCCGGCCACGATGGAAAAGCACGCCGCTGACATCGCGCGCATGATGGACGATGCGGGAATTGACCGCGCTCCGCTGGTGGGAGTTTCGATTGGCGGATACGTGCTGTTCGAATTCTGGCGCAGGCAGCGGGAGCAGGTGACGGCGCTGGCTTTGTGCAATACCAAGGCGCCTGCCGACTCGCCAGAGGCTCGTGCCGGACGCCTACAAGCGGCAAAGGACGTGCTCGAGCGGGGCACGGAATCGTTTTTTGAGAGCATGGTTCCGCGTTTGCTGGGCGAGACCACGCGCGCGACACGCCCCGATCTGGTTGCCGGCGCATTACAGATGATGAGGAAGATGTCACCCCAGGATGTGGCCCAGGTGCAGCGGGGCATGGCGGAACGCCCTGATTCGGTTCAGACTTTGAAAACCATTGATGTGCCGGCATTGCTCATCACTGGAGAGGAAGATCTGATAACGGGCCGAAATGAAGCTGAACTGATGCGGCAGCACATTTCCGGCAGCCAGTTGCGTGTGATTCCGAAAGCCGGGCATTACTCACCCTGGGAACAACCGGAAGAAGCGGCCAGGTTGCTGCGGAAGTTTTTGGAAAGCTGCGATTGATTTCTTATAGTTGAAGATCCTCGGGCCAAAGACTTAGGAGGCCAACGCCGTAGGGGACGAGAGACGTTGCAAGCAACGTCTCCACGATAGGGATTTTGTTACAATTTTCTCGCCATGATGGAAACTTTTCTCGTGCCCGAAAAAACCGCCGTCAGCGCCAAAGGTGATGGCCCATTCGTAGACATAAGCAGCGCCGGCAATCGCGTATTTTTGCTCACTCTGGAGATCACCAGGATTATCGAGCAGGAGTCGCTGGATGTCGCTATCCACGGGTCGGGCGACGGTACAACCTGGGACGCCAAGGCGCTCGTCGCCTTTCCCCAAAAATTCTATCGAGGACAGACGCCCATTTTGCTGGACCTGACCGGGAAACCGGAAGTCAAGTTTGTGCGTGCCCACTGGGAAGTGGCGCGCTGGGGACGGGGCACGGAAACGCCGATGTTCGAGTTTGCTGTGCGCATGAAGGAAGTCCCTCCTGAGATTTTGCGCGAGGCCACGGCTGAAGCCAAGGCGCTGGCCTAGGCCGGTAGTGCGCGATTACCCGCAGCCGTTATATTGATCCAGAAGTGAAAGCCAATTCCGACATCATCGTGTGTCCTGCGCGCGGGCTGCGCGGCAGCGTAAGTTTTCCCGGAGATAAATCGATCTCGCATCGTTATGCGCTGCTGGCGGCGCTTGCCGAAGGTCCCTCGCGATTGGCCAACTTCTCGACTGGCGCAGATTGCGCCAGCACCCTGGCCTGCCTGGGCGCGCTGGGTGTGAAGTGGCAGCGGCGGGAGGAAAACGCAATCCCGGAAAACACAATCGAAGTCCACGGAACCGGTTTCTCGCTGAGCGCACCGGGCCAGCCACTGGATTGCGGGAATTCCGGATCGACGATGCGGATGTTGAGCGGAATCCTGGCCGGTCAATCGTTTCCCAGCGAACTGGTGGGCGATGAATCGCTGTCGCGCCGTCCGATGGAGCGGGTCATCAGGCCGCTCGCAGCCATGGGCGCGCAGATCGCCTCGCAAAACGGGCGCGCTCCGCTGCGCATAACCGGCGCAAAACTGCACAGTATCGACTACTCCATGCCGGTGGCGAGCGCGCAGGTGAAGACATGCCTGTTGTTCGCCGGCCTGCTGGCGGAGGGTGAAACCAGCATCGAGGAACCGCGGCGGACGCGGGATCACGGGGAATTGGCGCTCCGGGCTTTTGGCGCGCAGCTTCGGTGCCAGGAGAACAAAATTCGTATTCGTGGGGGCCAGCGTTTGCGCGGCATCGAAACGAAAATTCCGGGCGATATCTCCAGCGCCGCTTTCTTTCTTTGCGCCGACGCGCTGTTTCCCGGGTCGCAGTTGACGATCATTGATGTGTTGATGAATCCGACGCGGGCACGGCTGCTCGATCTCTTGATCCAGATGGGATTGCGAGTTTCTGTCACCCAGCTCGAGGAAGCGTATGGCGAACTCGTGGGGACGTTGCAGGCGGAGGGGAACCGGCTGAAAGGCGCGGTCATCGCCGGATCCGATGCCACCGCGCTGATCGATGAACTTCCCGTGTTCGCCGCGATTGCTCCCTACACGGAAGAAGGAATTGAAATCCGCGATGCGAAAGAATTGCGGGTAAAGGAATCGGATCGCATCGCGGCGATCGCCGCCAATTTGCGAGCTATGGGGGCACAGGTGGAGGAGCGAGAGGATGGTCTGAAGATTCCGGGCGGGCAGGCGTTGCACGGCTGCGAACTGGAGTCGTTCGGCGACCATCGCATCGCCATGGCATTTAGCGTTGCGGCATTACGGGCCCAGGGCGAAACCCTGATTCGGGGCGGGGATTGCGCGGCGGTGTCGTATCCGGCATTTTTCTCGACCCTGGAGAAGCTGGTCGAGCGTTGAGGCAATTGTGTGATAAAGTAATGCCCGCCTGCCCATTGGCCGAACCTGGGGATTTCGAACTCACTGGCCACATCGTCAAAGGAGCTTGCCATGTCGACACTCCGCGATTTGGTGAAAGACCGCAAAGTTTATTCCATCAATGCTGACCGCACCGTTCTGGAAGCAGCCCGCTTCATGATGGAACACAACGTCGGCGCCCTGCCGGTAATGCGCAATGGCGAACTGACCGGCATCATCTCCGAGCGCGACATCATGAATCGCGTGGTCGCTCTCGGCCGCACGCCGGGGCACACGGCTGTAGCGGAGGTCATGACGCCCAAGCCGCGTGCGGTGGGTTTGGATGAGAGCATCGAAGAGTGTCTCTTCATCATGCACGAATTCGGATTCCGCCATTTGCCGATCGTCGATGGGAAGGAAATCAAGGGTCTGCTATCGCTGCGCGACGTACTGATGTATCAAGCGGCCGAGATGGAACGGCAAAGCCGACGGGCGGCGTCGTAGGGCGGGTTTCGGGCTTCGGCTATCTGGCGCGAGAGGTAGCAAGCTACGTCTCTACTCTACGAGTGTGACGAGAATCGCCCGAACGGCTACGCCGTCGGCCTGTCACGCTGCGGCTGGACGGCCATAAATTCTTCCGCGAAGCGCTGGGCGTAATTCTCCAGCAGCGATTGCACCCGGCGCTGATCATGCGAACGCAGGATCAACCCGGCGTGGTGGCGCTTCTTGATTCTTAAAAACACCTCGGGATCGTTGTAGGCGGAGGTATCCGGATTTTCCTGTTTGGCCAGCGAGATAATCACTCCGGCATATTCATTACGAGTTGCCGGAAGCCGGTAACTGCCATTTTCTCCGGCAACTTCGATGCGGGCCCATTCGCGCCAGAGATTTATGCCGGTTGCCGCCTCCACCATCTCATTGATATAAGCGCCGCCTACGCGCGCCGCGCATTCCAGAAAATAAAAATGACCATCGTCGTGCGCCTGGATGAATTCGGCATGGGAAACGCCACGCACCAGTCCCAGCGCGGCGATCAGATCACGATTGATCTCACGTAAGCCGGAGTTCTCTGCGCTGTCACGGGGAACCGTGAATGAGGTGAAGACTCCTCCGCCTTGAGCCACGTTCATCGGCGGCTTGCCGTATTTGCTGACGTTGACAAACACGATCTCCTTTTCGGACACCACCGAGTCCACGTGGTAAACCTCGCCGGGAACGAACTTCTCGAGCAGAAATGAAGATTGCTTGTCGCCGAGCTGATCGAGCACCGGCCACAACTCCTCGGGAGCATGAATTTTCTTGATGCCGATTGCGGACGCCTCCTGCCGCGGCTTGAGAACCCACGGACCGGCGACATGCTCCATGTAGTAGCGGATATCGTCGTGATTAACGACGGGAACAAAATCGGGCACACGCACGCCGCGGTCGAGCGCCCGCATGCGCATGGCCAGCTTGTCGCGGAAGTAGCGCATGGTGGTCAGTCCCATGCCGGGGATGCGAAGGTGTTCGCGCAGCGTGGCGGCGGTCTCCATGTCGAACTCGTCGAGCGCCACGATGCGGTCGATCTTTTGCGTGCGCGCCAGGTGGGTGACGGCGTTCACGATGTCGGGGATGGGAAGTTCGGCGGGAATATAAAACGTATCCTCGAGGCTCTGGCGCGGCCAGTCGGCGTTGCGCAGTTTCTCGGCCGTGAGCAAGAAGACGCGGCAGCCCTGGCGCTTGCACTCGCGCATGAATTCCTGGCCTTTTTCGTAGGTGGTAATACAGAGGAAGGTGAGTGGGTCGGGCATGGGCGGTGTTCCAGGGTTCTATGCTTATCAGAATTCGAGGAGGAAGTACATCGAGAGGGCGTCAGGTGGTGTGGTCAGTTTGCAAGGAAGCGAGCCAAACGTGCCCGTTCGGTCGCCTGCGCTCCCTCAGGGCGGGCTACGATATGCGCGCGGCTCGCCAAGGCTGCGCAAAGGACGCTTGCTCAGGATGACACCAAGCTGCACCACTACCAATCCGGGGGCAGTAAAGAGCAGGTTCCTCGCCGCGGCTTCGCCGCGACTCGGAATGACATCCGTGTGGAAGCTGCGACTTATCGTGGAAAGTTGCGGCCTATTTTTCCGGATGGAGGTTGCGACTTATTTCTCCAGATAGTATTGCACCGAGGTTACGACGCGGACGGTTTTCATCAGGCTGCTGTCGGCATTGTAAGCATTCGCGGCTCCCTCTTCGCCGCTTTCACTGCCTTGACCGGCGGCCAGAATCGAGAACACGCCCTGGTAGGCCTGGCGGATTGATCCGACCTTGCTGCCGGAATCGGAAGCGAAGCGGTCGGCGGCGGCGCGGGCGTTGCGCGTGGCTTCGGTAATCATGTCGGGCTTGATGGAGTTCAGCCCGTTAAACTTGTACGCCAATCCCTGGCCCGGATTGCTGTTCAACACGATGCCTTTTTGCAGCAACTGCATCGTCTTCTGTGCGGCGGCCGCGACCTGATCGACGCGCGAGGTGCGCACGGTAATGTCCTGCTCAACAATGTAGCGGTGCGGGGCGCGCGTCCCGCCGCCATATTCGTTGGCCTGCGTGTCCACCACCCGGACTACTCCCAGTTCGATCTCCGAGGTCTGGATGCCTTGCTGGTCGAGGAATTCGAGGATGGTTTTCTTGTCGGCCTCCGTTTTGGCGTATAGGGAGGACAAATCGTCTCCCGCCTCCTTGTAGCTGAGCGGCCACATGGCGAGATCGGACTTGACGGTTCGTTCCACCAATCCGCGGACGGTGACGTAGCGGTCGCTCAACCTGGTGGCCTTGATCTGCGCTCCCAGCACCCAGCCTCCGATAATGAGGCCGAGCGCGATCATCAGTCCGAGGGGGAACAAGCTGCGCTGCGTACCTTCCATATGCCCCCTTATGCGCGACGCTTTCGCGCGGCACACAAGTATAGCTCAGCGAGTGTTCGGATGATGTGATGGGTGATGTCTGAACAGATTAGGTTAAGACATTACCGCTGTGACGCCAAGCATTTCCATCTACCCGGAATTGCGCTATAGTTCCAACCCGGCATACTATCGCCGGTTTCCTAATCTGCGCGGAGGTCTCATATGGCTACGCAAACTCGTCCGGAAGGGAAGGCCAGGAGTTTTGGAGAAAACATTGAAAGCGACCTGGCGTCGCGGTTTCTGCGAGTGGTGGAAGTGGCGGCCATCGCCTCGGCGCACACCATGGGTCAGGGAGAACGCAGACTTTCCGATCATGTGGCTACCGAGGCCATGCGCCAGATCATGGACTCGATTCCCATGCGCGGCACCATCGTGATCGGCGAAGGCGAGCGCGACGAAGCGCCCATGCTCTATATCGGCGAGAAAGTTGGCGCCGAGTTTCCCGACGGCAGGGAGGTTCCCGAGGTGGATATCGCCGTCGATCCGCTGGAGGGCACCAATCTCTGTGCGACAGGAGCTCCAGGAGCGATTACGGTGCTGGCTGCGTCTGAGCGCGGAGGGCTGCTCAACGCTCCCGATTGCTATATGGAAAAGATTGTGGTTGGACCATCGTGCAAGAACGCGGTGGAACTCGATGCCCCCGTGGCTGACAATCTGAAGAACATCGCCAAACGGCTGGAGCGCGATGTGGAAGACCTGGTGGTGATCGTACTCGACCGTCCGCGCCATGAAAAGCTGATTGCGGACATACGCGCGGCAGGGGCGCGTATTCGTCTGATTGGGGATGGCGACCTCTCGGCCGGTATCGCCGCTGCGGTTATTGGAACCGGCGTGCACGCGGTCATGGGATCGGGCGGGGCGCCTGAAGGCGTAATCACGGCGGCGGCCATCCGTTGCCTCAATGGCTACATGCTTGGCCGCCTGGTGGTGAAACCTGACCAGGAAGAGCGGCTGGTGCGCATGGGAATCAAAGACAAGAACCGCATCTACGAGGCCCACGATCTGGCTCCCGGCAAGCAACTCATCTTTGCGGCGACTGGCGTTACGGACGGCGCTCTGCTCAAAGGCGTCCGCTTCTTTGGCGAGGGCACGCGAACGTCATCGGTGATCTTGACGCAGCAAACCGGCAAGGTGCGCTTCATCGAAAGCATTCACCTCGAAAAGGGGCCGGATGTGAAGGTGAGGTTCGCGTAGGCCGCAGATGCGAGCAATTGGGTTAGCGCTGTCCTAAACACGAACGCTGCGAGAATTGCTGAATCCATGAAAAGGAAATTAGCTCTTGCGTTGGTGGTTTGTCGGCTCTCGCGGGGCGCTGCTGTTCGTTTATTTTCTCCTATATGGAGTGATTCTCACGCGCCGTTTATATGTAGGCGTAGGGGCAATGACCCTTGTCGGAATTTGGACCGCATGGGAAGGTTTAAGGAGTTTCGCAACACAAGGCGTTCAACGCAGGTTTGAAAGACAGCGCCATCGGGTTTGACGACGCCGAATAATTCATCTAGAATTATAATCTAGATAGATATGAAAACCGTCGGCCTTTTCGAAGCCAAGCAAAAGCTCTCCGAACTTGTCGAGCGTGCCAGCACAGGCGAGCAGATTGGAATTACGCGACGCGGCAAGCTCACCGCCCTAATCGTTCCCGCCCGGCGTGAGCGTACCGTCAAGGAAATTTTCGACGACATCGAAGAAATACGGAAACAGGTCACCAGGTCCAAGAAGTTTTCGATCAGGGAGCTCATTGAGGAAGGGCGCGTTTGAATCGTTTCGTTCTCGACGCATCGGTCGGCCTGGCCTGGTTCTTAGACAATCCAGTTCCCGACCTGGCAGCGCGCGTGCGACGTGGCCTGGAGGACGGGGGCTCCGCGGTGGTGCCCGCATTGTGGTGCCTGGAAGTGGCAAACGGATTTGCCACCGCCGAACACCACCGTGACCTCGCTCCTGCTTTCACAGATCGATGCCTGACCGATATTGAGTATCTGATGGTTTCGGTCATTGAGCCGAGCGCGGTGGAAATTTCGCTGCGGCAGGCTCTATCAGTCGCCCGCGCCTTTGGTCTGACTGCTTATGACGCCGTCTACCTGGAAACCGCCCGGCGTGAAAGCCTGCCTCTTGCCACGCTCGACCGCCATTTAGCCGGCGCCGCTTCTCAAGCCGGCGTACAAATCATTAAGTAAGGCCTGGTCGGGTCGGCTATCGCCTCAAATACTCCTTCCTCACCTCCTCGGGCACATTCGGTTCCGGGGGGAAGTCCTGCGAAAATCCTTTGAACAGTGGAAGGGTGGGTTCCGAGCGCCGCGTACCGTCGTGGACTGCAATCGTGTGCGGGCGGCCGGCCTGATAGCCTTCCCACAGGGAGACGCCGGCGTAGGCGCCGTCCTTGCGCAAAATGTAGTAGACCATGTCAACGAAGCGCAGCTTGGTCATGTCGTGGTTGTAGATGTGCGCGATGCGCTGGAGCGCCTCCATGCCCGCTTCCTGCGGAGACATCCCGTGGCGCATGTTTTCCAGGATGGTGTGCGCGCCGGCGACCTTGATATTCTCTTCACCGCTGCCAGTGGCGCCGGCGGAGCCTACGTCCTGATCGGTGTAGCATCCCGCGCCGATGATGGGAGAATCGCCGCAACGGCCGGGGAGCTTGAAGGCGAGGCCGCTGGTGGTGGTGCAGCCGGAGATTTCTCCCTTCTCGTTCAGCGCCGAGCAGTGAATCGTGCCCGTGGGTGGAAACAGCACTTTGTGGATGGCGTCGGCCCGTTCTTCGGGAGCAATGCCTAACGCGGCGGCGTGTTCCTCCAAACGGCGATAGCGTTCGCGCCACAGCTCCGACTGGGGCTTGCCTTTTTCGGGCTGCTGCGGCGAGGCCTGTTGCGGCGCATCGGACGGTGGTTGCCAGTGAGGGTCGGCGAGGCCGGGTCCCCACCAGTCGTTGGTGGAGTGATATTCCTTCCAGAGCAACCAAATCCTGCGGGAGTGGTCGGTGAGCAGGTTCTCGCGCGGGAAGCCGACGGCCACAGCGAAGCGCTCCGCGCCTTCGCCCACCAGCATGACATGCCCGGTGTGCTCGAACACGGCCTTGGACACGAGCGACACGTTCTTGATGTTGCGCACGCCGCCGACCGCGCCGGCGCGGCGCGTGGGCCCATGCATGCAGCAGGCGTCCAGTTCGACCACGCCTTCTTCGTTGGGAATGCCGCCGAGGCCGACGCTGGTGACGTTGGGATCGTCTTCCGGGCCTTTGACCACGCGCAGGGCGGCGTCGAGCGTGTCGCCACCGCTTTTGAGGAAGGCGAAGGCGTCGTCGAGATAGTTGAATCCGTTGTGTGCGCAAATGATGATGGGGCGTTTGTACTCGCCGGATTGCGCCGCTGACACCATTGCGGTGGGTGCGATCTGTGCTTGCGCGTGCAGCCCGGTTTTGGCGGCGACGGCTCCGAGAAGGGAGGTCTTGACGAAGTCACGGCGGGAAAAAGACATGTTTCCTCCTGCTTTGGCCGAAAGCCGGAGGATATCATGTCGCGAGTACCGAGTACCGAGTTGCGAGTAGCGAGTCGAACCGGTTTCTGCACTCTGTCGAAACTCAAGAGCTAAAACACAGAGGGCACA
>Ga0187782_10004869_pt1 | contig 10028 bp, 8 predicted proteins | sample 0715_SJ02_MP15_2_FD_132454 | JGI IMG/M metagenome (GOLD analysis project Ga0187782, IMG submission 132454) | Tropical peat soil microbial communities from peatlands in Department of Meta, Colombia - 0715_SJ02_MP15_20_MG | ecosystem: Environmental > Terrestrial > Soil > Wetlands > Peat | place...
GTTGTGGGTGGCGTCGCTCAGCTTCTGGAGGGCGTCGGCCCCGACGTGGTGATTGGTCATCACCAGCCCCTCCGGCGAGATGAACGAGCCGGAACCCCCGACGTTGAAGCGGACTGAGGCCCGCTGCACATGGTCGAGCCACTCTTTCGTGGGCTCGAAGCCGTACCGTTCCTTCAAGATCTGACGCGGTGGCCGATTGAAGAGCCACATGCCTTCGTCGGCGAGGGCGGCTGCCGTCGCGTTAGTGACAAATGCCAGAGCCAGAAATCCGAGGCAGAATCGCTGGGGATGAAGACTCATAAAATTACTCCGGCGGGGGGGACGCCTCTACCGCGGACTGACGCTGCAGCCGTCGCCCCAAGAAAAAGAAGATCACCATCGCAGCGATGGCAATGAGCAACATGAGACCAAAGAACCACGCAGGAGAGAACCGACCCCGATCGGCGACGGCGTCGGTCAGCGACCCTCCGTAAAGTTGGGACATTCGATCATTGATCAGATCCGCCATCATGATCGTCGCCAGGAAGCAGCCCGTGATGAATCCCTTCATGCTTTGCGGGGCGGCGGTATACGACAACTCCAACCCGGTGCCGTAGATCAGGACTTCAGCCAACGTGAGCGAGATGTACGCGGCGGCTGGCCAGAACACCGAGATTTTTTTCGCGACAGGAACGATGAATCCTTTCGGCGCGTCGGGCGATCCGTGGGCCAGCGCGCCGGCCGCCCACATCAGAAACGCGGAGACCACGGCCATACCGAAGCCGAGCAGCATCCGGTTTGTCGCAGTAAAGACGCGATTGTTCGGGTCGACCTTGCGGAAAAACCAGACGCAGAATGGGGCGAAGATCAGCACGAACAGCGGATTGAGCGATTGGACCTGGTCGGGCGCAATGTGGAAATCCTCCTTCGGCCAGCCGAAGAGCGCGCCATGGGGGATGCTGGGGAGATTGACGTAATCCCGGATGAACCAGACCCAGATGGTGTCGTTGTGCTCATAGGGAACCCAGAAAAAGATGATCAACACGAAAATGCCGCCGAGCTTTCCCAGGGTTCTCCAGCGTTCGGCACGTTCTTCCGGCGACGTTTCACGCCGGACGAACTTGTCTTTGGCGTAGAACGGTTTTCCAGCCGCGAACACGATCAGAGACGCAACCATCAACCACGCCGGGAATTGAAAAGCCAGCGCGTAGGCATGTTGCAATTGGGCCGTAGTCGGATTGTTGCCCGCGTAGTAATTCCGGATTGCCGGCAGGGCGAAGGTCGAGATCAACGAGCCGATGTTGATCGAGAAATAGAACCAGAGGAACGCCGACGACAGCAGCTTCTCCTGCCCGGGGCGCTGCTCGTCGTAGGTCCGCCCCATGAGCGTGGAGATGTTCGGCTTAATGACGCCGCTGCCCCCGGCCAATAGCGCCAGCGCAATGTAAACAGCAAACCGGTCCGGAATTCCCAGGATGAAATGGCCGGCGACGTAGGGAATCGAGAAGCCGACGATCGTCCAGTACTTTCCCAAGAACCGGTCGGCAATGAAGCCGCCCAAGAGGGGAAGAAAATAGACCGCCGCTTTAAAGCGATATTGAATGGGGCCGGCTTCTGTCGCCGCGAGTCCGACGGCCGCGGTGAGGTACAGCGTCAGAATCGTGCGCATGCCGTAGTACGAGGCACGCTCGGCAAACTCGCCCCAGAAGAAGAACCAGAACGCGATCGGATGGCTGGTGGGGACCTTGGCGGCGGGCGCGGATGGGGCGACCGCATTTTCTGTGTCGAGGGCCATGATCAGTTTGTCTGGTGGCGAAGAATTTGCACCCCAGAATAAACTCGGCGGTCGCGGCGATGCAATGCTGTGCGTCGGGCGCAGCACGAACTTCGCATCAAAAAGCACCTCGGCGAGCGGCGGGCCCCACGGATCAGCGTTTGGCGCTTGTGACCGCCGGGGCCACGTTGGAGCGAAGCTCGTTTCCGGTTTCGTCGAGAACTTTAAGTGAGAGGTGCTCGGGCCCGACGTCGCTGCGGGCGATGATGTTGATGGTCACCTTGCACGACTCTTCGATCCCAGTGATCTCCCGCCGCTTCTTGTTATTGAGATAGTTGGCAACGCGATCGTGAATCTCGACGACCAGCCGGGAGGCCCCTTCGCGCGTCGCCAGCGTCATCAGCAGGCGCATCGTTTCGATCGCCATGCTTTCGGCAGTTTTGACCTGTCCCGTGCTGTGACAGCACGGGCAGTCCTCGTAGATGCTGCGGCGGAGCGACGGGCGAATCCGCTGCCGGGTCATTTCGATCAAGCCGAAGGGGCTGATCCGCAGGACTTTGATCCGCGCTCGGTCCCGGCGAACTGCCTCGCGCAGCGCGCGCTCGACCCCCCGGCGGTGCCGCTCCTCGCGCATGTCGATAAAGTCGTTGACGATCACGCCCCCCAAATCGCGCATGCGGATCTGCCGGCTGATTTCCTCGGCTGCCCGCAAGTTGACCTGGTAGGCCGTCTCTTCGGCGTTGTCGTCCGCGCGGAAGTTGCCGCTGTTGACGTCAATCGCCACGAGCGCTTCGGTCTGGTCGATGACGATCGAGCCGCCGCCGCGCAGCGGCACGTGCCGGCTTTGGATGCGCGCGATTTCCTCTTCGATGTGATACTTGTGGAACAGGGCCTCCTTGCCCTCGTAGAGCTTGATGCGGTTGACGTTCCGGGGCATGACGATCTTCATGAATTCGCGGGCCCGCTCGAAGGCCTGTGGCTCGTCGATCAAAACGTTGTCGATCTCGCTGTTGTAGATGTCGCGGATCGTGCGGATGATCATGTCGCTTTCTTCGTAGATCCCGACCGGCCCCGACGTCTTGCGGATGCGGCGCACGATCGTCCGCCAGAGCCGCAAAAGATAGTTGAGGTCCCGGTGCAGATCGCGCTTCGCCCGATCGGTGCCGGCGGTACGAATGATGAATCCCAGCCCCGGCGGCGGATTGAGTTCCAAGAGCGCCTGGCGAAGTTTGCGACGCGTGTCGTCGTCGGCGATCTTGCGGCTCACGCCGACTCGCTGCAGTCCGGGCATCAAGACGAGATAACGCCCGGGGATGCTGATATAGGTCGAGAGGGTCGGGCCCTTGGTGCCGATCCCTTCCTTGATGACCTGGACGAGAACCTCGCTGCCGCGGCGGAAGATCTCCTGAATCGGCGGCTTGTTGCGGACGCTGCGCTCGTTGAAGCGGCGGCGGCCGCGCTGGTAGCGGGGATCCTCTTCGTCGTCGGCTTTGCCGCCGTTGGGGAGCAGGTGCTTGTAGTACTGGTGCTCGACGTCGCTGACGTGCAGGAATCCGTTGCGGCCCACGCCGAAATCGACGAAGACCGCCTGGATGCTGGGCTCGATATTGACGACGCGCCCTTTATAGATGTTCCCGACGCAGTTCTCGATGCTGCTCCGCTCGACATAAAGCTCCTCCAGCACGCCGTCCTCGAGGATGGCGATCCGGCTTTCTTCGGACTGGAGGACGTTGATCAGCATTTCCTTTTTCATTCAATGCCCTTCGTCGCAAGTGGCGGACAAGGGCGCGCGATTCGGAGTATTGCCGGTGGGAGAGGACCGCGGAAACTTCTCGTGAAGCAGCTACCCACCAGGCTCCCGCCTCCCGGGCCGGCGCTACCGAGGCTTCTGCCGTTCCAACACGGCGGCCGAGAGCTTGCCGGTTGAAACTTCGCGGCTTTCGAGCCGGACCCGGCCGACAGGCAAGGCGCGGCGCACCAGGGCTGAGAACTTTGTTGAAAGGCTCAGCGTCCGCCGCCTCGCACGGTTGCACGTCGAAAAAGGGCTCGGCGGCCCATGCGGTCCAGGGGATCTCGCTGCACGAGCGGTCGCTCGCGCCTTCCCATCCACCCGGCGGTAGCCGGCTCTCCAGGGTCGTCCCGCTCTGGCGCGCAGCCCGAGCTTGTCTCTCGGGGGAATTTGACCAGCGGAGAACCGGGGCCTCCTGGTCGGCCCACATACGACCGGCAATCATCTAACGAATGCGCACCCGAAAACTGATTGTGATCGATCTATCGCCGCCGCGACCTCACAATTGCGGCGGTCCACAAACGGGGAAGAGCGGATCGCTCCTCCAGCCGCCCGAATCGCCCATTCAGGATTTACTGAGCGAGATCCGGGCAGACCTTTTTCAATTCACCTCGCAAATAATTCTCGACGTCTCGGGCCAATTCGAGCGCCATGGCGCGGCCCGCGATCTCCTGGGCCTGGGACATGTCGATCGAACGCACGACTGCCTTGACCTCGGGGATTAAATTTGGTGTCACGCTCAGGCGGTCGATCCCCATTCCGATCAAGAGCGGAATGTATTTGGGATCAGAACTCATCTGGCCGCAGACCGACACGGGGATGTTGCGCTTCCGACCGGCTTCCACGACGCGGCGGATCAGCCGCAGGATCGAAGGATCGCCGGAACTGTAGAGGTTCGCAACCTCGGGATCGGAACGGTCGGCTGCCAGAGTGTACTGGATCAGGTCGTTGGTGCCGATCGAGAAAAAGTCGACCTCCCGCGCGAACTCGTCCGCGAGCAGGGCCGCGGAAGGAACCTCGACCATCATACCGACGGGGACGTCCCTTTTAAACGCGACCCCTTCGTCTTCCAAGTCCTCCTTGACGTCCTCGAGGATCATCTTGGCTTGCCGCAGCTCCAGGAGCGACGCCACCAGCGGGAACATGATGGCAGCGTTGCCCGATGCAGCCGCTCGGAGAATAGCGCGTAACTGGGTTTTGAACAATGTCAGATTCTGCAGGGCCAGCCGGATGCTGCGCAGTCCCAGCGCCGACGTGCTGGCGGTCAACGTGAGGCTCTTATGGGCACCGGGAAACTTGTCGGCCCCCAAATCGAGCGTGCGAATCACCACCTGTTTGCCGTCGAACGCGCCGACGACCTTGCGGTAAGCGTCGATCTGGTCGTCTTCGGTCGGCTCGGGGCCGCCGCGCAAGTAAAGGAATTCGGTGCGATACAGGCCGATGCCGTCGGCCCCGCGCTGCGTGCAGTGCTCGACCTCCTCGGGGAATTCGATATTGCCGAGCAGGAAGATTCGCACCTTGTCGCGCGTCTCCGACGGCTCTTGCCGCAAGGATTCGAGCCGCTCGACAACCGACTTGGCCCGCGCTTGAGAGTCACGGTATTTCGAGAGCGTCTCTTCGTCCGGGTCGATGATGATTTCGCCCCGCGTCCCATCGATGATCACCAACTCCCCGGCCGAGACGTCCGAGAGAAAATCTCCCAGCCCGACGACGGCGGGAATCTCGAGGGCGCCGGCCAGAATTGCGGTGTGGCTCGTCCGGCCGCCCAGCTGAGTGGCAAACCCGAGGACAAACTGTTTTGGCAGCGTGGCTGTCTCGCCCGGCGTGAGATTGTTGGCCAGAATCACCACCGGCTCGGTGAGGTGTGCCAGCTCCTCGCGTCGCTCGCCCAACAGATGGCGGAGGAGCCGTTTTTCGAGGTCGAAGATGTCGTCGGCCCGGTCCGCCAGATAGCGGTTCCCCAGGTTCTGGAACATCTTGGCATAGCGACGAAAGACGCGGCTGGAGGCGAACTCGGGGGAAAAGTGTCTCTCGCGGATCAGCTTGACGATCTCGTCAACCAGCTTGGGATCCTGCACCATCTGCAGGTGGGCCGCGAAAATCGCACCGTACTGCTTGCCGAGCGTACTAGTCGCCAGGCTCTCGTTTTCGGCGATCTCGTCGCAGACTGCGGCCAGTGCGGTCCGAAAGCGGGCAACTTCCGCCTCGACCGCGTCGACGCCGACGTAGCGCTGCGGAATTCGGAAATCCTCCACGCCGAGCACCAGCGCTGGTCCGCAGACCACTCCGGGCGAGACCGGGATGCCGCGCTTGGTCAACATGGATGATCCGGGTGAGCTGGGGCGCGATGGATGTGATTCGGCGGGGAGGGATCGCGAGTCAGCCATGGCGGAGTGCGACGGGTCCGTGCATTCACCGTCTGACCTCGTGCGGATGTTCTCTTTCGATCTCGTGCGCGCATGGACTCACTCATCGGGTGACGCGACGTCCTCGAAATTCGACTCGAAGAGCGCGACCAAAGCGTCCAGCGTTTCGGCCGCATTGTCGCCAGTCGCTTCCAGAATCAGCGTGCTGCCGTACTCGATTTTGAGCGGAATCAAATCGAGGACATTGCCTGCGTCGGCGGACAGGTCGCCTTTTGAGATCCGCACGGGCGAGCCGTAGCGGCGCACCGTCTCTACGATCTGAGAGATAGGCCGCAAATGGAGCCCGTCCTTCAGATTCACGGTGACTGTACGACGAAATTGAGTGTCTTCAGCCATAGGGTTGCGGGGAGTCGAGCCTGTTGGCCGGACGTCCTATTCCGGTCCAGGTGGCTGCGCGCGGCCTTGGTGCGGCGCTCGGCGGCGATTTTGCAAAACGGCCGCGCTCTAAAGCTCGTTGTTGTCCGCTTCGCGGAGGAGATCCCAGATAGCATCCTGGCTCGTGGACTGGCGCAGAAACTTGCAGAAGTTTTGATTGCGCAAATGACGCGAAATGTTTTCCAGCCCCCGCAAGTGATCGCCGGGGCGATCGGGAGGAGACACCAGAAGGAAGAGGATATTGACGTCCTCGCCATCGAGGCTTGCAAAATCGACCCCCGCTTGCGACAGGGCGATGGTCGCGATCAAGCGGTCGACGGACGGATGCTTGGTGTGCGGGACGGCCACGCGCATGCCGATTCCAGTCGAGCCCAACTCCTCGCGCTTGAGGATGGCTGCGACGATGCTTTGCTCGTCTTCGGTGCGGATGCTTCCCGCTTTTCTGAGGCTGTCGACCAGCGCCCGAATTGCAGCCTCCTTGGTGGTCGCCTGCAAGTCGGGCACAATTGCCTCTTTGACGACAAAATCAGTCATCTTCATCAGCTGTTCCCCTGTCTTCATCATCGATCTGGCGTACTCTGAATTTGAGGGAGCGCCGGCCGCGTGTGGGACGTGAACGATTGAATCACCCACCCCGAATCCACCCGCGAGAGTCGCCGTCGAGCGAAGGCTCGGGTCCGCCGTCTGTCGCGTTCAGGACCGAAGGGGCGCTCAGGTGGAGGTGGGCCCGCGACCGGTCTCGTCGTCTGGCAGTGTTTGTGTCCTTGACCGCCCGCAGTGTCTGAAAGCGACTCCGAGTCATTCCGATCCCACCGATCGGCTCCCCTCGGACTGGTCGTTCAGGCCGCGGCGATGGTCCTGAATCTTCGCCTTGTACTTCCTGAGCTGTTGCTCCATCTTGGTCAAGGCTCGATCAAACGTCGAGAGGACTTCGTCTCCGTCGTCGGTAGCGACGAAGTTGTGCTTGTGTTCTGCGTCGAGCAGAATCTCGACGCGAATCCGGCCTTTGATCTGCTCTGGCGCAAAAATGACGGTGACGCCAATGGCCGTCACGCGCTCGAAATAAGTCAGCAGCTTTTCGGATTTGCGGGAAAGGTAGTCACGGACGTCGTCAGGGATCGACCCATGGCGGCACGTGATGGCGACTTGCACCGACGCAGACTCCTTACCGACGGAGGGTTTCTGGCTCGGCCCCGAGTGGCCCTTGGCAGGCTTTTTGGAATCGGCTGGCAATCCGAAGGTCCAGATTGTAGTGGGCCGGAATTGACCGTCAACGACGAAGCCCGGCCGACCGGCCGACCTTCCCCGCAGCGCCGCATTTTAATTCGCCAGAAATCGGTTTGCTAGCAATGCCCTGCGTGGCAGGCGTGACCGGCGGCGTGGCAAGGGGGCCGTTACTGCGACCACCCCGATCGAGACAGTATGAGCTGAAGCGTCAGAAATCGCGCCCGAGATCCTGCTGCGAGGCGCTGCCGCCAGAGCCATTCTCAAGCGATTGGTCGCTGTGCGGCAGAGGCATTCGATCGCTGGAATCCTGGCGACTGAAGAGCTTCGTGAATCGGGAAGAGAGGCTGGTTGTTGAGCTGGTCTCGTTTGCCTGGTCGACGCTGACAGTCGCGCCGGGCGTATCCGAGGTCGCCGAAGTGCGGCCCTTTTCCGTCGGTGTTGTCCGGACCATGGGCTGGGGGCGCGGCGTGGACGCGCAACCGCACACCAGCCCAACGGCCGCCAAAAGACAGAAGCCCAGCAACGGACGCATTCGGCACCGCTTCCTGGATTGCCGGTGCTCGCGGAACGCCAAAGAGGGGGGATTGATATCACGAATTGGCCGACCGGAAAAGACGGGACCGGCGTCGCGAGAAAGAAGACCGAAGCGGGCCGATAAGCCGGGTTCTGTCGAGAGCGGCCATTTCTCTAGGGCAGCGGTTGCCCGCTGCCTCAAGCGACCTACCCGGAAGGATTTACGGGCCGGACCAGCCCGTGACGGTTGCCCGTCGTTCTTCCTGCGCGGTCTTGCTCCCGGTGGGGTTTGCCGAGCCAGGCCGGTCGCCCGGCCTGCTGGTGCGCTCTTACCGCACCGTTTCACCCTTACTCGGCGGCGTCCCGGCGAACAAGTCGCCTGTCCGTCGCCGGGCGGTTTGCTTTCTGTTGCACTTTCCCGGTCCTTGCGGACGGTGGGCGTTACCCACCACCGTGTCCTGTGGAGCCCGGACTTTCCTCTCCGAGGCCTGTGAAATCGAGAGATTTACGGGCCTCGCAGCGGCCGCCTGGCCCACTTCGGTCTGATTTTGATTGTCCAAAGTCCAAGGTCCAAAGTCCAAAGTCCGGGTTCGAGCTTTGGATTTTGGCCTTCGGTCCATCGACTTTTTTGCAATTGGTCCGGTTTTTGTTCCCGATCACTTAGTCTTGCCCCGGACACAGTTTTCGCGAATTGACGGGTCCGGTAACCGTCGATACATTGAATCGAGACCACTGCGACGGGCATTCGCCCCGTCGAGTTCCCTGGTTTTCGCCCGAAAGCGGGTCATTTCCGGCCGCAAAACCTGAAAATGGGCTGAAAGTTCCGCTACATGTTTGGTGAATTGAATCCTTGCGGCGGTGGTGACCCGATTCCGCTGCAAAAACAGTGGCTAGTTGTTGGCCGCCAGCCAAGTTGCGATATCACGCTGCGGTTTCCCAACGTTTCGTCCCGCCACTGTGAACTGCGGTTGATGAACGGCTACTGGCACGTGCGCGACCTGGGTAGCCGCAACGGAATCAAGGTCAACGGAATCCGTTGCGACGCCCACTGGCTGATGCCCGGCGACGTGATCTCGGTTTCCAAGCACCGCTACGAGGTCAATTACAGCCCCAGCGGCGAGGCTCCGCCGGTCGAGGCCGAACCCGATCCTTTGTCGATGAGCCTGCTGGAAAAGGCCGGCCTGAGCCGCCGCGGCAATCCTGATGCCGCACGGCTCTCAAAGTCATCCCCCGACGCGCGCCGCGAGAGCGCGCCTCGACACTCGCTCGATACGGGCAACGCCCGCCGCGTCGACGATGACGACGAAGAGCTTGACGACGACAAGCTGATCTGGCTCGACAAATAGCGACCGGGCGGCGCCCGGCTTTGCGGGGGCTCTCGTCTTGGCGCGCAAAAAACCCCGCAAAATGCGGATCGCTTTCCGAAAAAACCGCCAGCGACGTGCGCGCCTGGGTGACGTCACGCGCAAAGTCCGCAAGGAGGACGACAAGACCGTCGACCTCCCCTCAGTCGAACGGATCAGCGGCAAAGGCGATCTGACTCGACATCGCACGATCCTGGCCGACGATCAAGATGCTGGCGCCGGCGCGTTGCGCGCGGTTGACGAGGTGAACTGTCGCACCGGGCGGGTGCTGTCAGCAAGCGGACTCAATTGCATCGTATCGGACGCGGCCGGCGGTCGTCTCTACGAGTGCACGGTCCGGCGCGTCGTGCGGACCATGAGCCGCGACCAGCGGGGGGCGGTTGTCGCGGGCGACAGCGTCGTGTTCCAGGCGATCGATCGTGAGCACGGTGTTATCGAGCGCATTAACCCGCGCCGCACGGTGCTGGCTCGCAGCATCAAAGGCAAGGAGCAGCTGATTGCCGCCAACATCAGCCAGGCACTCATTCTGGTGTCGGCGGCCAATCCGGCTCTCAAGACCAACCTGGTCGATCGACTGCTGA
>Ga0187782_10004870_pt1 | contig 10027 bp, 10 predicted proteins | sample 0715_SJ02_MP15_2_FD_132454 | JGI IMG/M metagenome (GOLD analysis project Ga0187782, IMG submission 132454) | Tropical peat soil microbial communities from peatlands in Department of Meta, Colombia - 0715_SJ02_MP15_20_MG | ecosystem: Environmental > Terrestrial > Soil > Wetlands > Peat | place...
CGGTCATGGTGCTGACGCTGCCGCTGGGCATGATTTTTCTCGTCCTGCTCGTATGCTGGCCCAGCGATCTGAAAGGCCCGCGAGCGGAAAGCCCGCCATTCCTTACTTCGATTTCGGTGGAGCCGGTAACTTCCGGCGGAATCTGAAAGACCACCTTGTGCGACGACTGTGCGATGAGTTCCGCATTCCTTCCGCCCACCGTAATGGTAGTTTTCGAATTGGGATCGAAAGGTCCCCAGGCAGAGACCAAATCCCCCGCCCTCCCTGCCAGCGGTAGATCGATGGGACCGGCTTCGGGCGGCAGTGGGCTGCTGCGTACCGGCAGGCTACACTGCGTGACGAGGTGATTATGACGGTCCAGCAGGACGACAGGCACGAGGCTTGCCCCCACGCTCACGGGAATGGTCCTCAGAAAATGCCTTTGCGAAGCAGGCACTTTCTGGCCTTGCAACTCGATCACATACCCCGAAAGCACCTCGCCATTCAGTTCCAATTGTTGCTGCGTATCCCCGGAGGGCTCCACGTAGACAGTGCCGGAAATTGTTTCGCCGGCGGCCGCATCGTCCGGGTAATTCACGTTGATTTGACCCTGCGGGAATTTAAAGACCGCCCGGGTCAAGCCAGCTTCGCTTTGGGATTGGGCCGCCATGCCGGCTTGAAAGCTAAGGCAAGGACGCCCCGCGACGATACAGGTCAAGGCGATTGCCACCGCGAAAATGGTTCTGGGTCGCATCGATTGTCCTCCAGCCTTATCGAGGCGTTGGTTTGTCGCGAATCGAACCATAGATGAAATCCGCGAATAGCGTGACCGAAACCAGGTAACTCCAGAACTGGGCACGCGCGGGCCACCAGAGGCGCGCGCAGAGGGGATCGAAGATCCCGTAGTTCAACATCCAACTGGCCTGCTGATAGGAGAGATAGCCAAAGTAGATGGACAGTGCGCAGAAGAGCCAACTCGCGGCCGCGCGACGCATCTGGGGCGGCGAAAGCGGAGCGGTCTTATCGCGGTTGAGCATGAAACCACCCACCGCGCCGATGGTGACGGTAGCAATACCGATGAGTAGCTTGTTCATTTCTGCCCACATCTCGAGCCCCTTGGTCTTGAACTCCCGGGCAACCTCCTTCTCGGGCTGCGGCACCACCAGGGGTATGCGGAGGAAAACTGCATCAAGAAAATGAAGCAGAACGATGACTAGGGCCAGGACAACATAAAAGCGGAAGGAGCCGAAACGCAGATGCACCCACGAGCGGTGTCCCCGCCCGGCGGACCCAGATTGGCCGCGCGCTGTCATAGGTTCGCAATAGTCATTCTGGCCGAGTGAAAGTGGCGAAATAAGTATAACAAATTTCGGTAACAATGTCACTGTCGCGCTATGTTCGGTAGTGCCCAGGATCTATCCTCGCCCGGTGTCTCAAGCTCGTAACTGGTTCCCGCCTGCAGCCCAAGATCATAGCCAATGACCAACCCACATTTAGGACGCCATCCACTGTTCCCTTTTCAGGACACGTGCCTTCACCCTCAGAACATCCGCGCCAGCCACTCCAACCGGGGCTGTGTGAATTGTGCCTTGCGACAAGCAAATCTGACCTGGCGCGCCAAGCATTCCCCCAGGATCGGCGGCCGCGGACAGCGCCATTCACCCTTCGCTATTCACCATTCAGCGACTTCTCTTACCGGCTCGGCTAGATTACTAAACCAACGGCGGCGTTTCGCTTGACGGGCCTCCCGCTTTGTGATAGCCTAGTTGGATGAAAAGTCTTAAACGCGGGGAAGTCCTTTCCTCGTCCCCTCGATCCTCCATTCCAATGAGAATTATGCTTTTACGTAAGTCGCCCCGCATCATGCCTACATTGCTCGCCGCACTCGGCAGCAACGCACAGCGCTTCCACCGGACCGCGCACTGCGGCGATCGTTGCTTAAAAAATGGAGGGAACAAAGCGAGAATGTCATTGAAAACAAAGGATCACAGTGGAGGGAATCTTTCGGATCGTATGAGGGGAGTGGGCCGAATGCAGATACGCCAATCGACCACCCCAATACCTCCTCAAGAAAAAGGGGAACTAGGTGGCTGACGGCTGAAAGCTGATTGCTAAAAGCTAATTTTGAAGGAACAAAGCGAGAATCTCATTGAAAACAAAGGGACGGCTAGAAACGGCCGCGAACCAAGCCGTAATATTATTGAAAACAAAGGCAGTTACTCATTATATGGGCAATGTTACTGAAAACAAAAGAGTTGCTATACCTGCGTTGTCTCTTCGACCTTTGCACGTTTAGACTCTCGGCACGATACCCGGCTCCTCCTTCGAGGTTAAATGCGCTTCAAAGCTCGAACCACAGCCGTCAAAACTATGGCCCCCCCGACGGCAACCAGGATCGTATAAATCATGCCGCCTTGACCGACGAAGCCGAGTTGCCGCATGACGAAGCCGCCGATTAGGGCGCCCACGATGCCCAGGATAATGTCTCCGATAACGCCGTATCCGGCCCCTTTCATGATCTTTCCCGTGAGCCAGCCTGCGATGAGCCCAACAACGATCCACCAGAGTATGTGCATGATCTTCTCCTTTGAACAGTTGACGACGCCTCAGTGCGACTCTCCTGGCTTGCATCTTTCTCCGCGTGCGCGAGCGCTTGTTCTGACGTGAGTCGATTTATCGGTGAAATTTGGGGCTTCGCCCCCGATGCAGGTAATTATACACTCAATTTTTGTCCGAGGCGCGGCATTTCTGTTCGGCCTCAGCACAAAAGCTCCGGAGGGTTCCCTTAGAGTTGCCATCTGAAGTTAGCACCTATTTTTGACACCATGGTACCCCTATGCGATAATCTGCATCTAAACCTGAGAGACTTTGCGGGGCAGAAAGGGATTATGCGTAAATTCGGCAGAAAACTAGGGTTTGGGGTGGGCATCGTCCTCGTAGGAGCCGCGACGCTTCTGGCATGGCAGGATTCCGGTCCAACAGGGTCGGTCAAACCGTCCGCGGACACGCCCGCCCCGGTTGCGGACCACGGCGAGGCCTATTACCACTTTATGCTGGCGCGGAGGTATAAGGAGCTGGCGGGCGTGTACAACCGTGCCGATTATGTCGACCGGGCAATCTCCGAGTACAAGCTAGCCATCGCTGCTGACCCCGAGTCACTATTCTTGCGGGTCGAGTTGGCCGAGCTTTATTGGCGAGTGGCGCGCGTCGGAGAGGCGATTCACGAAGCGGAAGACGTTTTGAAATCCGACCCTAACTACCCGGACGCCCATCGGCTCCTGGCGCGAGTTTATTGGCACATGCTGGGGGAGAATCAGTCCGAAAAGGTCAACAAGGATGCCCTTGACAAGGCCATCGAACATATGGAAGCACTTACTCGCCAGGAACCCTCGGATACGGATTCTTGGCAGGTTTTGGGACGCCTTTACAAGTTGAACAACGAGCCCAAGAAGGCCGAGGAAGCCTACAGAAAGGTTCTGAACGTAGACCCCGATTCCAAAGAGGGCCTGAGCAGTTTGGCGCAGCTTGATTTCGAGCAAGGTGACTACGCGGGGGCGGTGGACCTGCTCAAGAAGATCCCCGAGGACGACATGGATCCGCCCCTGCTCGGCATGCTGGCTTACTCGTTCGCTGAGACGCGCGATTATGATTCTGCAGTGGCCACTTACGAGAAGGCCATCGCGAAGGACCCCGACAATCAGGAGCTTCACCGGGCTTACGCGCAGGCGCTACTAGGGATGGGAAACACACCGGCCGCGCGCGCGGAGTATGAGAAGATCTTGAAAGCGGATCCTGATGACGGCGCAACCTACCTCAAAATGTCGGAACTCGATCGGCAGGAAGGGCGGTACGACGAGGCCCGCAAGGACCTCGAACGCGCCAAGACGCTTCAGCAGGGCAACCAGGATAGCCAAGAAATACCCTACCAGGAAGCCTTGCTCGAGGATGCGGTCGGAAATAAGGATAAGGCTATCGAGCTTTTGCAGGGACTGGTCAAGAGTTCCGAGGAGGCGGGGGATAAATACACGGCCGCGGAGGCAAACAACCGCGCCCTCTTCCTCGAGCGGCTGGGTTTGATTTACCGCGAGCAGCGAAAGTACGAGCCCGCCTTGCAGACTTTCCGGCAAATTCTGGCGCTGCCGGGACAGGTTGGGCGGGGTGAACAGCTTATTGTAGACACGCTCCGCATGAATCACCAAATGCCGCAGGCCCTGGGTGAACTTGAGGCGCAATTGCAAAAGTTCCCTGACGACCGGGAATTGCGCGTTCTCCACGCCTTGGTGATGGGTGAATTGGGGCAGGTGGATGAGGCAGTCAAGCAGCTTCAGGCGCTGGTGAACAATACCCCGGCCGACCGTGAGCTTTACGTCTCTATGGCGCAGGTCTACATTCAGGCCAAACGGTTCACGGAGGCTGAACAGGTCGTCAATAAAGCGCTGGCGGCCAATGCCAAGCCCGACGATCAGGAGTACTTGCGCTTTCTGCTAGGCTCCATTTATGAACATCAGAAGCGATATGACTTGGCCGAAGAGCAGTTCAAAAAAGTTCTGGCCAGCGACCCCTTGAATGCCTCGGCGGCGAATTATCTCGGCTACATGCTGGCGGACCGTGGGGTGCGGCTGGATGAGTCGGTGAAATACATCCAGTCGGCGTTGCGGCTGGATCCCAACAACGGAGCTTATCTAGATAGCCTAGGGTGGGCCTACTATAAGATGGACCGCTGCGACCTGGCGGAGCCGCACCTGGAAAAAGCCGCCCGCCTCATGTCCGACGATCCCACCATCCTCGAGCATCTGGGTCACGTTTACCTGCGCATGGGCAAAGATGCCCAGGCCGAAGCGGAATGGGAACGCGCCCTGAAGGAATGGCCCCAGGCGGTATCCAGCGACTTCGACGCCGAGGAGGCAGCCAAGCTGCAGAAGGAGCTGGACAACCTGAAACTCCATCTGGCAAAGCAAGGTACCGCTCAGAAATAACCAACAGCTCCCCTCCTCGTCTGAGGAGGGGCAGGGGGTGGTAAGTCGAAGGCTTGCGTCCCCCGTCGGCCAGCCCTAATCCACCCTGACAACGAGGGGAGCTGAACCGCTACAGGCTGCTTCGCACACCAACGTGCCGTCCAGGACTACTCGAGACAAATCCATCCATCTCCGCGCCTTCGCGAAGATTAACCTGGGGCTAAAGCTTTTGGCCAAGCGCTCCGACGGTTATCACGAAATCCGCACCATCTATCAAACCATAGACCTTCACGACCGGCTGGAGATTTCGCTCCTGCCGAGGGAAGAAGGTATAGGCCTCGGGTGCGACGATCCAGGCATGCCTTCCGGACACCTAAACCTCGTGTATCAGGCCTGTGAAATCTGGCGGCGCGCGACCGGATTTCGAGGCGGGGTACGGGCCCGACTGGAGAAGACGATTCCCGCCGGAAGCGGCTTGGGAGGCGCCAGCAGCGACGCGGCGGCGACGCTGGAGGGCCTGGAGCGGCTGACCGGAGAGAAACTGCCGCACTCCCGGCGCTTTTCTCTGGCCGCGCAACTGGGGTCAGACGTTCCCTTATTTTTGCTGGGCGGAAGGGTGCTGGGTTGCGGCCGCGGAGAGGAAGTGTATCCGCTTGCCGACCTCCCGGCACGGGAGTGCCTGGTGATTTTCCCGGGGTTTTCGATCTCCACCAAAGAGGCATATCGGCAAGCGGGTTTGCGGTTGACAACTCAAAGCAAACTCCGTAGCATTATGAATGTCGGTGCGTGGCCACAATTTCCCTTGCTTGATTGGGGACCGGCCGAAAACGACTTCGAGCGTGTCGTTTTCGCAAAGTGGCCTGAGTTGGCGCGCTTGAAGCGGCAACTCATCCGGGCCGGAGCCGAGATCGCCTCATTGACCGGGAGTGGTTCCGCCGTCTACGCGGTCTTTGCATCTGCCCGTCAGTTGCGTCACGCACCCAAGCTAATCCCCAAAGGATGGCTCATATTCCGGTCCCGCACGTTGTCGCGAAGTGATTACTGGCGATTGCTGTGCGGGCGGTGAAAGGCGTAGGGGCAATTATCGTGGTTGCCTCGTGGCGCTAGGGCCTGCGGTTGGGGATAATCGCCCGGCGGCAGCCACGTAGGCCGCCTTTGCTGCACCTCACGTTGGGAGGTCGTCCAGTGGTAGGACACATGCCTTTGGAGCATGGAACCCTGGTTCGAATCCAGGCCTCCCAGCCAATTTGGAGACTCGAAATTCGAAACTCGGATTTCGAGTACATCCCGGGAGCTTGTATTTAGCTGATCGAATTTCGAGTTTCGAATCTCGAGTTTCGAATTTCGATTTTGCCGAGGATAAAACAGCGATGGACCCCGTTCAGCACAAACTAAAGGTCTTCAGCGGCAATGCTCATCCGGCTCTGGCCAGGGAAATATGCGCGCAATTAAAGGTGCCCTTGGGCGAGGCTTACGTAGGACGGTTTCCCGACGGAGAGGTTCGCCTTCAGATCCTCGAGAACGTTCGTGGCGCTGACGTCTTTGTCATCCAACCTACCTGCAACCCTGTTAACGACAACCTGATGGAATTGCTGGTGATGCTGGATGCTCTGAGACGCGCTTCGGCCGAGCGGATTACGGCAGTGATTCCCTACTACGGTTACGCGCGTCAGGATCGCAAGGACCGCCCGCGCGTGCCCATATCGTCAAAATTGGTGGCCGACTTGGTGACTTCCGCCGGCGCCGACCGAGTCTTGGCACTGGACCTGCATGCGGGCCAGATTCAGGGGTTCTTCAACATTCCCGTGGACCACCTCTACGCTACGCCGGTCACCGTGCGTTATTTCCGGCGGCTGAAGCTGGGCGACCCCGTGGTTGTCTCTCCGGACCCGGGCGGGGTGGAGAGAGCCAGAGCCTTTGCCAAGCGGCTCAATTCCCCCCTGGCGATTATCGACAAGCGCCGCGAGGACGCCAACGTGGTGGAAATGTTCAACGTGGTCGGTGAGGTAGAGGGCAAGACGTGTCTCATCGTCGATGACATGGTCGATACGGCCGGCACCCTGGCGAAGAGCGCTGAGGCGCTGATCAAGAACGGCGCGGCCAAAGTCTACGCGTGTTGTTCGCATGGCGTCTTCGCGGATGACGCCATCGCCAAGATTTGTGCAGCGCCCCTTGAACGAGTGGTGACGACCAATTCCATACCGCTTCCTCCGGCGGCGAAGCAGTGCGAAAAAATCCACGTGCTGAGTGTAGGCAAGTTGTTGGCGCAGGCAATTCGCTCGATTCACGAGGAGACTTCCGTCAGCAAGCTGTTTATATGAGCCGGCGGAAAGCCGGCGGCTGCCCATCGGCCGGCCTGGTGGACACCATTCCGGGCGCAGCCAACAAGCGCACGCGAGTGCTTGGCCGGGTGGCGACGGGGCGCGGTCGGGGGCAGAGCGAGATTTCCTCCTGGCACCCGGAATGCCACGCGATACGTTGTTGCAATGAGGAGTAGTTATGACCCAGGTTCAAGCTGTGGAAGTTGAGGCTCGGCAGGATTTCGGGAAGAATGCTGCGAGGCGATTGCGGCGGGCGGGGCGAATCCCGGCAGTGGTATATGGGGGTGGTGGGCCCTCGATTCCCGTTGCGGTGGATCCCAAGGCGATTCTCCAGATTCTCCACTCCGAATCCGGCCACAACGCTATCTTCACACTCGAAATTCGGGGGAAGGCCCCCGCGCGCGTCATGATCCGCGATTGGCAAGTCGAGCCGGTCGACGGTCATCTTCTCCACGTTGACTTGGTCCGAATCGCCCGCGATACAAAACTCAAACTTCAGGTCCCGATTCACGTAACCGGAGAGCCGGTAGGCGTGAAGGTCCAGGGCGGAATCTTCGAGTTTGTTCTCCGCGAGGTGGACGTGGAATGTCTTCCCGACGATATTCCGGAGCGTTTTGTCGCGGACGTCAGCGGGCTCGAGTTGGGTAAGAATTTCCGCGTTTCCGACCTAACCGCGGATCCAAAGGTCAAGATCCTGACTGACCCGACGCGGGTAATTGCACACGTGGTGGAGATGAGAGCAGAAGAGGAAGTAAAGCCCGCGGCCGAAGAAGCCGCGGCTGCTCCGGGAGAACCCGAGGTAATCCGCAAGGGCAAGGCGGAAGCGGAAGAAGGCGAAGCCGCAGCGGCGGAAGGCAAGGAAGGGAAAGAAGTCAAGGAAGCCAAGGAAGCCAAAGAACCCAAAGAAGGCAGGAAGGAAGGGAAGAAAGAAGGCAGATAGGCTTCCGCCGAATCGGAACCCGAAATTCGGAACTCGAAAATCGAAATTCGAGTATCCCGACGTCGTCCGATTTTCGAATTTCGATATTCGATATGAAGATGATCGTGGGCCTAGGAAACCCCGGCTACGAATACTGCCAGACACCCCATAATCTGGGTTTTATGGCTGTTGACCGCCTCGCCCGCGAATGTTGTTTGGAATTGGCGCATCACGAAGCTCAGGCCTTGACGGCTTCTACGCGCTTGGAGGGCTTGGAGGTTCTCTTGGCCAAGCCCCAGACCTACATGAATTTGAGCGGGATGGCCGTGGCCCGGTTAGTGGAGAAATACGGTCTCGAGGTAGAAGATCTCATCGTGCTGGTGGACGATGCGGCGCTTCCGTTGGGCAGCTTGCGCATTCGGCCACGGGGTAGCGCGGGCGGCCATAACGGGTTGAAATCCATCATTGCGGCGCTCGATTCCAATGATTTCGTTCGTGTCCGCATGGGCGTCAGCCCGGAGCGGCCTGTGGACGATATGGTTTCGTACCTCCTGGGGCGGTTCCGCCAGTCCGACCAGGAGACCGTGTCGGGAATGCTCAGCCAGGCCTGCGAAGCTGTGCACGTTATTCTTCGAGAAGGTTCACAAAAGGCGATGAACCGCTTTAACCGGCGGGTTTCACCGCAACCATCGTGAGGTTCCATGCGTAATTACGAGATTATTTTCATTGTCCGGCCCGACGCTACCGAGGAAGATGTCGAAAAACTGATCGCCCAGATGGATGGCGTGGTCACGGGGACGGGTGGCAAAGTCGAAAAAGTGGAAAGGCTAGGCCGCCGCCGTCTTGCTTATCGGGTGGCGAAGCAACGAGAGGGCATTTATGTTCTCTTTCGGGTGCAAGGTTCCGGTGATACCGTCAAAGAGTTTGAACGCCGCTTGAAGGTGATCGATACGGTAATCAAATACATGACGGTTCGAATTGACGAAGACTTGGAACGCGCTGAGAAATTCAAGGCTCTGCGGACAAAGCAGGAGTCGAAGAAGCGCCGATCCAAGCCCGCGGCGGCTCCCACGCAGCCAGCTGCGGAACTACCCCCGGCGTGAAGAAAGTGCGATCGTGCCTTGCGCCGCGTGGCAGGGGTTGCGCAAAGGCGGATGATCGCCCAAGGCTGGCCGAAAAGGCCGCCCCTCGCGTCGCAATTCTTCGCACATTTTGAAGGAGTAGATCAATATGCCAGCACCTCGAAACAATCCTGGAGATCCTGAGCGCCCGCAAGCCAGGCGAGAGGGTGGCCCTCCAGGCCCTAAGAAGCAGTTCTTCAGGCGGCGAAAGGTGTGCAAGTTCTGTGAGGAAGCGATTGATATCATCGATTACAAGGATGCCCGCCTTGTCGGAGGATTCATTTCCGAGCGGGGTAAGATACTCCCGCGCCGCCTTACCGGAACATGCTCAACCCACCAACGGTCATTGAGCCTGGCGATCAAGCGGGCGCGCAACATCGCGTTGTTGCCGTTTTCAACCGGCGCTTGAAAAACCGGGACCAGGTGCAAGGGATTAGAGGTTGGGGGATCTTAAAGGCTAAAGGGTGTAAAGGTCAAAGCCTGAGGAAGCAACCAGAACCCTTCTGCCTTTAACCTTCTCCAGCCGCAGTTCCCAGAAGGAGTGGACGATGGATGTGATTCTGCTCGAGAATATTGAAAAGCTTGGTTCAAGAGGACAAGTTGTGAAGGTGGCTGACGGCTACGGACGCAATTACCTTCTGCCCAAGAAAATGGCGGTCGCCGCCACTCCTCAGAATCGAAAGTGGATGGAACAGCAGCGTGTCCGGTTTCTTAAGCTGGAAGCGAAGGAAA
>Ga0187782_10004871_pt1 | contig 10027 bp, 8 predicted proteins | sample 0715_SJ02_MP15_2_FD_132454 | JGI IMG/M metagenome (GOLD analysis project Ga0187782, IMG submission 132454) | Tropical peat soil microbial communities from peatlands in Department of Meta, Colombia - 0715_SJ02_MP15_20_MG | ecosystem: Environmental > Terrestrial > Soil > Wetlands > Peat | place...
GGATCCCTCGGCCAATGCTTCAACCGGGTCCGTGGTCGCGACGGCCCAGTTCGTAATCTCGATCGGCACTCCGGTAGGCACGGCGCCAGGCACTTTGAGCACGTTGACGATTACGTCAGACGAACTCCAGGCAGCTTCAGGCGTGAGCCTGGATTTCTCCACCGCGACACAGGCGCAGCTGACGGCAGCAGTCGACACCGTTAACCCAGGGCAGTCGCTCGTCAGCGCGGCTACCGCAACAAACGAGCTGACCGGCACCGTTGTCACCAATGAAGCTGGAAACTACTCGGGTAGCTGGAGCGGGTGCTCGGGCGAGTGCAGTGGCACGTGGACGGTTACGGTCGATACCAGTGGCAACGTTTCAGGCAGCTTTGCCAAAACTAGCGGAAGTGGTGGCGGCACGGGAACCATATCGGGCAACCTCGTGAGCGGCACAACGTACAGCGGCACCGCAGGCAATTCAACGTGGACTGGAAACGTGAATACCGCGCAGCCTCCCACCACCGGGACAGGGCCATATCTTTTCAGTGGCACGTGGACCGATACCACGCAGGGCACGAGCGGTACGTTCACCAACTGAGTTCTTGTGGGCGGCGGCTCAGATCCGCCGCCCGGAACTGAGCCCGTCACATTAGTGGGCGGGATTGTGAACTCGGCGCCGGGGCCCTTAATTCGCTCGTAGTCGCCCTTGACTGGCGGTGGCAAAGCCCTGACTGAGCTTGGGGTGGTTTTCCTGCGCAGAGTTGCAAACTACAGCGCATTTGAGCGAGGCGCAAGATTCTCGCGTACTCTTAACAGCAGCAAGGTCTGATCATCTTCCGGCGGACCGTGGCGTCTGGCTGCGTCCATGACCGCATCCCATATCTGTGGCAACGGCTCGGCGGCATGGGAGATGAGTATTTGTTCCACGCGATCCAGACCAAAGTCCTCACCTTTCTCGTTTTCCGCATCGGGTATTCCATCGGTCAGCAAGAGGAACACATCGCCCGCAGCATAGGCCGCGCGTGCGCTCGAGTAGTGACCTCCCGGTATCAGGCCGAGCGGAAGTTGCTCCATGGCAAGCCGCGCCGTATTGCGGCTGTTTGCCCGGTAATGCAGAATCGGGGGATGGCCGGCAAGGGCATATTCGACTTCGATTGAGTTGTCAAACGACAACAGCGCCAGGGTGGCATACATGTCCGGCTCCTTGACGGCGGGCAACACCCGGTCGGCGCTCTGCAGCAGACCGGGCGGCTTATGGCGGAAATGGAAGGCCATCCGCATGGCAGCCTTCAGCATTCCCATCAATTGCCCGGCCGGCAGGCCGTGGCCGGAGATATCGGCGATGTAGGCCAGCAGGCTCTCGTCGCCTGGGATGACATCAATGAGGTCTCCTCCCATCTCTTCACTCGGCAGGGATTTGCCATACACCTCGAAGCGGGCATTCTCGATCGATAGCGTGGGCACCAGCGTTTGCTGAATGCCATGCGCCAGTGCCAGCGCGGTGTGCTCGCGAACATGATCCAACCCTTCGGAAGTAACGAACGAGAGAAGCAGCCGGTAGCCCGCCGCTACGCCAATCCACGTAGCGATCGCATCAAAAACGATCCGCCGGTAGACCGCATCGGGAATTAAGACGTGCGCCGATGCGTGCACTTCGAGATAACCGAGGAACAAGCCCAACGCCGCCAGCAGCGACAAAGGAAGAACCAGCCGCGGTCTCTTGATCTGAGCTGCGAAGCCCGCCACTCCTATAACTCCAAGCCACAGCGGCCAGAAGAACCCGTGGGCGAGCGGAGGCGCTGTGATCTGGAGAAGATCCGCAACGAAGCCCATCGTAGCCAGGCCAACAAAGAACGAGATCAGCAGCTTCGCCATCCGCCTGATCGGCATCGCCCGCCAGTAGGGACTCAAAGCGCTGGGATATGCAGTTTTCACAGCCTCCGACCACTTCTCGAAACGCTTGTTCATTTCGACCGCCTGTGCGTCCGCCGGAAAAGGCCACCAGCGTCGCTGCAGTCAGTTTACCGACAGAAGTCAGGATGGGTGATATGAGTCGGTCAGAGTGGGGCCACGGCCGTGCTGCTTCGTGGGACTTCGTGTCCTTCGTGGTTTTTCGGATTTAGGGACGCTACCGCGTCCGCAGGCCCGCGCCGCGCAAATGCCTCTCAAAACTGGCGTGAGATAATAAAGTTACGTCGCATTGGCCCCGTAGCTCAGCTGGATAGAGCAGCGGTTTCCTAAACCGTTGGTCGGCGGTTCGACTCCGCCCGGGGCCCCCATCGTGTCTGGCCGGAGACTGCATGATTGAAAACCTATACGACCTGATCGGGGGACACAAAACGATCAAGGCCGCCACGCAACGCTTTTACGAGAGGATTCTGGAAGACGAAACCCTCGGCCCCTTTTTCGCACGGACGGACATGGCACACCTGCGCTCCCGGCAGGCGATGTTCATTTCCATGCTGCTCGGCGGCAGCGTGTACACCGGCAAAGATATTCGAGTCGCGCACGCCTCGTCTCGAGGCCGGGGTCTGACCGAGGCTCACTTTGACCTGTTCCTCCAGCACTTTCGCGCCGCGCTCGAAGAAGCGGGAGTCGAGCCGGAAAATGTCGAGAAGGTGATGAAACCTCTGGAGAGCCAGCGCAGGGCCGTGCTGGATGCATGAAAACTCCGCCACACCCGTGAATAGTGCCTTACGGCACTTGAAATGCAACATCCTTTTAGCCTGCTCTTGTCCGCGCCCTCCGCGTTCAAAAGCTTTTCACCGCAGAGTGCGCCCGTTCGGTCGCTTGCGCTCCCTCAGGGCAGGCTACGAAACGCCGAGATCGCGGAGAAAAGCGCGCGCGGTGTCTTTTTTCGCCTGCCAAACCGTTTTCCCCAGCTCTAAACCACCCACTTTTGCCCTGCCCCTATACTAGATTGCGATCTCCATGGAACCCACTCCCGCCGCCATCGAATTCTGCGATGTTTCCTACGCTCTCCCCAACGGCCACAAGCTGCTCTCAGGTCTGAATCTGCAAGTGCGGCGCGGCGAGACTCTGATCCTGCTGGGCCGCAGCGGTTCTGGAAAAACCACCACGCTGAAGTTGATTAACCGGCTTTTGCAGCCCACAAGTGGCCGCATATTGGTGAACGGCGCGCCCACCGTGGAAAGCGACGTCATTCGATTGCGGCGCAGTATGGGCTACGTCATCCAGGAGGTTGGTTTGTTTCCGCATTACACGGTGGAGCGCAATATCGGCCTGGTTCCGCGGATCGAAGGCTGGAGCGCTGAGCGGATTCAACTGCGAGTGGCGCAGTTGCTGGAGCTGGTGGGACTCGATGCCGCTATCGTATCCCGTTACCCGCATCAGCTTTCCGGGGGGCAGCGTCAGCGCGTGGGAGTCGCCCGGGCTCTGGCCGCCGATCCCGCGATTCTGCTGATGGATGAGCCTTTCGGCGCGCTCGACGCGCTCACCCGCGACCAATTGCAGCGCGAATTTCTTTCTCTTCAGCAGCGGCTCCATAAGACTGTGGTCTTTGTCACCCATGATCTGCATGAAGCTTTGCGGCTGGGTTCGCGCATCGCCCTGATGGAAGCGGGCCAACTGGTTGGGATTTTTACTCCACAAGAATTTCTTCACTCGAGCGATCCGTTGGCCGCCGCATATGTGCAAGCTTTCGGAAATGGAACGACGCCGGCAACGAGTGGAGGTGAATCATGAACCTCATGCAGTTTCTGATTCAGAATCACGGCCAGGTTGTGGAACTCACGCTCGAGCATCTGTGGCTGGTGGGAGTATCGACTCTGCTCGCCGTGCTGATTGGCGTGCCGCTGGGCATTCTCAGCGCGCGCCGGCCGCTGTGGAACAAGCCCGTGCTGGGCAGCGCAAACCTGGTTCAAACCATTCCCAGTCTTGCCCTGTTCGGTTTTCTGCTGCCGGTTCCATGGCTGGGTGAGCGCGCCGACCGCATCGCCATCCTCGCGTTGACCCTTTACGCGCTGCTGCCGGTGATTCGCAACACCTACACCGGAATTCGCGGCGTCGATCCAGCGGTGGTGGAAGCGGGGCGCGGCATGGGACTTACGGATCAGCAGCTTTTATTTCAGGTGGAGTTGCCCTTGGCGCTGAATGTGATTTTTTCCGGGGTGCGCGTTGCGGTCGTCGTCTCGGTGGGACTAGCGACCATCGCGGCGGCGATTGGCGCAGGCGGGCTGGGGGAGTTCATCTTTCGCGGACTGGCCATGGTCAACAATCAACTCATTCTCGCGGGCGCGATTCCCGCGGCGGTTCTGGCGTTAGCCGCCGATTTCGGCCTGGGCTGGCTGGAAAAGCGCCTCCGCCCGCGATGAAAAAACAATTCCATCGCCAGCGCCGTGTGCAACGCTTGCGTCACCGGAATACGATCGGACTGTATGCAAAAGAGATTCCGCACTTTTCTCCGCGATCCCCGCGCGGATTTTCTCGGCGACCTCTGCGTTCCAAAGCTTTTCATTGCAGAGCGCGCGGAGAGACGCCGCGCGGAGGACGCGGGCAAAAGCCGGCTGGAAAGGCCACCAGGAAAATCCGCAAAGGAAATTTTGGGAAGATGGATTGGCTGGGAGTCCTCAAGTTCGCCGTTCTTGCGGTTCTCGTTTGTCTCCTCTGCTCCTGCGCTCCCTCTCATACGAACCGCGTCGTCGTAGGTTCAAAAAATTTCACGGAGTCGCTGATCCTCGGCGAAATCATCGCCCAACAAATCGAATCGCGTACGCAGTTGAAAGTCGAGCGCCGTTTCTATCTGGCAGGAACCTATATTTGTCAGCAAGCCATTCTTGCCGGACGCATCGATATTTATCCCGAATACACGGGCACGGCGTTCACCGCAATCCTCAAACAAAAAGTCGGAGGCGATAAAAACGGTGTCTACCGCCGCGTGAAGAGCGCCTACGAATCGACTCTCGCCCTGACCCTCGGCCCGCCCTTCGGATTCAACGACACGTTCGCGATGGAGATTCGCGGCGACGACGCGCGCCGCCTGCATCTCCAGACTCTTTCGCAGGCTGCCGCATTTGCCCGCCACTGGCGCGCGGGATTCGGCTACGAGTTTATGGAGCGCCCCGACGGCTTCGCCGGGCTGGCCGCCGTTTACGGCCTGCATTTTGCCGAACCGCCGCGCGTCATGGATCTCGGCCTGCTCGCGCCTGCGCTGAAAAATCATCAGATCGATATCGCCGCCGGCAACGCTACCGACGGTTTGATTCCTGCGTTCGATTTCTTTGTCCTGGAAGATGACCGCCATTATTTTCCGCCTTACGAAGCGGTCGCCGTGATGCGGCAGCCGATCGTGCAGCAGCATCCCGAAGTGGCTGCCGCCATTGCGGAATTGGGTGACAAGATTTCCGATCACGAGATGCAGCAACTCAATTACGCGCTGGATGGCCAGCACCGCGACGTGAAGGATGTGGTCAGGGAGTTCTTGCGCAGCAAAGGACTGGTGCGCTAAACACGCTGCAACCTTCTTCTTCGGCTTTCATCTAACCAGCCTGCATCTTTGCTGCGGATCGCTTGCGGGGCCGTAAGGACGAAACCCTATACCTAGACCGCCTCGCTTGGCGTAGAATCCACGAATTGCCTTGAGGCTTGCCGGAATACATTTCTTACGCTTCGCCCTACCTTGGAGGAACCATGCCAGCCATCGAAAGCGAAGTCGCGGTCGGCCACGATCTTCTCCGACAACTTTCCCGCGCGCGTCAGCAAGCCGACGATGTGTTCTCGCTGGTCAAGCCCGATTCGCTGTATGAGCGGCCCATTGCCGAGCGGCGCCGCATCATCTTTTATATAGGGCACCTTGAGGCATTCGATTGGAATCTGCTGCATGAACGCGTCCTGGGATTGAAGAGCTTTCATCCTGAATTTGACCGGCTGTTTGCCTTCGGCATCGATCCGGTGGGCGGCCGTCTGCCGGATGATCAAGCTTCCCATTGGCCTTCGGTTGCCGAGGTGCGCGAGTACGTGAGGAAAACGCGAACCGTGCTGGATGAAAAGCTGGAAGAAGCGCCGGCTGATGCCCGTCATTGTGCCGGCGACGGATCTGCGCTCGCAATGCTGTTGCATGTGGCTCTGGAGCATCGCCTGATGCACGCCGAGACGCTGGCCTACATGCTGCACCAGTTGCCCCTGCACCGGAAAATTCTGCAAAACGAGTTTCTGCTTACGGCATCGGCGCCGGTCTTTGATCGGACCGTGGAAATTCCCGCGGGCGAGGTCACACTCGGACTGCCCCGCAACGGCAAGAATTTCGGCTGGGACAATGAGTTTGAAGAACACACCTTCCATATACCTGCGTTTGGCATCGATCAATACAAAGTCACCAACGGACAATTTCTCGATTTCATGCGTGCCGGTGGATACGAAACAAAGGCGTTCTGGGTGGGCAGCGACCAGAACGATGCGGACTGGGTCTGGAAATCGGAGGGAGGAGTTTCGCATCCTGCATTCTGGAAGGCGGAAGGCAATCGCTGGCTCTATCGAACCATGTTCCGCGAATTGCCCCTCCCTCTGGATTGGCCGGTTTACGTGAGTCATGCGGAAGCCAAGGCCTACGCGCGCTGGGCAGGGAAGTCGCTGCCCACCGAAGCCGAGTGGCAGCGCGCGGCGTATGGAACTCCAAACGGCAAGGAGCGTTCTTATCCGTGGGGCGAACAATCTCCGGATGCGAGCCGCGGCAATTTTGATTTCGTCCGCTGGAGCCCCTCGCCGGTGAATGCGTCACCTGAGGGTCACAGTGCCTTCGGCGTCCACCACATGCTGGGCAACGGGTGGGAGTGGACTTCCACCGAATTCGCTCCTTTTCCCGGCTTCGAGCCCTTCCCGTTCTACCGCGGTTACTCCGCTGATTTTTTTGACGGCAAGCACTTCGTCATGAAGGGCGGATCGTCGCGCACCGCGGCATGCATGTTGCGGCGCACGTTCCGCAACTGGTTTCAGCCGCACTATCAGTACGCCTACAGCGGATTTCGCTGCGTGAGCCGCTAAACGCAACGCCGCCGGGCGACGTCCGGCGAACGCGCCAAAGGAGCTATTCATATGCTGGTTCACGCCATCACTCCCAACACTGCTTATGAATTCGCGGCCGACGTCCGCACCGGTCTGACCAAGCCGCTCCAGAAGGAATTGCTGTCGAAATATTTGTACGACGACGTGGGCTCGGCCTTGTTCGAGGTGATCAGCCATTTGCCCGAGTACGGCCTCACGCGGGCGGATGAGCGGCTGCTGCGCCGCTACAGTTACGACATTGTCGAACGGCTGGAAACTCCGGTTTCGGTGGCGGAGCTGGGCAGCGGCAGCGGGCGCAAAACCCGCCACATCCTGGAAGCTCTGTGCCGCCGCCAGCGCACCAGTTATTACCCCATCGAAATTTCACGCTCCGCGCTCGCCATGTGCGAGCGCGAGCTGCGGGATATCGACTCCATCAGCATTCTGGGATTCGAGCGTGAGTACCTGGACGGGCTGCTGGAGGCCGCGGCGCAGCGGCGCGCAGGACATCACCTGCTGGTTCTGTTTCTCGGCAGCACCATCGGAAATTTCGATCGCCCCGCGGGAATCCGATTTCTGGCGGAGGTGCGCCGCATCCTGGAGCCGGGCGATGCGCTTCTGCTCGGGACCGATCTGGAAAAATCAGCGGCAGAACTTCTGGCCGCTTACGACGACGAACTGGGCGTGACCGCGGCGTTCAATTTGAACCTGCTGGCTCGCGTCAATCGTCAACTCGATGGCGATTTCGATCTCTCCAGCTTCAAGCACGAAGCCCGCATCAACCATGTCGATCGCAGCGTGGAAATGCATCTGCGCTCCACTTGCCGCCAGACCGTGAACATTCCCGCCGCCGAGCTTACCGTGGAATTCTTCGAGGGCGAAACTATATGGACGGAGAGCAGCCATAAATATTCGCCGGAAGAGATACTCGACATGGCCGGCAGCGCGGGCTTCTGCTGCGAGGCGCAATGGATCGACGAGCAGTGGCCCTTCGCTGAGAACCTGCTGATCGCGGAGTGATTAGTGGCTTCTCGTCGGGGTGGGCGTCTCTTCGCGTCCTTTGCGGATTTTCTGGGCGGCCGCTCCCGCCTGCTTTTGTCCGCGCCGTCCGCGGATTTTCTCTGCGCCCTCCGCGTTCAAAGGCTTTTCACCGCAGAGTGTGCCCGTTCGGTCGCTTGCGCTCCCTCAGGGCAGGCTACGAAACGCCGCGGAGATCGCGGAGAGAAGCGAGCGCGGAATCTTTTTGCCCCGCCAAGCCGTTCTTCCCAAAATGCCTAATGAGAAGTTATGAACCGGAAGTAAAACTTTGTAAACGCAGGGTTTTGAGCGAAAGCCCGTTGTACATTGGTATAGAGATGAGCGGAATTAAAACGTGTAAACGAGCGCTGCCGCGCGGGCCGGCGGCAATCGCGCTGTTGCTCGCAACCGCCTCGCTGTCGCTCGGCTTTGCTCAGCAGGCTCCGCTGGCGGCTGGTGCGGTAGCCCGCAGTATCGGCGCCATCAAGGCCATCAATGGCACGGTGATCACACTGGCGCCCGATTCCGGCCCGAACCTGCAAGTAAATGTGCAGCCCACAACCCGCATCCTGCGGGCGGAGCCGGGTGAGAAAGACCTGAAGAATGCCAAGCCCATTACATTCCAGGATCTGCAAATCGGCGACCGCATCCTGGTGGGCGGCAAACTGGGGGACGACGGTTCGCTGATCGCCTCTACGGTTGTGGCGATGAAGCAATCCGACCTTGAGGCCAAGCGTCAGCGGGAGTTGCAAGACTGGCAAAAGCGCGGAGTGGATGGACCGGCGAAAGCCGTTGACCCGGCGGCCGGCACGGTGACGATCGCGGTGCGTGGCAAGGACGTGGTGATTCACACCTCCAGGAACACGATCATTCGCCGCTATGCGCCGGACTCGGTGAAATTTGAAGACGCGGGACCGGGCACGCTGCAAGAAATTCATCCCGCCGATCAGGTGCGCGCGCGCGGGGAACGCAGCGCGGATGGCGGCGAAATGAACGCCGAAGAAGTTGTTTCCGGGACATTCCCCAATTTCGCTGCCACGGTCAACTCGGTCGACGCAAGTTCGTCAACCTTGAGCGTTCACGATTTGGCGTCAAAGAAGACCGTGACCATCAAAGTGACTCAGGATTCGCAGCTTCGACGTTTGACGCCGGAAATGGCCCAGGGATTCGCCGCAATGCTGAGGAGGATGAGTGGGGGAGCAACGCCTAACGCAACCTCCAATGCTGGACCAGGAACCGGCGGCCAGGGAAACGCCACGACAGGCCCCGGAGCAACCGGCGGCGGAGGAAGTGGAATCAGTGGGCGAAGCGGCAGTGCGCCGGATCTGTTGCGGCTGTTCAGTCGTGCGCCAGCGACTTCGCTGGGTGACCTGCACAAAGGCGATGCGGTGAGCATTTTGTCGACCCAAGGCACGGGCGGCCTGGGGACGGTGATTTTTCTGCTGAGTGGGGTCGAGCCGATCCTGCAAGCCACTCCCAACGCCGCCCAGGCCATGATGCTGGCGCCCTGGAGCCTGAGCGCGCCCGCCGGCGATAACGGAGGGCCGTAGTCAGTTGCCATCCATAGTTTGGTTTCAAATTCATGTGGAAAGATTCAGGTTGCGGAATGGAACCACGAAATGAGAGTGCGTAATTATCTCGGTCTTGCCGTCTGCATTTTTATCCTGCATTGCTATGTGCTGTCGCAAGCGGCACAGACGCCCGCGCCGCAGACGCTCGCGCCGCAGGCCACGACCAGCGCTTTGCGTGGGCAGGTGACCGACCCATCGGGCGCCGCCATCGCCAACGCCAGCGTGATTCTCACGCCGCCGGCGGTTTCTGCGGCTCCCATCACCACCAAGACCGACGGGCAGGGCTACTATGAATTCAAAGGACTCGCTCCCGGCCAGTACTCCCTGACCGTGACCGCCGAAGGATTCGCGGTTTACGAAAACGACAGCATCATCATGGCAAACCAACCGATGCGGTTGAATGTTCCCATGGCGATCGAAGTCGAGCAGCAGAAGGTCCAGGTGTCGGATACGGCGCC
>Ga0187782_10004873_pt1 | contig 10025 bp, 19 predicted proteins | sample 0715_SJ02_MP15_2_FD_132454 | JGI IMG/M metagenome (GOLD analysis project Ga0187782, IMG submission 132454) | Tropical peat soil microbial communities from peatlands in Department of Meta, Colombia - 0715_SJ02_MP15_20_MG | ecosystem: Environmental > Terrestrial > Soil > Wetlands > Peat | place...
CGATCGCGACTGCTTGGCCCGTAGCCGCCAGGGCGCTGACAATATCAACCGTGATAGTTAGCCCCTCCCGCTCGTCACTTAGGTCTTCTGCAAAGGCCCCGGCAGTTTAGGCAATATTCGCCGCGATCCGCCGCGTCTCTTCTTATGTGAGTGACTTGCCGGCCAGCCTACTCGTGCCCACAAAGTACGTAGCCGATGCGGGGAGCTACGGCGATCATGCATAATGCCTTATGTGCAGCCAATGTTTTACTGATCCACAGTACATACTGCCGCAAGATGTGCAGTTGCTGCGGTCGAACAGATTTGAGCCCTAGGATTAGGTTTAGCTGCTTATAGGAAACGACGCGCCCCTGGTTTTCGTGGAGACAAGCCAGCAGCGCCACGAGTTTTTGACTGGCCTCCACCTGTCGTCCTTTGATGAGCAAGACCAATTGGACTTTTCGCCTATTCTCGGTCCTCTCGTGCAAGATCCTAATGCAGCAAGGGTATTTGCGCGTCTTTGGCACGTGGAAATTCCTTGGCGGATTTTCGGGCCGCCCCCTTTTACGGCTAATTCATTAGTCTTTCCCACGCAACAGCTCCGGCAGCTTCGCCATCTTCGCGGCGATCCGGCGAGCCTCGTCGCGGGTGAGCAGCTTGGCTGACGAACGCCGCCCCGACTCATCCTCATAATAGAAATAGCCGTCCTTGAACGCGGCGCCGATGTCCTCGATCGAACAGGGCGGCGGAAAGCGGGCGGGGACTACGGCGCGCCGATTCACACGCTCGTCTGTGGGAAAAGATCACGCCCTCAGGTCCACTGCTCAGCGCCGATTGCCAAATGTTCCTGATGAATTTGGAAAAACTCCTCTGTCGCAGAAGTCAGCACTGTGGCACGGTCGAATCGTTGACATTCGATTATCCCTTAGACTTGGCCCGGGCTCTGCTTGGGCCATTTCTTTTGGAAAATCTCGTGTGTCGGAAAACTGTCGCAGCGCCTTCATAGAGGTCCTTCACTGTCTCGCGGTCGAAATGAGTCTTTGACTGGCCCCGACGCTCTCCAGCCCGGGGCCATTTCATTTGAAGTTGCCCAAGTCACAGCCACGAATCGCGTTTGCGCGCATCCTTCGATGGTCTGAACAAAGGGAAATTCCAATGCCTACGGAATTGCGTGCTAAAAAGACAGCGGTCTAATGGTCTTGGTTAGCCGTACTGCCCAGCGACCCGGATCTGATTGCAACAGTGCTGCGCAATCGGCTTACTGGTCACGCTCATTGCAATGCTAACCTTCCCGGATCTTGGGACGCTTATCGAGCAATGCAATCAATTCTGAATCCCGTGGCTGACTCCCAAGGAAGCCCCAGGATTCGCGTTCACGACTTACGCAAAAACTCCGGCAGCTTCGCCACGTTCGCGGCGATCCGACGCGCCTCGTCGCGCGTGAGCAGTTTAGCCGACGACCGCCGGCCCGGCTCCTAGACGTACGCCAGCTTCTGCCCGCCGCTGTCCTTCACGACGATCTCGGCGCCGATGTCCTCGATTGACCAAGGCGCCGGAAAGCGGCGATTAGTTGGCATGGCCTCACAACATCCCAGAAATGAACGCTGGCGAGTCGAAATGCTGTCGCTGGTATCGGCTACGCATTGCATGTCTCGGACGACGCATCATCCATCCGGAACCCCGTACTTGGCCCCAGCCATCTTGGATGTGGTTGGGGCCAGTCTTTTTGCGGGTCGAGGCCCGTCACTGTGGCAGGCACGGCACCCGCTCGAGTTGGAGGACTAGGCGCAGGGCGATCACGGCCTCGTCTATATCGCCGCCAGCCGATCGCGCAAGGCGTGTTGCCACCTAAATTGCCACTTTATCCGAAACTGGGTGGCAATTGCCGGGACCAGCGAACGAAAAACTCAAGACAAATCAACGTTGGTCGGTATCAGCCGGGACCCGTTGGGACCCGTCTTGTATCTCGCTCTTACGTTTCGACTGGAAATTCGCGTTTTTGATCATCCACCAATCAAACAGTCAGGTCATTTCCCACCCTGTATCAAGGAGTTCGGTGCCGCTTGGCGTCGGAAGGCATTCCCGGTGCCACGTGTGCCCCCTTCTACGTGCCCCGACCAGCCCTTTTGGTTTGTCAAAGTCGGCGCATCCGGCAGGCCGACCCTCCCCCCATGCTGGACAGGTCGGGGCCTTTTTGGGCAGAACCTGTGCCGAAAATATCCAGGGCCTAAAAATGGCTGGACATGGACACCTGAATACAGAGGCGAAGTGAGGATTAGCCGCGGCGCTCGCATTTTCTCCAAGCGTTCATCGTCTTCAGGGCCATAAGACGTGAACAAATACGCGGCAAGTGTATTATCTTCGATGCAGATAGTACTTTGTGGGACGTTGAGTCACTTTATGATGCTGCGAGAAGGAAGTTTTGTAAATCTTTTAGATCGAGATAAACAAATTTCGCGAGGCGTTATTACACTAGAGCCCCGCGTCATGTTCGCTTTACCCCCGAAAGCGGACATGGCCCAGCATGATCGTGATGTCCGCTTTGTGCCAAAAGCAGACATCGCGCATTTCTATTCGATTCACCTCGTCGGCGAGTGCGATCACCTGCGGCGGGACTCGCTTGTGATGTCCGTTAGGTGACAGCGAGAGACAATCGCGGCGCGACGGGGGAAGGGAAATGAAAATTTCATGGATGCTGACCGCCTAATTGTTGTGCGGATTGCTTAAGGGTTGTAGCATTTCGACGGCAGGCTCCTGGACAGGTGGAAAGCATGGAGGAACGTAGGGCGACGTGCACATGCGGACAGCTCTTCATCCGATGCCGCGGTGAACCGGAAATTGTCTCAAGTTGCCATTGCTTCGCATGTCAGCACCGCACTGGCAGCATATTCGGTGTCGCTGCATTCTACAGCCGTGCAAACATCATCGAGACCGGCGGACGATCTACAAAATTTAGCCGGAAAGGCGAACGCGGTTACTCCGTAACCTCTCATTTCTGCCCAATCTGCGGAAGCACTGTGTATTGGGAGCGTGAGATGCCCGCTGACCACATCGGCATATCCGTCGGGTCTTTCGCCGACCCCGCATTTCCAAGGCCGAAGCGGGCAATTTGGACGCAGAACAAACATCACTGGGTGATGCTGCCGGACGAGATTGTTCAGATACCGCAAAATCCTTGATCTATCCATGCTTTCGTTGGCTCTAGGCCATTGGCGGACATCCCGCAAGGTCCGCGTCATGTCCCCTCCGGGTCATAAGCGGACATTGGGCCGCGCTTTGTCCGAGTCACGTCCGCTTCGGGTCATAAGCGGACATTGGACTGTGCCCGCGCAATGTCTGCTTTACCCCCGAAAGCGGACATTCGTCGCGACAAGCGGCACGTCTGCGATTACGCCTGCCATAAATTCGCGAAACTGTTATTTTTACGGGGCGTGGTGATGCTGATCTCGTTTTTCGGCTCGCTCAATTTATCAGATCACGCCGGGGGCGCAGCGTTTATCTGCTCTATCGCAACGATTTATTTGTTGGTCGTTGTTTGTTGTTGCTCGTTCTAACGCATCGAGCTGTGCTGATCGTAAATTTCTTTTTTCGTCTTGCTTGGCACCCCCCGGGAGCCAAAATTGCTTCGACTCGCTCGTTGCCTTGGTGCTTCGCGAATTTTGTGAGAAAAATCCACCTACTATGATGCACTGCAATGAGAGAAGTTGCACACAATTTGTAAGGGAACGTTGATTAACGTGATCGGAACGTTGGGTTTGGTTGCGCGTTACGAATAGCGAAACGGACATTCGCTGGCGACCAATACTGGCCTTCGCCGAATTTCCGTCTCGGTTTTTGCTTGGTCAAAAATTGGATGCGGCAGTAGCCGCAGAGGGATATTCATATGTCAATTTACTTGGAGCGTATTTCTGTTGGTGCCGCTCTGATGCTGTTCTGGTTAGTGGGCACTGCGCACGCAGAGATGGCGAGTGTTTACGGTGGCCGTGACGGTTATTGCGGAAGTCGTACAGCCAATGGAGAACGAGTGAATTGCGCTGGAATGACAGCGGCTCATCGTCGGTTGCCGTTTGGCACACGGGTTCGCGTCTGTCGCAAAGGATGCGTCATAGTTCGCATCAACGATCGCGGCCCCTTTGTCCGGGGTAGGGATATTGACCTATCTCCCGCAGCGGCCCGAGCTATCGGTCTGGATGGCGTCGGGCATGTCACTCTATCGGCGCTGTGAAAGTTGATAGAGAAAAGGTCCCATCCGAAGGGAAGTGAATGGGACACTTATACTGCGGCGGCATGTTTGGAGTTAGAGCGCGGCAACATGGGTAACGCTCATGGGAGCAGCATGATTACCTAAAAAGAGGCGATGCTACGCGCATGCCGCCAGGCAATGAACGCCCTCACTAAGTATCGTAATGAGGTGACCGAAATCGACCCGGCCAATTGATCACGTCTCATTTGAAGAAAAAGCAACTAAGCGCAACACGCCAGTTGATGCGGTTCGTCAAAAGTGTCTTGTGCAATAGCTAGTCCGTGTCAAAAGGACTCGAAGCTAGTTCGATTTCGAAAGTGGCCCCGGGCCATAGTTGGGAGCTGAGGGCTTCCGGGGCCACCCGTGCTTCTACCGGCTGTTAGGGCGTCACGCGACCGGTATGCACGATCGCATCTTGGCACCCGGCCTCATGGCTTCATGTGTTCGGCATCACGTTCGAGTCGATCTGCCGAGTGAAGATCATTGTTTTGGTTACGACTTCTGCAACAACTCCCGCGGCTTCGCAAAATCGTCGCGATGCGCCGCGCCGTCTACCCCTCCAGCGCTTGCGCAGGTCGCGCCTCCGCAGCCTCCGGAGCCTCCGCAGGCTACTGCGCAACCTCTGTAGCCCCAGTAGACTCTGCAGCCTTTGCCGTAGCTTCTGACAAGTTTTAAGTTCGGGGCGAGGTGCTTCTGCGCTTTCGTTGTCGAAGACATAGAAAGTCGCCAGGCTGACGTCCGAGATTTCTTCTTCACCGGAGGTATTCTTCGTGCCTGTATCGCCTGCAGGACCGCTGGCTGCCCCGGATGCGCCACCCGCTAGCGACAACGCCCCAGCGACCCCCAATACCGTTGCGGTTTTCGCCCGACCTTTTGGCTTCGAAGCCTGCCTCGCGTCCGACATTCGTGGAAATCTCTTACAAACTCGAATGGTCTAGAGCGGAACAAAGTTCCAATCTCATCACTTCATTGTTACGGCAACGCGTCGATTTCGGTGATGTCGGTCACATCTCTAAGCTGCAGACAAACCTAAAAGACAAATCTAAAGGGGTGTAGTACATGGAGATTCGGAAATGTTGACCAGAAAAATCATCACGGCTTTGCTGCTGCTCGCAAGCGCAATGACTCTGACAACGACAAGTGCTTTCGCTAACGCACCTGGCGGCGGTTAGATCCAATGTGACGGCGGCCCGTCATCGCCGGTGAGATGCACGCCGGACAGTTGGTAATCGGTTCGCGCCTAATAAGCGCACTGCTCAAAACGAGGCCATTGGGATAGGCCGCTTGCAGTCCTTTACGACGAAGGCAGCGCCAATGTCCTCGACGGATCAGGGTGGAGGGAAGCGACGAGGGGAGGGCATTTAGGAACGAAAAGCCCGCAGACAATAAACCATCCCCCTGACAACGACTATACCAATGAGCCCCCAGATAAGTATGCCGAACAATGGCTTTCCAATCGCATAGCCAGTAACAATGCCAAGCGCAGCACCAACTACTGCCGTAACTTGTAACTCTGCTCGATCCTGGTCGATCATCGGTGCGTCAAACACTTTAGTTGTGGATCGGTTTGGGCTATGGCCATCTTATTAGCCGGGATCGCGGATCAGTAGAAATCATCTGTTATAATCAAAGGCCACGCGTCAGGCTCTGCCCGTTGCTCTGCCTTGTCGAGTGCAGCTTCCCATTGCTCTCGGGTGTAGTGATTTGCCTTCCCTAAGACAGTGTCGGCAACCTTGAACTCACCATGCGTTGGGCAATGGATCGCGGTGGCATCGCTCGTACGTGGAGGCTCTTGCGCTGAGGATTTGCAGATTGGACAGATGACGGTCATTAGCCGCTCCCGTGTGAAAGTTTTTCAGAGGGCTTGGCGGGGCTGGGGCTACCTATAAACTGGCGAAGGCGGTGGCTCATCCCCACTTACCTCTGTGTTCTCCAGATCGGTGTTCTCTACCTCTGCGTCCTCTATCTCAGTGTTCAATTCTCTCTTCTGTTTCTTCGCCTCTTTCTTTTCCTCTTTCCTCACCTCTTTCTTCGCTATTTTCTTCGCCTTCTTAATCAGCTTTTTTGTCAGCTTCTTTCTTTGTTTCGATTTCTTACCTTTCTTGGCCACTGCCTCCTCCCGTGCTGCTCGTCAAACGCCTACAATATATTACGCCCGAGCCTAAATCTCTAACAGTCCACGGAGGAGGGAAGCGAATTGATTATTCATGGCGACGACGGCGGGATGGTTTTCGCTGTGCGACAATGACACCCTTGTTGACTACTGTAGGGGTGTTAGCCTCTCTCAATCGGACCCGGACGTCCCTTGAGGGACGCGAAGGCGAAGACTTTGCCGCTCTTCGCCCCCGGTTCGATACCCTTCGAGATGACATTAGCCGGCGGACCCGGACATCGCGCGGGGTGACAAGGCAAAGCCGTCGGCTTCAGGACACCCGGCGGCTTTGCTGTTTGTGTCCTCGACCAAGGCGGCGGGAAGCGGCGCGTCACTGTGCTTGTTTACCGCTGTTGAACTGGCGGACACGGAACCGACCCATACGAGCAGAATACGCAACAATCGCCGGACTTTGGTTTTAGGCGAGCGCCACAACCTTTGCATTCATAAACAACTTGGCAGGCATTAGCCCGCATCTGTTCTACAGCGTCGCTTAATGTACTGCGCGCCAATCAAATGCGCGATTTCGGCGCTGGAAGCCCCCGCAATGCGTCGGCCGTGCTCGCCAGCAGCCTTCAATTCTTTCAACACCTGAATTTCGGTTCTAGTTAGCCTAGCAGCCATGGTCCGGTCTCACTTCGGCAGACACGACATCCGTTCAAGCTGGAAAGGCCGGGTCACCAGTCGAAAAATAAACGCCGTGCCCCGTTCTGGGCTGCTTCGGCATAGCCCTGCGCGTTGCCATAGCCGTAATTATTGTTGCGCTGACGGGCAAGGACCTTAGGTTTGTGAGGCTTGACGGGAGAAACATCCTGCTTTGCTGGCGATGCTTCTTTCGCGACCTCTAAGTGCAAGCGTGCGATTTGCTGTGGATTGATTTCCTCTGGAGTGATTGTCTGCTCGATTGGGGGCCGGGGATGGCGCTGCTTTGGTAGCGTTAAGTAGTTGAAGGAACTAATCAGCCACATCGCGAGCACAGTGAACGCGACAATCAGACCGGAAAAGTAACCGAAGAACAGCATGGCGACGACTAACTCCACACTGCCCGCCGAAGACAAAATCTAAACCTTCACCACGTCCGCCACTTGATCGAGATCATAGCGCGATGCGAGCAGATCAGTGGTTGATGGCGCCGGAACCCAGCCGTGGTCCCTTCACCTCAGGTTCGCTATTTGTGCGAACGCTTCGATGAAACCACGACGGCGCGTGCGCTTGGCAAAAGTTGCCAGCATGTTTTGGAAAGGGCCACGTGATATGCGGTAGGCTGCATACAGCCGAAAGCACGCTCTGACTTCGTCGGGAGACATTGTGCACGCTCCGTAAGCTGCACCACGTCAGTTCGTTTCTCCGACACCCTTTAAGAATATCTCCGTGCGGCTGGATTGCGCTAGATCAAAAATTGGATCGTTGCGCAGCGCACAAATTGCGTGTGCATTTGCGAAGTACGCGTATCTCATCTCAGGAACTTTCGGCCGCCCGCGTTTTACTGTTGGCGGCTGTGGTCTCCAACCTCACCCAACCCCCTCCATAGCCGAGGTCGCGGTCGCCACTAACCTTTGCGGAAGTTGGTGATGAAGATTGTTTGGTCCGAAGGTAATCGCGAGGCGAGGAGAGCGTTAGCGGGAGTGATGGTCGCTATGCTGTTGTGGTGTTTGATGATGCTGCTCTTTTATTGAGCGCACCGAATTCAGAGTTACAGGAAGCAATGCACCGAAGTTTGCCAATCTCTTCGTTTCAGTTGAACAGCTGTCAATCCTCAAACAATCAATTGGGAAACTGAACACGTTGCGAAGCGTTATTCTCCTAAAGGAGGAAAACAGATGCGAACCTTAGCAAGAACAGCTGCTGCGTTGGGATTTGTTGGCGCGATGCCGATTGGAACGACCGTCCCAGTCATGGCGCAGGGCGTCTACATCAACGGGAATTGCGTTCATATCCACCTTGGTCGTCACCACTATTACGACCGCTACAATGGCGATGGATGGAATACGTGGAATGGTTGCCCACCCGGTTACACGATACAGGGTGGAAATTGTGCGCCCTACAAGGGACCAGTTGATCCGCGGGCGTGGGGCTATTACCGCTAAATAAAATTGGGGCCGTCCAAGTCGGGCGGCCTCTTCTTTTGGCTCCTGCAGCTCGTGAAGTTGGCCAAGCGAAACAGAATTTTGTCGTCAAAAAACAATCAATGCGAGCAATCTAACACCTATGCATTGCGACCTCCAACGCTGCGAGGTTGGAGCACGGCTATGTTTTTAACTGGCCTAGCTCTCGGAGTACTAATCGGAGCTTCCCTCGGCTTTTTGCTGTCGAGTCTGCTTCAGGCAGGCAGCACCGAAATCAATTAGGGCAAGTCACCGCCTCTATGGTGTCGCCAGCTCGTACTCACGCACTGAAGTCTGTGACGTCTCGGGTAATTCCGCTGACAGCCTTTGCGCGTTGAGTTTAAGCGTAAAGCCGTTGTCCATCTTTACCAGCACAAGGCGTCGAGTGCGAGTGCTTCGCTTGCAGATGACAGTTCCGTTCACACCATTGCAATTAATGCGTTGACCGTCTTTGAAGTCGTCTATGCTCATAGGTACTAAGGTGCGGCGGGCAAGGTTGCTGGAAGCGAACGGGTGTGGAAGGATTAGTGACTAACGCTGGTTACCTCGACCACCAATATCACGCCCGAATTAGACACCAATGAAATTCTGCAAAAACGACGAAATCGAACGAATAATCGAAATCGAACGGATAAGTGGGGGGGCAGCCCAGCTACCTTCAAATGGATGCAGTATTCTGCGCACGCATGCATGCGGCCATAGCAGCAGGGCTGGAGCAAGCGCCGACTAAAAGCAATAATAGTCGTGAGGTCCCTAGTACGCAGGCCGAATCAGCGCAGATCGAAGATAGGCTTTTTTGATAAAGGGGGCGGGGAAGCGGCCTTCAGCTACCTGTGTCGCGTCGGGGCCAAACGCCTAGCTCGTCACGTAGAGCGTCAGCAACACGACCCACCACGCGAGGGAATAGACAGCGTACGGACCGCAAAGCGTGTGTGTAACATGTCGCGCCTCTACAGCGAGACCCAGTGCTGCTGATTATTTTTGTGGTTCGGCCCAAGCTATTTGCGCGAACGATTCCTTGAAAATGCTGTGGCGCAGTTGCACCAGAGAACTCAGCATTCTTCGGTAGGGGCTGATTCCGCATGACGTGTAATAGGCTGCATACAGCCGGTAGCACGCTCTAACTTCGTCGGGGGACATCATGCTTTCTCCACTGCACGATCCCGGCACCACCCCAAAGTATATCCTCGCACGGCTAGATTGCGCTAGTGTGAAGCTCAGGGGCCTCCGGCCCCTTTTTCGTTCACCTGGACTGGCGGTGGCTGCTGTCGCGCCCTTTCGCGCGAACTCACGCGGGGACTTCCTCCTTACTTAGAATAGGCAAGATTAGCTGAGGCCCATTGTTTTTTAAGTTGCCCACCATCTTGTCGACTGGCCAAATCTGCAACGCCTCGTCAGGGCACGGTTTGAGCAACGCCAGTAAATCCTGCTCACTCCCGGTTCCTCACCCAACCACTTCGGCCAATCCTTATCCGCGAGGATAACCGGCATACGGTCGTGCAGCTCGCCCATCACCCTGTTAGGCCCGCACGTCAAAATCGTGCAA
>Ga0187782_10004874_pt1 | contig 10024 bp, 8 predicted proteins | sample 0715_SJ02_MP15_2_FD_132454 | JGI IMG/M metagenome (GOLD analysis project Ga0187782, IMG submission 132454) | Tropical peat soil microbial communities from peatlands in Department of Meta, Colombia - 0715_SJ02_MP15_20_MG | ecosystem: Environmental > Terrestrial > Soil > Wetlands > Peat | place...
CTGGCGGCCCTGCTCGCGGTCGTCGTGATATACACCAAAGCGGATGCCTTTCACAGCCCGATTGCGGTGATGGTGGTGGCTGCGATCGGCTTAGCGGCGGTCTTGCTTCAGTTACGGTTTTACAACCGTCAGCAGTTGCACCCCGTGCATGCACCCCTGTGGCTGAATGTTTTGGGCATCTTATTCGCGGTGATCGCACTCTTCTCCGATGCCCTTCGTCTGGCCCGGCCTGTCGGCCACCTAGCGGCTCTCGGAGCGGTGGGCGCGTTCGCCATCAGCAGCGCGATTATCCTGCACGGCTTTCGCAAGCATCGGATTCTTGTAAAGTAGGCTCCCATGCCGGGTGTAGCCCGTGCCCGCCTCTCATGCAACAATGGGCGCATGCGAGTCACCATATTTGGTGCCACCGGTCTGCTCGGAAAGGCACTCCTTCAAGAATGGAAGAAGGATGACATCCTCGGACTGGGCTCCCAAGATGCGGATATTCGCGATGCCGGCGCAGTTCGGGCTGCCGTCGAGCGCACCCAGCCGGAATGGATCGTCAATGCCGCCGCCTACACCGACGTTGACGGTTGCGAGAGCAATCGCGAGCTGGCATTTGCCGTGAATTGTCAGGGCGCGGCCAACATAACCGCGGCCGCCAAGGCCGCAGGCGCGCGGCTGATCTCTCTCAGCACCGATTATGTCTTTGACGGCCGGGGTAGTGCGCCTTACGAGACCACCTCTCCCCGAGCCCCGCGCAGCGTCTACGGCCATTCGAAGGCACAAGCCGAGGAACGAATCGCCGAGATCCTGCCGACTGCCTGTATTGTGCGCACCTCGTGGTTGTTTGGCGTGGGCGGGAAGTGCTTTCCCGACACCATTCTCAAAATGGCTGCGAAGCGCCCTTGGCTCGACGTGGTCGACGACCAACGGGGCTCGCCAACCCACGCGCCAGACCTGGCGCGCGCAATCGTTCAGCTCTGCCGTCGGGGTGCAACCGGCATCGTGCACGTGACCAACGACGGGGAGTGCTCCTGGTTCGAGTTTGCCCGCGAGATCGTGAGCGCCGCCGGGTTGAATGCCTGCATTCGGCCGACTACCAGCGAAAGGTTCGTGCGACCGGCCGAACGGCCGAGGTATTCGGTCCTGTCTCGAAGCAGCCGGGAGCACTACGGCGTCGCCATGCCGCACTGGAGGGAGGCATTGCGGGACTATCTGTCCGCGAGGCGGGAGTGGCAAGGCTGAAGTGGAGCCGGGACAGATTTCGATTACAACCTTCGCATCGTATCCGTCCATCGAAACAATGAGAACATCCCCGAGAGCGAAGAAGGACAAATCCATATATGCAACCCCAGCTTCGGAGAGTACGTGCCCCTCGATGGGTCGCGCTCCCGATCGACGATCCAATCAATGCCTGGGTCTACGATCCGATCTTTTCTATTAGAATGACCTCAGGAATGGTTTAGCCATGCAGTTCCCCCATCAGCCGATCGGTAGTTTTTTCGGTTCGCTGTCTCGAGGTTCTGCGATCGAAACTCCTCTGCGTCGGCGCATCCCTCGGATCCTCGTGGTAGACGATAACCCCGATACCATGTTGCTGATGAGCAAGCTGCTGGAGACGCGGGGGTATGAGGTGGTCAGCGTACCCAACGCGGACCTGGCGGAAGTTGAAGTCCACCGTCAACCTCCCGATCTCATTCTCTCCGACGTAATCATGCCCGGCAAATCCGGATACGAGTTGTGTCGGGCACTGAAAGAAGACGTTTCCACCCGCCTGATCCCCTTTGTGCTGGTCACCGGGCTGAGCGATCGGGAAGACAAATTGCGCGGCATCGAGGCGGGCGCCGACGACTTCCTCAACAAGCCGGTGTCCTCCGAGGAGTTGTTTGCCAGGGTGAAGTCGCTCCTCAAACTCAAGGAGTTCACCGACGAGTTGGAGACCGCAGATTCGGTCCTATGCACCCTTGGGCTCAGTGTCGAAAGTCGCGACCCCTATACCGAAGGTCACTGTGAACGTCTGGCTCTGCATGCCAGCAGGCTGGGTCATCACCTGGGTCTCGATGAAGACTCCATCGTAGCTTTGCGGCGCGGAGGCTACTTGCACGACTTAGGTAAGATTGCCGTGCCGGACAACATTCTGAAGAAGGAAACTCACCTCAGTCCTGCGGAATGGGTGGTCATGAAGCAACACCCCATCACGGGTGAAAATATCTGCCGGCCTCTGAAGTCGTTGTGGTTGGTACTCCCGATCATCCGCAGCCATCACGAGCACTCCGATGGCAGCGGCTATCCTGATGGTTTGGTTGGGAGGGAGATCCCTCTGCTTCCCCGCATCCTGCAGGTGGTCGACGTTTACGATGCACTGTCGACCGTACGGCCCTACCGGCCCGCGCTCAGTCATGATCAGGCTGCCCTCACCATGCGGCAGGAGGCGCACGCGGGTCTGTGGGACGAGGAACTGGTGATGGAGTTCTTCTCCATGCTGGAACGGAGACGGGTCGCCTAAGCTAGAAGCGGCTCGCGACTGGCGGTCTTTTAGGAACGGGAACGCAAACCCCACCCGGGCAGTCTCACTAGGCAAACCGCCGCAGTTTCATTAAACTTCGCATGTCATCCGCCATGGCGAATCTTAGCGTTTACCGGGATAAGCCGGACCCGACGTTGCCAAGAACGGAGAGTCACTAACCACCGCAACCATGGTATCGCCCCTTACCTACAGCATCGTGCTGCCGGCTTACAATGAGAGTCAGCGTATCACTTCGAGCCTCGATCAAATTCTGGCGCACGCCGACAAACGGGAATGGAGTTTCGAAGTCATCGTTGTTGACGATGGCTCGACCGATGACACGGCGCAGATCGTCAACGCCTACGCCCGGAAATATCCCTCCCTGCGCTTGATCGAAAATCCGGGAAATCGCGGCAAAGGGTACAGCGTGCGCCAGGGAATGTTCGAAGCGCGAGGCGATGTTCTGCTTTTCAGCGATGCCGACCTTTCTTCGCCGATTGCCGAGGCCGATAAACTGTTTGCCACCATCCAACAGGGAGCTGATATCGCGATTGGTTCGCGATGGTTGAACGCTGACATGCAGGTCAAGCGGCAACCGCCTCACCGTCAGCTATTCGGTCGCATCTTCAATCTGATGCTGCGCCTCGGCTTGGGCTTGAACTTCAAGGACACGCAGTGCGGGTTTAAGGCGTTCACCCGGGACGCCGCCCAGAAGGTCTTTCCTCTGCAGAGGGTTGAGCGCTGGGGATTCGATCCGGAATTGCTGTACCTGGCGAGGACGTTTGGCTTGAATGTGGTCGAAGTGGCCGTGGCTTGGTCCCACCGCGGGGGAACCCACCTGCGGCCCCTGCGCGACGGGCTCAGCATGTTCGGGGAAATCCTGGCGATTCGCTGGAATGCCTTGAGTGGTAAGTACACGCAGCGCAGTGCCGTCAGGCATTCGTTATGAAATGGCGGCCGGCCCGCACCGGGCTCGGATCCCGCGGTGAATCCGCACGCAATTTGTCCTCATCGGTTATTCTGGTAACCGTCTATGGCAACCCGTCCCAAGACCGCTTCCGGGAGCAGCACCGGGGTATTCGACGCTGCCAATGGCGAGCGTGTGCTGGAGGCATTTCGCCGCTGGGGGTATCTGGAAGCCGATTTGGATCCTCTCGGTTTATTCCCGCCCGTGCATGTTCCCGAGCTTGAAGTCGGGGGAGAGATGGCAGAGCAAGCGCGCCGTATCTACTGCGGCACCATCGGGGTGGAGTTTGCACATATCACCGAATCCGAGCGGCGCCGCTGGATTCAAGAGCGCATGGAAGGACCACAAGCCCCGGTCGATCACGAGGCCGCGCTCGATCAACTGATCCGCGCGGAACTGTTTGAACAGGTACTACAACAGCGTTACATAGGAACCAAACGGTATTCGCTCGAAGGCGTGACCGCCCTGATACCGCTGGTGGATGAAATTCTGGAGGTAGCGGGGCAACTGGGCGCGATCGAATTGGTGATGGGTATGAGCCATCGCGGACGCCTGAACGTGATTGTTCAGGTGGCGAAACGGACTCCCGAAGAGGTGTTTGCGGGCTTCGAGGATGTCGATCCTCGTAGCGTGCTCGGCGGAGGGGACGTAAAGTATCACATGGGTGCCACCGGAGAGTATGTAACCCGCACGGGAGCAAGGGTTCACATCCACCTGGTCTCCAATCCGAGCCATCTCGACGCCGTGGATCCGGTCACGGTGGGCCGTACCCGCGCCAAGCAGGATCGCATCGGAGAGTCAGGCAAGGCCAGCCATTTGCCCCTATTGGTGCACGGCGACGCAGCCTTTGCCGGCCAAGGAATTGTCGCCGAAACCCTGAACCTCGCGGAGCTGCCCGGCTATACCGTCGGCGGCACCATCCACGTGATTGCCAACAATCTCATCGGTTTTACCACGCTCCCCTGGGAAGCACATTCGTCGCGCTTCTCCGCCGACATCGCACGGCGTCAGTCGATTCCGATCTTCCACGTGAACGCCGAGGATGTTGATGCGGTGATCCGTGTCGGGCGTATGGCGGCGGAGTACCGCTACCAGTTCGGAAGCGACGTGGTCGTCGATCTCATTGGATACCGCCGTCACGGACACAGCGAGGTAGACGACCCCACGATCACCCAGCCGTTGCTTTACCGAGCGATCAAGGAGCACCCGCCGCTTTGGCAGATCTATGCGGAAGACATCGGTGCCAGGGACATCGAGTCCCAGGTTCACCGAATCCGCGAAGAATACGAATCGGGACAAGAGAACGCTTCCCAGCTCACGAAGATGCCCCTGCTCCGTGAACTGCCGCCCTATTGGGACGGCTTTCGGGGTGGACGGTACAAGGCCGAATATGCGGTCGAGACGGGACTGTCCCAGCAAGTGCTCGCCGAGCTCGTCGCACCACTCACGAGCTATCCGCCAGACTTTCACATTCATCCCAAAGTGAAGCGGCTTCTCGAACAGCGCGCCGAGATGGTGCGGGGCAAGCGGAGCGTGGACTATGGCATGGCGGAAGCTCTGGCTTTTGCCAGCCTGGTGAAGTCCGGCATTCCGGTGCGGCTCAGCGGAGAAGATAGTCGACGGGGTACGTTCAATCAGCGACACTCGGTTCTGATCGATACCGAGAACGAACGCGAGTATGTGCCGCTTGAAAACATCGCTCCCAATCAGGCGCGATGCCAAATTTACGACTCCCCCCTCTCGGAAGCCGGCGTTCTGGGTTTTGAATATGGCTACAGTCGTGATTATCCCGAGGCGCTGGTGCTTTGGGAGGCACAATTTGGCGACTTCGCAAACGTCGCCCAGGCGGTGATCGATCAGTTTATCAGCGCCGGAGAGGACAAGTGGGGATTGCTTTCGGGGTTAGTTCTGCTGCTGCCCCATGGCTATGAAGGCCAAGGGCCGGAGCATTCAAGCGCCCGCATCGAACGCTTTCTCCAGCTGGCAGCACGCGACAATTTCCAGATTTGCCAACCCTCCAGCGCCGCGCAATATTTCCACCTGCTCCGCCGACAGGGGCTGTCCCAATGGCGTAAACCGCTGGTGGTGTTCACCCCCAAGAGCATGTTGCGCCATCCGGATGCGTGTTCGCCCATCACCGAGTTCACGCAACCCAGCTTTCTCAAGGTGTTGCCCGATCCCGAGGTCGTGAGCGCGAGACGCGTCCTGCTCTCGACCGGTAAGATCGGGCATGAGTTGCGGGAGGAACGGAAAAAACGCAAAGACACATCGACAGCCATCATATTCGTCGATCAACTCTATCCTTTTCCTGAACGCGAACTGGCAGCCGAGCTGAAACGGCATTCCGATGCGCGCGATATCGTATGGGTTCAGGAAGAACCCGCCAATATGGGAGCGCTGTTCTACATGCTGCCTCGTTTGCGCCACATTGCGGGCTCGCACGCTGTGCTTTCGGTCAAGCGTTCGGCGAGCGCCAGCCCTGCCACGGGTTCCGCCAAGGCGCACGAAATGGAACAGAGGGCGCTGCTGGCGCTGGCCTTTTCCAGCCACCCCTGAGAATCACCCTGTGTCCGGGAAACGGGGTAGAACTGCCCTTCACACGAGGTAGACTCGCCAAAAGCCTGGCGATCGACAGCGGGCGTGACCACGGATCAGCGACTTGCGAAAGCCTACTTGGCCTCCATCAGGGCGACACTGGCCTGGGTGTTCTCCCAGCTGATGTTCAGGGTACAGGCACTGCCGTTCTGGTCGAATGCAATGGTGAAGTCCTCGACCGGGGAAGGCGTCTGGGAAACCTTCATGTCGACGCGACCGAGTTCGTCCGACTCATATTTGTAGGGGATCCCCCACTCACCGGTCTTCTTGTTGATGATGAGTCTCCAGCGGTTCTGATCAGGGACGGTAAAGATGGTGTAACTTCCCGCCGGCACTCTTGTGTTCCCGACGGTGAGGTTCGCCGTGGTCACAAAACTCGTGGCCTCATTGGCGCCGGTGCGCCATACTTCGCCGTAGGGAACGAGGTCTCCGAATATTTTGCGGCCCTTCATACGCGGACTGGAATAGTCGATGGTGACGCCTTTGCCGTCGGTAAACTTACACTGTGCCTGTGCGGGCGGACTCGGGCGTTGGCTCTTATCTTTGGTTTGGCCCGCGGATAAAAGCGCAAAAACGAGCATCAGGAAGGTCAGCAAGGTAAACGTCAATCGGTTCCGCATGGTTTCTCCTAGATGAGCAACAAGCATTTCGCAATCGGGTTCGATCATGACCGTAGCGCAGAGCGGCCTCTTCGATAAGGAACGTCAGACTTAGACTAATCAAGGAGCTCTATGGTTAGCAACCGACATCCAGGAACCTCTTCCCTGCCGGACACGGAGCTCAATCAGGGGAGGCTGCCGAGCCTTGGTTCCTATCAGCCGACGACGCTAAAGCATTGACAGTTGCAATCAAGCCCGGGTTTCGAATAGATTTCTCATCTGTTCTCCTCAAGAACGAGGGATCGCTAGGGGCTCTCTCGTTCCAGTTCATCTACGTTCGGACCTCTGTCGGGTCGCCTAAGGTCGAGCTGAGCAGCTGGGGTCCAGCATGCCGACGAAAGACGACAGAGCGCGTGTAAAACGCAACGTCCCGGATTGAAGCTTCTCCGGCGCAGCGAATCGGGGGGCACTGTCTTGAAATCGGACTCGTGGTCGCGGTAGCACTTTCGGACTCATAGTGAAATTGATTGAACGCATGGCCTAAACGGTTCGTAAAGGAGAAACAAACATGACCACTATTACCGATGCTTTTGCCGTTGGGCTCGATCAAGTCAGGAAATCCTGGGGCTGGTTTCTCGCGCTTGGCATTCTGCTCATGGTGCTCGGCGTCTGGTGTGTGGGGAAGGCTCAGACCGCGACCATGTTCTCAGTTCTGGCTTTGGGTTGGATCCTTGCTATCAGCGGAGTGGTGTGGCTGGTGAACGCATTTCGCGCCTACAGCTGGCACGGGTTTTTTCTGTTCCTGCTGAACGCGATCATCCGCTTCGTAACTGGGTACCTTCTGCTGCGCCACCCGGACGCGGGCGCGGAGGGCGTGACCATGCTGCTCGCAGCCCTGTTTTTCGTGACCGGACTGTTCCGTGCGGTCGCAGCGGGCGTCATTCGGTTCCCGCGGTGGGGCTGGATGGTATTTTCGGGGATCGTATCGATTGCACTCGGCGTCTTACTCTTGGCCAACTGGCCCTCAGCCAGCACCTATTTTCTTGGCATGGTGGTCGGTATCGACCTCATCCTCGATGGCGCGGGGCTGATTGGTTTTGCCGCGGCGCTTCGCAGTCTGCCCGAGCTCCAAATCAGACGAGCGGCATGACAGTCAAGAGTCGAACTCAGAGCTAACAGGGTCGCGTCGTGATGGAAGAGCACGGCGCGAGCAGGGTTTGTGAGGTTGCGAGCAGAGATTTGTGTAGAATCATGTCGAAATCTCCTCGGATCACTGGTGAGACGTCAGAACTGCGCCCTCCGATCGCCGTAGTCGGCCTGACGGTGAGACTGTTCTCCCCCAATCCGACTCGCTGTCGCGCAACGAAAGACATGATGGTGGTGAGTATGTTTTTGCGAAGGAGACAATGATGCCCAGCTTCGATTTCTCGACATTCGGAGCGCGGATTACCCTCGTGCTGGCGATTCTCGCTGCCTCATGCTTGGCCCAAGCTCCGGTTCCTGAGCCGGTTACCGACCAGGAAACCGAACTCGGGAAGGCAGCCTACAACCAATTACTGGTCAAGGCCGAGATCATTCAGTCGTCTCCCTTATACGACAGTCTAAGACCGATCGCCGAATCGATAACCCGCGTGGCCCAGCCCCAATATCCCCATCCTTTTAAGTTTTTTCTGGTGCACGAAGCACAGCCCAATGCCTTTGCCACCCCGGGAGGGAACGTCTACGTGGTCGATTCACTTCTGTATTTCGTGAGGAACACCGAGCAATTGGCCGGAACCCTTTGTCACGAGGTCTCTCACACCATTCATCGTGACGGGGTTGCTCTGATGGAGAAGGAGAAGAAGATTGAGGAACGGGAAGTGGCTGCCGCAATCTTACTGGGACCGACGCGAGCTAACATTATCGCCATCGCTCTGATTGGCAAGCTGCACTCGCTGGGCTACTCACGGGACGCCGAATCGAAAGCCGATCTTACCGGTTCCGACATTTGCGCCCAAGCCGGTTACAACCCCTGGGGCCTGACGTGGCTCTTCGAGGATTTTCAAACTGCGGATGTCCACCAGATCCCGCAGCTTCTGTCCGACCATCCCGCGAACGGCACGAGGATCCAAACCCTCAAGAAGCACTTCCAAGATAATCCTTCCACTTTTTCCAAATTCAGCCCCGATCCAAAATCTGCAACTCCATTCAACGTTCCGCAAGACGCACCTGTGGTCTTCTTGCGGGCAAAGATCGAACCGGAAAAGTAGCCGAAGCTGGAATCAGGAAACTCGGCTTATTCGTCGGCAACGGGGTTGCGTAAGGTGCCCATGCCTTCCACGGTGATCTCAACAACGTCGCCCGCCACCACCGGCCCCACTCCTTCCGGCGTGCCCGTGGCGATCAGGTCACCCGGAACCAGGGTCATGACCGCGGCAATGTAACGAAGAAGGACATCGAGGGGAAATACAAAATCCCTCGTGTTCCCGTGTTGCCGCACCTCGCCATTCACGCGCGTCTCCACTTTCACCCCGGCCCAGGGATCAATCTCGTCGGTGACTACCGGGCCCACCGGGCAAAACGTGTCAAAGCCCTTGCCTCGGGTCCATTGGCCGTCTTTTTTCTGCAGATCGCGCGCGGTAAAGTCATTCAGCGCAGTGTAGCCGAGAACATAGGAGCGAACATCCTCCTCCGCCGCAGGTTTGTAACAATGCCTTCCGATAATGGCCGCTAGTTCCCCTTCATAGTCGGTCCGCTCGGAAATTCGCGGCCGACGAATGGTTTGTCCGGACGCCAGCAAGGAAGAGGGTGGCTTGAAAAAAATCAACGGCTCGGCTGGAACTTCGTTGCCCAGTTCGGCGGCATGCTCGCGATAGTTGCGGCCCACACAGACGATCTTCGACGGGCAGACGGGAGCGAGCAGCTGAGCGCCGTCCAAGGCAATTCGCGAGATGGCTTTGGTCGGCAGATCCTCGAGGTCCCCTCCTTCGTACGGGGATCTCAACAACTGGCGGGTGATTTCCTCTCGTCCCGCGCTCGACTCGACGAGGCCGTACTCCGCATGGCCATTGAGCTCGAAGCGGCAATATTTCATGAGACCGAGTTCTCCGTGGGCGCAAGTCGCATGCTAGCGAGAGTATTGGAAAGTGGCAGGCGACTGCAAGGCCGATTCTTTGGACGGTCGTCATCGCAGGGGTCGCCAGGAGTTCGGGCCTGGAGCCGGCCTGCCCGATCGCGGCAGTCGCCAGATCGCCGCTCGCCGGTAGCGATCCGCAGCCCGCCGAAAATGCGGCGACACCGACCGAGGGCCCCGGTAGGGTGTTCGAAGGACGATCGGTCCGACTCAGGAGGTACCCCGTGGCCAACCGAAAACAGCCCGAGCGCTGGGAGGCCTCA
>Ga0187782_10004876_pt1 | contig 10023 bp, 4 predicted proteins | sample 0715_SJ02_MP15_2_FD_132454 | JGI IMG/M metagenome (GOLD analysis project Ga0187782, IMG submission 132454) | Tropical peat soil microbial communities from peatlands in Department of Meta, Colombia - 0715_SJ02_MP15_20_MG | ecosystem: Environmental > Terrestrial > Soil > Wetlands > Peat | place...
CGCTCAGTGCTGGATCATCGGCTGGTGGACCGCGCATGACCCTATTGCCCGGCGCGCAGCCGTACTGTATCCGTTGAGAGATCTGCACGGCTTTGTCGTTTGGTGCGCCAGCTATCTGTGCAAACGCAGCCTCTGGCGGGACAACAATTACGTGCTGCTCAAGGGCGGCAGATTGGTCGCCCAGCGTGCGAACGGCGCCGTAGTCAAGCCGACCTAAGCTCCGGCAGGCCGTGCGTTTGAGCGTGAAAACGGCCCTCTCCCACTCGGGAGAGGGCCGTTGCAACTTGAAACGTTGTTTTAGTCGTCGTCGTCAGCTTTAACCGGTGCCGCCCGGTTGAAGTCGCTCGCGGGGCGAACCGACTTCTCTCCCGGGTATGGGCGAATAAAGCCGGTGGCTTCGTACCAGTTCAGGTGGTTGACGGTGTCGGAGTCTTCGGAGTCTGGAATGTGCTGCTTGCCAGCGAAGACTTCCGCCTTCTTGGCCATCCAGCCAGCCCGCAGAGTCGCAACCGCATGGCTCTCAATCCGGACTTTGGTGGACTGAGCCTTGGCCGGATGAGCCCCAGGGCACGACGGGATGGTCTGCGTTCCACTCTGGCTAACACCCGTGGTCAGCGAGTACTGGGCTGGCACGTGCGTCCACGGCAGGAAGTTGTCCGCCGGTGGGTTGTCGAGGAAGAGCGTTTCCATCGGCGAGGCCACCAGATCAGAATGGTTCATGGGCTTGATGCCGAGAATCTGCTCGATTGTACGGGTAACGTTGACCTGCGTGTAGAACGTCGGGTCTTCGTAGACCGTCCCATTTCCCTGATCCTCGGGGCTCACCTGGATGACGTAGGGGCTGAAGACATATCCGGGGGAGCGGTGACCATCCACGTGGTCGACGCCGTTCTGCGCGTCGTCTTCCTCGACGAAGATCGCCGAAGAGGCCCAAACCGGGCTGTGGCTGATGTAGTCGACGTAGCGGCCAAGGGCCAGGTCGTTGTCGGCTTCCATCGCGTCCGAGCTCGGCGGCCCGCCGGTGTGGTCGGAACTGATCCACATGAACTCCAGTTGGGGCACCGTACCGTTATTGACGTCATTCTGGAAATCCTGTGACCAGATGTCAAAGCGGAACTGGTCGGGGATGCCCAGGTCGAACTGTGGGTAGTTGGTGTGCGTGTTGTTAATCAGGTTCGGCAGCGGTGAGTGTGAGGAAACGGTGTTGTAGTTGTAGAGCTGGGGCTCAGCGCCGCACTCGTAAGCCTGAGTGTCGTTGTAGAAGTCGATCCATTCCGGCTCGACGGTGGAACCGTTGGGCTGCAGGAACGTGTCGTACTCGATGTACTCGCCGTAGTTCTTGAACGAGACACCGTATTTTGCAGCCTGATCCCACAAGTGCCCCTGCTTCTGGTAGGCGATGGCATCGCCGCCGTCGGAGGGGTAGTCACGGAGCCAGTCCGGTGACTGGATGTCGTCGGAGTAAGGAGCAATGGCCTGCGTGATCCAGTTGTGACCGTCAGCCGATTGGCGGCTGGGGTCGTAGAAGTTGTCCAGCAATGGGAAGCGCTGCACCAGCGCGTGAGCGTTGGGGGTGATCGGGGTAGCGCCGGCTGCGGCGCCGTCGCCGAACACTGCCAGGGAAGCGTCGCCGTTGCCGCCGACCACGTCGCCAAGGATCTGATCGTAGGTGCGGTTTTCACGGATGATCACGAAGATGTGCTTGATCAGCGACGGACTGCCGATCCTAGCCGGGATTGCGACCGGCGGGTTCTTGGAACTGCCACCAGAGGCAGACTCGATATTTACCAGGAGATCCCAGTGGTTGTTCTGCGTGACCTGCGTCGTATAGGCCGACAGGGTTGCGGCCGGAACGGGAACAGGAACTACGCTCACGGTGCCGAGGTCTTGGTGCGTGTTCAAGTCGGTCACGCCGTGGTAAGTCCCGAGCGAATTTTCGGGAGGTACGTTTTGGAAGCCCGTGGTTCCGATTCCCTTGTCGTTGGCAACGATCAGCACACCGTCCACAGCGTCGAGCACGACCGAAGCGGGCCCATAGCCCGTCGGGATCAGGCCCGAGAGCGTGAAGGTGTTCAAGTCGATCACGGCAACCGAGTTGGCGTTGTAGAGTGCGACGTAGGCGAGGTTGTTGACGGAATCGACGGCAATCGAGTTCGCCCCCACATTGAGGAGGGCTCCACCAGGCACTGTAATCCCCAGCGCCGGGTCAAGCTCAATCGTTGACGAGACCGTGTTCGTGGCCGTGTTGATGACAGAGATGCTGTCGCTATAGGTATTGGCAACCAATAGGTACTGGCCCCAGAAGGCCAAACCCGTCGGATGCAGACCGACGTTGATGGTTTTGATGACCGCGGAATTGGACAGGTTTACCACGGAAATCGTGCCGCTGGCCGTAGAGCCAGTCGGATAGCTGGCGAGGACCGGGGTGCCGTTCGAGAATTCCTGGAATTGGCTCACGGTAGGAATGTTTCCGGCCTCGTTGGAGACGTAGGCGGTCGTACCGGTGCTGTTGATCACGACGCTGTGCGGAACGTTGCCGACGCGGATCTCCGGACCCTCGACCGGGTCCGCCAAGTTGATGCTGGTCAGCGTGTTGTTGTTGTCGAGCACCGCCCACGCAGTATTGCCATTGGGCGAGATCGCGATGCTGGTGGGATAGGAAGTGTATACATTGTCGGATTCAACCGAGTAGGTCTGGCCGCAGGGGATTTCATCGCTGCCTGTGGTCCCCGGAGGGCTGCCTGACGGGGGAGTGGTCAAAGGGTTGTACGTGTAGCAGGTAACCGTGGTCAGATAGTTGCCAGCGTTGACGTCCAGAGGAACTTTGACCTGGGTGCCGGCTGTGAGCTCGCCCGTCGTCAGATTGACGTTGGCGATGGAAATGTAACTGGCCGGGCCGTAATTGCCGTCCTGGGTGAAGAGAAGTTGCGAGCCGTTCGGCGTGTAGGCGATGCCGCCGGCGCCGCCGTCGGCATCGGTTCCGAAGCTGAAGTTCTGCAGGATCGCGCCGGTCGAGGGGACGAAAACCGTAACGGGTTGAACCTCACCCATCTGGAGGACGGCGGCGGTGGGCGGGGTAGTATTCGTGTTGAGCGCGATAGCCTTGGCCCGGGTCGTGGTGCTCAGGTAGACCTGGGTGCCGGCAGGGGTGAGGATCGTGCCATTACTGACAACCCACGGATTAGGCAAGGTGTACGGATAATCCGGGCCTACCGACCCGCTCAGGTTCTCGCCTACCTGGTAGGTCGGGAATTGCGTGGACTGCGCGAGCGCCGAAACGCTGAGAGCAGCCACCAGCAGACCGACGAGCAGAGGCAGATGCCTCATGCAGGGATTGGATTCTTGGGACATTAGCGCTCCTCCTCCTGGTTCTTTGCCAGGGCTGACCATGTTGGCAGCGGAGGGCTGACGGCAGCATGACGTGAAGATTACATTTTCGTCATCTTGCGGCGATGGCCGGCATACGGAGTGTGACCCGAGTGCCGAGCCCGAGTTCACTGGCGATCTCTACATTTCCGCCGTGCAGGAGCATGATGCTCTGAACGATCGCCAGCCCAAGCCCCGTACCGCCCGAGGCTTGGGAACGCGAGCTATCCACACGGAAGAAACGATCGAATACGCGCGGCAGGGCTTGCGGTGGAATGCCGACTCCCGTGTCGGCAACCTCGATGCGAATGGTTGCGGCCTCGGTATTCGTCCCCAGGACTACGGAGCCACCCGGCGGCGTGTGGGCCACGGCGTTTGAGACTAAATTGCTCACCGCCCGCTGCACCAAGGTGCGGTCCAGTTCCGCCATTACCGGTTCGCCCGTGACGGAGGTCGTAAGCGCGATGCCGGCATCGGCGGCCGATGCTTCGTAATATTCGTGCACGCCCCTCAGCAATTCGCTCACATTGACGGGCTCGCGGCGCAAGTGAGTTAAGGGACTTTCTGCCCGGGCGAGGAATAACAGGTCGCCGATGAGATCGGAAAGGCGCACGGCTTCCTCGAGGCACGATCCCAGCACATCGCGATATTCGTCGATGGTTCGCGCACGCGCCAACGCCACTTCTGCTTCACCGCGAATATTGTTCACCGGGGTGCGCAGGTCGTGTGCGATATCAGCGGAGAATCGAGAGATTCTCTCGAACGATTCCTCCAGGCCATCCAACATTCTGTTAAAAGTGTCGGCGAGCGATGCCAGTTCGAACGGATAGCCCTCAGACAGAATACGTTCCCGCAGGTTCGTGGAGCTTATGTGTCGGGCGGTCGTCGCCATCTCCTCCACGGGACGAATGCCCTGACGCGCAGTGCGATATCCGATCAGAGGCAAAATGGCGAACGCTGCCAGCAGTATGGCCCAGAACCAGCGGCGAAAGCGGGCCAGCAATTCTTCCTGTTGCGAAACGTCGATGGCTATCTGGATGGTATAGATTTGTGACGTGGACAGGCCGACGGGCGCCGATGCACTCGTGACGCGGAACGCCTGGCCGTGTTTCCCCATCATCGGGATGGCGTGCTCTGGGCGGCTTTGTATCTGACTGACAAATTGAGGCAATTCCAACTGTTCGGACATCCCCGGAGTGGTGAGTAGCGGGGTGTCCCGTTCATCCAGCAGGCGAATATAAAATTGTTCATATCGCCGCGCCGCCGATTCGAGTTCAATTTCCTCGCGCAATGCATCCCTGTCGTTGGGGCGCTCTCTGAGCATGGTGCGCAATACGTGCAGTTTGTCGGCAAGGAATAGGTCTGTGCTCTTCTCCAATTCCGTCCGCAGTACTACATAAAGGCTGGCGGTGGCGAGGAAGACGAGCGACAAACCGGCAAGGGCGTATCCTGCCGTCAGGCGAAAGGCCAAGGTCCGCAAGAAACGCGAAATCGGGGCGAGGCTACTGCTGAGATTCCAGAACATAGCCGGCGCCCCGAACCGTGTGGATCAATTTAAACGGGAAGGGTTCGTCCACCTTGCTGCGCAGTCTGCGCACGTTGACGTCCACCACATTGGTGTCGCTGTCGAAGTTCATGTCCCAGACGGCCTCCGCAATCAGGGTGCGGGATAGAACTTCGCCCGCCTTACGCGCGAACAGCGACAAGAGAAGAAACTCTTTCGAGGTCAAATCCAGCCTCTGTCCGGCCCGCGTGACACGCTGGCGCAACAGGTCGATTTCCAGATCGGCCAACCGAATCGTTTCCTGCGAGCGCGGCGGCCCTCGGCGCAGCAGAGATCGCACGCGCGCGACTAGCTCGGAGAAGGCGAATGGTTTCACGAGATAATCGTCGGCGCCCAGATCAAATCCGCGCACGCGTTCGTGAACCGCGTCGCGAGCCGTCAGGAAGAGCACCGGCGTCTGATTCCCAGCCTGACGCAGTCGCGTGAGAACCTGCCAGCCGTCGAGGCTCGGGATCATCACGTCCAGAATTATTAGATCGAAGTCAAGTTCCTGCGCCAGATGCAGGCCGTCCAGGCCGTCTCCCGCTACATCGACCACGAAGCCTGCCTCGCCCAGCCCTTTCTTCAGGAACTTGGCGGTTTTCATCTCGTCTTCGACGATCAGTATTCTCATAAGCTAGCCCTTGGAGAGTTGTCCGCTTTCGGAAACTCTTTGTTGCTTTCGAGCTGCGCTAGAAGCTGAAGCGGGCGGAGAACTGCACGACGCGCGGCAGACCGTTAGGGCTTACCTCCTGATAGCTGCCAAAATTTCCTGGTCCCGAGTTCGGCACCAGAAAGCAGGTTTGGGTGAGTGAGACTCCGTCGCCGCAGGGATACTGTCCGCCCTGCGTGCCGATTGGGTTGTACTGCAGTTGATTGACGCCGTCGCCGTTCTGCACGTACCAGTTGGCGTGGTTGAACAGATTGAAGGCCTGTGCCTGGAACTCCAGTTCCTTGCCTTCGCGAATGGTAAAGCTCCGAGCCAAGCCCAGATCGATCCGCGCCAGCCAGGGGCCATGGAAAGAATTCAGCCCAATGCCGGGAGTGGGACCGGCGCCGTTGATGCCGCCGGCAGTGTTGGCCGTGTCCTGATTGAATGCCGTGTCATTGAGATTGCCATCGGCGCCTGTGCAATCGCTGAAATCAAGAACACCGCTCACGCTGGTGCAGGCGGGACTCAATAGGCCCGCGTACGGACGCCCGGAGGAGAACTCCATCACGCTGCTCACCGTCCAATTGGACAGCAAACTTCGCGCAGCACCAGGGCCGAGGACCTGCTCCAGCCGCGGGTTGTATACGGCGGCAAAGGTAATGCGATGCCGCTCATCGAGCAGTGAGGGCGCATGTGTATTGCTGAAATTGTATTGGTTGTTGAAGTCCATGCCATCGAGCATCATGCTTTTGGCGAATGTATACGAGGCCTGCAGGGAGAGCCCGTGCGCCATGCGCCGCTGCAACTGCAAGAATAGGGAGTTGTAGTAGTTCTGCGCCGGACTGATCAACTCATTGATCTCGCCCAGATTGGGATGGTTGAGGCCCTCGTTGGCAGCGAGTATACCGGCATCCATGTTGGGCAACGTGTAGCTCGGTCCAGTGCATGGCGGGCTGAAGGAACCCGGGACAACGGTCGTTCCGGGAGGGCAAACGATATACGTGGTTGTGCCCGTCAGCGGAGGCAGATTTGCATCATAGGCGCTGCCGGAAATGATATGCACGCCATGGTTGAACATTGTGCCTATGCTAAAAGTTGTGTTCCTGGCAATCTCGCGTTCAATCTGCAGGCTGCCTTGCAAAATGTAGGGAGCTCGAAAACTGGGAGAAACCAAGGAAATATCGGGTGCCACGAGCGGGGCGGAATTCGCCGAGAGAACATTCGGGAACGTCGGCACTTGTTGATTCGGCGGCGCACCGCTAGGGGTGATGCTGAGCGAATACTGCTGCGTCGTCAACCCATTCGAGATAACCGCGTTGCGGTAGTTTAGGCCGTTCATGTTCGTGTAGAACATGCCGAATCCGCCGCGCACCACTGTTTTCTCCACCGGCTGCCAGGCAAATCCGAATCTCGGCGCCAGTCGAAGAAACTGATTTGGATATTGTCCCGTAAGCGGGAATGCAGGATTCTCCTGCGGCTGAGGATAGACCTGAAAATCTTCGCGCAAGCCCATCTCCAGCGTGAGTCGCGGTGATGCGCGGTATGTATCCTGCGCGTAGAAACCGTAATAAGGAACGGCAAACGCAAACCGGGGATTTCCGAAAGCCTGGCTGAAGGTGCTGTACTCGCCGAGCGCCAAGGCTTCCAGGTTCGGAAATTCGTACAGGCCGAGCGGCGAACCGAAATCGATCGCCTCATTTGGATCAGCGCCGCCATCATCTGTGTCGGCATCCCAGGAGCGGCTCCAATCGAAGCCCAACTGCAACGTGTGCTTGCCCATCACGAAGTCAATGCGGTCAGCCAGTGAGTATTGCCTCTCAAAAACTCTTCCGACGGAAAAGGCATTGTTTCCCAGGATGAATGCCGCAGGGCTATCCAAGACGATGGTGGGAGTGTTGGGGGCCAATCCAGTGGGCGTCGCGATTTCATTGTCTTGCGAAGTGCCGGCATGAAACTCGTTCAGCACTCTGGAGGTAAATGTGTGCGTCCATCCCAGCGTAGTTTCAAATGTGCGCACATACGCGTTGGCCAACGATTGCACTCCGTAATTGCCCACGGTCGGATCGATGATGACGCCTCCCGGGGAGTTGAAGCGGTTCAAGTTCAACGCCAGGAACAGGCTGTCACGGGAAGTGGGCTGGTAGTCGAGACGGGGCGTGAAGACCAGATCGTTGCCTGTTCTCGATTTTGAGCCCAGATTGGAATTCAACGCGTTGATCGTATTCGCAACTTGCTGCAGATAGGCGGGATTGTTCGGATCTGGGGCGGTGTCGCTCCCGGGGATTGGCAGTGGCCCGTTCGCCGTCGGCAGCACCGTGCCGGCAGGAATGCCGAAGTTCGCGTTCAGAAAGGAGCTCAGGTTCGAGGAGTTCGTGGTCAGAGCCGGATTAATCACCGAAATCGGGAAATTCCGCAGTTGCTGCTCATAATCAAGGAAGAACCACAAACGATTTTTCGCCAGAGGCCCGCCCAGTCCGGCGCCGAACTGCTGGAGCGAGTCTGCCGGCTTTGGATTGCCAACCGATTCGTCCAGCGCATCATTTGCTCCGAATACGGAGTTCCGGTTGTAGTAGAAGGCGCTGCCATGAAGCGAGTTGCTGCCAGACCGAGTGACGGCATTGACGAAACCAGCCCCACCGCCGTACAGAGCCGAGTACGGACTAACGGCGACCTGGAACTCTTCAATCGAGTCCTCTCCATACAAGTAAGGAATGCGGTTGCGCCCAACGATGTCGGCGAAGTAATTGTTGGTAGCATTGGTGCCGTCAACAGTAAAGGCGCTGGAACCGTTTCCATTGGCATAACCGGAATCCTCGCCGCCTTGCTGTCCGGCAATGCTCACTAGTCCGGTGTCACCGTCGTAGCTGGTGTTGGGCGTGAGCGTCATCAGGTTGGTGTATTTTCGTCCGTTCAGGGGCAGGTCTTCGATCAACGATCGATCCAGAATCGTACTGGCCGAAGATTCAGCTGGCCGCAACAGGGGCGCGGTCCCGGTCACGCGCACCGTTTCGACGCCCGCTCCCACCTGCAGCTTGAAGTCTTGGACGGTGGTGTTTCCGACTAAAACGCGTACCAGGGCTTCAATCTCGCGAAAACCTTTCAGTGTAGCGGTGAGGGAGTAATTGCCCGGCATGAGCGATGGAAATTGATAGAGGCCGGCACGGTTCGTATGGATGGATTGCTCCACTCCGGTACCCAGATTTCGGACGGTTACAGAAGCTTCGGGCAATAAAGCACCGCTGCGATCCGTAACCCGGCCAGTGACCGCGCCCGTCAGGACGACGTTTTGTGCGGTCAGAAATCCTCGACCCGCCAGGAGAAAAGCTCCGAATACAAGAAAGGTCCTGAATACCGGCATCTTCATGGATCGCAAACGAATAGCGCTAAGGAAAAGAAGTAGAAGAGGGGAGCAAACTTCTGGCTTCATGACATCCTTTGCTGGTACGCCGAGAGTTTCCCGATGTAGACCTAGAACATTACTAGTTACGTGTTAACGCCAAATCACTTGAAAGTGAAAGGAATATGAAAACTTAGGTGGCAATTTCTGTTTGCCTATGCCTAACCCGCGCATCCTTCCTGGCATTCTGAGAAAAAATGTGTGCGCGGGCCTCCGTGGCGAGATTCTAAACAGAAGGGGTCTTTGATTTCCACAGTCAATAGACCCCGGACTATGCAAAGGAGTGACGTTAATATTAAAGAGGATCAGCCCCCCGTTGCGAACAACCCATCGAGTCCGCGCAAGCAGGGGGCTGATTGGTTTAGGCGGTTGGAGACAGGTGCGTCAGAACATCCGCCAACGCATGCATCCGCACGGAATCGGCCGGGCTTTTTGCGGTCGCTGCACTTTTTTCCAACGAGGGCGCCAGTCCCTTCAACTTTGCGATCTTGCTCTTGTTGGCTTCCGCGGTCTGAATGGCTTTCTGCAGCTTGGTGATTCGGCCCGCCGGCAAAGCTTGCGACCTTGCCAGCTGGTCCACATAGGCTTTCGCCACGGCAAAGTTTGCAGGCCATTCGATCCTCTGCTGGTTTTGCACGTTCAACTCGCCCACCTTCACCGACTTGGCTGCGTCGATTTCGTTCTGTGTCAGGAACTTGGTCGGGGTCAGTTCGAAAACATCCAGGCCCCGCGCAATCTCGGAACCGTAGATATAGCCGTTGTACCAGTATGCCGACCAATCTCCTCCCAGCACCAAGACCTTGGGATCAATGGGACCGCGGTCAAAGTAGGCGATCTCAAAGGGATTGGCGGGATCCGTGAAGTCCATCACCGAAACTCCGCCCTGATACCACGCCTGCACTTCGATGTCGCGACCGGGAACGGGAATCAGCGAACCGTTGTGGGCGACGCAATTCTCGGAGTCGCCTTGCGCCGCCGGCATCTTGTAGTAATTCGCAAACGTCAGCTTGTCGTCCTTCAGTTTGAAGATCGCATCCGCGCACCACTTGTTCGGATCGTTCGGGC
>Ga0187782_10004877_pt1 | contig 10022 bp, 6 predicted proteins | sample 0715_SJ02_MP15_2_FD_132454 | JGI IMG/M metagenome (GOLD analysis project Ga0187782, IMG submission 132454) | Tropical peat soil microbial communities from peatlands in Department of Meta, Colombia - 0715_SJ02_MP15_20_MG | ecosystem: Environmental > Terrestrial > Soil > Wetlands > Peat | place...
GCAGATTCGCCGCGGACGTGGTGACGGAAACTCCCGCCGAGGTGGCGGTTCGCGTCACCAGCCCTGCCGATCCGCGCAGCGGCGTGCAATTTGTGCGCACCTACCACGTTTACGCGGGGACGACGCGCGTCAAGGTCGACCAAGTGATGCGGAACATCAGCCGCCGGCAGATTCGTTGGGGGGTCTGGCACCTGATTCAGAACGATGCTGCGGATGCCCACGACCCCTCGAAACCGAACCCCGACCTCTACATGTATCTCCCGCTCAACCCGCACAGCAAGTATCCGCAGGGCTACTACAACCCGTATGGCGACGCGCGCCATCCCAGCTATCAACTCCAGCACGGCGGGCTCATGCTGCGCGTGCACTATCTCTATCGTGTGGGGAAGGCTGCTGCGGACACGGAGCGCGGCTGGTACGCGGTGGTGAATGGCCAGAAAAACATCGGCTTCGTCGAGAACTTCACTCCTTTCCCCGAGAAGGAATATCCCGACGGCGCCGCCGTCGAGACCTGGAACAACGGCCCGGGCGTCATTTCCCGCTGGCCTTGGGACCAGACTCTCCCAGACGACCCCAAGCAGAATCCCTACATCCTCGAAACCGAAGTGTTAAGCCCCTACGCGTCGCTCAATCCGGGCGAAGAATACTCGTTCCCGGTCTATTGGTCGCCCACCAGCGTCACCAATCCGGTGTGGAATGCCACCTGGGCAGGCGCCATCAGCGCGCCACTGACGGCGAGTCTGCACGGCGGGGAAGTCAGTCTGAAGGGCGTGTTCGGCGTCTTCACTCCGGGTGCGCTGGTGGCTAACTTCTACAGTGTGATGGGAGAAGAGTTAGGTCAGCAGACCTTGCAAGCCGTCGACCCCAGAGAAGTCGTTCGACTCGACAAGTCGATCCCTGCGCCCGCCGGCGCTTTTCGCGTAAGCGTCTTCGTGAAGGACGCTCAGGGCGAGAACTGCGGGTATCTCGGCAACGTGGTTCTGAAGTAGGGGTAGGGCTTGCCCTACCCCGGTTTTTGCACGCCCAACCGCCAGGGGACGGCAAGCCGTCCCCCTACGATTCTGCCCTGACACCTGCCCGTAGTACCGTCGTACTCTTGCCAACCGAACCGCTGAGATCGACACTAAGCACGAGGCGACATCCGTACCCGTTGCTTGACGGCTCTTACGTGCGGAGAACCAAGGGCCTCAAAAGCGAAAGTCCGTGCTACCAGATCGGCAGGCAGTGAAGTCCTAGGGAGCCCACGTGCGGACTGCTCTCGCCACTATCCCGCAAGCTCTTCGTTTCCCACTGACGCCGGCACCTGCGCAAGGGAAAGCGTGCCGTCGAAGCAGCGTCAGTGTCCACTCCACAATTAAGTGGGAAGGCAGTTCGTCGAGTCAGGCTTTGGAGGGGAAAACCGCCAGTTCTCTACGTCCGACTGGCGGGCCTCAACCCGCGGGTTCTCACGCGTCGAACCGATGGTGGTGGCGGCGGTAAGGTTCGCTCGCTGCCATCGCCATCCCGCGGGCCCCAACGCATCCTCACCGCGCACCATTTCAAGTCCAGAGAGCACAGTTAGTACCCCCGTACTGTTGTCATCACAACTTCCTGGAAGGAGACTATCCGTGAGACGGCCTCCGTGTCGAATGCTTCGCTGCCGGCGCCGGCAGAGGGCCGGCGGATGAGCGTTCTGCGGAAGTTTTGGAAGTCCACGTGTCGACTTCACGATCCACAGCTCCGAAAGCGGTTGGTTTGGCTCAGGCGCCCGCGCAACGCCCGGTGTGTGGCGAAGGACGTGTCAGCAAGTCCTCAGGGGCGGAGCGGAACATTGGCTTCCCAGGCCAAGCGGGGTTTACGGTGGTCGAACTTGCATTCACGCTCGCGCTGGTTTGCATAATCATGGTGGTGGTTTTTGAGGCTTACGCCAACGCTTATCCCGCCTTCAGGGCAACCTCCGCGGTGAATCTCCTGCAGGCCCAATTGCGCCAGGCGCGCGAAGTTTCAATCGACCAGCGGCGGAACGTGACGGTGACGTTTCAAGGGACATCGGAACTTGTAGCGGTCATAGTGGGAATCAACGGCGCCTCCAACACGACCTTGTACGATTACTTTCTCCCGGAAAGACTGTCGTACGTGCTTGAAACTGGGGTTCCGGACGTGCCCGCACCCGACAACTATGGTAACTCGTACGCTGTCAGCTACGCCTGCCCCGGCAATACTCTTCCCTGCACCATCACCTTTCAGAGCGACGGGTCGGTGCTGGATGGCTCGGGCGGTTCGACCAACGGTGGCATTTTCATCGGCATCTCCGGACAGACTCAGACGGCGCGGGCGGTAAAGATTTTGAGCGCCACGGGAAGAATCAAAGCCTGGTCCTATAACGGAAGTGCGTGGCATTAGCATGGATTCTATAGACACAGCGACTTCGACCCAGTCCAACGAGCGTGGCTTCACCCTCCTCGAGGTGTTGATTGCGATGGTAATTCTGGTCACCGGCCTGATGTCCATGGCCTATGGAATCGGGGTGGGACTGGCCGTGGTGCAGATGTCCACCATGGACACTATCGCCCGCGAGAAGGCCCGGGAAGCCATGGAGGACGTCTTTACGGCGCGCGACACCTTCAGCATTGCCTTTACCCAGATCTGCAATATCCCCACGAGTGGAAACAATCCCAACAACTGCCTGTTCGTAAACGGCTTCGAGCCCATGTACACGGCCGTCAGCGGCTTGGTGAACACCCAGGCCTCAGTGTCAAATGCCCAACTCGAAACGTTTGTGACGCCCGGGCCGGACGGCATCCTGGGGACGTCGGACGACGTTACTTACAATCTCACGGGTTTTCAGCGGTCCATCTCGGTGACCTCGCTTGCCTCCAGCGACGGTTATACGGCGCTGGCACAAGTTACCGTGACGATTCAATATAACCCACTGCCTTGGCTCTCGCGCACCGTCACCGTGGTCACCGTGATGTCTCCCTATGTCTGAACCTCTTCACAATTCGATCGCGCCGAAATCTGCCGCGGGGTTCAGCCTCGTCGAGTTGCTCACGGCCATGACGCTTTCCCTGCTAATGTTTGCGCTGACGTTCACCCTCGTTCAACAGCTCGACAATACCGCGGACGTCGTCGGCAGCACGGCGGACGTGAACGAGAATCTGCGCGCGGCAGTGAACATGGTGTCGCGCGACCTTTCGACCGCCGGGCAGAACATTCCCGCGGGCGGCATTCCCCTTCCTTACAGCGTTCCTCTCGGCGGCACGGGTGCGTCTGCGATCAAAGAGATCTACCCCTCCGCAACAAACTTTCCCACTCCCTCCGGGAGCACCTTGACCATGCCCGTGATTATTGCCGGCAACGGCCTGGGGCCATCGCAAGGCAGCGGCAGCACCGCGATCTCGACCGACGTGGTCACCATGATTGGAGTCAATCAGACTTCGAGCTTCAACCCCACCACCGTGACCGCCAGCCCAACGTTTACCTCCGCCTCCGCCACCATCACCGTCTCGACGACAGCGGCCGGGTATGTCTCACCGGGACAATTGATCATGCTGTCGAACATCAATGGCCAGTGCCTGCTCGCGCTCTCGTCAGTGAATACCTCGACCGGCGTCCTCACCTTCACGCATGGCGACACCACCAACGACGTGATGGGGATCAACCAGTTTCCGACCTACTCTGGATCCGGCGCAATCACCGCGGGACCCACCAGCGGCAGCATCCTGGGGCTCGAAACGGCGACGACGAACAACGGCACAACAACGTATAGCTGGCCCACCGGTATGACAGCCTATCCCGTCTCGATGATCACCTACTATCTGGACAGTACGACTCCGGAAAGAAATCTCACCAGGCTGACGACCATGGGCACGAGCGGGTGCACGAGTGTTACCTGTACGAACGTGGTGGCTTTAGGCATCGACGTCATGCAGATTCTTTACAACCTTTTCCCCGCGGCGACCCTCAACGGTGTGACCTCGGACCCGACGGAGGATCCCTGGCCGACCACCGCGGATCCCAGCAATAGCCCCAACAACATTCGTAAGGTAGTCGTCACCATGATTGGCGAAACCAACCACAAAAACTTTGCGAACAGTCAGTGGTATAGCCGGGAGATCAAGAACGCCGTCACGATTCAGAACTTGGATTTTTCCAACCAGTACGGTACGTCTTCGTCGTCGACGCAGATGACGCAAAACTGAGGAACTCTCGTCTTTTGAATCCAGCCCCTCTTCCCTCTCCCTGGGGAGAGGGAAGAGGGGGAGGGGAGTTGGGGTGAGGGGTGGTCAGGGAAGAAGCCAAAGAGGAAGTATGAAAAGAGGCACCAATCGGGAATCAGGGGCCGCGCTTATTGTCGCCATGCTCCTCATGCTGGTGTTCACCATCATGCTGATCGGGTTTTACTACATCACCAGCGGCGAGCAGAAAGTCGCGTGGAGCAACCGGGATAACGAGGTCACCTATTATTGGGCCATGGCTGGGCTCGAGCAGATGAGCAGCCTGATTGCCGACTACTTCTCCCACACCGCAACGCCCGTGCCCAGCACCATCACCACCTGGGTAACGACCGCTTCCAATTTTCAGACCTACCCCACCACCATAGGCACCTCCGGCGTTCCCCTGGTCACCGGTACCTACACGCTCTACTGTGCGGCGCCACCCACCTCAGGCACCTGCGATGTGAATACCATGACGCTTTCCGTCTGTTCCACCGTCGGCAGCACGCTGGGATATTGCGTCGGACCGATCGGAGGCAACGGCCCGCTGCAAGGCCTCGAGGGCCTCATCGCTCCCTTTAAAATCGTGGTGGTGGCGGATGGCCCCAGCAACACGGAAGTCAAGCTGACTCGGACGGTGCAGGAAGTCGCCGTACCCATCTTCGAGTTTGGCATTTTCTCCGATAGCGACCTCTCCTTTCATGCCGGCGCCAACTTCGCCTTCGGAGGCCGCGTGCACACCAACGGCAACTTGTATTTGGCGGAGGATGGCGGCAGCACGCTCAACCTCAACGATCACGTCACCGCCGCCAAGGGCATTATTCGGGAGCAGCTCGTCAACGGGTACACCATGGCGACTTTCCCGAACACCTGTTCTTCTTACACCAACTCCTACTGTGCCTACGTCAACGTGTTGACTGCCTCCAACGGCTGCCCGTCGGGCACGACGGGGTCTCAAACCGGAAACTGCCTGACCTTGCAAAACAACCAAGGCAGCGTCGAGCAGGGGCCGGGAAGCCCCGAGAATCCCGGATTCTCCGGTCCGCCTTCTTCGCCGCCTTGGAAGACCCTTTCACTGACCACCTACAACGGCTACATCAAGGATGGGACGACCGGAGCCAAGGTGCTCAACCTGGCCATCGCGCTGCCCGGCATCAACTCCCAGCCCATCTCTATGGTCCAGCGCCCGCCGGTCGGCGAAGCGCAGACCAGCGCCCTCGGCATGGCGCGCTTCTACAATCAGGCTAGCCTGCGCATTCTGTTGTCGGATACCGCGAGTGATATCAGTAACTTGCCCGACATCGACACCACCGTTCAGCCGTACCCCCTTGCCGAATCAGGCAGTTCGGGCATGTCGAACACAATTCAGCGCACCATTAGCTCGAACGCCTACTACCTTCCGGCCCTTAGCCCGCTTCAGCCGCCGCTCGCCGAGTCGCTCGGCTCCTCCACCGACTCCGACTACATGACTGCCGCGGGGACGACTACGCTGGGTGGATATATCAAGATCGAAATGAACCTGGCATCGTCCCCAGGAACGTGGAAGGACGTGACTGAGGAGATTCTGGCGCAGGGAATCTCGCGCGATTTGATGACCCCGACAGTGGAGGTCGACCTGAACAGCGGCGGGTCACTGGCTGCAGGCAATACCTACTACTACGTCGTCACCGCCCTGGGACCTTGGGGTTTGAGTGGGGCCACGGCGGAAACCCTTGGCATCGAGTACGGTCCCTACACCACCACAAGCTCGTACAAGACGATCAACATCACCTGGAATTCGATATCCGGCGCGACCAACTACAAAGTCTACCGAGGATCGAGTGCTGGAGGCGAGACCGGGTACGTTCAGTACGCAAATACAGTTACGTCCTATAATGAGACCAACGCGGCGCTGACGTCGGGCTCAGTTCCGAAGAGCACATCCATCGTGCACCTGGAAGAAGCCAGGCCGGGGATGGCCGCGCCGACTCTTACCACCAACACTACCAGCGGAAATTTAGCGTCGAATACAGCTTACTATTACGCAGTCACCGCGCTGGGCCCATGGGGGGAAAGCGCGGGTCTGCAGGCCTCGCCCATAACAACCAGCTCCAGCGGCAGCCACCGCGAAGTGGTAGTCAGTTGGAACGCCTTCCCGGGCGCCACCGGTTACAACGTCTATCGTACAACCAATACGGACGCCCAAACCTCCGCGGGGGTATTCACCGGAGCTGGTAATGGCTGCATTAGTTGCCCTGATACTGTGGGTGCGGGCACGACGACCTACACGGACACTGGATCGGGAGCGATGACGGCTCAACTTCCTCCGGTTGTCACACTCAACTCGGTGACGGCCGCTGAGTATGCTCCGAATTTCCTTCCCATCAACATGTACGACGCCCGCGAGGGGGAGGTGCGCGACACTTCCGGCCCGACGACCACGTCCCTGAACGGCATCATGAACCTCGTGGAAGTCGACGTGGGCAATCTTCAACAGTGGTTTGCCGGTAATATTGCGACGAGCGGCGTCTACGCCTATAACGGCCCCGACGCCCTCAACAACTCCGGCTACATCCTTTACACTTCGGATCGCAGAATGAACTGCATGGACGGGAAATACGATCTTGAGGGTACCTGCGCATCCAATGTGGTTGCCAGTGGTGTCTCCACAGCCGGCGAATCCGCTCAATTCGGGAATGAAGACATCATCAACCAGAGCAACTCGAGTGGCGCTCCCAATCAGTCGTTGGACACTGGGGAGGATGTGAATGGCAACGGGGTCCTTGACACCTATGGTGTGTACGCGCATCCTATCGCCGCCCCATCAACCACCGTCACCCCTAACGGCACGAACCAGTCCGGCACCTGGAGCGCCATCTTACAGTCTTTATCCGATGCCGCCACAACTCATCCTGCCTTCGTGCGCATCACGGGCGCCCAAGCGCAGAAGAACAGTGTCGTCCTATTCCGGCGCGCCCTCCGCTTGGTGGACGGCACGCTGGGCAATTTACCGCCCCTCTCGGCCGCGCACCCTTCCTCAGGGTCAGCTTGCTCCGGCGGCACGGGGGGCGGATTCACCGTGGTCTCTGAGAATCCCATCTATGTTCTGGGGGATTTCAATTCCAGTGTGGCCAACGGATTCAACGATAACTTTCCCTTGTGCCACGTGCCCGCTTCCGTGCTGGGTGACGCCGTGACCCTGCTTTCCAATGCCTGGCAGCCGGGCGCTCTGGCTTCCAACGTGGCGCAGCCAACTAATCCCAGTTACACCTCAGGAGATGCAAACGACTTTGCCAATCCCACCAATCCCGGCTGTTCCAACTCACGTTGCGCCACCACCACCTATTACCGGATGGCCGTCATGGCAGGAAAAACTATCCCCTTCCCGGCTTACAATGGCACCACCGCACTCCTCAGTTGGGGAGTTATGGACACCGGAACGGACGGCGGCGTTCACAACTTCCTTCGTTACATCGAGGACTGGAGTGGCTCGACCCTGAATTACGAAGGCTCCTTGGCCAGCTTCTACTATTCTCAGCAGGCCACCGGGATTTACAAGTGCTGCAACACGGTCTACAACGCGCCCACCCGCAACTACGGCTTTGACACCGATTTTCAGAACATCAGCAAACTGCCCCCCGGCGTGCCCCGCTTTACCGACGTCAACGCCCTCTCCTACTACCAGTCCATCCTGTCCACCCAGTAGAGCTGGTGCCAGGTGCCGGGTGTCAGAGGCCAGGTGTCTCGTTATGATTCCCGCCCTCTCGTAATGATTCCCGCCCTCTCCCTTGGGGAGAGTGCCCTCCCCTCTCCCCCTTGGGGGAGAGGGTGTCCCGCTGCCGGCGCTTTCATCAGCCGGAGCGGGACGGGTGAGGGGGTTCGTGGGATTGCGCCCTACTCGCAGCCCGGCCTCACCGGATGCGCGCGTAACCCACCAGCGCCGCAAGCAGCCTGCCGACATCGAAATTCACATCCTGGAAGAGTTTCCGTAGGCCGCGTTTCCGCTCTGCCGGACTCGAAGGCAGGAATTTCTCAGCCGGAACGTAAAACGGATTGTCGCGCACCAGGGCGCCTTCCACCCACAAGTGCCGATGCACTGCGATGGCGTTGAGCAGGTGATGGGGCGAAGTCTTTTCAAGATCGTACTGGCAAAGCGCGAAGCTGGGATATTGCTTCACCTGGTAATTGAGTAAGGCGTGAAACTCAAAGAAGTGGTGCATCGGGAAACCGAGTGGCGCCGGCCACAGCCCATCCTCGAGCCATCGCAACGATGTGGCGGCGGCTCGCTCCGCCTCCCCGAAGATCGCCCGGGTCCACTCCTGGAGGGACTGAAGGCTGTCCAGCCCGTGGTGTAGCCGAAAGCTGCCGTCGCCGACGTGACGATCAACGTCAAGCGAAAGCTCCCGAAGCCGGCGGAGCATTTCCGCCTGTTGATCATCCGGCGCAAGGTAGACACACAGATCCTTGCCTCGGAGTCCTTCCGCCAGAAAGGGCATGGCGTTGAATGCTGCCTCGCGGCCCCGGTAAAAAATGGCGACGTGCTCGTGTCGGCGGAGCGGAAATCCACCGGTCAGGTCGGCAATCGGCGGCATGGCCACGCTAGACTCCAGCAACCAGAATGTGACTTACGGGGGAAGGGATGTCAATGCTAACCCAAGAGGCGGGCAATCTCGTCTCGAGCCGGAACCCGAAGCCGGCTGGTGCGTCCCTTCCGGACCACTTCCACGCCTCCGGCTGCATCCGTCACCTCACCAATGACCGCGGCCGGCACGCCATGGCGCAGGTAAGCGCGAAGCAGTTTCGGGGCGGACTCGGCGGTGGCCACCACCAGCAGGGCTCCCGAGGCGATCAAGGCCAACGGATCAAATCCCAGGACTTCGCTGAATCTGCGAGTTTCGTCCAGAACCGGGATCTTATCGACCCAGACGCGCAATCCCACACCGCCGGCTTTGGCCAGTTCGTACAGCCCCGACGCCAGTCCTCCTTCCGTCGGGTCGTGCAGCGCGTGGATTTCGCCATGCCGCTGCGCCAGCAAGGCTTCCTTGACAACGCTAATTCCGGGCCGGTCGAGCAAGCCGCGCGCCCGGCGAAGCGTTTCCGCCGGCAACCGGAGCGCGAGCGCAAGACGCTTTTCGCGGGCCAGGATGGCGGTGCCCTCAATGGCAATGCCTCGCGTGAGCAATACCAGGTCGCCCGGCCGCTGGCTCTCCTTTCGAATCAGCTTGGATTTGGCGGCCTCGCCGAGCATTTGCCCGACCACAATGGGACGATCGAGGCCCCAGGTAACTTCGGTGTGGCCGCCGCACAGGATTACGCCTAACTCCGCGCAGGCCCGCAGGGTCTGCCGGAATATGCCTTTCACCAGCGGCAGCGAGGCGCTTTTTTCAGGCAGCAACACGGTGGCGAGGAACCAACGCGGACGCGCGCCCAGCGAGGCGATGTCATTGGCGTTGATATGGACCGCGTACCAGCCGATCCGTTCCGAGGTGAAGGTGATGGGATCGGTCTTGGCGACAAGGTAGGTTGCCCCCATGTCGATCACGGCCGCATCCTCTCCGAAGCGCGGCCCCACCACCACTCGCGAGTCTCTTGGCACTTGACACGCAGCCAACAGTCCTTGGACAATGCGTGGGGGTAGTTTTCCGGGTGGAAATACCTTCATAGTGTGGTGAGTATAACTCTCCTGGGCCAGTAGTAGATCAAATCGATAAGGCAGCGGCTGTCCCGCGCACGGAACGCCAACGGGCGGCACGATGCTGGCTCGACACGGGGCGGACTACAAATGAAGATCAAAAAGGCGACCAAGAGATACGAGTCATGGTTGGGCGAGCGCCTGAACCTCATTCC
>Ga0187782_10004878_pt1 | contig 10021 bp, 10 predicted proteins | sample 0715_SJ02_MP15_2_FD_132454 | JGI IMG/M metagenome (GOLD analysis project Ga0187782, IMG submission 132454) | Tropical peat soil microbial communities from peatlands in Department of Meta, Colombia - 0715_SJ02_MP15_20_MG | ecosystem: Environmental > Terrestrial > Soil > Wetlands > Peat | place...
ACCCAGCGTGGGCCTTGACCGGGCGTGTGGTGATGTTCACTTCACCCGACATGGTGTCACTACGAGCAAACACATGGAGACGTTTTCGTGTCTTTTCCACGAGCCCGACCACTTGGCGGCCATGCTTGAACCAATGTCAGCTGACCGTCGTAGAGGCTGGTGATGACTGAACAGCCAGAGGACGCCGGACGCTGGGGCACCGCGCGTCCCGGCAGGCGTGACGTGCTGCGCGGTGCAGCGGTGGTCGGAGCCTTCCTGGCGGTGGACCTGGGTGCGCTGCTATACGCCAACAAATGGATCGGCCCCGCGCGACTGACGCCGCGGACTTTACTCGACGGCTTTGCCAAGGTGTTCGGCCGACAACCTGGGTTCCGCAAGAACCACGCCAAAGGTGTTGCCGTGACCGGTTACTTCGACAGCAACGCCAACGGCCGCACGTTGTCGACGGCGGAGGTATTCGCGCCCGGTCGCACACCGGTGATCGGGCGATTTTCGTTGGCCGGTGGCAATCCGCATGCCGCTGATGCGTCGTCGACCGCTCGTGGGCTGGGTTTGGTGTTCGGATTCCCGGGCGGAGAGCAGTGGCGGATGGCGACGCTGAACCTTCCAGTCTTCCTCGACAATTCACCCCAAGGCTTCTACGACCGGCTGATCGCTTCAGCCGTGGTTCCCGGTACCGGCAAGCCCGATCCGACGGCAATGGCGCAGTTCCTGGCCGCGCACCCGGAGACAGCACGGGCCATGAAGATCGTCAAACAGCATCCGCCGACACCCGGCTTCGCCGACAGCGTCTACAGCGGGTTGAACGCCTTTTACTTCGTCAACGAATCCGGCGCGCGGACACCGGTGCGGTGGTCGCTGACTCCGCTGCAACAGGCGCTGCCACCCTCGTCCGGATCGAATGCGCTGTTCGATGCGCTGGTCCGGCAGGTGCGGACCGGGCCGCTGCGCTGGCGCCTGGTGCTGACCGTCGGCGAGGCGGCCGATCCGACGAACGACGCGACGCTACTCTGGCCCGCCGATCGCCGCAGCGTCGACGCCGGGCTGCTCACGCTCGACTCGGTCGCAACCGATGCGTCGGGCAATGCGCGGGACATCAACTTTGATCCGCTGGTGCTGCCCGCCGGGATCGAGCCGTCCGATGATCCGCTGCTGAGCGCGCGATCGGCCGTCTACGCCGCGTCGTACCGGCGTCGCACCGGCGAGACCGGAAGCCCGCCGGCGGTGCAGGTCGACAAGGTCGCGCTGTGACCGGGGCGCTCGAACCCGGCCGATTCACGGCGTTGAGCAGGGTCCTGCACTGGTTGACGGCCGTCCTGGTGTTCTGCGCGTTGTTGATCGGATTCGTGATGGTGAACTGGGTAGGCGACTACTCCGCGCTGATCATGATCCACCGGACGCTGGGCGTGACCATCCTCGCGGTAGTGCTGGTGCGCCTCGTCAACCGGTTAACCCATCGTGCTCCGCCGCTGCCGCCTACGGTCGGCGCGCTGGAACGCAAGATCGTGGTGTTGTCCGAGCTGTCGCTGTATGCGCTGCTGCTGCTCCAGCCGCTGATCGGTTGGACGATGGTTTCGGCCGCGGGCGGACCGATCGTCGTGTTCGGTTCATTTCGGCTCCCGCGCATCGCACCGTTTGACGCGCAGTTGTTTTGGCTATTGCGGCAAGTTCATTCGGTCGTCGCATATGCGTTGATGGCCGCGATCGCCGCGCACGTTTCCGCGGTTTTGCTGCACACATTGACGTTGCGGGACCGGATGATCGAGAGGATGACATTTCGATTGGCCGGTAAACGGCGCGTTCACTAACAGCTCGGGTCGCCAGATCGGTTGTCTTAAGGTGTGCCTTCCCAGTGCTTGGCCAGCGGTGTTCCGGCAAACCTCTCGAACATCGCCCGGGACAGCTCCAGCACGGAGCTACGCGGACGGTGGTTCACCACCAGACGCTGGGCCTTCCCGGCAGCGTTGTAGACGACCAGGACGATGACGTAGAGGGGCACGCCCCGCACTGCTGAGGTGTAGTCCTCGAGGAAGCTGTTCTGTCCGCAGGGGCCGGCGTATTGAAATTCTTGGAACTCATATATTTCGCGGGCGGCCACCACGACTTCATGGACCGCCTGCGCACCCTGGATGGCGCCTTCCCACGCCGGACCTTCTCCGGTTACATCGTCAGCAAGGTTGTCCAGCCACGCCGGGTAGTAGGGCTTTCCCAAATACGTCGACGCCATCGTCTGCCTCCCTAGGGTGTACCTTCCCAGTGCTTCGCATGGGGCGTGCCGGAAAACTTCTCAAGCATCAAACGGGAAAACTGCAGCATCGCGCTGCGCGGCCGGTGGTTCACCACGACGCGCTCGGTCTGCCCGGCTGCGTTGAAGGTGACTCGGACGACAACGTAGGTGGGCATGCCGCGGACCGAACTCGAATAGTCCTCGAGGAAACCGTCTTCGCCGCAGGGACCGGCGTAATTGAACTCCTGGTGGTCATAGAGCTGCCGGGCACTGGTCAGGATGGAACGAACATCGTCGGCGCCGTGCGCGGTGCCGTCCATTGCCGCGGCTTCCAAGGTGACGTCTTCGGCAAGGTTGTCTAACCACGACGGGTAGTAGGGCTTTCCCGTGTACGTCATACGGCGCCTCTCGTGGAATCCGTCGGTGGGCTTGCTGGTTGGCGCACGCTCATGATTCGTGACTGAGACGGTGCAAGTATCCGTCTGCGCCGCCGTCAAGGCAGCCTTTTGCAAAGTTTCCAACCGAGTGAAGGATTGGCGCACAACTGGCCCGAACGGCTGGCTTGAGGCACACACTGTTCTCATCGCACGACACACCACGAGAGGGTGGGCGCTGTGACCACGATTCGAGCCGCGGCCGTTCAACTGAGCCCCGTGTTGTACAGCCGTGAAGGCACGGTGGACCGCGTTGTCGCGAAGATCGACGAATTGGCAAAGCGGGAAGTGCAATTCGCGGTTTTTCCGGAAACCGTCGTTCCGTATTACCCGTACTTTTCGTTTGTACAACGTCCTTACGAAATGATGGCCGAGCAAATGCGGTTGCTGGGACAGGCGGTCACGGTGCCATCGCCGGCCACAGACGCGATCGGCGACGCCGCGCGACATGCCGAAATGGTGGTCTCCGTTGGGGTAAACGAACGCGACGGTGGGTCACTGTTCAACAGTCAGCTGCTTTTCGATGCCGACGGGACATTGATCCAGCGTCGCCGCAAGATCACCCCTACGTACCACGAACGCATGGTGTGGGGCCAGGGCGACGGCAGCGGACTTCGCGCCGTCGACAGCGCGGTGGGTCGCGTTGGTCAGTTGGCATGTTGGGAGCACTACAACCCGCTGGCCCGGTACGCGCTCATCGCCGACGGCGAGCAGATCCATTCGGCGATGTTCCCTGGATCGATCTTCGGCGACTTGTTCTCTCAACAGACCGAAATCCAGGTGCGAAACCATGCGCTCGAGTCGGGCGTCTTCGTGGTTGCCGCGACGGCGTGGCTGGATACCGACCAGCAACAACAGATCATGGCCGACACCGGCTGCCCAGTGGGCCCGATATCGGGTGGCTGCTTCACCGCAATCATCACCCCACAAGGCGAGCTGCTCGGTGACTCGCTACGGTCCGGCGAAGGCGCGGTGATAGCCGATCTTGACTTTGGCTTGATTGATAAGCGCAAGGCGTTCATGGATTCCAGCGGGCACTACAGCCGGCCCGAATTGCTCAGCCTGCTGGTCGATCACACGCCCACCGCCCACGTCCATAGCCGGGTTCCCAGCTCGCCGGCCGTGGCCGATGGCGAGACAAATTCGCCGCGTTAACCACCCACATCGCCGCGAGGGAAGACCTAACGGTTCTAGGATCGCCGCGGTGAGGAAAACTCGTCGATGGGAAGGTGGCGCATGGCTAAGCGGATCGTGATCTGGGGTACTGGCTTCGTCGGCAAGATGGTGATCGCCGAAATCGTCAAACATCCGCTGTTCGAGTTGGTCGGCGTCGGCGTCAGCAACCCGAAGAAAGTCGGTCGCGACGTCGGCGAGATCTGCGGGCTGACGGAATCCGTCGGCATCACCGCCACCGACGACGCCGACGCGCTAATCGCGCTGCGGCCCGATGCGTTGGTCCATTACGGCCCTACCGCGGCGCACGCCGACGAGAACATCGCGCTGATCACGCGGTTCCTCCGGGCCGGGATCGACGTGTGCTCGACGTCGATGACGCCGTGGGTCTGGCCGACCATGCATCTGAATCCGCCGAACTGGATCCAGCCGATCACCGAAGCGTGCGAGTCGGGCGAGTCGTCGTGTTTCACCACCGGTATCGACCCGGGCTTCGCCAACGACCTGTTCCCGATGACGCTGATGGGGGTGTGCTCCGAGGTACGCAGGGTGCGGGCATCCGAGTTGCTGGACTACACCAACTACGAAGGCGACTACGAGAACGAGATGGGCATCGGACGCGAGCCCGAATTCCGTCCAATCCTGGAGAACCGCGATGTGCTGATCTTCGCGTGGGGCGCCACCGTGCCGATGATCGCGCACGCCGCCGGCATCACGCTCGACGAGATCACCACCACATGGGACAAGTGGGTGACGCCCAACGAACGTAAGACGGCCAAGGGCATCATCCCGCCCGGACATGTGGCCGCGGTCCGGTTCACTATCAACGGCGTCTACAAAGGCCAGACCCGCATCCAGCTCGAGCACGTCAACCGCATCGGCCTTGACGCGGCACCGGACTGGCCGGCAGGCACCAAAGACGACGTCTACCGGGTCGACATCGAGGGCACGCCGAGCATCTCCCAGGAGACCGCATTCCGGTTCACCGACGGCTCCGGCCGCGACGCAGCCGCGGCCGGTTGTCTGGCCACCGGGATGCGTGCGCTCAACGCGGTGCCGGCCGTCAACGAACTCTCGCCGGGCTGGGTCACTCCGCTCGATCTGCCGTTGATCGCCGGGGTCGGCACGATTCGTTAGAAGGCCGCGCCGATGCCGATGCGTGCCTGGCAGAACCACGACGACCTATAAATTGGTGGCCGATGCTTGCGGATTGGACGACATGGCTGACGTAGGACGGTCGGCGTTAGGCCTCTCGGTGGGGGCCACCAACTTGGCGGCGGTGACCGCCGAGCGGGCGGTGACCCGCCGGTCGGTGCTGACCTTGTATCGGCAGCGCCCACCCGAAGTCGGTGTGCCATCAGAGAACCCGAAGCTCAACGAGCCGGGGCTGGTGATCACCGACTTCGTCGACCGAGTGGGCGACCCGGAAGGCATTGTGGCGGCCGACGGTACGACGCACCGCAGCGAGACGTTGGTCGCCGATGCGCTGCGGGCACTGGCCTACACCGTGGCAGATGGACGGGTATTGCCGGATGCGGTCGCGGTCACCCACCCCGCACATTGGGGACCGAAGGCGGTCGATGCGGTGCGGGTCGCGTTGGGCCGGGTATCCGAATGGTCGGGTGGGCGGCTGGCGCTGCTACCGGATTCCGTGGCGGCGCTGATCGCGCTGCAGGCCAACCCTGGGTTGCCGAGCCGCGGGATCATCGCCGTGTGCGATTTCGGCGGCAGCGGAACAACCCTCGCGCTGGTCGACGCCGCCAACGGCTACCAGGCGGTAGCCCCTGCCGTGCGGCACGGTGAATTCTCCGGGGACCTGATTGACCAGGCGCTGCTGACCCACGTCGTCGCCGATCTGTCGTCGGCCGGATCGTTCGACACGTCGGCGACCTCGGCGATCGGCTCGCTGGCTTCACTGCGGGGTGCTTGTCGGCATGCCAAAGAAGCGCTCTCGTCGACCATCGCGACGACGTTGACCGCCGACGTGCCCGGATATCGCGGCGACGTCCGCGTCACCCGGGACGAACTGGACGACGCGATCCGTCAGCCGCTGGACAGGTTCATCACAGCCGTCCACGAAACCTTGCAGCGCAACGGGATTCGCGCAGACGATCTGGTGGCGATCGCCTCGGTGGGCGGGGGCGCCAGCATTCCGACCGTCACCACGACCCTGTCGGAACAGCTCGGCGTTCCCATCATCACCGCTCCGCGACCGCATCTGACGGCCGCTATCGGTGCGGCATTACGGGCCGCACGCGGCCCGGCCGATGGCGAGACAGCGTTGGCGCCGACGGCGGCCGGAACGGTCGCCGATGCCACGACCATGTCGGATATTCCGGTGGAACCCGGTCCGGCACCGGCGCTGGCCTGGTCGGAGGCCGACGACGTCTCTGCCATCGTGCCGATCCGCGCTGGTGAGTACCCGGAACCCGGTAGCAGCGCCGACCTGGTGGCCGCGCGGCCGGCGGCCGGTATCGACCGCGCCGCTCAACCGGTCGCGGCCCGCCCGGTTGCCGACACCTGGTATCGCCGGCCGGCGGTGGTCATGGTCGGCACCGCGCTTACGGTGCTAGCCGTCGGCGCCGGGGTCATGATCACCCTGCGTCATACCTCCGGCAGCGCACCGACGACACCGACGCCCAGCGTCAGCACCGCACCTGCCCCGGCAAACCAAAGCCCGGCCCCATCGGACACTCAGGGCACCGCCACCAATTCGCCGTCGTCGACCGAGTCGGGCACCGGGACACCCCCGTCGACGACGACCGAAGCGCCGACGACAACGACCACCACCACGGCAGCACCTTCGACAACCACCTCAGCCCCCACGACCACGACAACACAGGGGCCGGAGCGGCCGCCGTTCCCGAGATTCCCACGGGGGCCGGGGTATTTCCCGCAGCCAGAACCCGGTTACCGGTAATCGACGATCAGGCGTTTTCGTGTCGACTCGACGACTATCCGCTGTGGTGATGGGTCCAACCGGCATCGCGCTCTTCGGCAAATCAGTTCGGCTTCGGGTAGCTGACCCCGGTTAATCGCTCGGAGATCTCCCACAGTTGCCGGCAGTCGGCATCGTTACGAGCACGCGCGGGCACCTTGGCCGCGGTCACCCCGCCGCCGGCGGCCTCGTAGATGCCGTGCGGGCCGTAAAAGGCGCCGCCTTCGGCCTGCGGGGAAGTCGCCGCGTAGAGCGCGGGAAGGATGCCTTCGTCGATCTCCTGCCACAGGAACGGCGTCAGGCGCCACGACAGTTTGTAGAGCTGTTCCATTGTCGATGGTTTCGACCGCCCGTGCGACGGGCCGCTGATCTGAAGGTTGGTCTTGGTCAAGCCGGGGTGCGCGGCATTGGAGAGAATGCCCCAGCCGGCCGCTCTGCTGCGGCGGTCCAACTCGCGGGCGAACATCAGCACCGCCAGTTTCGACTGCCCGTAGGCCTGCATCGGGGTGTACGACTGCTCGAATTGTGGATCATCGAAATGGATGCGCCCTTGGCGCGCAGCCAGACTGCTGAGCGAAACGACCCGCGCGTGGTCCGCGGCACGCAATAGCGGCAGCAGGTGCGCCGTGAGTGCGAAATGCCCGAGATGATTGCTGCCGAACTGCAATTCGAATCCGTCGGAGGTGGTGTCGCGTTTCGGCGGAGTCATCACGCCGGCGTTGTTGATCAGGATGTCGATCGGGCGGCCGTCGGCATTGAGCTGCTCGCCCAGGGCGGCGACGCCGGCCAGTGACGACAGGTCGAGGGGCTTGATGGTCAACTTCGCGTTCGGAACAGCTGTGCGGATCTCGTCGATCGCGGCTTCGCCCTTGACGCGGTTGCGGATCGCCATCACCACATCGGCGCCGGCCGCGGACAGCCGACGGGCCAATCCGAATCCCAGGCCGCTGTTGGCTCCGGTGACGACGGCCAGTCTTCCGGACAGATCGGGCACAGTGGCGACGAGATGGGGGGCCATGAGTCGTAGTCTCCTCTTTACTCGCTTCAACGAAACCGGGCGGGCCGGCTCCACCTGTGTTGTCGGCTTGGCGCTCTTTCGCTGGCGCCACCTAGTTCACGGTGTCACACTGCGTGAATGACTAGCAGACGGCTGGCCAAGATTTCGCTGGCACTGGCCATCCTGGCGATGGTCGTCGGTGGAATCGGCTTCATCGTCTTGCCGATCCTCAACGCGTTCGTGCTGGACAAGTACAACGCCTACGGTGAGGTGCCAATCCCCGGTTCAGCCAGCCTGCACCTGCCGGCCGGCAAAGTCACCGTGAGCTTTCACACCGAGGTCATCTCCGGTCCGAATGGCGGTGGGTTGCCGGTGCCGCAACTTGGCATGGATATCGACCCACCCCAAGGTGTTCCGGATCCGGCGGTCACCGAAAGCTACGGTGGGACAACGACAATCAACAACGATGCGCATCGGCGGGTCTGGGTGGTTCAGGTTCCGGCAGACGGCACCTACACGATCAAGACCGACGGTCAGGTCAACGGCTTCATCAGCCCAAGCCTGGCGTTCGGTAAGGAGAGTCCCTACGGCTGGTCGGTATGGCCGTCCGTCGGGTTGTTCGTCGTCGGTCTTGCCACCTTGATCGGCTCAGCGGTCTGGTTGGCGCGAACCCGGCGGGTCACGCGGCCGTTCGCAACTGCGGGGCAGCCCATCCCGTTGTACAGCCCCACCGACACGGATGTGTCGGTGAGCGCGCCCGGACAGGCGCTCGCGTCACATGCTCCGACCGACGAGGCCATAAAACTGGAGCAGCTGAAAACACTTGCATCGCTGCGGGATTCCGGAGCGCTGACCGACAAGGAGTTTGAGGACGAGAAGCGCAGAATTCTCGACGGCCGTTAGCCGGCTGTCGGCCGCTAGTGACCCCGGGCCACCCATTCGTCGTAGTGAATGATCTCGTCGCCGATGCTGGTGGTGTCGCCGTGGCCGGTGTAGACGACGGTGTCGCCGGGAAGTGTCCCGAGCCGGCCCGAGATCGACTGCAGGATCGTCGGGAAGTCGGAGAACGAGCGCCCGGTGGCACCGGGTCCGCCGGAAAACAAGGTGTCGCCGCTGAACACCGCGCCCAGGTCGGGGGCGTACCAGCAGACCGACCCGGGGGAGTGCCCGGGGGTGTGCAGCGCCCGCAGCTCGGTGCCGGCGACACTCAGCGTGTCACCGTCGAATACCGAACGAAAGTCCCTGTCCGGGTGGGTCATCCGCCATAGCACGTCATCGCCGGGATGCAGCAGTACCGGTGCGTCGAGCGTCTTGCCGAGTTCGGGGGCGACGGTCACGTGATCGTTGTGACCGTGTGTGCAGATCACCGCAACCACATTTCGCCCACCAACGGCCGCCACGATGGGCGCCGCCGTGTGCGCGGCGTCGAACACCACGACGTCGGAATCGTCGCCGACGATCCAGATGTTGTTGTCGACTTCCCAACTGCCACCGTCGAGTTCGAAGGTGCCATGGGTGACAACGCGCTCGATGGCCGCCATTACAGCAGCACCACCGAGCGCAGCACTTTGCCGTCATGCATTTTATGGAAAGCCTCCTCGATGTCGCCGAGGCCGATGCGTTCCGAGACGAACTTCTCCAGCGGCAACCGGCCCTGCAGGTAAAGGTCGATCATTGTGGGGAAGTCACGTTCGGGCAGGCAGTCGCCGTACCACGAGGACTTGAGTGCGCCGCCATGCGAGAAGAAGTCCACCAGCGGCATGTCGATGCGCATGTCCGGGGTCGGAACACCCACCAGCACAACGGTTCCCGCAAGGTCGCGGGCATAGAATGCCTGCTTCCAGGTTTCTGGTCGCCCGACGGCGTCGATGACCACGTCGGCACCGAAGCCCTCGGTGAGATCCTGGATCGTGGTGACCACATCGAGGTCGCGGGCGTTGATGGTGTGCGTCGCGCCGAACTTACGGGCCCAATCCAGTTTGGTGTTGTCAGTGTCGACGGCGATGATCCGCCTGGCGCCGACCAGCGCTGCCCCGGCGATCGCGGCATCGCCGACACCGCCGCAACCGATCACCGCGACCGTGTCATCACGGGTGACCGTGCCGGTGTTGATGGCTGCGCCCAGACCCGCCATCAACCCGCAGCCCAGCAGGCCGGCCACTGCCGGGTCGGCTTCGGGATTGACTTTGGTGCATTGACCCGCGGCCACCAGCGTCTTGTCGGCGAACGCGCCGATGCCCAGCGCCGGGGTC
>Ga0187782_10004879_pt1 | contig 10020 bp, 7 predicted proteins | sample 0715_SJ02_MP15_2_FD_132454 | JGI IMG/M metagenome (GOLD analysis project Ga0187782, IMG submission 132454) | Tropical peat soil microbial communities from peatlands in Department of Meta, Colombia - 0715_SJ02_MP15_20_MG | ecosystem: Environmental > Terrestrial > Soil > Wetlands > Peat | place...
GTTCGAGGTCGCTCTGGCCGGTCAAACATCGCCTGGAGACATCGGGTTCGACTCCAAACGATCCCGCCTCCTCGTCCCGCATCTTGCCGACGGCGTCGTCGAGGCGTTCGAGGTCCGCTGACGACCGCGCACGCGGCCAACCCATTTGGTACGAGCACGGTTCTTGCGTATTCGCGTCGGTCGCGCGAGCAAGAAGCACACTCCGGGAGCTCGGTTGGGACCGACTGTTGTCCCTGCGACCAGCGCTGCTGGCGAACTGCTTGCGGAGCAGCACGTGACGCCCTCGAATCAAAAACCAGGAGCCAATTCTCATGACCACGTCCGCTGCGACCCTCCAAGAACGCGTCGGGGAAACCACCAACGGCGCCCGACCAAGCCCCATCCTCAAGCTGAACTCCCCGGAGCTGAAGGCGCTGCTGGACGAGTTCGCTAACGGGGCTTCCGAGCGCGAAGCAAAGCTCATCGCACCGTACAAGCAGATCCGTCAGATCGCCGACGCGGGCCTCGGACGGTTGCGGATCCCGGTTGCGGAGGGCGGTGCCGGTGTCTCGCTCCGTGAGTTGTTCTGGTTCCTGATCCGTCTTGGCGAGGCGGATTCGAACCTGGTCCACATCCTGCGCGTGCACTACTGGTTCGTCGAAGCACAACTGCAGCGACCGCTGACAGACCCGCACCGCGCCCGCAACATCGCGCTCGTCAACCAAGGGCACATCTTCGGCAACGCCTTCTCCGAGCAAAGCCAGCGCGCGGTCGGTCTGTACTTCGACACCACCATCACGCCCGACGTTTCCGGCAAGGGCTACCGCGTGAACGGCAAGAAGTACTACTCGACCGGCAGTCTCTTTTCGACCTACACGGCCATTTTTGCGGCGACCCCCCAAGGCAAGGTCGCGGCCGCTGTCGTTCCGGTCGACCGGAAGGGCCTGAAGCTCGAGGACGACTGGGACGGCTTCGGCCAGCGGCTTACGGGGACCGGCTCGACCCTGCTCGACAACGTGTTCGTCGCCGAGGAAGAGTACGAGGAGTACGCGCATCCCGATGAGCTGCAGCCACCGACCTATCAGTACGCCTTCCTGCAGCTGTATCTTCAGGCCGTCGCCGCAGGGGTGCTGCACGCGGTGAGAAATGATGCCGTAGCCCTGGTCCGGCGCCGCAAGCGCAACTTCAGCCACGCCCAGTCGAAGGAACCGACGGCCGATCCCCAGGTGTTGCAGGTGGTCGGGGAGATCGCGGCCGACGCGTTCGCGGCGGAGGCCATCGTGCTCGCGGCGGCGGACGTGATCGAGCAAGCGGCCCAATCGGTCAAGGACGGCTTGCCCGATCGAGCCACCGCCGAGCGCGCACAGATCGCCGCGGCTCAGGCCAAGGTGGCCGTTGACCGCTTTGCGCACGAAACCGCAAGCCACCTCTTCGACGCCGGCGGGGCGTCGGCCACGCAGGCCATTTACAATCTCGACCGCCACTGGCGCAACTTGCGCACCGCCTCGACCCACAACCCGACCTTCGCCAAGGCCACGGCCGTTGGCGACTATTACGTGAACGCCAACGCGCCTCCGATCAACGGCTACTTCTGAGAATCGCGCGCGGCGCGTGCCCGGGCCGCGGTCCACGACGTGTTTTCGAATCCTCCGCCGGACCGTCGCTGCTGATGCCGCATCATCGCGCCTGCGCGACTGCTGCTCCAGAAGCAGCTCGATGCCTCAGGCCAAGCCAGTCGGCCGCCGTGCGACCCGTGAGATTGCGGGCCGCGTGCGGTCAGTCCCCAATCCATAGAGCGCCAGGTACACGCCTTGCTCAGGCCAGGCGTCGGCGCCGCGCGGGCGCGGGGGGCAACCAGCCGGCGATGGGAAGGACCGATGGGTAAACGTATTTATTTCAACGCATTCCACATGAACTGTGTGGTGCACCACTCGGCCGGGCTCTGGGTGCATCCGAAGGACAAGATGCATCGGTATACGGATCTGGCCACCTGGATCGAGCTTGCCCAGGTGCTCGAGCGGGGCAAGTTCGACGCGCTCTTTCTCGCCGACGTCGTCGGCGTTTACGACGTTTATCGAGGGTCGCGGGACGCGGCCGTCTGGGCTGGGGCCCAGGTCCCCGTCAACGATCCGACCCTGCTCATTCCGACGATGGCCCACCACACCGAGCACCTGGGCTTCGCGTTCACGAGCTCGGTTGCGCAAGAGCACCCGTTCATTTTCGCCAAGAAGCTCTCGACACTCGATCACCTGACGAAGGGGCGCGTCGCCTGGAACATCGTGACGTCGTACCTCGAGAGCACCGGCAGGAATCTGGGCGGAGAAGGGCTCCTTCCACACGACGAGCGATACGAATACGCGGACGAGTACCTCGAGGTCATTTACAAGCTGCTCGAGGGAAGCTGGAAGGAAGGCGCGGTCGTCAAGGACCGAAAGACGGGTCAGTACGCCGATCCGGCCAAGGTGCGCGACATCGGGCACCGCGGAAAGTACTTCAAGGTGCCTGGCTGCCATCTCTCGGAGCCCTCGCCTCAGCGCACGCCGGTGCTTTACCAGGCGGGGGCGTCGCCGCGCGGCCGCGCCTTCGCGGCCAAGCATGCCGAAGCGGTGTTCGTCCTCGGCCCCACCCCCAACGTCGTTGGGCAGTACATCAAGGACACACGGCAGCTTGCCAATGCGCAGGGCCGAAACGGGGACAGCATTCTCTTTTTCGCATTCGTCAAGGTGATCACCGACGCGACCGACGACCTTGCGCGCAAGAAGTACGACGACTATTCGCAGCACATCAATTACGACGGAGCCCTTGCGCTCCTCGGGGGGTGGACGGGCATCGACTTCTCCAGGTACTCGCCGGATCAGGCCCTCGAATACGTCGAGACCAACGCCATCCGCAGCATCGTGCACGGTTTTACCGAGGCGGACCCCACGCGGCGCTGGACCATGCGCGACTTGGCGACCTACGTCGGCATTGGAGGTGCGGGCCCCGTCCTCGTCGGTTCCTACGAGCGCATCGCCGACACGCTCGAGGAGTGGGTGCGGGCCGGCGCCGACGGCTTCAACCTCGCCTACGGCATCACGCCGGGGTCCTTCGAGGACTTCGTCGGCGGAGTCGTGCCCATTCTCCAGAAACGCGGGCTCGTCCAGACCGAGTATGGGCAGGGCACTCTGCGCCAGAAGCTCTACGGCGGCAGCGCCCGGCTCAGCGATGATCACCCGGGTGCCCGCTTCCGTAGCCTGTGACACCTCGGAAACCGTCACTTCGTGCTGCGTTGGCAGCACCCTCGAGACGCAACCTGCTGCGTACGAAGCAGCTGCAACACGATGCTGGACTCGTCGGCGCCCGTGGCACTGTCTGCGTTCGCGGAGCAGGAGCCGTTTTCCGCGGTCTGGTGGCTTTGCGTGACGTCGCGCAGCGGGGGGTACGCATGCTGCATCGGCGGAGGTGCACTCCGAACACAAACGCAAGGACACGACATCATGAGCCATCGTCACGACTATGCCCGTATTCGCGGCGAGATCCGCGCCCTGGTGGATGATGTGATTCGGCCCAACGCGGAAAGGCTGGATCGCGACTCGACATTTCCCGATGAGAACTTGGCGGCGCTCGCGCGCAGCGGCTGGAACAGCGTCCTCTTTCCACAGGGGCTCGGCGGCCTGGGGCTCGACCATGTCGCGTTCGCCATCGCCGCCGAGGAGATCGCGTCGGTCGACGCGTCGACTGCGCTCGTGTACGTGATGCACGTCAGCGCGACCCAGACGATCTTTCTCTTCGGTACCGACGATCAGAGAGAGCGCTGGGTCGGGGGGTCGCGCGAGGGAAAGCTCGGGACTTTTTCCACCAGCGAGCGGGCGACCGGAGGTCACTTCTGGCACAACCTGAGCCAGGCAAAGAGAAAGGGCGACGCCTACGTCATCGACCTCGAGAAATCGTTCACCACCAGTGCGGGTCACGCGGACTTCTACGTACTGACGACCCAGACTCCGGGTGCGACCAAGCGCTCGGACCTGACATGGTTCATCGTTGACGGCAAGCAGAAGGGAATTTCAGCCGGCAAGTGGGAGGCCCTCGGCGTACGGGCCAACCACAGCGGCTCGCTGCGCTTCGACAACGTCGTCGTCCCGCCGAGCGACCGTTTGGGTGCCGAGGGGCAAGCCAAAGAGATCCTGTTCGATGGGGGCTCGCCCTCGTATCTCCTCGGCTTGGGCGCGGTCTGGCACGGAGTCGCCCGCGGCGCGCTCGCGGAAGCCACCCGATACGCGACGGAGACCGTGCACCGGGATTTCGACAGGCGCCTCGCCGACTACCAGGTGCTCAGGCAAGAGCTCGGTCGAGCGAAGTCCCAGGTCGAGGGGTTACGTCCGTGGCAGGGGTCCCTTGCCGAGAGCCTGGACTCGCTCCAGGCCGAAAAGAAACCCCAGGGAGGGCTGCTCCTCGCACTGGTGGAGTTCAAAGTGCAAGCGTCGGAGATTGCCGCGCAGGTGACCCGTGCCGGCCTCGACATCAGCGGGGGGTATGGATACAAGAGGGGCGCCCTCGAGCGCTATTTCCGCGACGCGCGCGCCGGCGTCGTGATGGGCCCCTCGAACAACATCGCGCGTGAGTGGTTGGGCAAGAGCCTGGTGGGGCTACCCCTCGAGCTGTGGGAAGTGGGTGGTGAGTGAACGGGCAAAGGGGGCGGTTTACGCCGCGACTCGGGAGAGGCTCGCGCGCCTGCTCGACGGCGAGGACGACTGGATCGCCGCCCTCAGCACGGTCGCGTGCGAGCTGCATCAGGCGTTCGACCGGTTCTCCTGGACCGGGTTCTACCGCGTTACTTCGCGGCGGCCGCAGCTGCTCGTCGTCGGGCCGTATCAGGGCACGCACGGTTGCCTTCGGATCCCTTTCTCCCGTGGGGTTTGCGGCGCAGCCGCACGCAGTCGCCAGACCCAGAGGGTCGACGATGTCTCCCGCTTCGCAGGGCACATCGCGTGCTCAGCGGACACACGCTCAGAGATCGTGGTGCCCGTCCTCGGTCGAGGCGGCAGCGACGTGCTCGCGGTTCTCGACGTCGACTCCACGACATTCGCGGCCTTCGATGCAGCGGACGAGGTCCAGCTCGACGCGATATGCCGCGATCTGGGCGAGCGATTCCCGCACGGCGAGCTTCGCGGCTGATTCACGGTCATCGACCCAGGTGTGATAACTCGCATGGATATTCGGTTTGGATACTGGATGCCGCTCGGGAGCGGCGGAATGGTGATCAGCGGCCTGCAGCAGCGAACCGACTGGACGCTTGCGTGGAACTCACGCATGGCGCAGGTCGCCGAGGACGTAGGTTATGAGTACGGGCTCGCGCCGGCCCGGTTCATCGCGAGCCACGGCTGGGAGTTCCAGCAGGAGCCCACGATCTGCGTATCGGTCCTCGCGACACAGACCAAGCGGCTCAAGCTCATCAGCGCGGTCCACACGGGCCTCTGGCATCCGGCCATGGTCGCCAAGCAGCTCGGGACGCTCGACGTCCACGCGGGCGGGCGCCTGGCCGTCAACATCCTGAGCGGATGGTTCAAAGGGGAGTACCAGGCATTCGGTGTGCCCTGGCTGGAACACGACGAGCGTTACCGGCAGTCCGAAGAGTTCATCCAGGTCCTGAAGGGGCTCTGGACGCAGGAGCGATTCACCTTCAAAGGGGACTTTTTTCGCATCAACGACGCCTGGCTCGTGCCCCGGCCAGTATCGAAGCCGCACCCCGAGATCTTCCAGGGCGGCAACTCGAAGGCGGCGCGTCGCATGGCCGGCAGGTACTCGGACTGGTACTTCATGAACGGAAACTCGGTCGAGAACGTCAAGCGTCAGATCGACGAGGTCTCGGGGATTGCGCGCGAGCACGGGCGCACGGTGCGGTTTGGGCTCAACGGCTTCGTCATCCAGCGCGACACGGAGGCGGATGCGCTTGCGCAGATGGAGGCGATCATCCGCAGCGCCGACCCGGAGGTCGTCAAGGCATTCGGCGAGCAGGTGAAGCAGGCCGGGGCATCGACGGCCGACAAGATCGGCATGTGGGCCGACAGCGACGCGGCGAACCTCGTCCAGCCCAACGACGGTTTCAAGACGCGCCTCATGGGGCCCGCGGAGGTCATCGCGGATCGGATTCGACAGTACCACGAAGTGGGGGTCGATCTGATCCTGACGGCGTTTCTCCACTACGAAGACGAGCTGCCGAAGTTTGGCAAGACGGTGATCCCCCTGGTCCGGAAGGCGCACGGAAAGAAGCGCGTGGAACACCGGGAGGACGAGCGACGAGCGGCCGGCTGAACGCAGGGAGCCATCGGCATGAGCAAGCGGATCATTCTCAACGCGTTTCACATGAACTGCGTCGTCCACCAGTCGCCCGGCCTCTGGACGGAGCCGGGCGACAAGATGGAGTCTTACACGGACCTCGCGACCTGGATCGAGCTCGCAAAGCTCCTCGAGCGGGGCTTTTTCGATGCGCTTTTCCTGGCCGACGTGGTGGGCGTCTACGACGTGTTCCGTGGGAACCGTGAGGCGGCTGTGGCGAACGCCGCTCAGATCCCCGTGAACGACCCCATCCTGCTCATCCCGGCCATGGCGGCGGCTACCCAGCATCTCGGCTTCGCGTGGACGAGCTCCGTTCTGCAAAACCACCCCTTCGCGTTCGCGCGCACCGTGTCGACGCTGGACCACCTGACGCGCGGGCGCTTGGCATGGAACATCGTGACCTCGTACCTCGAGAGCGGTGCGCGCAGCTTCGGGCGGCCGGGCCTCCCCCTGCACGACGAGCGCTACGAGATTGCCGAGGAGTACGTGGATATCTGCTACCGCCTCTGGGAGTCGAGCTGGGAAGACGGCGCGGTGGTCAAAGACCGCCGGCAGGGGATCTACGCCGATCCCAGGCGCGTGCACCCGGTCGAGGTGGACGGCAAGTACTTCCAGGTCAACGGGGTTCACCTCTCGGAGCCTTCGCCCCAGCGGACCCCGCTCCTCTACCAGGCCGGATCGTCGCCCCGTGGTCGCCAGTTTGCCGCCAAGCATGCCGAGGTGGTGTTCGTGCTCGGTCCCAACCCCGGCGTCGTCGCCCAGTACGTGGCCGATACCCGCGAGCGGGCACGGACCTTCGGACGCGACGCGCAGGACATCAAGTTCCTCGCGTACGTGAAGGTCATCACGGGCGGTACCGAGGCCGAGGCGCGGCGCAAGTACGACCATTTCCTGGAGAACATCAGCTACGACGCCAGCATGGCGCTTCTCTCGGGCTGGTCGGGGATTGACTTCGGCCAGTTCGAGCCCGACCAACCGCTCGAGTACGTCGAGACCAACGCCGTCCGGACGCTCGTACACGGTTTCACCGCCGCGGACCCCACGCGCAAGTGGACCCTGCGCGACCTGGCTCGCTATGTCGGCATCGGCGGGGCGGGCCCCGTCATCGTCGGAGCTCCGGAACAGGTGGCGGACGAGCTACAGAAGTGGATCGACGTCGGCGTCGATGGGTTCAACCTCGCGTACGCGGTCACTCCCGGATCGTTCGCCGACTTCGTCGACGGCGTCGTGCCCGTCCTCCAAGGTCGGGGCCTGGCGCAGCGCGCCTACGAGGAGGGCACGCTGCGCGAGCGGGTCTACGGCGGGGGACAGCGGCGGCTCCTCGATCGACACCCCGGGGCGCGCCACCGCCGCCCGGCTGCCTCACTTGGCGCCCCGGCTGAACGAAGGAAAGTCACCGTCCCCGCCGCATAGCGGCACCCCAAGCTCGCGGTTGCCCGCCGCCGGAAAGGATCGGGCACCGCAAGACAAAATTTCACCAGGAGAATTTCATGAGCGTCCGTACATCGCATTCCCGGTTCCGTCTTTTGGCCTCCGCGAGCGTTGCAAGCTTCTGTCTGACGCTCACCTCCTGCAAGCAGCAGCCTAGCGAGGCAGCGGCCGCGCAACCCGCGACGAAGGAGGGGACACCCGCAACGAAACCCACCAGCGAGGCCCCGCTGGTGCAGTTCATTCCCCTCGCCACCTTCCGGGTGGGACCCTACGCGTCGAGCGGGATCCCCGTCTGGGGAGGCATCATCGACTACCTCACGTACATCAATGAGGCCGAGGGCGGCGTCGGGGGCGTGAAGCTCGTCTACGAAGAATGCGAGACGGAGTGGACCGCCGAACGCGGCGTGGAATGCTACGAGCGCTTCAGGCGGGGCAAGTACGGCAGCAACATCCCCATCTATCATGCCAATGGGGCTCCCGCGGCCTATGCGCTCTCCGACAAGGCGGCGGCCGACAAGATCCCCCTCGTCACGCTCGACTACGGCCGCACGGAAGCGACGGACGGTTCCATCTTCCCCTACAACTTTCCGGTCATGCTGACGTTCTACAGTGAGGCCTCGGTCTTGGTGAACTATGTGGCCAGCCGGGAGGGCGGCTTCGACAATCTCAAAGGAAAGAAGATCGCGACCCTCTATCACGATTCCGCGTATGGCCGCGAAACGCTGGACCCGCTCGCCCTCCTCGCTTCGAAATATGGATTTCAAAACCTGCAGATTCCGCTCGCTCACCCGGGCAACGAGCAGTCCGCACAGTGGGCGCGCGTCGCGCGCGAGAAGCCCGACTGGGTGTTCCTTCGTGGTTGGGGCGTCATGACGCCCGTCGCCATCAAGACCGCCGCGCGCGTGGGATACCCCGTCGACCACGTCATCGGGGACGTCTGGTCCTCCTCGGAGGAAGACGTGCTGCCGGCCGGCGCTGCGGCCAAGGGCTATCTCGCCATCACGACGTATCCGGCCGGTGCGGATTTCGAGATCCACAGGAACATCAAGAGACTCGTCGTCGACAAGGGAAGGAGCAACCTCAGCAATCTGAACAGCTTCGGGAGCGTCTACTACAACTCGGGGCTCATCATGGCGATCGTGACGGTCGAGGCGATCCGCGGTGCACAGGCCCATTTCGGCAATCGGCCGCTCACGGGCGAGGAAGGCAGGTGGGGGCTCGAACACCTCAAGATCGACGAGAAGCGGCTGAAGGAACTGGGAGCCGACGGCCTGATGCAGCCCCTCCAGCTGTCATGCGCCGACCACGAAGGGGGAGGCGCGGCGCGCATTCAGCAGTGGGACGGCGCGAAGTGGACGCCCATCAGCGACTGGGTCAAGGCCGATCGACCGCTGCTCCGTCCGCTCATCGACAAGAAGTCGGCCGACTACGCGAAGGAGAAGAACATCGTGCGGCGCGATTGCAGCGAGATCTGAGCGCGAGAATTCCGCCATGAGCCAAGTCGCCATTCCCCCGATCGATTGCCGGAACTGATGGGCGCGGTCGACGCCAATCGAGCCTCCACACTACCCGCGTGGCTCGACGCGCAGGCGCAATTCCGCGCCGATGCCGTGTGCCTTCGGCAGAAGATCCGTGGCCGGTGGTATGCCTGGAGTTGGCGGCGGGCCGCCGACGAGGTCTCGCGCCTGTCCGCGGCCCTGACCGTCCTGGGTCTGCGAAGGGGCGACCTGCTGGTGCTGGTCGGCGATCCGAGCGTCGAGGCGCTCCTCCTCGCGCTCGCCGCGCAGCGGCTCGGGGGAACGGCACTGCCCTGGTTTCCAGGCGCTTCGTTCGATGCGAGCGCGACGGCGGACTCGCGACGGAGGTTCGCCGTCGTGCAGCACAGCGAGCAGCTGGAGCGGCTTCTGTCGCCCGGTCTGAGCGGGCTGCCGGACGCCGTCGTGTGCATCGACACGCGCGGTGTTCCCCCGGGGAGCGGCGTGACGGCGATCTGTTACGAGAGCCTCGCCTCCGGTGCCTCCGATTCGCGGCCGGCGGCCACGCCCGTGCCGGGCGCCGAAGCCGCACCGGACGACGCGGCGTTCGCGTTCGCAGCTGAGCCCGCGGACGGCGGCGCGAGCGGCCCACGGCTCGTCTCCCACAAGGAAGCGCTCGCCGGGGCGGCGCGGCTTCTCGGGAGCACCCCGATCGACGCGGGGTACCAGGCCCTGGTCCCGCGGGTGCTCTCGCCCGAGGTGGCGCGATCGTTCGTAGGCGCGTGGCTGTCGGCGGGCTTCTGCCTCTCCTTTCCCGAGA
>Ga0187782_10004880_pt1 | contig 10019 bp, 6 predicted proteins | sample 0715_SJ02_MP15_2_FD_132454 | JGI IMG/M metagenome (GOLD analysis project Ga0187782, IMG submission 132454) | Tropical peat soil microbial communities from peatlands in Department of Meta, Colombia - 0715_SJ02_MP15_20_MG | ecosystem: Environmental > Terrestrial > Soil > Wetlands > Peat | place...
CGAACACTACGGGCTGGAAAAGGTCAAGGAACGTATTCTGGAGTTTCTCGCGGTCCGTCAATTGGTCAAGAATCCCAAGGGCTCTATTTTGTGCTTCGTTGGCCCTCCGGGCGTCGGCAAGACTTCCCTGGCCATGTCCATCGGACATGCTACCGGCAGGAAATTCGTTCGCGTCTCCCTCGGTGGAGTCCGCGACGAGGCCGAAATTCGTGGCCATCGCCGCACCTACATCGGTGCTCTTCCCGGCCAGATCATCCAGATGATGAAGAAGGCCGGCACCGTCAATCCCATCTTCGTGCTGGATGAAGTCGATAAAATGTCCACCGACTTCCGCGGCGACCCCTCGGCCGCGCTGATGGAAGTGCTCGACCCCGAGCTGAACCACGCTTTCACCGACCACTACCTGGACGTGGAATACGACCTTTCCAAGGTCATGTTCGTGTGTACCGCCAACGTCCTGCACACTATTCCACAACCATTGCAGGACCGTATGGAGATTTTGCGCCTGCCCGGCTACACCGAACAGGAAAAGCTCGAAATCGCCAAGCGTTTCTTAGTCAAGCGCGCCCGTGAAACCACTGGGTTATCTGAAAAGAACCTCAGCCTCACCGATGAAGGCTTGTTGCATTTAATCCGGCACTACACCCATGAAGCCGGTGTGCGCAACCTGGAGCGCGAGATTCAGAATATCTCCCGCAAAATGGCCCGCCGCGTGGTCGCCGAAGGGCCGGAAACCACCATTCAGATCACCCCGGACAACGTCAAGGAATATCTCGGCGTGCTGAAGTTCCGCGAGATGTGGCTGGAGAAGCACAACGAAGTGGGTCTCGCCACTGGCCTGGCCTGGACGGAAGTGGGCGGCTCCGTGCTGGCCGTGGAAGCGACTATCATGGAAGGCAAGGGCCGCTTGACCCCTACTGGCAAGCTGGGCGAAGTGATGCAAGAGTCCGCCCAAGCCGCCATGAGCTACGTGCGCTCGCGCACCGAGCAGTTCGGGTTGCAAAAGGATTTCTACCGCACCTTGGATATCCATGTGCACGTTCCGGAAGGCTCCATCCCCAAAGACGGTCCTTCCGCCGGAATCACCATCTGCACCTCGATTGTCAGCGCTCTGACGCGGATTGCGATCCGTTGTGACGTGGCCATGACCGGAGAGATTACCTTGCGGGGCAAAGTCCTGCCCATTGGTGGAGTGAAGGAGAAGCTCCTGGCCGCTCATCGAATGGGCTTGCGCACCATCATACTTCCGAAGGATAATGAGAAAGACCTTGCGGAAATCCCCCAGGAGATACTCTCCAGTTTGAAAATGCACTTCGTGGAAACGATGGATGAAGTGTTGCAGATTGCGCTGGAACGGCCCATTGTGCCGCTCGAACACACCGGGGTTGCGCCTGTAGCCGAGCCATTTACCGGGGGCGCTGATAAAGACACGGGATTGACCAACTAGGCAGCATTTCCCAGGCACCAGCACGGCCCGCACCCGCGAGCTGCCGTATGGTTCAGCTCTGGAGCTGCTTCCGGTTGAAGACAGTTTGGTTGCCCACCCAGGCGGGTTGTCTGTGCCGCCGGAAGGTACACCACCACGCAGTCCGGCTCCGGAAACAATCGGTCAATCGCAACCATTACCCATGACAAAGTCAGGACATATGCCAAAAGAAACCAACTCTGAGACCAATAAAGAAATTAGTATCAGTCTGGCTGAGCTCAAAGAGAAGAACATCACCGATCTCGCCAAGATTGCTAAAGAGCTGAATATTCCCGGCGCCAGTGGCATGCGCAAGCAGGAGTTGATCTTCCAGATCCTCCGTGCCCAGACCGAAAAGAGCGGCCTGATCTTCTCCGAAGGCGTGTTGGAGTGTCTGCCCGACGGCTTTGGCTTCCTGCGCGCCCCCGAATATAACTATCTCCCCGGCCCCGACGACATCTATGTCTCGCCCTCGCAAATCCGCAAATTTGATTTGCGCACCGGCGACACGGTCTCCGGTCAAGTGCGGCCTCCCAAAGATGGCGAACGCTATTTCGCGCTGATCAAGGTCGAGGCCGTCAATTTCGAAGACCCGGAAGTGGCTCGCAACAAAATCTTCTTCGATAACCTGACGCCGCTCTATCCCCAGGGCCGCCTGAAGATGGAAACCGTTAAGGAAAACCTCACCGGGCGCGTTCTGGACTTGCTTTGCCCGGTCGGCAAAGGGCAGCGCGGCTTGATCAACGCCCCTCCGCGCACCGGAAAAACCATGATGCTCCAGTCCATCGCCAATTCCGTCACCATCAATCATCCGGAAGTTGCCCTGATCGTCCTGCTGATTGACGAGCGCCCGGAAGAGGTCACCGACATGCAGCGCACCGTCAAGGGCGAAGTGATCAGTTCGACTTTCGATGAACCGCCGCAACGCCACATCCAGGTGGCCGAAATGGTATTGGAAAAGGCCAAGCGTCTGGTCGAGCACAAACGCGACGTCGTGGTGCTGCTCGATTCCATCACCCGCTTGGCACGCGCCTATAACGCCGTCACTCCGCCTTCCGGCAAGGTGCTCTCCGGCGGTATCGACGCCAACGCTTTGCAACGTCCCCGCCGCTTCTTCGCTGCTGCCCGCAATGTCGAGGAAGGCGGCTCGCTGACCATTATCGCCACCGCCCTGATCGACACCGGCAGCCGCATGGACGACGTGATCTTCGAAGAATTCAAGGGCACCGGCAACATGGAAATTTACCTCGACCGCCGGCTTGCCGATAAGCGCGTCTTCCCGGCCATCGATATTCAGCGCTCCGGCACGCGTAAGGATGAGCTGCTTCTTCCCCCCGAAGAACTCAGCCGTGTGTGGGTGCTGCGCAAGGTCCTCAGCCCCCTGTCGACCGTCGAAGCAATGGAATTGATGCTGAGCCGTCTCACCAAGTCTAAGTCCAACAACGAATTCCTCAGTTCTATGTCTTCTCCGGCTTGAGCAACCGCGCGTTCCGGCGCTTGAGTTTCCCGCAGGGCTGCTTTCCCCTGCGGCGCCGTATCGTGAAGCCCTATCGCTTCACTCCCGGTTAAGGGAATTTTGCATGCACGAACGGTTTATCGCCCGTCAACCGATTTTCGATCAAGGGTTGCGCGTGTATGCGTACGAATTGCTGTTCCGCGGCGGCCCGCAGAATCATTTTCAGCCATTCCGCAGCGCCTCCTCCAGCGTGATTGCCGATTCCATGACGCTCTTCGAGCTGCAAAATCTGACTGGCACTGCCCGCGCCTTTGTGAACGTTGACGAATTGGCCTTGCGCCTGGGCGCGGTTAACCTTTTGCCTCGGGACCGCTTCGTGGTGGAAATCCTCGAAACCGTAAACCCTTCTGACGAGATCGTCTCCATTTGCCGCGAGCTGCGCTCCGCCGGCTACTCACTGGCTCTGGACGATTTTGTGGATGAACCCAAGATGGCCCCACTGGTCGAATTGGCGCAATTCTTGAAGATCGATTTCCAACTCTCCAACCCCGAAGTTCGCCAGCGTCTCGCCAAGAAATATCTCAATGGCAAACTGGCCCTGCTGGCGGAAAAGGTCGAGACTGAAGCGGAACTCACCGAAGCTCGCGATCTGGGCTACTCGCTCTTTCAGGGCTATTTCTTTTGCAGGCCCTCCATGATCCAGACTCGCGATATTCCCGGCGACAAATTACTTCAACTGGAGCTGCTGGACGCTGTCGCCGCTCCCGAACTTGACTATGCGGCTGTCGAAGATCTCCTCAAGCGCAAGCCTTCCCTGCTCTATCGCCTGCTGCGCTACCTGAATTCGCCCTTGCTCGGCCTGCGCATCGAAGTGCGCAGCGTTCGCGGCGCGCTGTCCCTGCTCGGCGAAGACGAATTTCGACGCTGGGTCGCCGTTTTCGCGGTGGTAGCCATGAGCGCCGGCAAACCTCCGGAACTGGTGCGCACCGCTTTGACTCGCGCATATTTCTGTGAGGAATTCGCCCCCGCTGTGCGCCTGCAAGAGAAAAAAGGCAGTTTATTCCTGATGGGTCTGCTGTCGGTGACTGACGCTCTTCTGGACAAACCCATTCAGGAAGTGCTGCAATCTCTGCCGGTGACTCAGGAGGTCAAGACCGCGCTCTTGGGTGGCAACAATCGATTCCGGGAAATCTACGAATTGCTGCTGGCCCTGGAACGCGCCGAATGGTCTCAGCTGTCCTGGCACGTCGAACGTCTGGGTTGCGACGAAGAGAGCATTCCCGGAGCTTACCAGCTGGCCGTCCAGAAGGCTTCCTGCATTAGCATCTGATCGCGGCAATTGACGATAGCGGCCCTTCCTTACTATGCCTTGCTGTCGCTCAAACCGCCCTTCAGCGTACGCTCAACGAATGCTGGGCACCCGTTCGTTTGCCAGGAACACAATCAGCCGCGCTGTTTCTTCGATGCCCAACGCCGTGTTGTCCACCAGCACCGCGTCTTTCGCGCGCACCAGGGGTGAGACTTTGCGTTCGCGGTCGCGCTTGTCGCGTTCCCGCACCTCCTGCAGAACCTCCAGCAGGGTCAGATTCTCCCCTTTTTCCTGATGTTCCTTCCACCGCCGTTGTGCCCGCGTTTCCGGCGAAGCCTCCAGAAAGATCTTCAACTCCGCCTTGGGAAACACCACCGTGCCGATATCTCGACCTTCCATCACCACTCCGCCGCCCTGTCCCGCACGCTGTTGCTCTGCCACTAGCACACGCCGCACACCCGCAAGGGTAGCCAAGCGCGATGCCGCCTGCGCCACTTCCCCGCTGCGGATTTCTTCGCTGACCTCACGCCTGTCCAGAATCACGCGATTCTTCCATCCCGCAGCCTCCTGCTCCGGCGTCGGCGCTTTCAACTCGATGTGCGTGTCAGCGGCAAGTGCTTCCAGCTGCGTCTCGTCTTCCAGGGGAATTCGGTGCTCCAGTGCCTTCAGGGCCAAAGCGCGATACATGGCGCCACTGTCCAGGTACAAATATCCGAGCATCGCCGCCACCCGCCGCGCCACAGTGCTTTTCCCCGAACCTGCCGGGCCATCAATCGCGATGGTCAGTCGTTCCGCCATTTTTCCGCCCAAGCACCGACAGCCGGACCAATGATTTCTTCGATTTTCCGTTTCTTCGACTGTCGCTCGCCACCCATCCAACGGAGGCCCCTAGTTAGGAATCGTTCTTTCCGGGTCGCTTAAGAAGACCCTTGTCATCCTGAGGAGCTCCTTTAGCGACCAAGGATCTCAACGTAACAATCACAGCGAGCCTTTTCCGCCACCTGAAACCATCCAATTCCACTTTCACATTTCTGTTTGCGTTTTCGCCACTCGCCACTCATCACTCGCCACTGCTTCTAGAATCCCATGATGTTGTATCCGCAATCCACGTAAATCGTCTCACCGGTAATTCCTGAGCCGGCTTCGGAAAGCAAAAACACCGCTGTGCCGCCCACTTCTCCGGGATCGACATTGCGCTTTAACGGTGCACGCTCCGCGTGACTCTTCAGCATTTCGCTTAGCTGCGAAATGCCGCGCGCCGCCAGCGTCCTGATCGGCCCCGCGGAGATCGCATTCACCCGAATCCCCTTGGGCCCCAAATCGTTCGCCAGGTACCGCACTGTGGCTTCCAGCGCCGCCTTCGCCACGCCCATCACGTTGTACTTGGGCACTACCTTTTCCGCACCGTAATAAGTCAGCGTCACGATGCCACCGCCCGCACTCATCAGCGGCACCGCCGCGCGCGCCACCGCAATCAGCGAGTACACGCTCACGTCATGTGCAATGCGGAATCCTTCTCGCGACGTATTGACAAACTCCCCTTTTAAATCCTCGGCCGGCGCAAATGCCACGCTGTGGACCAGGCCGTGCAGCACTCCGTAACGCCCCTGCAGCTTCTCGAATAACGCCGCGATTTGATCGTCGGAACTCACGTCGCACATGAACCCTTCAGCCCCGGGCAAATCCGTAATCAGGTCTTTGGCCTCCTGCTCCAGCCGTTCGTTCTGGTAGGTGATCGCTAGCTGCCAGCCCGCCGCATGCAGCTTTTGCGCGATCGCCCAGGCAATACTGCGCTTATTGGCCAAACCAAAAATGACTGCGGTCTTTTGTCCGTCGCTCAATGGCTCCTCGCTGGATGAAGTGAACTGCGGTGCTGTTAAACGATCACCCGGTACCCGTGATCACATTGTTGGCAATCGCTCTTGCAAAACGAATCCGCCAAATCTTAGCAGCCTTTTCTCGCCCCTCGCCACTCATCACTCGTCGCTAGATTCGGTGAAACGCCCGCTCGATCTCCTTCACCGAATACCGCAGCACCACTGGCCGCCCGTGCGGGCAACTCATCGGGCAATCCGTTTTCGCCAATGCCGTCAGCAGCCATTCCATCTTGGTTTGGTCCAAAGGCATGTTCACCTTGATGGCCGCATGACAGGCCGTGGACGCCGCAATCTTCGACTGCAGCGTATCGATGGAAATCGCTGCATTTTCACGGTCCAGCCCGTCTAAAATCTCCATAAGCAGATGTTCCGCATCATTTGCGGCAACCCCCGCGGGCACCGCCTGAATCGCCACACTCTTCGGGCCCATCAACTCCACTTCGAATCCATTCGCGCCTAATTCTTCCGCAATTTTTTCGTAAGTTACCAGCTGGCGTGGTGACAGCTCGATGACCAGCGGCATCAGCAGTCGTTGCGCTTCCACTTTCCCCGCGCGCCGCGCTTCCAAATGCTGTTCGAATAGCACCCGCTCGTGCGCCACATGTTGATCGACGATCCATAGCCCTTCGCCATTCACCGCCACTATAAAACTGGCATTCACCTGCCCGAGCGGCTTCAGATCCGCAATCTGCTCCGGCCGCGGCAACGTCGCCGGAGCGTCGCTGCTTGCCCGCGCAAAATTCTCAGCCCAATTCGGCTCGCGAGCTGGCGCGCCCGGCATCGCTCCGGGGCTGAACGCGCCGCCCGGCTCGAAGGCAAACCGCTGTGGTACCGGCTCCGCCGGAGCTGACGCCAACTCGAACGCCGTCGGCGCCGAGTAGTCCGATCCCACACCTGAGCCCAGTCCAATCTCCTCCATCTCCGGAATGATCGCTCGCGGCACACCTGCAGCGGCGTTCGCTTCCGGGAAGCTGCTGTCAAATGATCCTGGTCGAGGCGCCGGACTGCCCGCGATGTTCGCCGAAGTCGCGGCGGCGGCGAAGCTGGCTATCGGGCGGGTGCTCATCAACGCTTGCCGGATCGCATCGCGGGTGAAATCGTGCACAAATTGCGACCGCCGGAAACGCACCTCGATCTTCGCGGGATGTACGTTAACATCCACCTCATCGTAGGGCATCTCTAGAAACAGCAGTGTCGCGGGAAATACATTCGGCGGCAAAATGTTGCGGTACGCTTCGTGAATGGCATGGAGAATCAGCCGGTCGCGCACCAGTCTGCGGTTCACGAACACGTAAATTCCATTGCGATTCAGGCGCTGCACCGACGGCCGCGATGTGAATCCCGTCACCGTCAGCGTGGCTTTCTCTTCCCCCGCTTCCATTTCCGGCTCGGTGATCGCCGCGCGAAACGCGGCCGACGTCGCCGGAATCTCCACCAATTCTTCCAGCGCTTGACGTCCAAACAGTTGATAAACCCGGTCTGCCAGCTTCTCGCTCGGCGGGCAATTGATGATCTCCTGCGTTGGCGTGGTCAGAATGAACTGCTTGCCTGGATTGGCCAGCGCGTAATGCGTCACCAGTGACGCGATGTGCCCCAACTCGGTGGTGTCGGACTTCAGGAATTTTCGCCGCGCCGGCACGCAATAAAACAGGTCCGCCACACTGATCGTCGTTCCCGGCGGCAGGCCCGCGGGCTTTACGCTGACCAGCTTTCCTCCCGCAAACTCCACGCGTGCCCCTTCCGGCTCATCCGCGTCGCGCGTTTCCAGCAGCAGCCGCGACACTGCCGCAATGGATGGCAGCGCCTCGCCCCGAAATCCCAGCGTCGCAATCGACAGCAGATCATCCGCGGTTCTCAACTTGCTCGTCGCGTGGCGTTCGAAGGCCAGCAGCGCGTCGTCGTGGGCCATACCGTGTCCGTCGTCAATCACCCGGATCATGCGCTTCCCGCCCATCTCGGTCTCGATGCGCATCGACGTGGCCCCGGCATCCAGCGCGTTCTCCAGAAGCTCCTTGACCACCGACGCAGGGCGCTCCACCACTTCCCCCGCCGCAATCTTATTCGCCACCGCCTCCGGCAATATTCTGATTCTGCTCATCTCTGCGTCTCTTTTGTTACAGGGTCTAACCTTCAGGTCCACCAGCAAGAACAGTTGTTGTTGCTTTACTATTCATCTGGGGCCCCACTCATCTCTGCTTTTCTTCTGTTACGGCACCGGGGGTCGGAGTTTTCGCTCCGACATCAAGACCTTCGCTACCAACAGGCTTCAGCCCCTGAGGGACTGGGTTAAGCCCAGTCTTGTGCTCTTCTTTAGGAGGCAGGGGCTTCAGCCCCTGCGTTCGAACGGCTACAAATGGGGCTTTAGCCCCTGAAGCGAAACCCGCGTATCTCTCCGGAGTTGCATCGAGCCGGAATTGCCCGGTCGCCGACGAATACGGCCAATTTTCGGCGCTTTCCACCAGTCTGGCTCGCACGGGGTTTTGATGGATGTACACGACTTCTGTCTCCCAATCCGCGCTATCTCTGATCGTCCAATCGTAAAACCCAACTTGCCAGATCTCCGATTTGCGTCCCAGCGCCTTGTGAATTCTGTGGGAGCTACCACCTTTTATAAGCTGGACAGCTTTCTCCAAACTTGTGGTATTACCCGGCGTAATTAAGGAGTGTAAATGGTCGGGCATCACTACAAACGCGTGTAGCAAATACGCGCCCTGCTGACGATAAACCAGCATGGTTTCGATCATCATATCTGCAATGTCTTTCACCTGGAAAATCGTCCGCCCTTGCCAACACTTCGTCGTCACGAAATAAGAGCAATCGGGCGCGGTCCTGTGTTTCGGCGTTGCCATCGAATGTGTCTTCAGAGGCTGACGCCCCTAATCTCGAGATCCATTTACGCCGCGGCTGACGCCCCGACCTCCTGACTACTTTTTGATTTGTATCCCCAACTGGTCCAGCTGATCCTTGTCCACTTCGCTGGGCGACTCCGCCATCAAATCCTGCGCCGCGGTAGTCTTGCCAAACGCAATCACTTCACGAATCGATTTTTCCCCGGCCAACAGCATGGCAATGCGGTCTACTCCCAACGCAATCCCGCCATGGGGTGGGGTCCCGTAGGTCAACGCATCCAGAAAAAAATCGAAGCGCCTGCGCGACTGTTCCTGCGTCAACCCCAACGCCTTAAACACCCGTTCCTGCACGTCCTGCCGGTGGATTCGAATGCTCCCCGACCCCAACTCATAGCCATTCAGCACGATGTCGTAGCCCTTCGACCGCACTTCCCACGGCGCGCTTTCCAGCTTCTCCACATCCTCATCGACAATTCCGGTGAACGGGTGCTGCGCGCTCACCCAAGTTCGGTCCGTCTCGCTCCACTCAAACAGCGGGAAGCCCGTGATCCACAAAAATTTCCACTGCGTCTTATCGATCGCGCCCAGCGCTTCCCCCAACTGCAACCGCAACTGCCCGGCAATCAGCGCCGCCGCTTCTGTGCCTTTTACCTGCTCCTTCGCCGAAACCGCCACCACCAAATCCCCGGCTTTTGCGCCGCAAGCTTCTCCTAACCGTTTCACATTCTCCGCGCCAATCAGCTTTTCCACGGTTGACGTCATGCCTTCGGCCGTTACTTTCACGAAGTATGCCCCGCGCGCCCCCAACGCTTTGGCCTTTTCCGTCAGTTCGTCCAGCTGCTTGCGTGAATAGCCTGCCGCTCCCGGGGCTGCCAATGCGAAGACGTTCCCTTCGATTTGCAGTTTTTGTTTGGCTTCGGACGGGAAGCACTCGGTCACATCGTGCAACTCCATCGCAAAGCGCAGATCCGGTTTATCACTGCCGTATTTTCGAATAGCGTCTTTGTACAGCATGTGTGGAAACGGCGCCGTCACCTGAATGCCTGCCACCGCGCACACCCGC
>Ga0187782_10004881_pt1 | contig 10018 bp, 8 predicted proteins | sample 0715_SJ02_MP15_2_FD_132454 | JGI IMG/M metagenome (GOLD analysis project Ga0187782, IMG submission 132454) | Tropical peat soil microbial communities from peatlands in Department of Meta, Colombia - 0715_SJ02_MP15_20_MG | ecosystem: Environmental > Terrestrial > Soil > Wetlands > Peat | place...
CCGTTCGTCGACATCGCGTTCCAGCCGGCCGCGTTCGGATGGCGCGCGATCCGGCCCTGCGAGGGTTTGAACCCGACCGCGCCGCACCACGCCGACGGGTGGCGGATCGATCCGGCCAGATCGCTCCCCTCCGCGAGGGGAGCGAGCCCGCAGACGACCGCGGCGGCCGCCCCACCGCTCGATCCGCCGGCGGAGCGGTCGAGCGCCCAAGGATTGCGCGTGGTGCCGAACACGCGGTTGTCGGTGAACGGTTTACACCCGAACTCCGGCGTGTTGGTCTTGCCGACGAGGATCGCGCCCGCGCTGCGCAGGCGCTCGACGAGGAGCGCGTCCTCCTCCGGAATGTTGTGTTCGAAGATCTTCGACCCCATCGTGGTCCGGATCCCTTTGGTCGGGGTGAGATCCTTGAGGGAAAACGGCACGCCGTGCAGCGGCCCGAGCGCGTCCCCGCGCGCCACTGCGGTCTCCGCCGCTTTGGCGGCCGACCGCGCGCGGTCGGCTGTCACGGTGACGTACGCGTTGATCGTCGGGTTGACTCGCTCGATCCGCGCGAGCACCGCATCGATCACCTCGACCGGCGACACGTCTTTGACCCGGATCATCCGGGCCAAGTCCTGCGCAGGCGTCCAGCAGAGCTCATCCGAGGTCATGACATCCTCCGCGTTGCATCGTTTCCCCCCGCGGTGTGGTCCACGCCGTAGGCCCAGTACTGGCTCACGCGGTAGGCACAGGGCCCGGTACTGACTCACGCCGCGGGGACAGGCCCACGGGCACGCCGTGCGCCTGCGTCACATCCGTCGCGAGGGTATGCCGGCGACCGCTCGCCGCCCGGTCGTTTCACAGGTTGGCGGCGGCGCGCGAAACTCCTTGCCCGTCCTGCCAGCTTGCGGGGACGCCGATCCCCGGGCCGCGATCACGCGCCGAACCGCGCGAGGCGGAACAGGCCGAGATCGAAGCGGCTGTGTCCCTCGGTCGAGAGGTCGGCCATGATCTCCCCGACCACGCTTGCAAACTTGAATCCGTGGCCCGAAAACCCCGCGGCGATCGCGACCTGGGGAAGATCCGGATGCACGTCGATGATGAAATGCTCGTCCGGACTGTTGGTGAACAGGCAGGTCTTGAGCGCCAGGATCGGCCCGTCGGCGTCGGGGAAGTATCGGCGGATCCCCTCCCGCAGCACCGCCTCGTCCTCGGGGTGGAGTTCCCGGTCGACCTCGTCTGCGTCCGTGCGTTCGCCGCGGTGATGGTATCTCCCGATCTTGAACCCGGGCACGCCGAAGACAGGAAAGCCGTAGAATCGTCCTTCCGGCGCCTCCATGTTGAAGACGGGAAACGCGCCCAATCGAAAGTGTTCGGGCTCGCGCGGCTGCGTCCACATCAGGACCTGGCGCTCCGGAACCGCAAGGCGCGCGAGCATCGGAGCGAGCTTCCCGGCCCATGCACCGGCCGTGAGCACGAGCCTGGACGCAGTGTAGGCCCCGCGGGAGGTGCGGACACGCACCCCGTGGCCTTCCGGCTCCCAACCGAGGACAGGCTCTCTGGCGCGGATGTCGGCACCGCAGTCGAGGGCCGCGGTCACGTAGGACACGATGGCGCGTTCCGACAGCACAAATCCGCCGTCCGGTTGGTACACGGCGACCATGTCCGGCGCAAGCCGGTACGCGGGGAAGCGGGCATGGAGGCGATCCGCGGGAAGCAGCTCGTGGGCCAGATGATGCAGCGTGCACGAAAGGAGCGATCCTTCGACCGTGGGGCTCTCCTCCGGCCCCGCATCGACGCTACCGGTGATGACCAGCAGCCGTTCCCCTGAGACGTGCTCGAGCTCCCGCCACAACTCGTAGGCGCGGCGCAGCAGCGGAACGTAGGACGGGTGTTCCCAGTACGCGAGCCGGATGATGCGGTTGACGCCGTGCGAGGAGCCGCGGTCGTGCGGGATGTCGAACCGCTCGATCCCGAGCACGCGTAGCCCCCGGCGGGCCAGTTGGTACACCGCGGCGCTCCCCATCGCGCCCACGCCGACCACGATCGCGTCGTATTGCGGCATGCACGACCCTCCCTGGGCCAGGACGTTCGCTGTGTTTGGTCCCGGACTCCTTTCGAGACCGGCCGCGCACGATTGCCTCATGAGAAGCGGTGCTCCGGCGTCCGCTCGCGCGGAGGCGGTGGGAGTACGTCAGACGCCGGCCGCCCGCCGGAGGCGGGGATCCAGTGCGTCGCGGAGGCCGTCTCCGAGCAGGTTGATCCCAAGGACGGTGACGCCCAGTGCAATCCCCGGAAAGATCGCCATCCACGGCGCCACGGAGAGCGCGTGTGTCGCATCGAGGAGCATGCGCCCCCATGACGGCGTCGGAGGCTGGGTGCCCACGCCGAGGAAGCTCAGCGACGCCTCGCTCAATACTGCCCCGCTGAACGCCACCGTCGCCTGGATCACCAGCAATGGAACGATCTGCGGCAGGATGTGGCGCCGGAGGATGCGGTTCTCGCTTGCGCCGAGGGCGCGCGCGGCCGTGACGAAATCCAAGTTCTCGATGACCAGCGCCTGTGCGCGCGTCTGCCGCCAGAAGACCGGGACGAGCCCGACCCCGATCCCGATCATCGCCTGCACGTAACCGCTGCCGAGCACCGCGACGATGGCAAGCGCCAGCAGGATGGCGGGGAACGCCATCAGCCCATCCATGATCTGCCCGATGGCTCGCGCCGGCCACCGGCGCCACCTGACGGCCGCCATGGCGAGGGGCACGCCAGCTGCGAGCCCGATGCCCACCGCGACGAACCCGACCTCGAAGGCAATCCCGCCGCCGCCGAGCACGCGTGCGAGGACATCGCGGCCGAGGTCGTCGGTGCCGAACACGTGGACCCGCGTGGGGGGCTCGAGTCGGTCCGCAACCGCGATCCGAATGTCGGCGTTCCCGCCCAGCAGCGTCTCGTAGCAGACGCCGGCGAGGACGATCGTGAGGAGGGTCAGACCGACGGCAAGCGGCCGGTTGCGGCGAGCGCTCATTCCACGCTCACACGGGGGTCGATGAGGCCATAGAGCAGGTCCACCACGATGTTCAGCGCGGAGACGAGCACGGCGAGGACGACCACGGCGCCCTGGACGACGGGGAGGTCCCGCGCGAAGATCCCCTCCAAGACGAGCTGGCCCATCCCGGGCAGGCCGAAGACCTGTTCGATGACGATCGCCCCGCCGAAGAGGAACCCAAACTGCAACCCGGCAATCGTCAACACCGGGATGAGGGCGTTGCGAAGGACGTGCACGAGGAGCACGGTTCGTTCGCCGAGCCCTTTGCCCCGAGCGGTGCGGACGTATTCACGGCTCAACTCCTCGACGACCGAGCCGCGCACGAAGCGCATGAGCTGCGCGGCTCGCGCGGCTCCCAGCGCGACGGCCGGCAGCGCCAGGTGCGACACCCACGCGCCGACGCCGGCGCTCAGCGGTGCGTAGCCCTGCAGCGGGAACCATTTGAACGTGACGCTGAACACGAGCAGTAGCAGGATCCCAGCCCAGAAGTTGGGGACCGCGAGCCCCACCTGGGTCGCGGCGAGGACTCCGAGGTCGAATGGCGACCACACACGCACGGCGGCGAAAATGCCGAGCGGCAGGGCGATCAAGACCGTGACGGCCATCGCCGCGGCGGCCAGCCACAACGTGACTGGCAGTCGTTCCGCGATGAGCTGAGCCACCGGGGCGTGGTAGTGGATCGAGTCGCCGAAACGGCCGCGTGCCAGCCCGCCAAGCCAGTCGGCGTACTGCTCCCAGATCGGGTGATCCTCTCCCAACTCGTGCCGAAGCTGTTGCAGCTCCCCGGGCGAGGCGTCGAGGCCGAGCATGAGGGCGGCCGGATCCCCGGGGATCACCCGCAAGAGGACAAAGGCAATCGTGGCGGTCACCACGACGGTCGGAATAATGGCCAGGACACGGACCGCGCGCATCGCGCGGGCTACTTCGTGGCAGTCCTGAGATCGTACGTGTCGATTGCGTACATCTCCTTGACGTTGCGGACGCCGGTCCGGGTGATGACGTAGTCCTGGGGTTGGCCGAGAAACACCATCATGGCGTCCTGCGTCATGTGGCGGAGGACCTCGGCGTAGATTCGCTTTCTCAAATCCGTGCGCAGGGTGAAGCGGCCCGCATCGATCAGCGCGGCGACCTGCGGGTTGTTGTACTGCACGTAGTTGGTCGTCGGATCGCCGAATCCGGCGAGGCGGCCGTCGGGATCCAACTTGCCCGTGTGGCCGATGATCGTCAGATCGTAGTCGTGAGGTCCGCCGTAGATCCTCGACAGCCAGAATCCGAATTCGACCACGCGAATCTTCGCCTGGATACCCACCTGCGCGAGCATGGCCTGCAGCAGTTCGCCAGCCTTGACGTGGGCCTGGTAGGGTTGCGGAAGCGCGAGGTCCGTCGAGAATCCGGACGCGAGGCCCGCTTCCGACAGGAGCTGTTTTGCTTTGGCGGGATTGTACGGGTAAGGGTCGCCCAGATCGACGTAGAACGGACTCGAGACGTCCATGAACTCGGCGACCGGTGTGGAGCCGGATCCGTAGGCGGTCTTGAGCAGAGTCGCCCGGTCGATCGCGTACCACAGCGCTTGTCTCACCCGAATATCCGTGTACGGCTTCCGGGCATTGTTGATGGCCACCACGTTGATGGTGGCATTCCGCCGCGGGGCCAGTACGACTCCGGGATTGCTCTGCAGCCGCGGGATTTCCAGAGGATCCACCGCGTCCACGACATCGAACTCCCCGGTGAGGAGCCCCGCGGTCTTGACGGCGTCCTCGGACACGAACCTGAAGGTGACACCGTCGAGCGCTGGCTCTCCTCTCGCGAAATAACCGTCGAACCGGACCAGGCGAAGATAGCTGTCGCGCACCCATTCCGCGGTCCGAAAGGGACCAGTGCCGATGGGCCGGCCGCCGAAGTCGTTGCCGGCGGCGATTGCGTCACGAGGCAGGATGGCGCCCCATCCCTGTCCGAGAGCCGCCAGAAACGGCGCGAACGCCTGCTTGAGAGTGAATCGGACCGTCAGCGGATCGACGGCTTCGACACCGTCGATGGCACCGTAGTCGGTTCGTTTCGGCGAGGCGGTCGACGCGTCGAGGACGCGCGTAAAGGTCGCCACCACGTCCTGGGCATCAAGCGTCTTCCCGTTATGAAAGCGGACACCCGGCTTGAGCCTGAAGGTCCACTGCTTCCCGTCGGCCGACATCGTCCACGACTGGGCGAGGTCGGGAACGAGGATGCCGTGATCGTCCGGTTCCACCAGCGTGTCGTACAGGCTCTTCATGATCTGGAAGCTGAGCGTGGCCGAGGTCTTTTGCGGGTCGAGCGTGTCCGGGCCGCCGGACAGGGCAAAGACAAGCACCCCACCGCGGCCCGCCGCGGGGAAGGGACACAGCGCCGCCAGGAGAACGGCAGCCAGGAGGCCAGCGATGAGACCGGATCTTGCGGCGTGCATACTCACGGGTTAACCATTACACCTTCGCGGTTCAGCGTGGGGGTTCCTTTGGCGGTCGGGTCAGTGCAGCGATCGGACACAATACGATTATGAGGACGCTCGCGAGCGGCGTCCATGACGGAAACGTTAAGGTTCGGCGAATCTTCGCTACGTTGAAGCGGTCGCGCCCAGGAGCTGGGCCGCCCGTTTCACGTTGCGCGGTTCCACCCAGAGGATCGCCCCGAAACGGCCGGTCCCCGCGGCGATGGCGCTCGCGGCGATCACGTTGATCTTCGCTTCGCCCAGCTTGTCGAAATAGTCCGCGAGGGCGCCGACCCGGTCGTCGCCCTCGATCACGAACGTCTTCTTCGGCCCGACGATCTTCCACTTCGCGGATCTGGCTGCGCGCTTGAGCGCCGCGCTGTCCGTGGCTACGAAGTCGACCTGCGTCCGCCGTCCGCTCGGGAAGGCGTACAGAACCGCGAGATTGACGCCGGCATCTCGTAGGTAGCGGAGCATCTGGGCCCCCTCCCCCGGTTTGTCGGCCGCCTGCACATAATAGTAATCCACCAACCGGATCACGTCGGCCATCGGCTTCCCCTCCCTGCGCCCCTCCTTGCGCTTCTCCTCGGGGTCTTCATATTCCCGAACTGGTCGAGAATCCTGCTCGTGGCCGGGTAGCCGGCACGACGCCAGCCTCCTCCCGGCGGTGTCCGGCCGAATGGCGGACCGAGCGGTGCCTAACGCGCCCGCGTGATCTTGCGAAGGCCGCGAGGATGGTCCGGATCGTGCCCGCGCATTCGGGACAAGTGGTACGCGAGCAGCTGCAGCGGGAGGACGTACACGTGCGGAGTCAATCGTTCGTCCGGGACCACAGGCATCGGGAGCGGAATACCGGCCTTGCGCAGCATCGCGGGATCCGACGACACGATGACGGTCTCGGCCCTGCACCGATGCAGCCGTGAGGCCAGCGCCGAGAGATTGGCCAGCACGCGGCCGGGCGGCGCGACGAGCAGCACGGGGAACCCCGGCTCGACCACGGCGATCGGCCCGTGCAGGAGGTCGGCCGCCGAGATCGGTTCCGCCACCAGGTAGCAGGTCTCCTTGAGCTTCAAGGCGGCTTCTTGCGCAGTCGCGTAGTTGTATCCGCGAGACGTCACCAGGCACTCCTCGACCCGGCGCCAACGGCGGGCGACGTTCCGAATCCGGTCGTCTGCCTCGAGCGTGCGCGCCATAAGCGCCGGCAATCCTCCGTGCGCTTCGACGAGCCGCCGGCGGCCTGAGGCCTCTGACACGAGCAGGCTAAGCACCGTGAGTTGTGCCGTGTAGGTTTTGGTGGCCGCGACGCTCCGCTCGGGTCCCGTCAGGAGCAGTATCGTGTCGTGCGCGGCCCGCGCGAGCGGAGATCGTTGTTGGTTCGTCACGGCAATCGTGCGGGCGCCGCGGCGCCGCGCGGTGTCGACGAACTCGACGATGTCCGGCGAGGCGCCCGACTGCGACAGCCCGACGACCACTGTGCCGCGCAAGCGGAGCCGTGCTCCGTAGAGGGTCAGGACCGACGGGGCCGCCAGGGAGACGGGAATCCCCAGCAACGTTTCGATCAGATACCGCCCATAGAGCGCGGCGTTGTCGGACGTGCCCCGAGCGGCGAGCACGATCGTGTCCGGCGGCGCGCGCCGGAGCCGGCGGCCCAGTGCCGCGATGGCCCACCCCTGGGCGTCACAGAGGCGCGCGACGATCTCGGGCTGCTCCAAGATCTCTTGGCGCATCAGCCGTCCAGGCTCGGACGCGTCTTTTGATTTACTCTTCATAAGAGCACCGCGCCTGGCACGTCGTGGCCCGCGCCATAGGCCGACCCGTCACGTCCTCACCTCCGCCGGACCGCGGCGATGATCACTGAAGAAGCCGTGCCGTGACGCCGTCGGGCTCCACCTCGATGAGAGCGCCGCCGGTTTTGCCGTCGCCCATCGTGCAGTTGACGATCAGCGTTTCGCCGAGACGCTGAATACCGCCCGCTTCGTGAACGTGGCCGCACGCGAGTACGCGCGGCCGGAGCCTCGTTAGGAGGTCGAGGACCGTCCGCGTTCCGATGTGGCGGCCGGCGCGCGCGAGATCGAGGGTTCCGGCGGGCGGCTCGTGCGTGACCAGGACGTCACAGCGGGACGCAACCCGCGGGCCGCCGAACGTGACCCCGGCGATCTCGACCACATCGCTTCCGGCGAGTGAGCCACGGCGATCGATCTCGGACACCGCGTGGGCGTCGTCCATATTCCCTGGGACGGCGAGGACCGGGATCGTGAGCGCGCCCAGGAGATCGAGCGCCTCTTCGCCGCGTCCGGCATGAGTCAGGTCTCCCGGCAGCAGGAGCACGGCCGGGGCGTGCTTGTCGACGAGCGAGCGCACGCGTGCGATTCTCTCGGCATAGCCATGCAGGTCGGCACAAGCAAGAATTCTCATACGTGCGTCCTTCGACGCCGGCGCGCGCGGTTCATCCGCACAGGCGGCCCCCGCCACCATTTCCGGCCGCATCGGGCTATGATGGAATGGAGTCGTTTGGGTGTGTGCGCGCGCCGCCCGCACCGGCCGGCGGGGAAGGGGCAGGTGCGGCGCAGCGGGAACCGAGCAGGGGCAGGGCAGCTGGGGCTGCCCGGGGGATATCCGGGCGGCGCGAACGAAAGCGTGAGCCGATGTGCCGCGGAAAGATCGCCGCCGGCAGCGTGGGACGATGGAGGTGGCGGCGATGTCGGGGCGCACCGAGCAAGTGTGGCGACCGTGAACCTCGTCGTTTCCCCGTACGAGGACATGCCGCCCCGGCCTGCCGTGTTGTCGCGGGACCGGCGGTGGTGGTCGGACGGGTTGGATGGGGCGAAAGCCCTGGAGTTCCATCGGGTGCATCTCGGCCGGGGACGGGAAGAGGTTTCATGAAGGGTACTCCATAGGGTCACTCGAGCGGCGGGCCCCGAGGCGCCCGGACGCGCAAGGAGGGAGAACGATGAAGATGTACGTGGGCGGCGAGTGGATCGACAAGCGGCAGACGATTCCCGTGGTCAATCCGTACGACGGCTCGGTGGTTGACACGATCCCCAGAGCGGATGCGGACGACGTGGAGCGCGCGCTCGCGACGGCGGTGCGGGGCGCCGCGGTCATGCGCCGGCTGACGGGCTACGAGCGCTTTCAGATGCTCCGCAAGGCCGCGGATCTGCTGCTCGCGCGCGGCGAGGAGTTCGCGCGCACGATCACCCTGGAGGAAGGCAAGATCATCGCCGAGGCCAGGGTCGAGGTCGCACGCGCCGCGGAGATTCTCGCGCTGTCGGCCGAGGAGGCCAAGCGTCTGTACGGCGAGGTCATTCCGCTCGACGGCGCTCCCGGCGTCAAGACGCAGATGGGATTCACCCTGCGCGTGCCGTGCGGCATCGTCGTGGGCATCAGCCCGTTCAACTTCCCGCTCCATCTCGTGTCGCACAAGGTCGGTCCTGCGCTCGCCGCGGGCAACAGCATCGTTGTCAAGCCAGCGACCGACACCCCGCTCAGCGCGTTGAAGCTGACGGCTCTGCTCCTCGAGTGCGGTGTGCCGGCCGAGGCGATCCAGTGCATTACCGGAAGCGGCAAGGAGGTCGGCGAGGCACTGTGCGCGGACCCGCGGGTGCGAAAGATCACGTTCACGGGCAGCCGGGACGTGGGCGAGCGGATCTGTAAGGTCGCCGGCCTGAAGAAGGTGACGATGGAGCTCGGCAGCAACTCGCCCCTCATCGTCATGCCGGATGCGAACCTCGAGAAGGTCGCGAACGCGGTGGCCGCGACCGGATACGCCAACGCGGGGCAGGTCTGCATCAGCGCACAGCGCGTCATCCCCCTGCAATCGATCTACCGGGATTTCCTCGACGTGCTCACGCCGAAGGTCGCCGCATTGACGACCGGCAACCCGCTGGATGAGAGCACCAAGATGGGGCCGATGGTGCGGGAGGCGGATGCGGAGCGCGTCGAGACGTGGGTGAAGGAAGCCGTCGCGGGAGGAGCCAGGCTGATCGTCGGAGGCGAGCGTCACGGGGCGATCCATGCGCCGACGATCCTGGCCGACGTGACACCGGGGATGCGGATCGCGAAAAGCGAGCTGTTCGGGCCGGCGGTCGCGGTGACGCCGGTGAAGACCGTCGACGACGCGATCGCGCTGGCCAATGATACCGATTACGGGCTCTCTGCGGGCGTCTTCACGGAGAACATCAACTCGGCGATGCGGTTCGCGCGGGAGATCGAGGCCGGCAACATCCACATCAACTGGGGGCCGCAGTGGCGCGCCGACCTCATGCCCTACGGCGGCTTGAAGGAGAGCGGGTTCGGGAAGGAAGGTCCGAAGTACGCCGTCCAGGAGATGTCCGAGCTGAAGATGATCGTGCTGCACCTCTCGTAGCGCGCGGCCGGAGCACGGCGGCGGGGAAGATTCCACCGCGGCACCCAGCCTGCCCGATCGGCGGCGGGGGCCTTGGCATAGGAGGGAAGCTGCGGGGCGCGGCCGGAGGGCGGGCGCCCGGAGGAGGAGGACACGATGAAGGCGGTCCGCGTCCACGAGTATGGAGGACCCG
>Ga0187782_10004882_pt1 | contig 10018 bp, 12 predicted proteins | sample 0715_SJ02_MP15_2_FD_132454 | JGI IMG/M metagenome (GOLD analysis project Ga0187782, IMG submission 132454) | Tropical peat soil microbial communities from peatlands in Department of Meta, Colombia - 0715_SJ02_MP15_20_MG | ecosystem: Environmental > Terrestrial > Soil > Wetlands > Peat | place...
AGGCACGATCGACGCGTTCACCGTAGAACCCACAGCAGGTGTTTTGGCGCCCATCTCCGGTTCTCCGTTCGCATCGGGAGATAATCTTCAGTTGGTGGTCGATCCCTCGGGCAGGTTTCTATACGCCTCCGATGACGGCGTGCCCGACGGTGTTTTTGCCTTCGCAATCGATTCCGGCGGCGCACTGACTCCGGTACCAGGTTCGCCCTTCCAAATCCCGGGTCAAAGCGGCAACAGCCAGCCTTACGGCATTGTGGACACGGGCAAATTCGTCTATACCGCTCTCTACGCCACCAATCAGATAGCGGCGTTCTCCATCGATAGCGCGACTGGTGCCCTCACATCTGTACCGGGCTCCCCTTTCCCAACCGGAGCCAACCCAGTCGTGCTTGCGTTGGCGAACAACTTCCTCTATGGCGTGAATGGGCAAGACGGTAGTATTTCCGGCTACACAATCAACCCGGCCACTGGCGGGCTCACACCCATCCCCGGTTCCCCTTTCATTTCGGATAGCGCAACCATCGCGGCTGATCTTTCGGGAAAATATCTATACGTCAGCACAAGTGTGGGCATTGAGAGCCTCAACATCAATCCGACTACTGGCGCGCTTACTCTGGGAGAAGCAGGCGTTTCCAATGATGGGGGCCTGTGGCTGACAGTGGCGCAATTGCCTTCGACGCCGGCACAGAAGGTTGACGCGATGGACGAGACGATGTCCTCGCGGCGATAAGCTTATCCTCGTACCGCTTCTTGTGGCGCTTAGTTGGCGAAATCCGACCCGTCCGCACAAACTGCATTTACAATCGCACTACCCGGATCCCAGGAAGTGATGAGGACCCATGAGAAGGCTCCCGGTGTTGCTCCAGCCGCTGGAGCGGCGATTTCCGTCAAGGAGTGATTGGGGGAATGCTTCCCCCAATTGGCCCGCTGACGCGGCTAGGTGATTACGCTTCATCTCTACTAGTTTTCGGATGCAGTCTCGGCCGGATAGTTGAAGAAGAGCTGATTGCCGTCGGGATCATCGACCACCAGAAGCCGGTAGCCCCACGAACCCTCCTTGACTGTAACATCCTTGGCCTCGAGTTCGGCGCGCAGCGCGTCCACCCCGGCGGCCGCGGCCTCGCGCGTCGCCGGCTCGACATTCAAGGAGATGAACATCAGCGCCTTGCCAATCTTCTCCGGCCACATGTCGGTCAGGATAAGCGCGCAGCCCTGCCGATCAACCTGTGCGACGCGCGCTCTGCCGTCCTCGTCGTTGCGCCAGGGGCTGGTGAAACCGAGCCGGTCAATGTAAAAGCGGAGCGAGGCCTCAACGTCGGTCACGTGTAGGACGGGGCGCGCGAACCAGTCTGTCATAGGCGGTATATCCTAGAAATGAAGCATATGTCTCGCAAGTATCGCACAGGGCTGTCCGCTGTTGAGAAGAGGCATTCTCGCTGATGAGTCCGGTTATGCGACCGATGGTTTCGTCCGGACGGCTCATAGCTCATCGCTCCACGCTCCAAGCTCGGGACGACCTCGCACTTGCCAGCGCCCGCGCACCGTCCTACCTTTTGACAAATGCGAAGGCGTTTCCGGTGTATAGTAGTGCCCCCAGGACACCAAGCCAAAACGCCGTCTAGGGAATCGCCTGCACCAGCGGTTCAGCTGGCGGAATTTGCCGGGGGATTCAAAAGTCGATAAGGATCTGGACTTATGACGTTACAGAGATGGGCACTGACCGTCGGATTCACGTTCCTGACAATTGGTGTCGGCGCGCAAGAAACTCCCCCACCTTAACAGGCCTCGGTGGATGCTACCCTCCCGCTAGCTTCATCCCGATACGACAAGCTAATGAGCAAGGCTTGAAGCATGTATAACGCATCGTGGATTGCTTCGGCTTCATCGCACGGGACCGATCCTCCCACCAACAGTTCGCGTAGGCGCTCTGACAGCTTTTCTCTGGCCTTCTGAATTAGCCCTGGAATCTGTCCATAATCCTTTTCCAGAATGGCGGCCATATAGGCTTGTTTCCAGTCGGTGTTGTTGGGTGCGAAAAAGATGCGTGAAGACATAGAAAACCTCTTACAAATCCGATACTCGTGCGGATGGAACCTACCTTACGGACCCAACCCATCTCGGTGAGATGAAGTACCCCACTACGATGAATGACGCAAACCTAACATCACACATCCGGCGTGGCCAGCGTCAAAGAGCGACATGTTTTTGGACCAAAGTTGCGAAAGAAATCGGAGTGACTTGTACGGAGTTGCTTCGTGGTTGAAAGAAATTCGACTATCGGGACTTGACTGCAGGGCCCGCCCGGAGAAAACTTTTCTTGCCGTCCTCCCAGCCTGCGGCCGGCGCGAATCCAAGCCTGTACCGCACCGATTCATTTACAATCGAAATACCCAGATCTCAAGAAGTTGTGGTGAGGAACCATGAAAAGGCTCAGGCTGTTAACTCTAAGCATGTCGCTCGCCTTATTGTCATCCGCTGCAGGTTTTGCCGCCGACGATCAAGAAAAAGAGTCGAAAGCCGCCGATCGTGTGCAAGCAGCCGCGGACGTTCTGAATGAGATTCAAGGTGCCCCCGACAAGGGCATTCCGCAAGGAATTCTCGGCTCGTCGGAGTGCGTGGCCGTGGTGCCGTCCTTGCTGAAGGGCGGGTTTATTTTCGGCGCCAAGTACGGGCGCGGGCTGGCCAGTTGCCGAACTCCGAAAGGATGGAGCGCGCCGGCGTTCTTTACCATCGGAGGAGGAAGCTTCGGGTTGCAGATCGGCGGGCAGGCGGTGGACCTGGTGCTGCTGATCATGAATAAGAACGGCGTACAGCATCTGCTTTCGAGCGAGTTCGCTCTGGGGGCGGATGCGTCGGTAGCAGCCGGTCCGGTGGGGCGCGAGGCTGAGGGCGATACCGACTGGAAGATGCGGGCTGAGGTGCTGACCTATTCGCGAGCCCGGGGCGTGTTTGCCGGAGTCACTTTGAACGGCGCCGTAGTGAAGCAGGATAAGAACTCGACACGTGAGTTTTACGGGCATATGGTAACGACAAAGGCGTCGTTGACCGGAGAGGTGGACGCGCCGTCGGCGGCCAATCCATTCCTGACCACGTTGGCGAAGTGGGCGCAGGAAGCGGCGAAGTGAAGGGTAGCGAGCCAAACGCGCGTTTGTGGCGTCGCAAAAGACGCCCTTCGACGCGCTTCGCTTGCTCAGGGCAGGCTCGCAGCGCGCGGCTCGCCCAGGGTCCTTCGACTCGGCAAAAGGCGCCTCGCTCAGGATGACAAGCGGAATCCGTCTCATGCGTAAGAGTGATTCTTGCGAGTAATACCGTCGCGCTTCCCGCATGCGTCGCCAACTCGAATACGCGGCCGCTTGGCCGTTCATCAAGGTTCTGGGCGTTCTGCCGAGGCCGCTGGCACGGGCCTTCGGCATCGGTCTGGGCCGGATTGTTTATCTCGCGCATGTGCGATTGCGCCGGGTGGGCATGCGCAACCTGGCCCTGGCATTTCCCGATAAAACTGAAGCGGAGCGGGCGCGCATTCTGCGCGGAGAGTTTACTTCGCTGGGCCGGCAACTGGCCGAGGTGTGCCAGTTTCCCAAATACACGCGCGAAAACGTTGAACGGGTCGTCGTGTATGACGGGCTCGAGAACTACGAGCGGGCATACGCTCGAAACAAGGGGGTTTTGTTCCTGACTGCGCACTTCGGCGGGTGGGAGCTTTCCGCTTTTGCGCATTCGCTCCACGGGCACTGGCTGCACATCGTGATGCGGCCGATGGACAATTCTTATCTGAATCGGTTGATCGAGCGCTACCGCACCATGCACGGCAACAAGACGGTGGGAAAAGATGATTTCGTGCGCGGGCTGCTGGCCGCGATGAAGGCCGGCGAAACCGTGGGCATATTGATGGACACGAATATGACTCCGCCGCAGGGAGTATTCGTGGATTTCTTTGGGATTCCCGCATGCACCGCCAGCGGGCTGGCGCGCATTGCGTTGCGCACCGATGCGGCTGTGGTTCCGGGTTTCACGATCTGGGATCAGGCACTGGGCAAATACCGGCTGCGGTTCGATCCGGCGGTGGAGTTGGTGCGCACGGGCGATCTTGAGGCCGACATCGTCGCCAACACGCAGAAGTTCACTGGAATTGTCGAGGATTACGTGCGCAAGTATCCCGATCAATGGTTGTGGGTGCACCGGAGGTGGAAGACACGGCCGGAGGGGCAGCCGGCGCTCTACTAACGGAAGGGCAACCCGCTGGGCGCGTAAAAGAGTGATCGTTGGTGGCGGAAATCACTTCAACCCATGTCATTTGTTGACAGCCCTTGTGCTCAAGCGCATTGGGCGGATAATAGGGGCTGAGAGGAGTACAAGCTGATGAACGCTGACCCAAACGGATTCTGCTATGGCCTTCGGTTTGGACGAATATCGGCGTTGCAGCGTTGTCTTAGCGTTTTTCTGTTCGCCATGCTGACGATTTCCGCTGCGGCGCAGTCGGTCGACAAAGAGCCGAAGAACGCGACGGAGTGGTTCCAACGTACCGACGATCAAATGAATCTGCGCATGCCCGGCTCAACTCCCTTTCACATGAAGGTGGTTTTCCATGCTTTTCCAGGCCTCGTCCTGGACAAGCAAGAATCGTCGCAGATCATCTCAGGCGATGGAACCTACGAGGAAACCTGGCTTGCGCCGAAGACGTGGCGGCGGGAGGTGACGCTGGGCAGCTATCACGCAGTTGAGGTGCAGTCCGCGACAGCGCGAAAGATGCAGGCCAGCTCAGACTATGAGCCGAGCCGCGTACTGATGCTTCTTGAAGCGCTGCTGTATCCCATTCCCCGCGACCTGTACTCGCCGTCGCTCATGGAGGGGCACCCACGGTGGAAGATTGAAAACGGCGCAGTCGGCAGCCTTTCCTATGTAAAGATCAGCCGCACCTTGGGTCCGTATGATGATGTGCATGCCTATCTTTTCCTGCCCAAAGGAGAGCTGGTCCAAAGTATTGAGATGGGTATCGTCACTAGCTGGCAGAATCCGGTGATCTTTGGAGGAAGGGTGGTTCCGCGGCCGTACAAGGGTTGGTACACGGGACCTGCTTACGGCAGACGTGACGGTTGAGCCTCCCGGCGCATTCGATGCAGCGGCCTTCGAACTTCCCGGTGAGCCGGCCGAGCCGGGGATGACCCTGCGTCCAATCCACACGTACGAGTACAGCGTCTCGCTTCCAACTAGGACGTACAGCTTCACCTCAATGGGTGACCAGAGAGCCTTTAAGGGTATCGTTCGGCAAATCCTCGACCGTCACGGCGTGACCAGGGAGGTGGAAATCCTCCACTCGCCGAATCCAGACGCTGCCGCGTCGCTTCTGCCCCTGATCAGGGGCGATAAGTTTCACCCGGCGAAGATCGATAACAGCCCCTGCGAGATCGCCCAGCCGATGAGCTTTGGGCCGCACTAGCAGGTGGTCTTCGGTTCCGAATGGAACTTACACTGCCTTGATTGCCGAAAAATCAGCGTTCAGTGTGATCCGGAAAGACGGTTACCGGTTCAACACGATTTTCGATCGGGTTCGAAAGAGACGATAGTTTGAATAAGTATGGCTCTCGCGCGCTGTCGAGCCGGCCAGGTTTGTGGTGATGACAACCTGAGTCGGCAGCCATAGAGGCGACGGCACATCGACGATGGATGTCTCGGCGAACTGAATGTCGGTGCTCAGCCGGTGAAGCGGTATTCCAGCCGGAACGGAAAGAAGCTCTGAGCGCAAGCGCTCGATCCGGAATTGTGCTGGATCGATCCAGGCCACTCCCTGCATGAAGATCTCGTAGGTCTGGCCCTCGTATCCGATTACTGCGGGGAGCAGAACCGATCCGGGCTTCTGGGCAAAGGCCACCACCTCGGTTTCGCGCCCATGCATCTTCTGTTGTCCCAAATAGCGGAATTCGAGCTGGTTGCGGTTCGTGGGATAGAAGTAGAGCCACGCGCTGGCGGAACCCTGCGAGATCGGTCCCGTGGGTTGCGGCTGCGGCAAGACTGGGCTGGCGGGAGGCAGGTCCGCCAGAGACGGCGGAGCATGGAGCGCGCCGGATTCCGCGGCTTTTTCGATGAAATCAGTTTGCAGTTTCTCACCGGTTGCGATGTCCACGCGGTACTCGTCGAATGCTACGCCTTTCGCACCCATGTGGTGTGGCAGCATGAGGAACGAATAGTTCGCGCGCGTGGTGAAACCGTTTTGCTCGGAGACGACCGCTTCATTCGAGACGAGGTTTGGCATTTTGCGGGCGATCTCAACCGTCTTGGCTCCGATTTTGTCGAGGAGCGCCCTGAGCTGCGATTGATCTTGCGCGGCCTTGAGATGGGCCAGCTCTGGGACAGCCAGCTGAATCTCAGCGATCGAGCAGGAGGCAAAGTTTGGGAACTTGATTTCCGGAAGGCTGGGCTTGGCCGTCGGCGCCGCTGGAGTCTTCCCCAGTGGTTGCGCGAGAATGTCGATCTCCTCAGCCTTGGGTGCGGACGGCGCAGGAGTCTTCCCCAGCGGTTGGACGAGAATTTCAATCTGTTCCGGCTTGGGTGCAGGTGGCGCTGCCTGATTGCTGCCATCCGGCGCCGGACTTTGCTGCGCAAGAAGTTCCCCGGGCCAAACGAGCCGAAATGAGGCCAGCGCGATTGCGGCCAGAAACCATGGTCGGCAGAACACAGAACTTCTCCTCGAAGCCCCCAAGCGTTTATTCAGATGTTACACCTCGCCGCTCGCCGCATTGGGGGGACCGACCTATTCCGATGCTGGTTCTGATTAAATCGAATCTTGTTTGTGGAGCTCCCGCTGAGTACGTCTATTCAAGGGGCAATGCCTTTCCACGAGAAGGCCGGTGTCAAGTTGGTTTCGAGAGGCTGCAGTCTATCGGTTAGAGGAGTAAACGTCCACGGTGAATCCGACAATCTTGAAGTACGCAGAGTTCCGGGTTGTCCCGACGCGAACGACGACTTGGCTTAAGTACCGCGTGTGCACCGGGTCGTTGACGGAACAGATGCGAGGTACAGCCCACACGGCGCCAGCCAGGGTCGCTATCCACAGCAGGATGGCGGCTATTCGGATGCCGATCCCGAGGCTTTCTTCGATGACAGCAGTGTGCGCGCACATATCGCCGATTCGCTGCCGCACATTGGAACAGGCAGCCACCGCCGTTCCCACGAGATAGAAGCCAAGGCCGTCTACGATCCGCAGAACATTGCGCACGGCGCAGGCCGACAAGGAACCACGTTGCGCGGTTTTTACGACTCGGATTCCTACCAGGGCCTTGCCGAGAGTGGCTCCACAAGCGGCTTCCAGCAGCCAGCCGTAAAGAAAGAGTAGGGCAGCATTCAGCGTGACAGCGATTACGAGTGAGGCTGTGGTCAGCTGCAGCTCGGTCCCGTCAAACGTGGCTAATCGCATAAAGACCCAGGCGTCCACAACGGCGAACAGGCCGAACAGAAGTGCTGTGTCCAGGACGAATGCGATGAAGCGGTCGCCTAATCTGGCGAAACGGTATTGGACAGGTTTGCGGGCTGGAGTAGGAACGGGAGTCGCGGCACCGGCGGCTCGCGCCGGCTCGATCACCCCGCACTCCTCGAGCAGGTGTTGGCTGGCGGGAATGGCTCCACCGCAGCGTTTACAGTGTTTTGCGGACGAGCTGATTTGACTGTGACAATGCGGACATTCCATATTTCGCGATAGCGGCAAACCGTCCGCTGGTTAAGGATAGCGCTGCGAGGGCTGATTCCCAGCATCACCCAAGGTCAGCGGTCAAGAGGACAATGGCCGGTTGGGGAGATTCGAAGTTGACTGGGACGAAGACGGCAGAGATCCGCGAATGGAAGTCATGCGGACGGAGGGCAGCCGGCGCTCACGGACCCCAATAATCGAACTTGAAGAGAACACCCCTAGGAATGTTGAACTTGATGCTTCCGCCGCATTCAACCGTATGGCTTCCAGGTTCGATGCGACCCGCTTGACCGATCGGATATGGCCAGACCTTACCGTCAACCTTGATCGGTCCACACTTGCCGCCGTTGTCATCCATAACGGCGAGGTAGGTGTACCCGTCTTGCGACGGAGCGGCTGAACCTCTCAACTGCCCGTGAGTACACGCGGCACAAAGAACCAGTACTGCGGCGAAGAAGGCTACGCGGATCATGTCATCGAATCTTACGCCGTCACGATCCCGTAGTTGGTGAAAAATCGCGATTACGCTCACTGGCCATTTCACTAAACTCAGATTGCCCGCCTTGCCTTCCGGTAGAATCGAATTCTTATGGATACTCCTGCGAACACTCTACCGACTGCTTTTGATCAAATCGCAGAACGGGAACGGCAATTCCTGTTGCAAACCTACAGCCGATATCCCGTCGCGCTGGCACGCGGCAAGGGCGTGTTTTTGTACGACATCGAGGGCAAACGCTATCTCGATTTCGTTGCAGGGATCGGCGTAAACGCGCTGGGGCACGCGCATCCGCGCATCGTGAAGGCGATTCGCGAGCAGGCCGCCAGGCTAATCCACATATCGAATCTCTACTACAACGAGTATCAGGGGATGCTGGCGGAAAAGCTGTGCGGGCTGGCCGGCGGATCTTCCGGAGACGGATCTGCCGGACAAAAGTTCCGAGCGTTTTTTCAGAACAGCGGAACCGAGGCCATCGAGGGCTCGATCAAGCTGGCGCGGCTGGCCGGACATCGCGCGGGCGGCGGGGCCAAGTGCCGGCTGGTGGCGCTCGAGGGTTCGTATCATGGGCGCACATTTGGCGCGCTGTCGCTGACCGGGCAGGATAAGCATCGCAAGGGATTCGAGCCGCTACTGGAAGATGTGGCATTCGTCAAGCAGAACGACATTGAAGGGCTGCGGGCGGCAGTGAACGACAACACGTGCGCGATTGTGCTGGAGCCGATTTTTGGCGAAGGCGGAATCTTCGAGTGCTCGACCGAGTTTTTGCAGGAATGCCGCACGCTGGCAGACCGTCACCGCGTGGCGCTGATTTTTGATGAAATCCAGTGCGGGCTGGGCCGCACGGGAACGATCTTTGCGTTCCAGAGTTTCGGAGTGACACCCGACATTGTGGCGATTGCCAAGCCGCTGGCGGCGGGGTTGCCTTTGGGAGCGTTCATCGCGAAGGAAGAGTTCGCGTCAGCGATTTCGCCGGGACAGCATGGCACCACGTTCGGCGGCGGACCGCTGGCGTGCCGCGTCGCGCTGGAGTTTCTGGCGATCGTGGAGGAAGAGAAGCTCCTGGAGAATGTCAACAAAGTTGGGGCGTATCTGCGTGAGGAGCTTCTGGGGTTGGTAAAGAAATGCCCGGCGGCGAAAGAAGTGCGGGGACGAGGATTCATTCAGGGAATTCAGCTCGACATTCCGGCACGTCCGATCGTAGACGGCGCGCTGGCCGAAGGCGTGCTCTTCAACAGCACGCACGATACGGTGGTGCGCTTTCTGCCGCCGTTCCTGCTGGAGGAAAAGCACGTGGACAAAGGGATTCGCGTGCTGAAAAAGCTGCTAGGGAAGAAGGTGCAGGCAGCGGCGTGAGTCCCCACCCTTCGACTTCGCTCAGGGCAGGCTTTCTCGCGCAAAAAGCGCGCGAGAAATGGGGCCTAGCGGGCCTCGGACCGCGGAACCTCAGGTTCCGGCAACCGGAGATAAGGAGGCGAGCCAAACGCGCGATTTTGTCGCCGCAAACTGCGCGGGCGATTCGCGCGGCTCGCCCAGATCCTTCGGCGGACAAAATGCGCCCGCCTCAGGATGACAGGCGAAAAAACCGGGGAGCCGAAGCTCCCCGAAGTGAAGTGACAGAGGCGTTGTTTCACTTAGATAGAATCCGGAAGACAGAAAAAAGTTGTCCCTGGGGCGAGAAGAATTAGAAAAGAAGAATTCCCGGCGACGAGGGATGTCCAGATGAATGAAATCCAGGCCAACGGGGGGCAGGGAATTGGGGCAGGCGTGATCGCGGGGGCTAGCCAGAGGGTGGAAGAGTGCTGGATGGACTTCGACGGGGCGCGGATGCGCTACCTGCG
>Ga0187782_10004883_pt1 | contig 10017 bp, 10 predicted proteins | sample 0715_SJ02_MP15_2_FD_132454 | JGI IMG/M metagenome (GOLD analysis project Ga0187782, IMG submission 132454) | Tropical peat soil microbial communities from peatlands in Department of Meta, Colombia - 0715_SJ02_MP15_20_MG | ecosystem: Environmental > Terrestrial > Soil > Wetlands > Peat | place...
CACGAGATTCCTCCCCGGCGCGAGCCGACAGAAGGATCACTGGAATTCTCCGAGTCCGGTCATCATTGCGGATCGCATTCAACAACTCGAAACCGTCGAGTGTGGGCATCATTACATCGCTCAAAAGCAAATGTGGGGGGTGTTGGAGCGCCGTGTCGAACGCGGTTTTCCCATCAGCGACCGTCTCCACTTCATAATGTTCACTCAACAACCGTGCGACGTATTGGCGCATGTCAAAATTGTCATCCGCAAACAGAATGCGCGGACGCGAGACAGAACCTAAGGGTCGTGGACACTGCACGGGGAGCGATTCGTCAGGCTCGGAGAATGTTTCTGCCCCACTGCATTCATCTGGCAGCCATCTCAGGGCTTCCTCGACAAAGGGCTTGGCACCTGTTGCGGTCGATGACAGGTTGCGTGAACCACCCAACTGCCCAGCCGGAAGATGACTTTGCCCGAAAGGGATACTCACAACGAAAGTTGTCCCGTCGCCTACTTTGCTGTCAACCGTAATGAAACCACCGTGGAGTTTCACCAACTCATGCACCAGGGCTAATCCGATTCCGCTTCCTTCATGGGTGCGACTCCGCGCATTGGGAACGCGATGGAATCTCTCGAAAATCCTCGGTAGCGCCTCAGGGGTGATACCGACACCTGTATCGTGAACTCGGAGCTCTGCATTGTTGCCGTTCCTCTGTACAGCGACGACGATCTCACCTTCGAAGGTGAATTTGAAGGCGTTGGACACTAAGTTGAGAACAACTTTCTCCCACATATCGCGGTCAACGTACACAGGCTCACCGAGTTCGCGGCACTCCGTCACAAGGCGCAGTCCCGCCTTTTCTGTCGCGGAGCGAAACACGCTCGCCAGTTCCGCAGTGAATCGTGGCAAGTCGGTAGCCTCATAGACTGCTTGAATTCGTCCGGCTTCGATTCGCGAAAAATCCAGCAAAGTGTTGACCAGCCGCAATAGCCTTGCGCCATTGCGATTCACCAGTTCAAGTTGATCTTTTGCGGTTGGAGAGAGGTGAGTCTGGCTTCTCGCCAACAGGTCTTGCAGCGGAGCAAGCATCAACGTCAGCGGCGTGCGAAATTCATGGCTCACATTGCTGAAGAATGTGGTCTTGGCTCGGTCAATTTCCGCGAGAGCCTCGGCGCGACGGCGTTCCTCTTCATAGGCTCGCGCATTGCCGATTGACGTAGCGACTTGAGTAGAGAGTAAAGTCAGAAAATCACGGTATTTCTCATCAAACTTGATGCGCGAGCTAATTCCGAGGACCATCAGCCCCGCAAGCTCATTCGAAATGTTAGACCGCACAGGTACGAGGGCGGCAGAGCAGGGCGGGTCTGACCAAGTGCCTCGAGGAATGCTGTCAAACTTGCCCCTCAGGTCTGTAACCAACTGGATTTCTTCCGTTGCAATAACTTTCGAAAAGTCCCAAATGCCGTGGTTGGTGCTTGAACTTAGATCGACCAGCTTTGGGCAACCACGGTCATTCAACTCGATGCCTGCACCGCACACTAATCGAGCCACGTCCCGAGTTGAATCCATTAGGTAGAGAAGCGCGAACGGAATGTCTTGTCGGTGTCGTTCCAGACTTTCTGCCGCAATCACGCAAGCGTCCTCAGCCGACTTGGGGGCTGCATTTCGGGAACCGAGGTCTCGCAACACAATTATTCGCCGCTCGCCGATGACTTTTTCCGTGATCTCATGCACGGTGGCGAGCACACCACCGATACCACCAGAAACCGTTTCGTCGGGCACGGGGCTGTACGCCACAGTGAAGTGGGTCTCTTCAACAAATCCGGAACGGTTGATTTCCAGAGGAATGTCTTCCATCCAAGTGGAGGGCCCTCCCTGATACGGAGTCTCGATCAGTGGTTTGAGAATATGCCAGATTTCGCTCCACACTTCTTTGACAGGTTTCCCAAGCGCCCACGGGTGCTTTGTTCCGAGAACTGGAATGTATGCATCGTTATACAAGCAGCAAAATTCTCTTCCCCACCACAACAACTGGGGAAATCGGTTTGCGAGGAGGAACTTTACGACCATGCGGAGAGCGGGCGACCATTGTTCGGGAGATTTGAGAGGGGTGCTCGCCCAGTCGGTAGATCGTATTAATGTGGCCATTTCGCTGCGATCTGAAAGCCATCCCGTTCTATCTGCTTCTAGCTTCTTCGATGATTGCTTCAGGCATTGTTCTATCGAGGGAATCAACTCTCGCGAAAGGTTACTTTTTCTCAGAAAACCATGCGCCTCGACCTCGAGCACCTGATTCCGCATAAGTGCTGGATCGTTCTGGCTGACAATTACGACCTTGGTGTCCGGCAACTCGCGCCGGATGATTCGAGTGGCTTGCAACCCGTCCATTCGAGGCATTTTGATATCCATGAGGACAATGTCGGGGCGTAGTTCCTTTGCCTTCTGGACTGCCTCGACTCCGTCCGCAGCTTCTCCGCAAACGCGCAAGCTGGGCTGAGATTCAAAGAAAGATTGCAGAGTGCGCCGAAACAATTCACTATCATCAGCGAGCAGAATTCGGATGGCATTCATATTTTTTAGTTTCGCAACGAAGCCCGCTCAGAACAGATTCGTCGGGAAAATTGGCGTTCAAAACACCCTATTATTATCCAATGAGGGCACTACCAAGCGATGTACAGTCTTTGCTGTATAACCTGGCTCCTTGAGTTCGTTGCTAGGAAACCTTGCTAACCGGACCTACTAAGTCCAGCGCAGATTCCGTGGTTCGCGGTTTCCTGAAGTTCCGGGCGAATATCCCCGCCTCGCAAGATAAGCGAGGGTTGCGATTCGGACCGCGCAGAAGGAATTGCGATCTGCATTGGATCGCTGGGAAACAGCCTACTGCAAGGAGAACTTCTATCGCGGGATACGAATTCGCTTGGAATTGCAGCGGGAAAGTTCCTCCTCCTTGTAGCGATCCGCCCTAGTTAGTTGTCGAAGACCTCGAACCAAAACGTTTGTAGCATTCGCTCTGCGATTTTGCCGTAAGCCCGGTGCAAGCTAAGATTCTACAGACGAAAGGATTGCAATCGCCGACACCATGACCAAAGAGGACATTCAGCTTCTCTACGAATACGACCGCTGGGCAAACAACAGGGTCTTGCGAGCGGCGTCCGCGCTGAGCGGTGAGGCGTTCACCCGCGATCTGGGCGGAAGTTTCCGTTCTGTGCGAGACACGCTCATACACATCATCGGCGGCGAGTGGATTTGGGTTGCGTATTGGAGGACGCCGCCCCGTCGCCCCGCCGAATTGACAAGTTTGAGAACGAGAAGGGACTCTCTGTTCAACCCGCAGGCATTCCCCAACGTCTCTCAGGTACGTCTGAAGTGGTCTGAAATCGAAAAGGCACAGACCGAGTTCGTGGATCAGGTAACAGACGAACTCTTAGAGAGAATGCTCCCGTTCCGCACAACACAAGTCAGATTGGCACACCTGATGCAACATCTGGCAAACCATTCCACTTACCATCGAGGTCAAGTCGCACTGATGATGCGCCAGCTTGCCAGCGAGCCTGCGGCGACGGATTTCCATGTGTTTCTGACGGAAGGTCGGCGCGAGGATGTGACATTATGATCGAGCGCGACCATCGACTACAAGAGAGGTACTGTGGTTCGATTCACTTTCTCAATGCTTCTTGGATCGCAATCCGTGACAGCAAGCCCCTCTTGTAGTCCGTAATCCAAAGTGAATCGAAACCAAATCGCAAAGAGTCCACTGCTTCACGACTCTATTCGTGGCGGCGTCAACGCGAGTAAGAGGAACGTCAAACACTGACAGCCAAACGGAATCTCTTCCATACCCGATGTCGCCTCCAATACCGGGTATACCCACTTGAATCGTAGCGATCAGTTTTCTGCTTTTTTCATCAACACGGCTGACAGTTCCGTCGCCTTGGTTCAACGTCCAAATCGAACCGTCCCCTGCGGACAAGAAACGGGGCTTCGATCCGACAGGTATTGACGCCAGTACCTTGCCCGAAATGGCATCCACAGCAGTCAGAACATCGCTTTCAACTCCGCTGATCCAAACTATGCCGCCACTGAACGCCGGATTAAAGGCACCGGATGGAATCAGAATTCTCTCTCGCAACGTTGTTTGAGGATGGATCGACTCGGACTAGCGTCCCGCTCTTGTCCGACACCATCCAAACGCCATCGTCACTTGCTGCAATCCCGCCCTCCGATCCCGCTCGTGCTATTGGAAGTGTCGCGCTGATCACGTTCTCCGTGGCGTCGATCCGAACAGGTGCGGGTTTTTGCCACAAACCGGAGTCCACATGCTGCCAAAAGCGAATGCCAGACCGGAGCAGGCTTCACCGGGAATTCTTATGGTTGCAACAATCGTGTTGCTGACGGGATCAATTCGGAGGATGGCATACGGTTTCGTGCTGGCGACCCAGACAGCATCGTCAGTCACGAGAACCCAGTCTGCTGTCCCCCCGATCTTGATCGTGACGGACGGTTTTATCGAAGAATAAGGAACCTGAACTTCTTTGACCCCCGGCTTTGGGACACTCCGCTCAGAGCCGAAACTTTGTGAGAGCAGGATTGTCAGCCCTGCAAGAACAAGAAGTACGAATTTTGAAGCCTTCCAGATCACCGCGTGAGCCTGATTCGGTCAATGAGCATACCCATCGGAATGCGACGATCACCGGTTGCACGTCATTGTGGCTTGTGGTCCGGATAATGATCGCCTCCGAGATTGAGCGCGACATTGTGCTCCAGCAGCGCCTTGAGTCCCGCCAGAAGAAACGAGAATCCTCCCATAGAATCGAGGGCTTGCTTGACCACCTCATCGTCGCTTCCGCGAAAACCCCAGTTGGAGATGGTTACGAGGGTCGTTTTATCCGGGCGGGAAGTGAACAGCCACTCGACGGGTAAAGGAGGATCATTCCACTCAATCAGTATTCGGCTGGGACGTTCAATTGCTTCCACCCGTACTTCTGCGGACACGCCATACATTTCCCACTCCCAGCGAACTTGCTTGCCTGCTTCTAATTTCCCAGTGCTTCGCGTAAACCAGAATTTGGTTGTGATGGCCGGGTTCACAAAAGCCTCGAACACGTCCTCGGCAGGTCTGCGGATAAGCATCCGTTGCTTCACCATGGGCACGTTTTTGAAAATCACGGAATGTCTCCATGCGAAGGTTGGGTTAGGTTTAGGAGAAGAGGCGCGGTTGCTCCTCCGTGATCACTGCAGGTTGCGATCCAGGGCCTCAGCTCGGGAGGCACCAGAAAATTGCACTCGACGAAAATCGAAACCCCCGGAGCCCGGAGGAATGTTCCGGCAAGGGGGTTTCAAAGCGCGGAGTATGCGTACAGTAGGGCTGAGAGAATAATGGTTGACGGTATCGGTCGGACGCGTGGTGTCATGGGCAAGCTGCGCTTAGCCGCCTTATTCTTACCAAACAGGGTACGAATGCTGCCATGACGGCCGTTCACCCAACCTAGATTGGGAACAGGCACCAGTAAATGCACCCATGCGAGAGATGCCGATCTGGCCTCTTTCTTACTCAGGAGAGTACACAAGCCGGACGAGCCGGTTCTTGTTCCAACATTCATCATTCGCTTCCGGGCAGACCGGATAGAGTTCTCCCCATCCGGCCTCCACCGTGATGCGATTCTCCGCAATTCCCCGGCTTACCAAGGTCCGTTTCACCCAGTCGGCGCGCCGTTGCGAAAGGTTGAGATTGTAGAGCCAATCGCCTCTCGAAGATGCGTATCCGTCAATATAGAAGCGCACCTTGGGGTGATCCTTCAGCCATTGAACACTGCTGTCGAGGGCGGCCGGGTTAGAGGGATCGTCGTGATCATTGTATGGAAACAGGATCACCTGCATGTTCTTGTAAAAATCCTCCTCTTCCTGACCAAACAGGATCACAGGTGGCCGCGACCAGTGGTCCGCCCAAAAGGGGGCATCCGTCAATGAACTTTCGGACCCTGTCTGTGCCAAAAGCGCAGTCCCGGCGAACAGTACGCTCGTCGCAATATGAAGAATGAGCCGGTTCATGGTGTTGACCTCCATTTTAGGACTCGTGGCAGCGCGGTACCTGCCATCGGCATAAGACTCTTGCAAGGTTTCAACTTTAGGCAAGCCACGCCGCAGCGGGTAACTGGTAGATCTGACAGTGAGCCAAAAAAAAAGAAAACCATGTAGCCTTGAGCAGCAAGGGGTACGTTTGAGGCGCTGTTCCAGGTGCTCGAGTCCCGCGTTGGCTATTGCAACTTGGCGTACTCGCCCTTGGCTTGCTTCAGGATGGAGATGTCGGGGTCGGCGTCCTTCCAGCGGGTGAGGAGGTCTAGGTACGCAACCTTCGCCTTGGCGGTGTCACCTGTCATCGGGTAGGCGCGACCGAGTCCAAGATGAGTCAAAGCTCCCAATGGGCGGTTCGCGATCAAGCCGCGGCGATCCACGAACTTTCGAAACTCGCTAGCCGCTTCATGACCTCGGTGTGGGGGCAACGTAAGGCTTAACGTCTTGCTCGCGCTTACCTCATGCAGGACTTCGTTGGAGAGAACATCGAGGCATGGTGGTCGGTAATCGAGAATTCCCCCGAACGCCAGCCACACGCATATGGCTCGGGTGACCTAGCACTCGGGCATAATGAGAGCGATTCGCCGGCCGCGGGTGGAACTGGAAACCCTCCGAAAGATGAGCCCGCGGAAACCTGTCTAACAAGCTATTCAGAATAGGGTACTGCGGCCCTTCTACTGTTTGGGCTGTTCGGCCCCCTGCGGACTCTTCTGTGCCCCTTGCTTAGCATGCTGTACCGCTGCGCGGCAGGTTTGCACGTCGCTGGCGCTGACCGGAACCTCGATCGGCTTTCCTTCACGCGTAGGCTTGCCATTCCGCAGCACGGGGTCGAAGCAATCCTTCCAGACACCGTTATCTGTTTTCCATTCCCCCACCACAAATCCCAACTTCTTACATTCTTCAACAATCTGTTGGCAGGCCGGGTTGTTTTCGGCAGCGTTCTGCACTGCCTTGTGGGCTGCAGCTTGCTGGGCGTTGCCCGAGGTTGCCGGGTGCGGGGCCGTCCCCTGCGCCATAGCATTTATCCCGACTGTCATGGATACGAAAAACGTTCCGGACACTAAGATTCGACTGATTGTGCTTGCGTTCATAGCGCCTTCTCCGGTTGGAAATTTCAAGCCTACTATAACATTTACTGGGAACTCGAAGATTGCCCCTCGTAAAGCAAGCCAGAGTCGGGTGCTTGAAGTTGTGATGAGGGAGCGACGAATCGATTTAAGTACGGCCTCCTCGGACTCTGCATTCTGGTACCGGTGAGGTGACCGACTCGATGGGCAAACCCTGGGTGATTCCATCCACTGGCGAGTCGAGGGCTACCGCATGGCCCGCAGGAGAAAGCGTTGCGTCGCTGGCACTGGGTGGTATGCCCCACTGCCGCGACCTTTATCCTCTGAATATATAAAGAGATGCCAGTGTGGGCGGTTCGCCAGTTTCACGATTGGTCAGGAGAGTAAATACGGAAGGTAACGGATGTTGTTATGAAGGAGTCACCCAAAACTTCCGGCGGATTGGCTTCTTAGTCTCGGGTGGGATGTTTTTACCGATTGATAAGGCCTACTGCAACAGCCCAAACGCCCCAACTCCGTTGGTTGTCCCTACGTACACCTTGCCGTTGGTGATCATCGGGGTGATGAACTTGTTCCCCGAGCCAAACTGATCCCTTCCATTCGCTGCCTGATTGCTGTTGTACAGCTCATTTGAGAGGTTAGTCGCGTCGTAGGCGTGCAAGACCGCCGGATTGTTGTTCTCCGCTGCCCATAGGATCGCATTACTTGTCCCGTTGGCCGAAATGCTCGGCGTCGCACCCGGATAGCCAAAATTAGTGCCGGTTTGCCCGGCTGCCGATGTAGCAAGCAGGGCCTGACTAATCGGAAACGCCTTGATGTTGTCCCCAACTGCGCCGTAATAGACAGTATTGTTGAAATACGCGGCCATGGAAAACACTGAGCCCGCCAATGCTGCCTGAATTCTCTGGTAAATATTGTTGGTATTGGGATGGAACTTGCCCATGTTGTCGAGGTCCGCGACGTAAATATTGCCGTCCTTTCCGGCTCCCACGGCTAAGTGCCGCGTGTTTCCCGAAGCATCGGTCATATCAGGCAGAACGAGCGCTGCGCCCGAACCTAGATCGGTGTCGGTGTCATTTTCCGACGCCTCGTTCGACATCTCAAAGTAATCAGCTACGGTTAGCTGGCCGTTGGCAGTGGAGATTTTCAGGAAGGCATTGCCGAAATCTCCCTGGTTCGGAAACCCGCCGGCATTCAGGGTGGTGTCAAAGTCGCCATTCGCGTCCAACGCAACAATGTTTCCGTTGGAGTCGACCGCGGGCGCGGCTCCGCTCATCCAGAAGGCGCCCTCATTTCCGTTCGGCGTGACGTTCAGGACAGCCGCCTGGGCCAGAGTGTTTTCGTTGTAAGCAATGATCCATCCCGTGTAAGGACGAAAGTCGCAATGCGAAGCCCAGGTTGTGTAGATCAGGCCGTTGAGCAACAACAGCCCCGCCCGCTCTTTGTATTGTCCAGGCTCGAAGATCACATTTCCGTTCGAACTGCTGTCTCCGGTACCAGGGTAGGAAGCTTGGATCTCTTTGGGGCCCCCGAACTGTTCCGCCCCCGTAGTCGCGTCGAGCGCGTGCAGCCGCTGATGATAGTTCCCCGAACTATCCTTCGACATGGCGACCACATAGATGGTTCCGTGCGGTCCGGCATTGCGATCGATCACCGGGGTCGAAGTAATTCCAATCTCCGGGGTCACCTGTCCGCAGTTGCGGTTATCGCTGGGCGTTTCACCGGGTGGCAGAGTCGAGATATGCCAGAGCGACGCGCCAGTGTCGGCATCCGCGGCATAGACGCTTGCGTGTTCGGTGACAATGTAAACAGCGTTGTGGGTGGCGCCTGCAATGCTCATGCCGCCGAGGTAAAGTGGCTGCCCGTCGACGAGCCCGTCCACCGGAAAGACAAACAGCTTGCCGAAACTGGAAGCATTCACATTGGTCGTCGTCAGAATCGATTCGTTGAGATTCTGCCCGGTGCGAGCGTTGTCGTTGTGGTAGGTCGTAACGTCGATTCCAACCGTGCCCGATGGCTGCGGCGGCTGGCCTGCCGTCCGCGACGAAGAACTGGCATTGCAACTCATCCAATACACCGCCACAGAGGCAATGAGCAGGAGAGCGATGAAGAAACAGGTTTGCTTTGTACGCGGGTTTTCGATTGGCATCCAGACCACACTTGCGAACGGCTTTCCGTCCGCTTCCTTCGGACTTGCGGCTTCCAGCAAGGCGCAGCGATGGTCTTGCGTTTGGACAAGTTATAGCACAGGCGGCGCGGCCGTGAGAGCTTTCCGTTCGTTACGGCGGTAATAAGGCTGTTTTGCCGGGCGAGAAAATCGGCAGCCCGGACCGACAGCCTTCGTCTTATGGAAATTTCGGCATTCGGAAATCATGGCGTTCGCCGCAAACTACTCCTGCCCAATCCGCGAGGCGTTGGGCCGAGAGAACACCGGATTTGACCCACTTCGTTGACTCAACCACCGGCTGCGGGCGACCTCCTCCGCGTTCCACGCGCTAGGAGGCACCGACGCGAGCGGGCAGAATAAAGCCTGACAGAGCTGGGCACATGCCCACAAGAACGCCAAAAGCCTTTCGGCGCGAATCGGCACAAGCTCAGCCTTGGTTGGGAGGTTAAAGGTTAGACTGGAATGAACCGGCTTGGCACCTAGGAAAGTCCGACCAATGGCGACTCGACATTTTGCGGCTAATTTGCGAGTCAGGAACGAAATATCCCCACCGAATTGCGCGGAGGAATGTCTTGAAACTGAAATCGGCGACCATTCTTTTTCTTCTTCTGGGACCTGTTTTCGGGGGAACGCTGCCCGCTCCCAATCCAACTCCCGGGCCTGCCACCCTTGCGATCAAAAACGCAACCTTGGTTGACGTGCGTACGGGCAAAGAGACACCGGACACC
>Ga0187782_10004884_pt1 | contig 10016 bp, 7 predicted proteins | sample 0715_SJ02_MP15_2_FD_132454 | JGI IMG/M metagenome (GOLD analysis project Ga0187782, IMG submission 132454) | Tropical peat soil microbial communities from peatlands in Department of Meta, Colombia - 0715_SJ02_MP15_20_MG | ecosystem: Environmental > Terrestrial > Soil > Wetlands > Peat | place...
CCAGCCCCCGAGAAGCGTGCCCACCGCGCCGCCGACGACCGTGATCGCTCCGAAGGCGACGGCGCTGCGTCCGGCCTCCGTACCGTAGCGCGCGTGTAAGTATTTCGGCGCCCAGTAGGCAAAGCCGCCGATCGCGAACGTGTATACGCAGTAACCCGCCACGACGTGGGCGTAGAGGGGGATACGCATCAAGTGCCACGCGAAGCCGAACAGCTTCGCTCCGGACGCGGCGCGAGGGCGAACCGGAGTCGTGATGAACGCGCAGAGCACGGCCACGAGGAGGCCGGGCATGCCCGCGACGTAAAAGGCTGCCCGCCACCCCCGCCCGTGCGCCACGGCCCCGCCGACGAGGTACCCGAGGGCCGCGCCGATCGGAGTCGCCGCACTGTAGTACGCCATCCAGCGCCCCTTGCGGCCATCCGGGCCGATCTCGTCGATGATCGCGGGCGCCAGCGTCGCAAAGCTTGCCTCGCCGACGCCCACGACGGCTCGGGACGCTACGAGCGATCCGCCGTCCCGCGAGAGGCCCGAGGCCACGGTCGCGGCGCTCCATACGGCGACCCCGAGCGCGATGAGAATCGACCGCGCGCTTGCAAACGCCAGGCGATCCCCCAATGCGCCGAAAATTGGGCTGGTCGCGAAGTAGCCGATAAGGAAGACGGTCGGGAGCAAGCCCGCGGCGAAATTCGACAAATGGAGATCCGCTTGAATGGGAGCAACGACAGCGGACACGACGTATCGATCGAGGTAGTTGAGTAAGTTGAGCGCTGTGAGAAGCGTCAAGATGATCTCGGGTCTGCGGATCAAGTCGTCCGGAAGCATACCGAGCGCGTGCATCGCTCGAAACGATCGTTTCCGACAACCGGCGGCGGGCTCGACGACGAGGGCTTTCGCCCAGCTTGCCGAGACGCGGGCTTGCCCGTAGCGGGAACACGTGGAGAGCGAGCCATGCCCAAGTCGAAGACGCAGGATGCATCCGGAGGCGAACGCCCAATGGGTCCCCAGGAGCCCAAGCGGCGAGCCACGGCCGAATCGATGGCTTCGCGGCAGCGCGAGATCTCGGTCAGCGAATTCTTCACGAAGAACCGACATCTGTTGGGTTTCGACAACCCGGCCAAGGCATTGCTGACGACCGTCAAGGAAGCCGTCGACAACTCGCTCGACGCGTGCGAGGAGGCGGGGATCCTGCCCGACGTTCTCGTCGAGATTCGCGAGGTGGCGGGAGCCAGCACGAAGGAATCGAGCGGCGCCGAGGGAGGCCCCCAGCCCGAACGACCGGCGGCCTCGGGACCCTCGCGCTTCCGCGTCGTGGTCGAGGACAACGGACCCGGCATCGTCAAGCCCCAAATTCCGAAGATTTTCGCCAAGCTGCTGTACGGCTCGAAATTCCACCGACTCAAACAGTCGCGTGGCCAGCAGGGGATTGGCATCAGCGCCGCCGGCCTGTACGGACAGCTGACCACCGGGAAGCCGGTCGTCATCACCAGCAGGACCGGCAAGGGACGCCCGGCCTTCCGCGTCCAGCTTCGAATCGACACCAAGCGCAACCAGCCCGACGTCGTGCACGAGGACACGGTCGACTGGCGGCTCGATCACGGGACGCGCGTCGAGATCGAGCTCGTCGCTTCGTACCGCGGGGGCCGCACTGGGGTGCAGGAGTACATCGAACAGACTGCCGTGGCGAACCCCCATCTCGCGCTGACCTTCGTGTCGCCCAAGGGAGAGCGTCTCGAGTTCCCGCGCGTGTCCCACGAGCTGCCTCGGGAAGCGCAAGAGATCAAGCCGCACCCGCTCGGGGTCGAGCTCGGAATGCTTCATACGATGCTCGCCGATTCGGCGGGCAAGACCGTGAAGCAAGTCCTCGTCGACGACTTCTCGCGCGTGTCGTCCGCAGTCGCCGCGCAGGTCTGCGAGCGCGCCAAGGTGAACGCGAAGACTCCGGCGGAGAGAATCCACGGCGAGGCCCTCGAGCGACTGCACAAGGCTCTCGGCGAGGTCCGAGTTCTCGCCCCGCCGGCGACGGCCGTCGTGCCGATCGGCGAGGAGCTGCTCATCGAGGGACTCAAGCGGCGCTTCCCCCGCGCCGAGTTCTACGTCTCGACGACGCGGCCCCCGTCCGTCTATCGGGGCAATCCATTCGTCGTCGAAGTCGCCCTCGCATACGGAGGCGACCTCCCGCTGGACGAGCCGGCGGAGATCATCCGTTTTGCGAATCGCGTGCCTCTGCAGTACCAGCCGAAGGCGTGCGCCATCAGCGAGTCGGTCTATTCGACGAATTGGCGCAACTACGAGCTGCAGCAGCCGAAGGGAAGCCTTCCCATCGCGCCTCTCGCGATCGTCGTGCATCTTGCGAGCGTCTGGGTGCCGTTCACGAGCGAAGCCAAGGAGGCGGTCGCCCACTACGACGAGCTCTTGCGCGAGATGGGGCTTGCCGTCAAGGAATGCGCCCGCAAGCTTGCGGCGCACATCCGCGCGCGGGCCCACGCCGATCGTGAGCACAAGCGACGGAGCCTCTTCCGGAAGTACATTCCGGAGGTGGCCCAGGCGATTGCGGACATCCTGGGCGTGCCCAAAGACCAGGCCGAGAAGCGTTTCTTCAACGCCCTTCCCAATTTCGTGCGCTTCGCGGAGGATGCCCCCGGGGGGAGTCCGACCAACGGCTCCCCGGCGCTGCCGCCGACTCCGGCGCCGGCGGCTCCGAAGCCGAAGGTCGGAAGGCCCAAGCGGGCCGAGCAATTGAGGCTCGTGGAGTGATCGATGGCTTCCCGAAAGCGACCCCAAAAAAACCGGACCGACCGCGACGCGCGAACGCTGTCGAAGATCGAAAAGCTCGCGCGCGGTGTCCTTGGGACGGTCGAGAAGGGCGGCAATCCTGCAGTCGAAATTCGCGCCCGAACCCTCTCGAACGTCGCCTTCAACGAACGGAAGAAAATCATCGAGCTCGGCGACAAGACCCAGTCGCGCGAATTCTTCAACACGGCGATGGCGCGCAAGTTCATGCAGACGTTGCTCATCGCGAGCAAATGCAAGGTCCTGCTCGACGAAGAGAAGACCGTGAGCATCCGACAGATGTTCTACATGACGAAGCACACCCTCGAGGGCTCCGAAGAAAACACTTTCGAAGATCAGAACGAAAGCGACCCGATCATCGAAGATCTGGAGGTGGGAATCGACGCGCTACGCGAAGAGCTGCACCTCTTTGCCAACCGGCGCGGGCTCGTCGTCGGTAGACTCACCGTCAACGACGCCGGGGACATCATCGACCTGTCGCGCATGGGGCGCGGGGGCTGGGGAATCCCGAGCATATGCGAATCCGACATGCTTTCGTTCGTCAAGAGCTCCGCGGAGTTCATCTTGCTGGTCGAGAAACAGGCCGTGTGGCACCGCCTCAACGAGGACAGGTTCTGGGAAAAGCACAATTGCATTCTGATGACGAGCGAAGGACAGGCCGCGCGCGGCGCGCGGAGGTTGCTGCAGCGGATGTCGCTCGAACTGAAGCTCCCGATCTATGTACTCGTGGACAACGATCCATGGGGACTCTACATCTATTCGGTGCTCAAGCAGGGCAGCATCAATCTCGCGTACGAATCCATGCGAATGGCGGTTCCGAACGTGCGCTTCCTCGGAATGAGCGCGTCCGACTACAAGAAATTCAAGATGTCGAAGGCCGCGGAGATCAAGCTGACGAAGGAAGACGTCACACGTGCCGAGCAAATGAAAGCGTATCCGTGGTTCAAGGACCCCAAGTGGCAGAGGGAAATTCAGGGAATCATCGACAACGGCTTCAAGATGGAAGTCGATTCGCTGCTCACCAAGAGCATTTCGTTCATTACGGAGGAGTACATCCCGAAGAAACTTCGCGATCGGGATTATCTGTCGTGAACGATCAGGGGCCCGGCGCATTCGCCTGGGCCAGATTGAGATAACGCCAAACGCGCGTGATTCGCCCGTCATGAAGCTCGGCCACGTCGGCGACCTGAAGTCGAACGACGCGATCGCGCGCAAGCGGTACCCACCCGATCGGCGCGGTCTGTTCCCCGGTGATCGAATACTCGACGGCGACGAAGTCGCCGATCGCCCAGACCGCGTCGATTCGCGTTTCGAGCTCGGCAAGTTGCCGGTGAATGGCCTCGAAGCCCTTCGCAGCCGCCTCCTTGCCGCGCGCCGGCTGCGGGCTTTGGGGGGTGGTCAGCTCGACATCCTCCGACAAGCAGGCCAAGTACGCTGCACGGTCGATCGAATCGACGGCATCGAGCCAGCGGCGAACGACGGCAGCATTGTGAATCTCGTCCGAGGAGCCGCTCTGCCATGCCACCTGCGGCGGTCCGGCAGGACTCGCCGCGGACGAGGCTGCATGCGGGTCGCTCGCGCTACGGCCCAGCTCAGCCTCGACAGATGCGACGTCGAAGTAAACGTGCAGGTCGGAAACGGCGCCGTCTTGGCGCGTCGCGAGGACCGCAAAACGGTCGAACGCCACCGCCCGGCGCGTCGGGCTCACGCCGAACCAGGTCGAGGTCTGGACGCCGCCCAGCGTCCACTGCAGGAGCTGCGCGGAGCTCGCCCGCAGTACGTGCCTGACGGCAACGCGGCGCTCGGAGAATGCCCCGAACAGAGCTCGTGCGCGCGGATGACGGCGTCCCGCCCGGTTGCCTCTTCCACGCCAGGAAAGAAAAAGCGAGCGTCCGCTTCGAGATAGGGCCCGAGCGCAACGAAACCGGGCGTTTCGAGCGCCGAAGCGTAGCCCAGTGCGATGGTCGGCTGGGGCGGGGCGGCCACAGCCGACGCGTCGCTCCCGATGGGGCTGCCGGGACGCCATTCGACGGATGACGGCGAGGGCGGCCGGACGACGTCCGTCGAGCACGTCAAAAGCAGCCCGGCCACAATGAACGCGCACGTGATCGCGAGCTCCAGCATCGTTCTCCGGTCTGGCAACGTTCGTGCGCGGTCGCGCCCTTCGGTACGGCTTCACTCGGCATCGAACGGCTGAACGGTCACCTCGGCGAGCCCCGACAACGCGCGAAGCGGTTCGAGCACTTGGGAGGCGGTCCCGACGACGACGGCAAGCAGATCCATCGCATGAATGCGGTTCCGCACGGCTGCGCTCGCCGCGGCGGGGGTCACTGCCCGGACCCGGCTGACCCACGACGAGAAGTAATCCTCGGGAAGCCCGAGGAGCTCGACGTCGAGCGACTGATGGAGCCGTTTGGCCGCGGTGTCCACGTCGAAGGCGTGCGATCGGACGAGGTAACGGACGATGAACTTCACTTCGGCCGCGGAAACTCCGCTGCTGACCCACCGGTCGATGAGCTCGATCGAGAGCTTCAGGCACGGCGCCGCATCTTGAGCGGCCGGGAACGTCCACAAGACCCACGCCTGCCGGTGGCGGTCGATCGAGGCCCGCGAGCTGGCTCCGTACGACCACCCGCGCTTGGAACGTATCTCCTTCATCAAGCGCGACGTGAACGTGCCCCCGAAGATGGCGTTTGCGACCACCAACGGGACATGATCGTCGTCGTGCGGTGACGTGCCGAGCGTCCCGATGAGCATCTGCGTCTGCGTTCGCTCGGGCTTGTCGACCAGCACTAGGCGTCGTCCCGTCCCCATCGTTGGCTCGGCGGTCGCATCGGCCGTCGGCTCGCCGGCGGAAAGGCCACTGACGAGGCGCAGCGCGAGGGCACGCGCGGCCTCGGGGGTGACATCGCCCGCGAAGCCGAGGACCAGGTTCGCTCGTACGACGTGCCGGTGGTAGAAGGCGACGACGTCGTCACGCGTGATCGCAGCCACCGTCTGGGTCGTCCCGCCGGCGCTTCGCCCGTAGGGATGCCCCTCGAAAAGCGTCCGCTGCATTGCCTTCTGCGCGACCACGCGGTCGTTGTCGCGAGCCTCGACGATCTCCGCGATGCTTTCTCGTTTCAAACGCTCCAGCTCGGCGTCGGCGAACGTCGGCGACTCGAGCATCCGCCCCAAAAGGTCGACGAAGGCGGCGACGCTGCGGGCGATGACTTGACAGTGGATCGCCACGGTCGACGTCGAAGTGTCCACCGACATCTCGGCGCCGAGAGCGTCGATCATGAAATCCACCTGCTCCGAGCCGAGGCCCTCGCAGCCCCGTCGGAGCATTCGCATGGCGATCCGCGCGAGGCCGGCTTTCTCCGGTGGTTCGGCGGCCGCCCCGTTCCGGAGCGAGACCACGATCGACACGAGCGGAACGTCGTGAGACGGCTCGACCAGCACCACCGTTGCCCCGTCGAGCCCGAGGCGAGTCGCTGGCGCCGAGGCACGGGGGCTCATTGGGCCACGCCCGCGGGCGCGCTGCCGCTCTCCGGGATCACGCGCAGCACCGTGCGCGACGTGTCCGTCAAGTAACGGCGAGCCACCCACCGGAGATCGCCCACGGTCGTGCGCCGAAACGCCTCCACGCGACGAAAGGCATATCCGGGATCCCCGAGGACCGTTTCGAAGAAGCCGATTTGTTCGGCCTTGCCGGCGGCGGTTTCGAGCTGTTGGAGCGCCCCGAGCTCGAGCCGGGACTTTGCACGCGCGAGCTCGTCCGGGCTGATTGCCTCGACCCGCGCCCGCCCGAACGCCTCGTCGAGCAGGGGCAAGATTTCGCTGCCGGTGTGCCGGCTGCGGGCCGTGATCCAGCACTCGAAAAGGCCCGGATCCCGAAATGTCGAGACCCAACCGCGCACGTCGGTGGCGAGCTCCCGATCGACCACGAGCGACCGGTAGAGACGCGACGCACGTCCGCCGAAGAGGACCTCGCTCAATACCGTCAAGGGAGCATGGTCCGCGTCGCCGAGGGCGGGGCCCTTGAACGCCAAGAGCAACCTCTCGCTCGCCGCCGGCTTTCTCAACTCGACTCGACGTTCCTGAGTCTGGGGCGGTTCGGGCTCGATGTCCTCGACCGGCAGCGGCTGGGACGGGATCGACCCGTATGCGTCGCGAATCGCGAGGACGAGATCGCGCTCTCGGACAGAGCCCACCGCGACGACGACGGCGTTGTTCGGCGCGTAGTACGTGCGATAGAAACCCGCGCAGTCGTCCGGCGTGAATCCCTGGATGTCGGCCATCCATCCGATCGTCGGCCAGCGGTACGGATGGCGTTCGAACGCGGTCTTGTACAAGAGCTCGTTCGCGAGACCTTCGACGTCGTCCTCGACACGGTAGCGCCGCTCGTTGGCGACGACCTCGCGTTCGCTCGCGACCTGCGCCTCTCGCAAAACCAGGTGGTTCATGCGCTCGGCCTCGAGCTTCACCGCGAGCTTGACGCGGTCGGCCGGCAGGAGGTCGTGGTAGTAGGTCCAGTCGACCCAGGTCGCCGCATTCGTCTCCGCACCATTTTCTTCGAGCTTGCGGTCGAAGACGCCGGCGCGAAGGTTCTCGGTTTCGCCGAACATCAGGTGTTCGAACAGATGAGCGAGGCCGGTTTTGCCGGGCCGCTCGTGACGGGACCCGACATTGAACCAGGTGTGGTACGCGGCGACCGGAGCGGTGACGTCGACCAGGACGAGGATCGTCAGGCCGTTGCCCAGGCGCCATCGATGGACGGAATCGGCACCGAAGGAGTGCGACCCCTCGTAGGAGATGCGCCCGCCTTCGCCGACGTCACCTCGCGCGGCCCGATCCGCCCACGCCCGCCGCGCCTCCGCCGCACCCTGCGTCGCCAGTCTAGCCATCGAACCGACGCGTGTAGCACCTATGCGTCCCGACCGCGCGCGCAGCACGCAGACACCGTGACGGGGCTCACCCGCCGCTCAACTCTTTTTCGGCTGAACGACGATCTCGACGCGTCTGTTTGCCGCCCGGCCTTCGATCGAATTGTTGTCCGACAGCGGGCTGTCCGGGCCTTTGCCCTGCGCGGTGATGAGATCCTGCGGGATTCCGCGGCTGACCAGGTACTCGCGAACCGCGGAGGCCCGCTTTTGCGACAGATCCATGTTGTAGTCGCGCGTACCCACATTGTCGGTGAACCCGTAGACCACCATGGGCTGCTCCTTGCCCCGGAGCGCCTCGGCAATTTGATCGAGCTTGGCCATGGCGCCCGCCTTCAAATCCCACTTGTTGGTCTGAAACAGCACTTCACCCTGCAGCGTGATGACCATCCCCCGGTCGTCGTCCTTGACGGCTGCGATCTTGGCGATGGTGTCCCGGGCGTCTTTCAGCTTGGCTTCGAGATCCGCAAGCCTCTGCTGCTGTTCGGCAGACGCTTTCTGCTCGGCCTGCAGCTGCTCCTGCGTCCTCGAGAGCGCGAGCTTGGTCTGATCGAGCTGGCCGCGGGCCGCCTGCAGCTGGGACGACATGAGTGACGAAAGCTGACGCTTCGCCTCTTCCGCGTCTTGCTGGCCCTTGAGCGCCGCAGCTTCCGCCTCGGCAATCTGGGCTTTGCGTTGCGCAACGATGGCCAGATCGATGGTGAGCGGGTCGTCCGGCGCGTCATTCCACGCGCTCTCTGCTCGCTGCAGCGCCAGATCGGCCTCATGGACGTCCGTCGGATCGAGCTGGATGGTGACGCCGGTCTTGGCCCGGGTGAACTCGCTTCTGGCGTCGACCAGAGCCTTGGGGGGAATCCGCTCGCCGCCACAGCCATTCAGCGCTCCCGCGACACCCGCGACGCAGGACAGTGCGGCGATCACGCGACGACTCCAATTCATTGCGTTCCTCCCTTCGCCCTCTGCAGGTCGGCCTCGGCTTGCATGGCGCTATCCATCGCACGGGCCGCCTTGGCAAGGCTCAGGGCCAGCTGCGCCTCGGTCCGGGCCAACGAAATGAGGCTCTCGGCCCGGCGATTGTCCTGCCCCATCAGATCTTTCGATTTTTGGAGATCCTCCGCGGCGAGCTGCAGGTGAAGCTTGGCATCTGGGACGCTCGGCGCCCCTCCGGCCTCGGCCCGGCCGAGGTCGGCCTGGGCTTGGGCCCAATCGTCGTTGGGCGGCGGCAAGCTGGAGCCGCACGCTACGGCTCCCGTCGCGAGCAGGGTGACCATCGAAAACCACGTCCTCATGTCCTGCAAGGGTAGTTTCGAGCGGCGGCTGGCAGCAAGAGGTTCGTAGACGACGCCCCGCACACGAGGCGACGAAGCTTCAGTCCACCTTGAGAATCGCCAGAAACGCTTGCTGGGGGATCTCCACGGTTCCGACCTGCTTCATCCGTTTCTTCCCCTCTTTCTGCTTCTCGAGCAGTTTGCGCTTTCGACTGATGTCGCCCCCGTAGCACTTCGCGGTAACGTCCTTGCGCAGAGCCTTGACCGTCTCGCGGGCGATGATTTTTCCTCCGATGGCTGCCTGGATCGCGACCTCGTATTGCTGACGGGGTACGAACTCCTTGAGCTTCTCGGCGAGCGCTCGACCGCGCGGATAGCTCTTCTCCCGATGGACGATGATGGACAGCGCGTCGAGCGGATCGCCGTTCACCAGGATGTCGACCTTGACGAGATCATCCGCGCGGTAGCCGGAGAGCTCGTAGTCCATCGATGCATATCCACGCGAGATGCTCTTCAAGCGGTCGTGAAAGTCGAACAGCACCTCTGCGAAAGGCAGCTCGTACGTGACGATGACCCGGTCGGCGGCCGTGTACTGCATCCCTTTCTGGGTGCCCCGTCGATCCTGGCAAAGAGCGAGCACCGGACCGACGAACTCCGCGGGCACGTGGATCGCCATCGTGACGAGCGGCTCCTCGATTCGATCGATGGTCGACGGAGCGGGCAGCTTCGCCGGGTTCTCGACCCGAATCATCTCTCCTCCGGCCGTCAGGTGCACGTGGTAGACGACGCTGGGGGCCGTCGTGATGAGGTCGAGGTTGAACTCGCGTTCGAGCCGCTCCTGGATGATCTCCATGTGCAGCAGGCCCAGAAAACCGCACCGAAAACCGAACCCGAGCGCCTCGCTGGCGTCGGGCTCGAAGGTGAACGCCGCGTCGTTCAGGTGCAGCTTCTCCATGGCATCGCGGAGCTGCGGATAGTCCGCGCTGTCGGTCGGATATACCCCGGCAAACACCATCGGCTTCACGTCCTTGAA
>Ga0187782_10004886_pt1 | contig 10014 bp, 13 predicted proteins | sample 0715_SJ02_MP15_2_FD_132454 | JGI IMG/M metagenome (GOLD analysis project Ga0187782, IMG submission 132454) | Tropical peat soil microbial communities from peatlands in Department of Meta, Colombia - 0715_SJ02_MP15_20_MG | ecosystem: Environmental > Terrestrial > Soil > Wetlands > Peat | place...
ATCGACGACATCGGGTGCTTTGATCATATCACCCAAGGTGGCGTCGCCATCTTCACCGAGCGGAGCATCAAGCGAGGTCGGTTCCTGCACCATTGACAGCACCTGCTCGACGCGGGCAACGGGAATCCCCATCTTCACAGCGATCTCGGACGGACTAGGGTCTCTTCCTTCCTTCTGGTAAAGCCGGCGACGCTCGCGCAGCACCTTCCCTGCGTTTTCGGTCATATGCACTGGAATGCGAATCGTGCGCGCTTGATCGGCAATGGCGCGCGTAATCGCTTGGCGGATCCACCAGACAGCATAAGTCGAAATCTTGACCCCGCGCCGATAGTCGTACTTTTCGATCGCACGCATGAGGCCCAAATTGCCTTCCTGGATCAGGTCGAGGAGGTCCAGCGAACTCTTGCGGTGGTACTTTCGCGCGATCGAAGCCACCAGACGGAGGTGGGCCTTCACCATTTGCTCGCGCGCGGCCTTGATCTCTCGCGTGGCTTTACCGACCTCGGCGAGGACGTTGCGGAAGTCCGAAACCGGCAGGCCCGCGCGATGCGTAATTTCTGACGGCTGTTGCTCGATCCCCCGAAGCGTCTGCTGCTCGCGCTCAAGTTCCTCAATCAGGTCAGATACGCGATCGGGATGTAGCCGAAGTGCCGCCACCTCATCGGCAAGTCCCGACATAAGTCTGTGCAAACGTGCACGGCTGCTCTTGGCCAAATCGCGGCCGCAGGCGACGGCCGCGAGCCGCTTTCGGCTCAACGAGCCGATCTCGTCGGCAAGCGCAATAATCGTTTGCAGGCGTGCCGTCGTGACGGAGACGTTTTCGGCCTCTCCGTTCGCGAGCGTCTCGGGATTTTCGTTCTCACAGCCAGCCGCCATGCCATCGCGGTCGGGCGCCACATCGGGCTCGTCAGGCTCAGCCCCGGCGACGGACAGATCGACGAGATCAAGCAAACGAAGTCGCCCTTCGGCGACCGCATGCCCCCAGCAGGCGATTCGCTCAATGAGCATTGGGATGCTGCACAGGGCCGTCAGCATCGCCCGCTGCGACGCCTCGATGCGCTTGGCAAGGGCAATCTCCTCCTCGCGCGAGAGCCATGCGGCGTCCCATCTGACGGAAATAGGTATCGACCAGGCCCCGAGAGAAAAAAGCGGAATTTCGGGGTGTGCTTGCGCTCGAGGCGGCGAGCTTGTCACCGCCCCGGTCTGCCGGAGTGCTTACCGCGCTTTCGCCTGCGATAATCCGGACAGAGGCTTGGTCGGAGGCCGTTGGCTCAAGCGTGTGAAATTGCGGCTCCGACTCCTCATCGAGAACAGACGCCTCGCAAGCCACACGTTCACTCGCGCGATCCTGGCGCTCAAAGAGCGAATTCCTCTCATCGCCACTAACCGACTCATCCAACAATAATGTTGTCTCACCACAATCTTTCAACATGAAAGTGCACGCGCTCCTGCAAGCTTATCCTAATAGATGGGCGTTAATGCACCCGAGCGCCCTCAGCACCAGCCCGACGACTACCGGCGCTGGACAGCGCAAGTATGTAATTACGGGAAAATTGAATGCCGGCCGGTGCTTGCTGCACTCGCGGGCACCATCCTCAGGCCGGAAATGGTGCCCGGCACCCCAAGAATCAAGCCTTTCCAATCGACTAGGGAGCAGGAAACGTCGTGCGATCGGGCACACCCTCGCGGGCGAGGACAGCGAATGCTTTGAAAAGGCCGAGCGTGACTTGCGCCAGTTCTGGATAGGCGAGCTTGTCGGGCGTATCAGTGGCCGCGTGGTAGTGCCGATAACGGTAGAATGCCGTGTCGGTGACCATTACGGCCGGATATCCCTGGCGCCAGAACGAGCGGTGGTCACTCCATGCGACCCCGGGAATGAACCGGAACGTCGACGCGGTCTGTAAAGGGAAATCAGATTGGGCACGAAACACCGTGGCCAGCCGTTGCATAGCCGGCCCGGAGCAGCGGTCCGATACGATCCCGATGAAGTTCCCGCAGTCAGGATACCCGCGATCAGAATAGAAGAACCGGAACAATGGAGGGTAGCTCTGACTGCCCGGCTCGTTGCTGTAGCACCCGATGGTTTCAAGCGATGCCATCAGCCGGATGTCGTCACCCCGATGCCGAGCCGCCTCGGCGTACACCATGCTTCCCTGCTGCCGGGTCCAGAAAAAAGGCCGCTCCTCGTTCACGAAGGCGACAAAGCGGACCGTTAACACCGGTTCAAGCGCCTGGAACATCCGGGATATTTCCAGGAGTGCGGCGACGCCACTTGCGTTGTCATTGGCGCCCGGACTGCCAACGACCGAGTCATAGTGCGCGCCGAGCAGCAGAATCTCGCTCTGACGTACGTTTCCCTTACGCGAGGCGACGAGGTTTGCGCAGCGAATTCCGGAAACATGATATTCGAGCCGCTCCACGGCGTAGCCCAGTGTGCGCCATTCATCTTCGATATAGGCTGCCGCGTGCCGGAGCGCCTCGGGGATGAAAACATTGCGCTCGCCGATTTCTCCGGCAAGCCGCTCGACATGCGTTCGAAGACGGTGCGCGAGGACCTGATCTTCGCGGCTCATGATCCGCTCAGATCGTTACGCCAGTGGCTGCCGCGATAGGCGGCTGCAGTTCTTGCAATGGCGGCAACTCCTCACGCATGAGCGTTTCCTTCTCAAGCAACAGCTGCGCTCCGCGCTCGAGCTGGCTGCGGTACTTGCGCAGAATGCCCAGCGCCTTCTCGAACGCGCCGGTGATCAGCTCCCGCACCGCGCAGTCGATCTCGCGCGCGGTATCCTCGCAGAACTCGCGTTCCGCGAAATGGGCAAATGCGTTTTCGCCAAGGAATGTCTGGCGCGGCGTCTCGTAGGTTACCAGACCGAGCTTGTCGTGCATGCCGAAGCGCGCCACCATGTTGTGCGCAATATCCGGAATGCGCGCTCCAAGCCGTCCATAGCTCTTGGGGTTTTTCAGAAATGTCATCGATCTCCCTGAGCTCGTCCTTAGCCTCCTCGACGCCGGCGACGTCGTCGAAGCGGATCGTAACGTCCTTCTCCATGTAGTGGCTTTGCTCTTGCCGATGGACATAAGCCCGCCCATGCCCTGCTTCTCGGCGAAGCGGCGGATGAAGAACGCCCATTTCCCGCAGAATAAAAGCGCTGGCAGAATCCAGGACAGAATATCCCGGATGAGGTTGTTCTCGACGGCCCCTTCGACCGTAATTCCGTGCTCTTCCAGCTGCTTGGCCAAGCCTAGTTCGACGCGGACGGTGACAAAGCGGCTACGACCATCGGGCGGCGTCTCCTTCAACGTACCGGTGATATATTTGTCGGTGACGCGGACACTCTTGATCTTGCCTGCGTCTATCATCTGCTCGAACTGGCTGTAGGGAATCGTCTCGAACTGCTGGCTTTCGATCCACCAGCTCTGGATCGCGAAAACGGCTAACACGGCCGCGACGATGTACCAGCCGTTGATTAGCGCCTTCCTGTCCACCGCGTTGCAAACTCCGCAACTGCCGAGCTGCCTGACGGCGCCCATGGCAGGTTTACATTCAACAGCTTCGATCACATCCGATGAGGATGTGGGTAACCCCCCAGCCATGATCAGGCCGGTCCCGGCAGCGTGCGGACAAGGTCTTTAAATCGGTCCCACTCCGTCGCCGTCCAGATTTCAGTGTTGGCGTGGCCAAACGTACGAATGAGCGTCGATACGCGAGCCGCCGTCTCGATATCGTTGGCGATGAAGACGTCGAGGTAATCGCAAGGACCCAGAATCGCATAGCTGCAGAGCCATTCGACGTCAGGACATTCCTCACGCACGCGTTTCATGGCATCGCGTTCGAGTTGCTCTAACCCTCGCGGCGAGCGAACCGCGTCTGGGTTCAGCCGCGTCAACATGATAAAAGTCGGCATGGCAAAACCTCCCATTCGGAAATTAAAGACTAGTCAGGTGCCCGCTGGAGCGTTTTGATTTCAATCAAAAACTGAATTGAGCCCGGTTTCAATTCATGCTTCGACGATAGCGAAGAGAGATCAGTCGGGAAGCTTCGGGTCCGCTGCCTCCGCTCTTTTCTGGAAAACATGCGCTTCGCCGACGAGCGGCATTAATTCGGGAACAGAGCCCGGCAATTGCTCATGGGCCCCGATCACGAAATAGCCATTCGGCCGCAGCCGTTCGATCATGCGCGCCATGACTTTACGTTGCAGCGGTGTGGCGAAATAAGTAAGGGCGACATACCGGCAGAGAATGAGGTCAAAGAGATGCCCAGGCACCTCCGACCGGAGGTCTTGATCGATAATCGATACCTTGCCGATGCCTCGACTTGACGCAATACAAGGATCCCGTTCGCTCGAAGGCCGGCTCGACAAGTGACGGAGGCAGTTCGTGCAAGCTCGTCGGCTCAAAGCATCCCTGCCGCGCACGCGCGAGCATTGCACCATCGATATCTGAGGCGATAATCGAGAGGGAGGCGGTTGGGTGGGCGTTTGCCAGCTCAAGGTCCCAGAGTATCTTTATAGTGTAAGGCTCCTCGCCCGATGCGCATCCTGCCGACCAAACCCGGGCATTACGTCCTTCGCGTCCAGCTCGTGCGGCGAGATCGGGCAAGACGTGTGTGCGCAAAATCTCGAAGACGGTCGTCTCCCGAAAGAACCGCGAGATTGTGATGTGGCAGCATTCGTCGAGGACGCGCCACTCCGTCGGATCAGCTTGAAGCCTCGCCCGATAGGCGGCAAAATTGTCCAATCCCAGATCGTGCATGCGTCGCGTGAGCCGCTTGCACACTTGACGGCGCACCTGGCGGAACCCAGGCCAGTGCAGATCAAGCTGCGGCAATGCCCACTGCAGAAAGACTGTGCAATCCAAAGCGGTCAAGAGTGTGCAAGCTCTTTGTTACCCACAAACGTCGCCTGTCGGCGTGGCTCCGTCACTGCCACCACATCGGAGGCCGGAAAAGTCTCTTCCAGGCCCTCCTCAAGAGCCGCCTCCAAACGCTGCCGTTCAGCGTCCTTGCGCTGCTGCTCCTGCCGCGACTTACTTTCTGTGAGAGCGGAACGCGCCATGCTTCCCCTCCCGTTCCTAAACTATAGGCTCGATGCTTCCCGGGCGCTCGCAAGGCATTGATCAAGATCAAAGCGGGCATCCGGCCGGCGCAGATGGTAGCCTCGCTGAGAGACGAGTTTGAAGCCCCTACGCTACGACGATCGGAGGCGCGCCCCATGGAGGTTGAGGTCGAAACCTATCTGGACCAGGGCGTCGAAAAGCTCCGCCGCATTCGTTTCGATAGCCGGCAGATCGAGATCGTCGAGAACATCGATCAGTGGCATGGCGCCGACTATCGCTACTTCAAGGCCAGAGGGAGCGACGGCAATCTGTATATGCTTCGCCATGACGAAACTCGCGCGCATTGGGAGCTGACGCTGTACGAGCGCGCAGGCGCAGGCATCTCTCCGGCGATGGCCGATGTGGCAGCCGACCGAGAATGAATGCTCAAGGCGTTTAAATCACCTCCTTTGATTTAACGCAAAGCCTGCTCCGACGGATAGGTCAATTTGGCAAACGCCAACCTCGGAGGGCCGTTATGAGCGCCGTCGGTCTCGAAAGCATTGAACACACCGTCCAACTGACACACGTTTGGATCAATGACCTCGACGCGCGGCTTGGCTGGGACAACAAGCACCGTTCCTACCGCCTGCTGCGAACCGTCTTGCAGACACTGCGCGACTGGCTGATCGTCGACGAGGCGGCGGGGTTGGGGGCGCAACTTCCTGAGCTGTTGCGTGGCGTTTATTACGAGCATTGGCGGCCGGCCACGACGCCGGTGAAGAAGCGCAGCAAGGCCGACTTCCTTGCCCGCATCGACAGTGCTTTTAAAGCCGATCCCATCGACTCGCCGGCGGAGGCCGTCACCGCCGTGTTCGAGCTTCTATCCGAAAAGATCACGGCCGGCGAAATTGCGCATGTGCATCATGCCTTGCCGGCGGATATCAGAGCGCTGTGGCCGCTGCCGTCGCGCGCCGCCTGAGGCTGCCAGGCCAAAAATTACGTCCGCTTAAGTGCCGAACCGGCGGAACGCCGACACCGCGGCTCAATGTGAGCCCGTGCGCTGGGATGCCATTATGCGAAGCGCGAAGCCGCCAAGCCTTCGCCGTTAGGCCTTCGATGAGCCAGCGGCGGCCGCATGCCGATTGCGCTCGATGAGGTCGAGCAGCCGGGTCACATGATCCCGGGCGGAGGGGCCGTCCACCTCGGCGACGACACTCGCCGTACCGCGCCCCGGCCGCATGAACGTGCTGTAGAAGGTGCCGATGTCGATTTGTTGTTCCATTTCGGCGGCCGCCTCCTCGCCGGCAACGCGCGGACCGATTTCATCCTCGACGGTGACGGTCAAGAGCCAACCCTCGGCGGCATGCCTGGGCGCGATTTCCAAGGTCGCAACCGTCGCCACTTCGCTCAACTCCTCGCGCTCTTCGTCGCCGAGGTGATATTCCCTACGCGCCGGGATTTCCCGCACTTCGGCCGTGCGCCGCGCGGTCGTCTTGAAGGTCGATGGCGCAGCGGCCTGCTCTGCCATAATCCAGCGGACGATTTGCGCGGCATCGATATCGACTGGGAAGCTTTCCATAGGCGTTTCCTTCGTTTCTGCTTCGTGGGCGATAGACGACCGCCTTGTTCTCATTCCAATGAATGCCCCGACCGAAAGGGCTGGGATTTATTCGGCGCTGAAACGCGCGGGACCCGCGCTTCCTACCCGTCGGTCCGGAGTCTCCTCACGGGGTGTTCGGACAGGCTAGCTACGGGTCCCTCCGCCGTGCTTCATCGGTAGACCGGTTCGTCGCCTAAGCAGGTCCGCGCCCGTAGACGTTTCGCTGCCGTACTTCGCCGGTCTTGCCTCAGCACGACGGTAATGACATTTGGCAGGACAAATCGCCATCTTGCCTTGATCTGGATCAAAGGCTTTGGCGATGTTTGCAGCACGAGAGAGATTGATCTGCCTCAATGAGTAAGCGGCGGAGTTGCCCGCCTAATAGGTCGCGAGGAACACTCGAGCGCTGCAATCTGATGCGCCGCCACAACTGAGGTGACCATTATGCCAGAGCAGTTGAAACCGACAGAAATCGGCGGGGATGAAGACGAATCCGTGCTGACAATATCGCCCGAAAAGGTCTGTTTCATCATCATCAAGGCCAGGGAATTTGACGCCAAGGATGAAATGACCGAGCCCGATCCGGGGTCGAACCCTGCAGACGACAGAGACATCGAAGTTCTTGAAGAGCACGCAGACGATCCCGTGGTCGAAGAGCTCACATCGCTGATCAATTCCTTGTCGGAAGACGAACAGATCGATCTCGTGGCGCTGGCGTGGCTGGGACGGGATGATTATTCCGCCAGCGATTGGCCGGCGGTGCGCGAAGAAGCCGCCCGTGCCCACAATCAGCGCACGGCCGACTACCTGCTCGGCATGCCGCTGGTCGGCGACTTTCTGGAAGAGGGCCTGTCGATGCTCGGCTATTCCTGCGAGGATTTCGAAATCGAGCGGCTGTGAGCGGCGCGCCTGGCGAAGCATGCCCGCCGTGCAGGCGGATTGATCCGCGGCCGAGGCGCAGCCTAGCGTCGTGCAAAAGAGGTAGCGCCCAGCACCGCTATGAAGCGGACGAGAGACGTGAGGCGGAAGAACGCAGCGGTTCGACTGACGTTCCTCGGCACCCGCGGCGAGATCGAGATCCGCTCGCCTCGCCACCGCCGCCACAGCGCGCTGCTCATCGAGCACGAAAGCGCCCGCATCATGATCGATTGTGGCGCGGATTGGCTCGGTCGGCTACACGCCATTTCACCGACGGCTATCGTGCTCACGCACGCTCATCCCGATCATGCCGGAGGTCTTGCTCAAGGCGCACCATGTCCGGTATACGCGACCAAAGAAACCCTGCGCTCGCTGTCTCGCTTTCCTATTCGTGACCGACGCAATATGCCATTGAAAAGATCAGTAGCCATTGGCGGACTCAGGTTTAAGGCCTATCCGGTTCAGCATTCGATCCGCGCCCCTGCCGTCGGATATCGCGTAACGGCCAACGCTGAAGCTTTTTTCTACCTGCCCGACGTCGCCAAACTTCCAAACCCCGCGGAAGCGCTGCATGGCGTCGACGTCTATATCGGCGATGGCGCAACGATGCGACGTTCGATGGTGCGCGCGAAGGAAGGGACATTGATCGGCCATGCCCCGATTCCCGCTCAACTCGATTGGTGCGCCCAGGCCCATGTGCGTCGAGGGATCTTCACCCATTGTGGTTCGCCGATCGTGCGCGGCGATCCGCGTGTATTGAGTGCGACGATCCGGAAGCTCGGTCGTGAGTACGGCATTGATGCGGGCCTCGCTTGCGATGGGGATCGAATGCTTTTCTCTCGATCGGTCAGCGCAATGGACCGAGCGGAAACAGGAATTTCAGTGTGCTCATGCCGAGCCAGCGCTGAATGTAGGTCGATGAGGCAAGCAATCCATCACGCCCTTCACAGCGAGAGGTTGGCTTCGTAAAGCCCTTTTGCAATGTGGTCATGGAGATCAGCATCATCAATGATCGCAGCAGTGATCGCGTCCTGGCCAAGCGCCTCGGCTTCAGACAGCCCGCGATGCCACTTCTTGGCCGCAAGATGGCCCTGACCGATACGCATCAACGCATATAGCTCCTGACGCGCTGTCCCCGACAGCGAAGCAATTGCTTCGCGAAGTGCCGCTGTCTGCGGATCCTCGGCCGATAGCGGCTGAAATCCAAGTTCAGCGGTAGGATTATGTTCGCCCCGTCCAGGCGTCACCCCGCCAAGGTCGCCCTCGGCCACATTGCCGAGCAACGCGTCACGCTGCGCGCGGGCAGTCCTTGCAAGGAGTGCGATAAAGCGAGCTTGGTCTACATTCAGGTCTCTAAGCATGCTTATATGCTATCGTCGCGAGCCATACGCATATTGATTTGAATCAATGGAAGCGCTTTCGCGTGAGCTGTCGCACGATTTCAAGAATGCATCTTTATTTTCGAGGCCTTCTGTCGATGTTACCTGACCCACTTCCGAAGAACGGATAGGCTCAGCGTAGACGTCTAAAACTGCGTTCCTGACAAGCGCTTCTGTGTTCCAGAAGTGGTTCGACATTTAAATATTCCTGATGCTTGTTGATCTGCATCAAAGAACAAATCGGCCCACCATTTGATTTTGAAACAGCCTGCGTCGCTCGAGCCAAACGGTCAGATCGAATTATTCCGGGACGCAGTATTGTGAACTCTGGAGGCCATGAAGGGAGATGAGGCAGCTAGCATGATCGATAAAGCTCGTTCGCACAATACCGTCCGACACAGCCGCATTTGGCGCGGCTTTGCCATTACGATGTCGCTGGTCGCTTTGACTTGCACAGCGTGGCTCACAACACCTAGCGCGCGGATTGGCTCCCAGGCGGTCGCGGCGGAAGTGGACGCGGTAGGTGCTCCGGCGCCCCTCGGATTCGCCGACATTGTTGCCAGGGTCAAACCGGCGGTCGTGGGCGTCCGCGTTAGGGTCGAGGAGGCAACGTCGTCGGACGAAGCGCAGCAGAAGAATCCTTTTCCGCCAGATTCCCCGTTCGATCGTTTCTTCCGCCAGTTTGGCATTCCAATTCCGGATAGCCCCGCTCCTAAGTCGGGTACCGCCTTAGGCTCCGGGTTCTTCATTTCCGGTGATGGCTACGTCGTTACCAACAATCACCTCGTGGCCAACGGAAAGAGCTTCCGGGTTACGATCGACAGTGGGAAAACCTACGAGGCTAAGGTCATCGGTACCGATCCACAAACAGATCTGGCGCTCATCAAGGTGAGCGCAAGCATGGACTTTCCATATGTGAGGCTTGCCGCTGAAGTGCCGCGTATCGGCGACTGGGTGCTTGTGGTCGGAAACCCGTTTGGGCTTGGCGGTACGGTCACCGCAGGAATCGTCTCGGCACGAGGACGCGATATCGGCGCCGGGCCGTATGACGATTTCATTCAAATCGATGCGCCGGTAAAC
>Ga0187782_10004887_pt1 | contig 10013 bp, 10 predicted proteins | sample 0715_SJ02_MP15_2_FD_132454 | JGI IMG/M metagenome (GOLD analysis project Ga0187782, IMG submission 132454) | Tropical peat soil microbial communities from peatlands in Department of Meta, Colombia - 0715_SJ02_MP15_20_MG | ecosystem: Environmental > Terrestrial > Soil > Wetlands > Peat | place...
AGGAAGGGTGGATTCATCACCAACTCGATGGAAATCCCGGTCTACATCGCAACCGGCACCATGTTCCCGGTGAGCATACTCCCGATAGTTGCGCTGCCTTTCGCATTCCTGCTCGCCCCAACATGGGGCATAGAGGCGATCCGGCTGTCAGCCCTCCCCGGTTACACAGGCTTGGCAACCAACTATTGGACGGACCTCGCAATACTGGCCGCAGAGACACTGGCCTACCTCGGCCTAGCCTTCATGCTCTTCAAGCGCGTAGAAGCTTATGCCAAGAGGAACGGGACCCTTGAAGAGTACTGAACAGGTTTCCCATTCGGCCCTCGGTGCAGGCGCTCGCCTGAGGATGGCCCTTAGGGTGTTCTGGGGAGCCTTCCTATTCGGGCGTAAGGGGCTCATAGTGTGGGACTCGTGGGAGATGTGGGTGATGCAGATCGTGATCACTCCGATTGCGCAGATAGGATTCTTCGCTCTACTTTCCATCTATCTTCAGTACCCCTCTTCGGTCACGCAGTACATAGTCGTAGGCAATGCGATTCAGTCCATGTCGTTCGCGGCCGTGTTCGCCGTCGCCAACATCACATCCCAGGACAAATGGCAGGGGACGCTCCCCAGCACAATGGTCACCCCGGCCAATAGAATTGCTCTCTTCATTGGACGCGCCTGGTTTCAGGTCCTCCTTTCGGCACTGATAGCCGCCGCCGGCCTGCTCTACGCGGCGACAATTTTCGGCGTGAACTTCGCAGCGGCGGACTATCTAGGGATAGCTGCCACCGTGCTATTGACAAGCATCGCAATGACGGGTTTCGGCCTCCTCATCAGCGCAGTCGGGCTCTACATGAGGACCGCCATGATCGTCGCGAATATCTTTCTCTTCGTCACCCTCCTCCTCAGCGGGGTCAACTTCCCCGTGTCAGTCCTTCCGGCGTGGCTGCAGCCCGTCTCCTGGGCCATACCGCTCACCTACGGAACCCAGGCGGTGAGGATGGCCATCGCAGGGAGCTCCTTGACGGCATTATTACCGACCCTTGGGTGGGAAGCCCTTGATGCTCTGCTCGTCATGGGCGCGGGATACGTCCTGTTCACAGGCTTCGAAAACCTCTCCAGAAAGACCGGAAGGTTCGAGGAATACTAGTCCTGGCCGCCCCGCGTATCTCAAGAGCGTCTCCTACGGTCGCGGCGCTTCGATTATTAGACCCGTTGTCCGCTCTGAAGACGTTGGCGAGGGTCGTCCTGTGCGGCATGGGGGCCATAGGCACGGAGATCCTTGGTTATCTTCTAAAACGCAACCATGAAGTTCAGGGAGTTGTCGATAACGACCCCCAGAAGGTCGGCAGGACTGTGGCAGAGCTGACCGGCCTCCCTCTGGCCATAAGGGTCTCGAGTTCTATCAGGGAGGTACCACTCGAAAACGCAGAGGTGGCCATATTCAGCACCAAGTCAAGGATTTCCGAGCTTGTGGACGACATCACGTACGCCGCCACCAAGGGGCTGAACGTGGTCACGACGTCGGAGGAGATGGCCTTCCCCATATACGCGGGGGCTTCTTTCGTCCCCGTTCTCGACAAGGTGGCCACGGACAACGAAGTGACCATCGTAGGTGTTGGGGTCAACCCGGGGTTTGTCATGGACTGGGTTCCTGCCCTCGTGTCCACCGCAACCAAGAATCCGACGAGCATCCACGTAGTCAGGTCGGTGGATGTCAGCAGGAGGCGGCGACAACTGCAGGCGAAGTCAGGGGTGGGGCACTCGAGAGCGAAGTTCGACAAAGAGGCAAAGGAAGGAGCACTCGGCCATGTGGGCTTGGTGGAGTCTGCTCACCTTATCGCCTTATCCCTCGGCAAGCCCTTGGAGGGGCTCAAGAACGGCGTCTTCCCTGTCGTGGGCTCGGAGGACTACGTGATGGGGGTGCGTCAATTCGTCGAGGGCAAGTCAGGGGACTGTCTCATCCGGCTGGACCTCGAGATGAGCATGACTTCTGCCGACTTCGACGTAATCGAGGTGAAGGGGGAACCGGAGATCAAGTTGAGATTTGAAAAGGGCGTGTTCGGTGACTCGGCAACCGTGGCACTTACGGTGCATGCCGCGGAGAGAGTCGGAAGGGCCAGAGCCGGGTTGATCACAGTCCTTGACTTGCCCCTTTCGGGCGAGTGAGACTTCGAACCGAACCTGGCGGGAAGTTTGGGATAGAGTGCCCTCTCCATCTAATGCCTTTAGGACATCTGGACCTTCCCGTAACTCTGTTATGTCATTGAGGGCAGCATAAGCAACGCATGGGCGCACTTAAACTCGCCAAAGTCCGATTTACGAGAGACGTATTTCGGGTCCCAGTTAGCCCCGGCTCTGCGGTGAGCGAGCGCCGCCCACCCGGACATACGCATCACCCTCCCTGTCTGTGTCAATCTCGGAGAAAAATGAGTGGGGAGCGGCCCGAATGGGTGGGCCAGGACAGAATCGCTTCAAGCCCTGTAGATCACGTTTAGCCCCAGGTCGTCGTCAAAGCGGCGGAGGGCCCGGTTCTTGGTCGGCGTGATGACCACTTCGAGGAGCGGGAAAACCTTGGCCGTCATTACGTGCCCCGCAAGTGCGCTAAGGTCCCTCCTCCCAAATGTCCCGTGGATGTGCAGGAATGGGCTGCGGTCCTTCATGGTAACGTTGCCGAGGATTCCAGTAACCTCGAGGAACTCCTCGAAGTCGTGTTCCTCATAGCGTTTCGTCCCGCGGTCGAAGTAGGCAAGGCGCAGTTCCTCTACGCCCCCGATGGCTTCGACCCTCGCCGTGCCTAGTTTTTCCCTCTTCACTATCGCGAGTATGTCTTCTGGAATCCTGGCACCGGCCTTCAGGCTGTAGATTTTTGCCATTCGCCATCGTTCCTACCCATTCCGTTAAAAGCTTGGACCGTGGCTGTGCGTGCCGGGTCTCCTTGCGGCTTCATCTGAACAAGCCAGGTATCAGAGCTCTGGGAGTGGCGGAGAGCTTCAGAAAGGGCCAGAAGCGATCCGTCCTTGCGGGTGTCGTGATGAGGAGCGACTTCATCATCGACGGCGTGGCGATAGGAAGGACCGCCGTAGGAGGAGACGATGCGACATCCTCGATAGCCCGCCTTTTCAAGATGTTAAGGCGAAACGACATCAACGTGATTCTCGTTTCAGGGGCCATCCTGAGCCTTTACAACATAATCGACGTGGATCTGGTCGCCGAGAAGACACACCTCCCCGTGGTCTGCCTCACCTACAAGGAGACAGCGGGGATAGAAGGCTCGATCAAGCGTCACTTCCCCGTAGGAGCTGAGAAGAAGCTCGAGGCCTACTCCAAACTCGGGAAACGCCTGGGGGTGAGACTCCACACGGGGCACCGGGTCTATGTGCGGACATCCGGGATTGAGCCTGACTCGGCCAAGCCCGTTCTCGACCTGTTTACTATCCAGGGGTCGATCCCCGAGCCCGTGCGGGTCGCCAAGCTGCTAGCCCGTGCCCTGCTCGCTAGACGATCTTGACCCCCGGGTTTAGGATTCCCATCGGATCGAAGAGTGTTTTGATCTCTTTCATTATCCAGTAGGTCTTCGGATACTGCTTCTCGACGAACCTTGCTCTAAGCATCCCGTCACCATGCTCCCCCGTCATGGTTCCCCCCATCTTCCACACGGCCTCGAAGCAATCTTCCATCAGCTCGTCGAGCACCGCTCTTCCTCCCGGCTCTGATATATCGAGAAGGGGTCTTGCGTGGAGGTTTGCGTCCCCCGCGTGCCCATAGGAGATGTACTCCAACCCCCTCTTTCCGAATTCATTCATTAGCAGCTTTACAAGATCTGCCAGCCGCCCCGGCGGCACCGTAAGGTCTTCTACACCAGGCACGAGGATCCTGCTCCCCTTCCTGATCTCCTGAGCTATGGATAGGACTTCGCTTCTCGCTTCCCAGGCCTCTCCTATCTCGGAGGGGCTGGTAAGGACTACAGGGTCGAGGCCTGCAACCTTGGATTCGGCCAGCTCTGTTGCCTTGGCTGCGGAGTCACCGGAGTCGCCGTCGAACTCACTGAACACGAGGTAGGGGCTATCCGTCCTAGAGTACTTTGATATCGTCTTCCACCTGTTCATGATTTTGAACACAGACTTGTCCACCAGCTCGAGCCCTGACGGGGAGTGAACCCTGAAGGTGTCCGCCACACCGTTGAGCTCTTCTAGGGTGGATTCCACGATGAGCAGGAGACGCCATTTCGGCGGTGGCCTCGTAGCAATGGTCGAGTTGGTGAATACACAGAGTGTCCCCTCTGAACCGACAAGCAGCTTCGGGAGGTCGAAGATGCCGTTGTGGATAACCCTCTCTAGCCTGTAACCAGAAGAATTCTTGGTCACCCCGGGGCGGTCTTCACGTATCGTCTTGGCGTTCTCCTCTATTAGTGAGGCGATTCTCCTCGTTCTCTTGTCCGCTGTCAATGCCTCCTCGAGGGGAATTGAATTTACGTCCGCGGGCGACTCTCCGGGAACAACGGCTCTGAGCGACTCCACGAAGTCTACGGTCGACCCGTACTTCATGGTCCTCACGCCCGAGGAGTTGTTGGCTATCATTCCGCCCATGGTGCAGCTGGCGTAGCTGGATGGGTCGACGGGCATCCACCTGTCTGCTGAGCTCAGCAACCTGTTGAGGTCAGCCTTGATTACACCGGGCTCACATTCGACAGATCCGTCAGAGTGTATCTCGACTTTCTGTCTCGCCTGAATTAGGATTGCGCCCCTCCCAACCGACTGAGAAGGGATCGAGGTCCCTCCTCCACGCGCCGTCACGGTGAGCCCTCCCGCTGTTGCTTCACGGATGCAGAGGGTTACGTCTTCCTCGCTTTCAGCGCTGTATGCGACCTTCGGCATGAGAGAAACTATTCCCGAGTCACGAGACAGTCCCAGCAGCTCCGTATCACTGGAGATTTTTCGCATCCCAGGCAGGCGATTTCCGGTGCTATGTTGATGTTGCGTTAGCCTGCGACGTGGTTGTCGACGTTGTCGAGGATGTGGACGTTGAGCTACCCTGAGACGAGGTTGTTGAGGAATTGGTCCCCGTACCTGCCAGCACGATGACCGTCCCCTGCATCCAAGAGTGGAAAGAGCAATGGTACCCGTATGTGCCTGGGGTGGTGAATGTGAACTGGAAGGTGCCCCCCTGCGAGGTCAGAGGCCCTGTGCTCCCCGAATCGAAAATGCCGGCGGTATCCGATGTAACGGTGTGTGGGGTCCCGGTGGTGTCATCGTTCGTCCAGAATACCGTGTTGTTCTTCCCGATAACCACAGTAACAACATCAGGAGTGTAACCGTAAGTCGTCTTCCCGCCGGAATAGCCGGGGGGAGCGGACCCTGCCCCCGTATTTATCGTGACATTCACGCACTGGGCAGACGGGCACGTGACCGCAAGGGTCGTTGAAGTCGAGGACGTCGTCGCCGTCGTCTGGTTACCTGCTACGTCGAATTGATAGTAACCCAACGTTGCAATCGCTGCGAAAATGAGCATTGCGACCACAATAGCCACCGCTGTTGAAGTCTGATTGCTCACAGGACACTCGTTCCCGCCCATCGACTATCGGCTTTAAGCGTTTTCGGCGAGTTTGTGTCTCAATTCGTCAAAACCGAAGCCTAAAAAACTCCTTTCGCCATCCCGAATGCGGATATTCGAATGGTGGAGGACAGCAAAGAGGTCCCGCCCTCCCAACAGAAGCCATCAGAAGAGGAGAAGAAACCGGAGGCGCCTGTTGCGCCCCCGACTCGCCCCACTGTTGCTTCCCAGGGAGCCACCTCACCGAAGCCCGCGTCTCCGCCCCCGAGGCCTCCTGCTCCCGTACAGACGCCTTCCCCCGCTCCCGTTCCCCAGCAGAAGCCGTCTGGGCGAAGGACGTTTCTGAAGGCACTCGTAGCTATCAGCGCAATTCTCACCATAATCCCGTTCGCTCCATGGGGGCAATTCCTGCTTTCCTCGGTTGCGAGCACCGGCCCTCTTCAGAGGCAGAAGGTTGTCTTGGACCTTAACACGACGACAAACAAGAACGCGAACGGCGCCGTAGCAGGGAAGACCGTCAACGTGAACGACCTCACTTCCTTCCCTCCAAACAGCACCTGGCTGATTACGTACCCGTCATCAGGGGACATCACTGTCGATTCGCAGAGTCCAGACACGTTCCAGAAGTTCGGGCTCATCAGGCTCCCAGCCGAACTCGGCGGGTCGAACAAGGATGCGTCGGCATTCGTGGCCTACAGCAAGGTCTGTGTCCACCTTTGGTGCAGCCCCAACTATGACCCCCAGAAGTCATCGAATCCGTCCTACGAGACATACCAGTGCCCCTGCCACGGCAGCATCTACCAGTTGCCGACAAAGGACCCCAGCGGGAACTTGGTCAACGCAGGCTTGGCCATAGCGGGTCCCGCTTCCCTACAGGCTCCACCGACAAACGCAATACCGATGCTGACTCTAACTGCCGATTCGAGTGGCGATCTCTGGATCGAAATCCCGAAGTGGGATGTCGACCATGACGGCGTCATAGGGTACGGCAGGAATTACGCTAGCTATCAGGACTACATTCTCCCCGTCGCGGAAGGTACACAGCAGCCATGAGCAAGCCCCCCGAGAAAGGGAACGCAGTCTCCAGGTTCTATCAGTGGGTCAAAGACGGGTTGGAGAGGACGGTGTACATGGGGGTGCAGTACACCTACCCCAAGCGCTTTGTGAGCCCCCTGGGATACCTCGGCGTCCTAACGGGAATCACTTTCCTCGTGCTCGGAATTACGGGCGGTTTCCTGATGTTCTACTATCAACCGACGCTAGCGGGGTGCGGGAGTCTGACATGCGCCTTCGCCAGCATCGAGCGCATAAACAACACGGTACCCTTCGGATGGTTGCTGCGCAACATACACTACACGGCGTCGAACGCCATGGTTCTACTGGCCATCCTTCACATGTACTACCAGTACTTCAGCGGACGGTTCAAGATCAAGAACGAAGTCCTCTGGGTGACAGGGGTCATCCTCGGCATAATCACTGGCGTCGAGGCATTCAGCGGATACGACCTGCTCTTCAACCAGAGAGCGGGGCTTGCAATTGAAATCGGCTCGTCCCTGGCCAACGCATCGCCTCTGGTAGGAGGGACCCTGAGGCTGGCCACTTTTGGCGCCGGGTTCACCGATTTCGTCCTCAGACTCTATGCGGTACATGTTTTCATCCTCCCAATGATCATGATAATCCTCGTCTTCGTACATTTCCCCAGATACCTCGTATTCGACTTACCCGTCATCGCGACTGTGGTGGGCGGCTTGTTCCTCGTGGCCGCCATCTTCCCAGTTGCCGTGGGGATAGGCTACAGTCCCAGCAACCCGCAGCTTACCATCCCTGAGTGGTATCTGACGGGGATCTATGCCCTCCTAAGGACCGAGTTCGATAAGTTCGTAATGGGTGGCCTCATGCCTGCCCTGCTCTTCCTGATGGCCATAGTGGTCCCCTTCGTGGACACGTCGAAGAAGCTAAACTGGAAAGACAGGCCTTTCTTCACTGCCCTTGGCATCACCACCATTGCCCAGATTCTGATTACCACTGGCTGGGGCTTCTACGTCAACCCCAACACCAGCCTCCCCACCCTCGCCAGGCTCTATGTCGACCCCGCTCTCTACTTCTCTTCGATGCTCGGCGTCACCGTCCTGTCCTTCGCATTCACCTACGCCTTCCTCCGCTACCTGAAGGCGAAGGAGCGGGTCAGGAGGGCGGTCGCCCCCATGAGCCCCCTGCTCACAAAGAGATGGGTTTTCATAATATTCCTGATGCTCGTGGGCGCCCAGCTGGCCCTGAACTTCTTCGCCTGGACCGCCGCACTGGCCAACCTGAACGCCATGACGCTGTTCGACGTGGGCGCGATCCTCGTCACGTTCGGCGTCATCATGCACCTCTACAGATACAGCCAGAGCCTCCCCTTCTAGCCAGGGGTATGAATTTCGGCCGACATCTCGACCCATCTTGGTCCCACTTCTCTCACCCTTCGGGTGGTGAACACCGCCCTAGGGGGGAGCAAAGCCCTAAGCTCTTCGCTCAGTGACGAGGCTGCCTCAACATTGTTCTCACCCAGGACATGCCTGTAGTAGTGAATGGTGCCCCCCTTCTTCGCCATGACGATGGCGGTTGAAAGGAACCGGTCTGCCTCCGACGGCAGAGGCATCAGCACCCTGTCGAACTTCCTCTTCGTAGTCTTGGGCAAGTCCGCGGCGTCGACGTTGACAACCTCAATCAGCTTATCGACTTTGTTCAGTGCGTCGTTTTCCAAATGAAGGCGAGCGGCATACTCGTTGAGCTCGCAGCTCGTGACCTCAGCACCCCGTAACTTCGCGATCGGGATTGAGAATGGTCCGACCCCTGCGAACATGTTCAGCACGCGCTCTTTCGGCTTTACCGCTCCCGCTATCCTGAGCCTCTCGGTCGAGAGACGGGGAGAGAAGTAGCACTTCGCGACGTCCACCCTAAACGAGCACCCATTTTCCCTGTGCACTGTCATGGACCTGTTTTCCCCCGCCAAGTGTCTGAGCTTCCTGAGCCTGTACTCCCCCTCTACGCCCCCCTTCTGCTCCATGACCACCCGCAGGTTCTTGAACTCCTCGAGGAGGGCGCCGGCAATCTTCCTCTTCTCGGACACGGAGAAGTCCTCTAGCCTCACGATGGCTATGTCCCCCACGACGTCGACACCAGAAGAGACACGCCCTGCGTCCTCTACCCCTGCCCTCTCGAGGGCCGCCCTAATCAGTCGGGGCACTCTCTTCCCTCTGAGCCGAAACATAGTAGTAGGCTCCTTTCGCTTTTTGCTCCCTGTCCAGCTTGCTACCAGGCTTGTTGACCCTGGGCCTGCCAGTGTTGATGTCCCTTCTGTAGGTGAGCCCCACCCCCTTGAGGAACTCGTTCATCCCGTCCTCTTTGGTGAGCGGGGAGGTCGCCACTCCAGAGGCCCCCGGTTCACCCACGAAGACGAGCAGCCTGTCTGAGACTATATCCACGACCTGCAGATCGTGGTCGATTATGACGGACGCCTTCCCCCTGGCCTTCACCATTCTGTTGATCGCTCTGGCCACGACAAACCTGTCTTCCACGTCGAGGAAGGCGGACGGTTCGTCAAGTGCGTACACTTCTGTATCCTGCGCCATGGTCGCAACTATGGCTACCTTCTGAAGCTCCCCTCCGCTCAGCTCCTCCATCCTTCTAGCCAGGAGCTTCTCCATCCTAAGCGGAACGACGAGGTTGTCCTGAAGGATGGGGTCACTGTACTTCGTCCCGAGCGTCGACATCATGAACTCTTCCACCGTGCCATCGAAGTCGGAACTGAGATACTGGGGCTTGTAGGCGACTTTGACGTCAACGTGGACAGTCCCCCTCCCCGGGATCTCCTCTCCAGCCAGCATCTTGATGAACGTCGTCTTGCCGAGAGCATTTGCTCCAACCACACCCAGGATTGTCCCTCTCTTGATCTCCCCCGCGTCTACAGTCAGCTTGAATGAAGTGTACGACTTCGTAAGCTTGGTGTACTTCGCGACCACATCCTCGCTCTCCATGGTCTCCCCTGCTGCACGCTGCCCGAACGAGACAGCATGGTCCCGGAATCGAATGTTCTCCTGCGGGAGATAGCCATCCAGGAGGGCGTTTATCCCCGTCCTCGCGGCGTAGAGTCCGGAGACTACTCCGTAGGCGCCAGGCTCCCCGTATATCACCTGGACGTAGTTTGCGACGTAATCGAGAAAGGCTATGTCATGCTCTACCACTAGCACCGACTTCCCCGTCGACGCTATGCCCGTTATGAGCTTGGAGACTGCCAACCTCTGGTAGACGTCGTTATAGGAAGACGGCTCGTCGAAGAGGTATAGGTCTGCGTCCTTCAGTGCCGCGGCAGCAACCGCGACCCTCTGCAGCTCGCCCCCGCTAAGATCTGGGACGTTCTTCCTCAAGGTCTCCCTCAGGTTCAGGATGTCCACGACTTCATCCATTTTTTTCCTCTCGTCCATCTGTTTCAG
>Ga0187782_10004889_pt1 | contig 10011 bp, 9 predicted proteins | sample 0715_SJ02_MP15_2_FD_132454 | JGI IMG/M metagenome (GOLD analysis project Ga0187782, IMG submission 132454) | Tropical peat soil microbial communities from peatlands in Department of Meta, Colombia - 0715_SJ02_MP15_20_MG | ecosystem: Environmental > Terrestrial > Soil > Wetlands > Peat | place...
GGCTGAACGCGATCATCGGCGAATACTGTCCGGAACATGTCGCTATCGAGGACGTTTTCTATGCGGCAAATGTGAAGTCCGCCCTCAAACTTGGGCAGGTGCGGGGCGTGGCTATGTTGGCGGCTTCCTCCGCCGGATTGGAGGTTGCCGAATACGCACCGCTCGCCATTAAATCCGCTGTCGTGGGCTACGGTCGAGCGGAGAAGCACCAGGTGCAGCACATGGTTGCTCGCCTTCTGCGATTGAGCGAAATTCCCCGGCCGCCCGACGCAGCCGACGCCCTGGCCATTGCCATTTGCCACTTGCACACGGCCGCGACCATGCAGCGCCAAGCCGCTGCAGCACGATGACAACCTATCAACACGGTTTTCGTCCAGCCAGCACTTTTGGCATAATCCCTTCTGAATGACCCGTCCCAGTATTCACCCATGCCTAGCAATTCTGGCTCTCAGTCTCCTGGCTCATACCCAACAACCAGTCGTCCCAACCGTGACGTTCAAATGTAGTTTCCCCAATTCCGACCCTGAGCACTACGCCATCTCGGTTTCATCCGACGCTCACGCTTCCTACACTTCCGATGGCAAGCTCACCCGGGATTCCGATTCCGGCGAGCCCTTTACGCTGGATTTCACCATGCCTCAGCCCACCCTCACGCGCATCTTCGATCTGACCCGGAAGTCCCACTATTTTGAAGGTGAGATCGATTCCAGGAGAAAGAACATCGCCTCCACTGGGCAAAAAACTCTGACCTACAGGGATACTCAGAAAAACACCTCGGCTGACTACAATTACTCGCCGGTTCCAGCCGTTCAGGAGCTCACGTCAATATTCCAAAACCTGTCGATTACCTTGGAGGTCGGCCGCCGCCTGGAGTATGACCATCGCTATCAGAAGCTGGCCATAGACGAAGAGTTGAAGCAAATGATTGAAGCCTCAACCCGCAATCAGTCGAGCGATGTCGCTGTAATTGCGCCCATTCTCCAGAAAATCGCTGCCGATCCCTCCGTCGTAAACACCGCCCGCATGCGCGCCCAACGACTACTGGACCAGGCCACGCCCTCCAGTAAATGATCTCTGCCGGGCGCGGTCACGCCCTGCTAACGTTCGAATCATTGACAACCAACCCTATGAAATAGTGTTCTAATATACGCAGGGGTCTATCCGGGGGTGTGTCATGGCCCATCGAGCTTTCCTTCCCAGAATTGTTTTGAGCTTCGCGTTACTCTGCCCGCTCGTGCTTCCGTGCTCAGCCGACTCGCAAGCACGCGCAGTGCGCCTCAGTGACGTCCAAGGTGAGGTGCAGGTCGACCGCAATATCGGACAGGGATTCGAAAAAGCCTTTCTGAATCTCCCCCTCACCCAGGGAACAAAAATCCGTACCCTGGAAAATGGTCAAGCGGCGCTGGAATTCGAGGACGGAAGCACTATACGATTGCCCCCGAACGCCACCCTGGAACTTCCCCATCTGCTGCTTCGTGACTCGGGGGTCAAGTTTTCCGGCGTGAATTTGCGGGAGGGCACCGCCTACGTCGATTTCCTGGGAACGAAAGACAACATGGTTGAGCTGACGTTTGCGCGCGAGAAGTTAACTCTCGCTCAACCGGCTCATCTCCGTATTGTCATGGCGGATGTGGACGCCTCGGTGGCCGTGTTTAAAGGTCAAGTCAGCATCGCGGGCCCGAAAGGTACTGCGGAAGTCACCAAAAATCACACCGCTAGCTTTGATCTTCTCGACGATCATTACACTATGGCAAACGATATCGACGATTATCCGTACGATTCATGGGATAAGCAGCAGGCCCAATATCAGCAGCGCTACGGCGACAAGTCCTATGCAAGCTACTCGCCTGAGGCTTATGGAAGCGAAGATCTGAACTACTATGGGAGCTTTTTCAGCGTGCCGGGCTACGGCACGCTGTGGCAGCCTTATTTCGCGGGCGCCGGTTGGGATCCATTTATGAATGGCGCCTGGGCCTACTATCCCGGATCCGGCTACGGGTGGGTTTCAGCTTACCCCTGGGGCTGGACGCCCTATCACTGCGGCAGCTGGACTTTCCTTCAGATGTATGGATGGGCATGGCAACCGAGTGCCGGATGCGCCGGAGGCTGGTACTCGCTTCCGGTAATCCTGAATCCGCCCTTAGGTTTTGTTCGTCCCTGCCCTCCGAAACTTCCGGGGCGCAGAATTTTCCCTCTAAATCGTGGACCGGTACCCACACAAACTGGGAATCGCGTGCAAATTGCCGCCAATTCTGCGGGTCTGGGCATTCCCCGCGGAAGCTTTCGCAACTTGGGCCAGCTTTCTGAGAAAGCTGAACAGAGAGGATCTGTCACGGCGACAGTTCAAAGTGCATCCTTCGGTGCGGACTGGTGGCGCACCGGCATTCTCCCGGTGTCGCACTTCGGAACAACAACCGCGCACAGCTCTTCTTCTTCGACCTCCTCTGGACACTCAACAGGCGGTGGCGGGCATTCCTCTGGCGGCGGCCACCACTAACCCTGGTCTCACCAAAAGAGAAGCCGAGGGGCCACCCTTGGCTTTTCTTTCTTAGGTTTCCTGACAAAACACCGACGTGCTGTTTAGGCGTGCTCTGATTTGTCGTCTGCGGAATGCGTGGTAATCTGTCGTTTCTCAATTCCGTCCAAGGATTATCCTCAATGCGATCATCGCTTTTATGTTTAGCCTTTGTCGCCATTCTTTGTGGGTGCGCCCTTTCGCAGACGACCGCTCCAGCGGGCAACTCCACGCAGTCTCTCCCTGAACTCGATCATTTCGATGCCACCAAAGTCGACAAAAGCGTCGATCCTTGCGTCGACTTCTATCAGTACTCGTGCAATCGTTGGATAAAAGACAATCCTTTGCCTCCAGAGGAGATTTTCTGGGGAGCATTCGGGAAGCTCCAACTTTGGAATCAAGCGGTGCTTCATCAGACCGCGGTTGAAACTGCAGCCAAGCCCACACCCGAGCGAACGGCCGTTGAACAGAAAGTGGGGGATTATTGGACCGCCTGCATGGATGAAAAGCAGAGAAATGCGACTGCGCTCGATACTTTGCGCCCCACACTTGATCGAATCGATCACATGCGCAGCAAGGCGGAATTTGCGGAAATCGTCGCGGAACTCCACCGTTCCATGTACGGCGCATGGAATCCCAGTGATCCTGAGACCTATGCACCCTTGTTTGGCTTCGGAGCCCAACCGGATTTTCATGACACGGCACACGTGATCCCGCAGTTTGACCAGGCTGGAATGGGAATGCCGGGCCGCGAATTCTACTTGGATAACGACGAGAAATCCGTAGAAATCCGCAAGCAATACCTGGCGTACATCGAGAAATTGTTTGAGCTGTCGGGAACGCCCGCCAACACGGCGCATGCCAACGCGGAGGTTGTGCTCAAGATGGAGACCGCCATGGCGCAGGCCGCGATGGACGTTGTCAAGCGCCGCGATCCAACCAATCTGGATCATGAAATGGCACTCGATGACGTCGAGAAGTTAGCGCCAGATTTTGATTTCCCGCATTATCTGCAACTGGTGGATGCGCCCGCCAGCAGTAAGTTCATCGTGACCTCACCCGACTTCTTCCGAGGAGTGCAGCAGCTCATTGCCAACGAAACGCTCGACAACTGGAAATGGTATTTCAAATGGCAGCTTTTGAGCGGCAGTGCCCCGGAAATGAGCGATGATTTTGTCAACGCCAACTTCGAGTTCTACGGCAAGACGTTGTTCGGCGCAAAAGCTCTCTTGCCACTATGGCGGCGCTGCGTTCAGGCCGAAGACCGCGATATCGGCCAGGCTTTAGGGCAAACTTACCTGACTCGCGCATTCCCTCCCGAGAGCAAACAACGCGTCCAGGAAATGGTCAAGAACATTGAGACGGCGCTCAGTGCAGACATCGATTCTATGGATTGGATGGGGCCTGAAACTAAGAAAGAGGCGCACATCAAGCTGGCGGCGCAGATCAACAAGATCGGCTACCCCGATCATTGGCGTGATTACTCGATGCTCGAAATACGCCCGGATAACCACCTGGGAAATGTGCGTCGCTCCGCCGCGTTTGAGTTCCACCGGCAACTTCAAAAAATTGGCAAGCCGTTGGATCGAACGGAATGGAACATGACTCCGCCCACGGTGAATGCTTACGAAGATCCGCAGACCAACACCATCAATTTTCCGGCAGGAATTCTACAGCCGCCCTTCTTCGATCCCACCAAGGATGAGAGCGTGAATTACGCCGCAGCCGGCGCGGTGATTGGGCACGAGACCATTCATGGGTTCGACGATCAGGGGCGCAAATTCGATGAGAACGGGAACCTGCGGAACTGGTGGACCGCCAGCGACGCTCAGGCGTATGAGAAGCGCGGCGATTGCATAGCCGATGAGTACACTGAGTTCGTGCCGGAGGCCGGCGTGAAACAGGACGGCCGCTTAACGCAAGGAGAAAACACTGCGGATAATGGCGGCATCCATCTCGCCTTATCAGCCCTCGAAAGCGATTTCAAATCGAAGGGCGAGAGCCTGGATTCTCCCGGTCAAGATGGAGTTACCACCCTGCAGCGCTTCTTTCTCGCGTATGCCGGTATCTGGTGCAGCAACGTTCGCCCGGAAATGATGCGAACCCTTCTTATTGCAAATCCCCATCCCTTGGACAAGTATCGGGTCAACAATGTTGTCTCGAATATGCCCGAGTTCGCCAAAGCTTTCGGTTGCCACAACGGACAGCCCATGGTGCGGGCGAACGCTTGCCGGGTATGGTAGCCATGTCCCGAAGAAATGTGAATTCACACTTCTTTTGCAACAGTGAATTTACACATACTTTACTCCGCCGTGACTCTGTCACTGCCGGCCTGAGCTTTCATGGAGGTAGTCAATCTCAGGTGGTACATGGAGGAACGGCGTGGAAAAAATATCTGCTATTGTGCTCGCAATTGGCATGTTTGCAACTGCCTCAACCATGATCAAGAGCGTCCATTCGAATTCGCAGGCTTCGCAAGGGAAACGTGCTACTGATGCGGCTTATCGCGACGGGTTGTTCTTAGGTCAGCTCGATGCAACCCAGGGCAGGGCCGCGCACATTTCCGTCGGCCGGTGGAGTTCGGTCACGGACCGGGAATCGTTCACCGCGGGATATCAAGCGGGCTATGCCAAGCTGCAGCAGATACCTGAGGAAAGCATTGAGAACTGACCAGGTTTACCGCACCACAACTCCGGCATAGCCGACGACCATCTCCCGGTCGCCGGAGACATCGCCGGAGGTCGCATATTTAACGAGCGACGCCGAAACCGCTCCAAGCTGCTTGCTGGCAGTGAGCATTGCTATTGCAGGGCCGAAGCCGCACATGCTGATGTCTTCCTGTGTAACCACTTCATAAAGGCCGCGCGGATCTAGGTTGAGTATCCGTTGGATTGCCCTATGGTCCTTTACCCGCGTAATCCGATCGCTCTCGTAGTGGTTCATATCACTGGAGGCGACGATTAGCACCGGCTCGTTTTGTGCCTTCAGAACCTCGGCCAAAGCCTTCCCTAGTTTCTCCAGAGTCTCGAAATTACCGGTGCCGACTGCGATGGGCACAAACGTGAGCTGTGGCGATCTTTTGAGCAGGAAGGGAAGTTGCACCTCGATAGCGTGCTCGCCCCGATGTGCCTCGCTGTCTTCGCGGAGTGGTGGAAATTGTTCCGCCAAGGTTTTCGCCAGCTCGCAATCAATCGGCACAGGACCCAGCGGCGTCTGCCACGCGCCGTCACTCATGATCGCGAGCGGCCGTCCTCTTCCCGTATGGTTGGGGCACAGCACAATGCAGCGTCGCGGTACTTTGATGTGGGCATAAACCGCCCCCGCAACCGGGCCGGAGTAAATGTATCCCGCGTGAGGTGCAATGCAGCCCAGCGCCTCTTCCGCGGCTTCGGCTGGGGACAAATATGACGCCAGTTCCTCAAGCAGGATCGCGCGATCCGCGGGATAGAAGCGGCCAGCTACAGCAGCATGCCGGAGATGTTCCATGCTGCACCGGGCTCCGGGACAGGTCTCCGAATAATTCTAATCCCTTTGCCGCCATGTATTACAACCCGTTTGCAGGACCATCCGCAAACACCGAACCACTAATCTCCGGCAGAACTCAAGGCTCGATACAAAGCGGCTGATTTCTCCAACGACAGAGCTTCGGCGCGTACATTGGGCTTCACTCCTGACTCTTCCATGGCGCGGCGCAAAACCCGCGATTCGTATTCCGGCTTTAAGTTATTCCACAGAGTTTTTCGTTTCTGCCCAAAAGAGAGCTTCAGAAAGCGAATGAACCTTTCTTCCGGCACTTGCAATTTTTCCAGACGAGAATCCATGGTGAGGCGGATGACCGTGGAATGTACTTTAGGTGGAGGGGTGAACGCGCCCGGTGGAAGCGTAAACAGCTTTTCAACTCTGGCATAGAGCTGCGCCGTCGCCGATAGCAGCCCGTATTCACTCGTTCCCGGGTGGGCTGCCACTCGATCTGCCACCTCGCGCTGTAACATCAGTACCATCGTTTCAAAGTATTTTCGAAATCGAAATAATTTGAGCAGAATGTCCGAAGTAATGAAGTACGGCAAGTTGCCGGCCACTTTCACCGGTTCCGGCTGATGATTCATTCCCGGTCGCGTGCTTCCTGGCTTGGGTCCAAAGATCGTGTCAAAGTCGAGCGCCAGAATGTCGGCTTCGATGATCTCGACATTCGGTGTGAGAGAAAAATGCATGCGCAACTGCGCCGCCAGCACGCGATCCACTTCAACTGCAATCAGGCGACGCGCTTTCTTAGCGAGCAGCGAAGTGAGCGCGCCACGTCCAGGCCCGATTTCCAGCACCGTACTTGAGGAAATATCTCCCATCGACTCGACGATGCGTTGTGCCGCCGATTTATCCACCAGGAAATGTTGCCCCAGCTTGGGTTTTCTCGGACCCGGCCGGGCAGCTGAGACCTTTGGCACGTTGACCCTCTTTCTCCTCGGCAGTTAGACTAAATCTTCGTCCTTCGGAAAGTCGGTGCAGAGTTCTGTCAGCAAATAAGCTTACCTATCATAGCGTGCGCCGGGGCGGAGGACTGAGTTGGAGGAACTTTACTCATGCAGATCGCTTTTGCCGCCTCGGAATGTGTTCCCTTTTCCAAAACTGGAGGCTTAGCTGATGTGGTGGGGGCATTGCCCGCCGCGTTGGCCGCTCTCGGCCATCAGGTGAGCGTTTATCTGCCCAAGTACCGCCAGACCAAGCTTCCCGAATCACAAACCGTGGTGCGCAGCATTACCGTACCTTTCGACGACCGCTACCGATTTTGCTCAGTGCTGGCTGGCGGCAATCATTCCGGAGTGCGCTTCTACTTTGTCGATTATCCCCCGTTCTTTGATCGCGACGCTCTCTACGGCACCTCCAGCGGCGACTACCCTGACAATGCCGAGCGCTTTGCGCTGTTCTCGCGGGCAGTGCTCGAAGCCTCGAAAATTCTGGGCGTGCCCCAGGTCTTTCATTGCCACGATTGGCAATCTGCCCTCATTCCGATTCTGCTCCGGGCGCAATACGCCGAAGATCCAGCCTTTCGCGATGTAGCAACGGTATTCACCATTCACAATATGGGATACCAGGGACTGTTCTCACCCGACACCTTGCCGCTGCTGACGCTGCCCTGGGATCTTTTCACCATCTCTAAGATGGAATTTTTCGGCAACGTAAATTTCCTGAAAGGCGCGCTGGTATCCTCCGATTTCATAACCACGGTGAGTCGCAAATACAGCCAGGAAATTCAAACCACCGAATTCGGCTTCGGTTTGGAAGGGGTGCTGCGCGGCCGTGCCGCCACCGTAACCGGCATCCTCAATGGCGTGGACTACAGCGAATGGAGCCCTGAAGTCGACAAATTTATTGTGGCGAAATATTCCCCCGAGGACCTCAGCGGCAAGGCCAAATGCAAGCAGGACCTCCTCTCGGCCTTCGGCGTCAGCGATCCGGATTTGCGTCTACCGGTGATTGGCATCGTTTCGCGATTTGCTGCCCAGAAAGGCTTTGACCTGATTTCCCAAATCATGGATCGCCTGGCCCGCGAGGAGATGATCGTGGTCGCTCTCGGTTCCGGCGACAAGCCCTACGAAGAGATGTTCCTACGCCTGCAAAAGCAGTTTCCTCGCAAGATCGCAGTCAAGATCGCTTACGACAACGCGCTCGCCCACAAAATCGAGGCCGGCAGCGACATGTTCCTCATGCCCTCGAAATATGAGCCCTGGGTCTGAATCAAATCTACAGCCTGAAGTATGGGACCGTGCCTATTGTGCGTGCGACTGGCGGCCTCGATGACACCATCGAGCCCTGGAACCCTCGCACGCAAAAGGGAACCGGCTTCAAGTTTGCCGAGTACAGTGGCGAAGCCTTGCTGTTGACCATCAAAGAAGCGCTCAAGGCTTTTGCTGACCGGAATTCATGGCAAACTCTCATGCGCAACGGCATGAGCAAGGACTTTTCCTGGACTGCTTCCGCTAGAGAATACGGTCGAGTCTACGAAAAAGCTCTCCAGTCCCGCAGCGCGCCGATGCTAGCTGCTGTCTAGAACTCGACTGCCCTTTGTCATTCCGAGGAGCAACGCGACGAGGAACCTGCTGTTCCTTTCCATTCCTTCAGGGGTATTGTCTATCCAGGAAGCTCTTCCTCACCACCAAAGCTGGATTCGGAATAACAAGCCAAGAGATAGAATGCACTGGTTAGGTCCTAGCGTGCAGCGCACCATCTTCCACGTCGATATGGACGCCTTCTTCGTTTCGGTGGAAGAGCTTTTCGATCCCTCCCTCAAAGGTAAAGCCGTGGTCGTCGGAGGCCAGCGGCACGAACGCGGTGTGGTTTCGGCTGCCTCCTACGAAGCCCGCAAATTCGGCGTCCACTCAGCGATGCCATTGCGCACAGCCGCCAAGCTTTGCCCAACTGCCATTTTCGTTGACGGCCATCCGAAGCGCTATCGTGAATGCTCCGAGAAGGTCTATCGCGTGCTGCAATCGTTTTCCCCGCTGGTCGAAATGGCATCGATCGACGAAGCCTATCTCGATATGACTGGCACCGACCGCCTGCACGGTCCGCCTTTGTACGCAGCTCATCTGCTGCATCACAAAATCAAGTCCGATACACAGCTGAATTGTTCCATCGGCATCGGCACTTCGCGTCTGATTGCGAAGGTTTCCTCAGCCAAAGCCAAGCCGCATGGCATCCTGTGGGTCATTCCCGGGCAGGAGGCGAAATTTCTCGCTCCGCTCGATGTGCGCGATATCCCCGGCGTCGGCAAAGTTGCCGAGCAAAACCTGAACGCGTTGGGAATTCTCAGAGTCGGCGATCTCGCCCGCTTTGACGAATCATTTCTCGAGGAGCGCTTCGGAAAATGGGGTCTGGCGCTGGCCGGCAAAGCGCGTGGCGAGGACGCGGGTGGCTGGTTCGACTCAGAGGTAGGCGCTGATACCGATCCCAAATCCATCAGCCACGAACACACTTACAACGAAGATACCTCGGATGCCAATAAGATTGAATCGACCCTGATGCGGTTATCCGAGATGGTCGGACGTCGTCTACGCGAGCACGGATTGTACGCGCGTACCATTCAACTCAAGCTGCGCTACAAGGATTTCACTACCATCACTCGCGCCCACACCCTGCCCGATCCTACTCAGCTCGATATCGAGATTTTCGAGCAGGCACGCAACCTATTTCACAGGAATTGGCGTAAGGGAGCACAAGTGCGGTTACTGGGAGTACAAGCTTCCTCATTCTCCACTAAAACCCTCCAGGCAGATCTGATTGAAGGCGATCGCCGCCAGCGTTGGCAGCAGGCTTTGTCAGCTGCCGATCACCTGCGCGACAAATTTGGAGAAACGAGTGTAACCTTGGCCACTGGTTTGAAAGGCGGCTTTCGTGAACGCATCCATGAGAACCCGGCCAGTCTGCCAGGAAAACGCAAAGAGCAATGAGCAGTTGTCAGTGGGCTGTATCCAAGTTGCCAGTTTCCTGCCCCCTGACCA
>Ga0187782_10004890_pt1 | contig 10008 bp, 8 predicted proteins | sample 0715_SJ02_MP15_2_FD_132454 | JGI IMG/M metagenome (GOLD analysis project Ga0187782, IMG submission 132454) | Tropical peat soil microbial communities from peatlands in Department of Meta, Colombia - 0715_SJ02_MP15_20_MG | ecosystem: Environmental > Terrestrial > Soil > Wetlands > Peat | place...
CATGTGCGCATCATTGGCGCACTAGTGTCCCGATTCCGAAGTTCGCATCATTGTGCGACAGCCTCGTTTGCGAACTTCGGAATCGAAGGACACTAGCAACTTATTGATCTAGTGTGGCTTTGGTGCAGAAGTCCGCATGACGAGCGCGCCCAAAGAATGATGCGGACTTCTGAACCGCCACACTAGGTCGGAGGCTATCGAATTGCCGTGCGCTGCCACAACAACAAGGTCACAAGCCCGATCGCGGCCAGGGCCAGGCCCCAGGTCAACTTTGTGAGGACGTTGATCTCGCTCTGAAGCCCCTGCATCGCTCTGAGCATTCGCCACGCATCGGGCGTGTCGACCGTGAGCGTTCCGTCCCGCAGGGCATGAATCATCTCGGGATGGGTAACGCGAAGCTCCTGCGCGATGACCCCGGTGTGGCGGGAACCGTCGGCGTCCACAGTGTAGTCACGCACGCGGAACGTATCGAGCCATGACGGGCCGACGGACGTATCGCTTATAGCGCTCTTCAAACGCTCGTCCGACGTGCAAGAGAAGCTCGCAGTGGACGTGGTCGGCGTCAGCGTGCAGGTGCCGACATTGTTTTGCAGCGACAGCGCAACGCCGGACAACGACGAGGAGCCCGCGACAATGTCGCCGCCGACATGCAGGGTCCCGCCGACACCGACGCCTCCGGCGACAGTGAGCGCCCCCGTGGCGGAACTCGTCGAGCCCGTCGTCTGGGCGAGCGCCAGCGACATCGTGTTCATCGTCGCCACCGCGCTGCTGCCGCCCATCCACCAAGCGAACGCCGAAGTGGGGCTCGTGATGAACTCGAACCCGTCGCTCGAGGCACCGAGCCCCCACACGCCGCTGCTCGCGTCGAAAATTGCGAGCTTCGGGTTGGAGCCCGGGACGGCGCTGACATCGTTGCCGAGCGTCAGTTCGTCCGGCGTCGTCGTCTCGTTCGGCTCGCCGCCCGACATGCCGATCTCCCAAACGATACCAGCGCCGTGCTTGTCGATCCACGGAACCCCGTTGGTTTTGATCTCAAAACCGGTATGGCCATTGTCCATGAAGATCAGAGGTTTCGGCTGTTCCGATCCATAATTGACGATGCCGACAACGCCCTCAACGTTTCCGATCGAAAGATGAAGGCACTGAGGGTCAATGGCATTGTCGCAGATATCCTCCCAAGCCGAGCCGGTTGTCGGATTCGCATAGTCCGCGACGCCGGAGTTCATCGTCTCGCTGGCGACGGTCTGCGAAGTATTGACCGTGTATGTTCCTGTTCCGCCCGTCCCCGTACCAAGCGCCGTGATCTTGGTGCCGGCGGCAACGCTTTTGCCGTTGAGCACTTGGCCAGCAGCGATACTTCCTGCCGTCATCGCAGTAACGGTCAGCGTCTTTCCCGATATCCTGCCGGTGAAGAGGGCTCCGCCATTGGGAAACAAATCGAGAGCGAGATTCACGTTGGTCTTCGTCGGCACGAACGTCGGTACAGGAAATGTCGCGATCGATGGATTATAGTGGAACAATGCGAAAGAGCGGGCCGGGAAGCCGTTGTTGGTGATTGTCAACACGTCGCCGATAGTGGCGTGGCCCTGGAAGGTCTGAAGAGCGGTCCAGGTCTGCGCGACGTCGAGATAAGCGACGTTCGTGTCGTTGGGGATCACGGGTTGAAACGCCTCGGCGATCCAGACGCCGGACCTCGGGCGCGCGATGTCGACCGAATCGGTGGACACCTGCTGCTTGATCGCATCAGCCGCGAGCGGGACACCGCATGTCGAAAGAGCTGCAAGCGTGAGGCCCGCACAGAAAGGAAGACGGAGCAGACGCACGGGAGACTCCTTCCACGGGCCACTTTGTAAGCAATAGACACTAGTCGAGAGCCGAGGCCGGCGCTAGTCACGATTCCGGTTGACACCGGTCGTCGACCATATTGCCTGATGGTTGTCGTGCTTACGGCAATGGTCAACAGCGCGTTCCTGTGCGGGTTGACTCCGGCGGTACTGATTTGCTTGGCGGGTCTGCGGCGCATTCGACGCTACAGCCGCGCCTGAGCTTGGCCGCTGGTGATCGATTTTGCCGCGGGGCGTGCGGTAACATAAATAGAGACAATAGGCGCGCAAGGGGATAAATTTCGTCCGCATTTCGTGCCGGAGTTCACAGCGATGCGCGTACGTCCAAGATTAGTGGCTGCGATGATGGTTTTGTTCGCGGCGCCAGCTGCCCTGGCAGAGGATCAATCGCCGCCGAGCGTCGCGCCGGACCCAAACGAAACCATCACGATTACGGTGGGCCAGCTCAATCGCTTCGTCGATGCCGAAGTGGCCAAAGCGATCGCCCTCTATCAGCTTCAGCTCGGACAATCGAGGGTTGAGGAGGCCAAAAAGGCTGCACGCCCTGTCGAGCTTGAAATATATGGTTTGACGTCGGCCGGAAAGCGCGCCGCCTCGTCGCCTTAGAGACCGAAGTATCAGCGCCGAAGGCAAATTGCGGGGTCGGCCGCGCTCATCGGCGACGCCGACGGCTGATTCGCTCGGCTGCGCAGCGGGCTCAAGCCGTGTAGCCGTCGCCATAAGCTCTGCCGACGGCGCTCACCTGGCAATCAACGTCGCGCTGTGATGTACTCAAACTATTGTCTGCTTGGTTCGATCCAATCGATCGGCACGCTCGGCCGTCCGCATCGCCAAGGTTCGACGGCGCGAGCAGCGTGCTTGCGGTCGCCTGCGAACGCGTCTTCAACCGCGCCTCGGAAGAAATAATGGCGACTCAGCATGATATCTTTTCGAATAAGACTTCATTGTAGCTGTCGAATTCGGTGCAGCGCCGATTGTCTTTGTTGAACTTGCTGACGTAACCGCTCTCGCCCATCCCTGGAATCTGCACGGTACGATATTTCTGATAAGTGTCCGTGTCGCTGAATCGGAAGCTGGCGTTGTAGATGACCAAGAGCCCTCTTTTGGCGAGATATTGATCCAGCTCGGCGACGATGCGCGCGAAGCGGTTGAACGGAAACCATGAAGCGATATCGTCCTTGCCTTCCGAATCCGGCCAAGCGCAGAGAACGCTCATGGCGAAAATGACGTCGAACGGCGCGACGCGCGCCAGAAAGTCGGGGTCGCTCCTGGCGAAGTTGATTCTCTCAGGTATCCTGTTGGCCGCCCGGGCCTGATTGAGATGCGCATCGGAAACATCGACACCGATTATATGATCCTTGAGGAGATATTTCTCGGCCAGGGTGATGGCTTCCTCGCCACTCGAACAGCCGAACGACAGAATATTGGCGGGCCTCGTCCCTTCCGGGAGCCGGGCGCGAAGCGCGAGCGCAACGTGTTCGAAGATCAGAGGATGCCGATCGTATTCGGTATTGTTCGCCCGTTGTATGACCGAGCCGATCTCGTAACCCGTCTGCAAGCAAACCCCCTTCCGAGCCATTTCCTTCACGAGGATCGCGAGCGCCGGCTGCCGTGCGAAAACAGGCCGCCACCTGGCCACGACCACGCCGGTCATTCTAGAGAGGCAGCGACGCCTCGGAGCCGCCGGTCATGTTCGGCGCTTCGACCGTCGAAGATCCGAACGTGTTTGTCCGCCTGACGGTTTCCGCACCCCTTCGCACCTCCGCGCAGCCCGGCTCGCCTGTTCTCGCTCCCGTTGTGCGGGCCCAAAGTATGATGTCGTTGGCCTCTGTCAACCCTTGAGAATAGCGTCGTGCGCTGACATGATCACAGGGCCTACCGACGCCGAAGGAAGGCCGCAGGGAGAGAGTGTGTGCTGCGACACCATCTGGAAGAGGTAACCCGGCACTACGCGCGGGGATGGGCGTTCTCAGAAGACGGATCTCCGGTCGAAGTGGAGGCCTGGGGACAAGGCGAGTGCCTCGCGCGCGGCACGCCGCGTATCGAGCGGCCCGACGTGCACGCAGTATTTCCAGATAGGCCTGGCAGCTTGGTCTGCGGTTTCTTGATCGCGTTTGACTCGGCGAAACTTGGAGAAATTGGCAGCGATGTCGTCCAGGTCAAAATCTGGGCGAAGACCGGCGCGGTGTCGACGACGCTCGGCGAAATGCCGATCTACAATGCCGGCGTCTTGAGCAGATACGCTTCCGACCTCCCTAAACAGAACATTGATCTTTCTCCTTTTCCGCACCCGGTCATCAACACGATCAATCGAATTTATCCTCGAATCAGGCGCGACGAAAATTGGGAAATGGAGGTCGTCGAAAAAGTCGCTTCTCTCGCAGACTGCGCCTATGAGGCTCCCGCGATCCTCGGTTATTTCCGCTTCCTTCGCGCCGTCTGGGCGCATGCCCAATTCGTCGAGCGATACTTTCCCAAGGTCAACAGCGGTCGCTCGTCCGCCGACAAGGATTTTACGACCAAAGGGACCTCGCCTTTCGAGCTTATGTCGATTGCGCATCAGATTTACGTCCTGCGTTCTTACGGCGTTGCGGGCGACGTCGCGGAATTTGGCTGCTTCAAGGGCTTCAGCACGTCTGTTCTCAGCTATGCTTGCGATCTTCTCGGCGTTCGGATGCATGTCTTCGATTCCTTCGAGGGATTGCCCTCATCGAATTCCGGATATTACAGAACCGGCGATTTCAAGGGCGACGAACAGGAAGTTAGGCAAAATATACGACGCTTCGGAAGCCCGGATTTGGTCACCACGCACAAGGGATACTTCAATGTGTCCTTGAGCGAGGCCGATGTCCCGCCTCTCATGCTCATATGGATGGACGTCGATCTAGAGTCGTCCGCAACGGATGTCATGTCCATCGCCGATAGATTGGACCCCAGAGGCAATATTTTCAGCCACGAATGCGCCTCCTCGAATTTCGTCAATGGCGAGATCGTTGCCGCGCGCGCGGTCGAGAGTGTGATCCCGCCAATCGTCGAAAAATTCACCGGTCTCGGAGCACGGCTTCGCGGCGCACATGTGTACGGTGCTCTCGGAGCATTCTGGCGGGAAGCCCGGGGCTGCCCGGTTCTCGGCGCCCGGGCGCTGCAAGCGCTGCTCGCGGCCGTGTGAGTCGCGAATCCCAGCGACTCAATTTCGAACCATCCCGCCCTGATTTGCGCTCCTCAGAGCTGATCGAAAGAAATAAGGTAGAACAGCGTGAGACGCGCACCATCGCCGAGACGACCGCCAAAAACACCAAACGAACCCAGCCCGTCGGCCACATCACGGGGGACCTCGCGGCGTCGAAATCACATCCCCCGCCGTGAAGGCTGCGGCTGGCGATCGGACCGCGTTTTACGTGGTACCGACGCGGTGGACGCGCTCGAAGGAGCCAGCCGAGGGCCGGAATTCACCACAGCCATTCAGCCACTTCTATGGGCTGTGGCTTGAATAGCCTAAGGATAGGTGCTATCAAACCAACCGATTTTAGGGCTGGAGACGGACAAATACACGGATGAGTTTCGACGTCGAAAGAACGGCGATCGCAGATTTATTGATCGTAACGCCGAGCGTGTTTCAAGACCAACGTGGATTTTTCCTGGAAGTCTTCCGCACCGACCATTACCAAGCTCTAGGGTTGCCGAGAAACTTTGTCCAATTCAACCATTCAGGCTCGGTGAAGCATACCATTCGCGGTCTCCATTTTCAGTGGGATCCGCCGATGGGAAAGCTGATGCGGGTGACGCGGGGAACCGCGTTTCTCGTCGCGGTTGACATCCGCAGGGATTCTCCCACGCTTGGTCAATGGTTCGGTATCACTCTTTCAGAGCAGGATCGCCGTTTGCTCTGGGCGCCGGCCGGCTTCGGGCGCGGCTTTGCGGTTCTGAGCGACTTCGCGGAGATTCAGTATTTCACCACCGGCACCTATAATCCGGTCGGCGAATCCGGCGTTCGCTGGAACGACCCCGCGATCGGTGTTGATTGGCCTGTCTCCGACCCCATTCTTTCGGCCAAGGATAAAAATGCGCAGATGCTCAGCGAGTGGCTGAACCGCAAAGAGTCAGACAATTTTAGAATCTAGCTGGAGCCGTGACTTGGATGCCCGACGCGGTAGACCAAGGGTGGAGCGATGAGAATAGTGGTCGTCGGCGGATCTGGATACGTGGGCTCTTCTCTCGTTCCCCGTCTGGCCGAGCGCGGGTACGACATCAAGGTTTACGACCTTCAGTGGTTCGGCAATCACTTGCCCAACAGCATCGATGTTGAGCGCAGAGACGTGCTCGATCTCCAGGAGGCCGAACTGAAAGGCGTCGACACTGTGATCTTCGTCGCGGGTCTGTCGAACGATCCGATGGCCGAGTATTCGCCCTCGCGTAACTTCATCGACAACGCGTCATGCCCGGCTTATCTCGCCTACATCGCCAAGCGCGCCGGTGTTCGCCGGTTCATTCACGGGGGCTCCTGTTCGGTTTACGGCTATACGGTGAACGAGCTTTATGACGAGACATCACCGATTTTCTGCCATTATCCGTACGGAATTTCCAAGCTCCAGGGCGAGACTGGAGCGATGCATTTCGTGGACAAGAATTTTTCCGTGATCGGATTGCGAAAAGGGACGATTTCGGGTTTCAGTCCGCGCATGCGGCTCGACCTCGTGGTCAATACGATGTTCAAATGCGCCGTCCAGGACGGCGTGATCACCGTCAATAATCCCTCGATATGGCGTCCTATCCTGGCGATGCGCGACGCGGTCGATGGATACGTGCGTGCGGTGGAGGCCGCGCCCGACATCTCCGGCATCTTCAACATCGCCTCCGGTAACTATACGATCGGAGAGGTCGCCGATTACGTCGCAGAAGGTGTTAAAGAATACATGGGCGTCACCGCGACGATCCACGTGAAGCACATTCCCGATTTGCGGAACTACAAAGTAAGCTGGGAAAAGGCCAGAAATGTTCTGGCCTTTCATCCGCGATACGACGTCAAGCATATAGTCAAGGAGCTCGCAGACAACATCGACCGCTTCCGCGACTTCGATAATTCGCAATACTATAACATCGAGACGTTCAAAAACATCTCTCCCGGTCAGCAGGCGCGCCCCCAATGAAGGTCGCGGTCATCGGCGCCACCGGCCAATTGGGTGCCGACGTCTGCGCCGCCTTCGAGAGAGCCGGGCACCATGTGCTTCCCTTGACTCACGCCGATATCGAAATTGCCGAAGAAGCGTCGGTCACGGCGGTGCTGGGTGAGGCCAAGGCAGACGTCGTCATCAACACCGCAGCTTTGCACAACGTCGAGCAATGCGAAAAAGTGCCGCTGCAGGCCTTCGCCGTCAACGCCGTCGGCGCGCGCAATCTGGCGCGAGCGTGTGAGGCAAGCGGCGCCTACCTGCTTCACATAAGCACCGACTACGTTTTTGATGGGGACAAAGCAGCCCCCTACGTCGAGACAGATCGACCGTCACCGTTGAACGTTTATGGCGTCAGCAAGCTGGCCGGGGAACATTTCATCACCTCGGCTTGCCGAAGCGGAGCCGTCCTGCGCGTGTCCGGCGTTTACGGATCGCATGCCTGCCGCGCCAAAGGCGGACTCAATTTTGTTCGACTCATGCTGAAGCTGGCCAAAGAACGGCCGGAGATTCGCGTGGTGGACGACGAAATTCTCACGCCGACCTATGCGGTCGACATTGCCGAGGAAATCGTTGTCATGGCAGAACATCGGGCCGTCGGGCTGTTTCACGGGACGGCACAGGGAGCGTGTTCGTGGTATGAATTTGCGCGGCATATTTTTGAGTTCTCGGGTATCAAGACCAATCTCCAGAAGGCGAGGTCTGGCGAGTTCCCCGCAAAAGTCGCTCGCCCGAGCTATTCAGTTCTGGAAAACTCTCGATTGAAATTCCACGATCTAGATATTATGCCGCCGTGGCAGGACGGCCTCAAACGATACCTCGGCGAGATTTCCGCGTTGCAATGATGGGAATTCGGCCGGGCGCGGGTCCTGTCAGAGGTCGTGAGGTTCGGAGCATTTTGGATGACTAGCGGGAGTTCGGAGAAGCGGGGCATTGAACTCAGAGAACTCTTTGTCCCTGCCCGGATCAGGCGGGAAATCAGACGCCTGAGATGGACTCCCCTCTTCGACGAGACGTTTTATGCTGCGGCGGCAAAGCTTTCAACGCGGACGTCCAATGCGGCTCATTTTGTGCGCGTGGGGTGGCGCCGCGGCTTAAATCCATCGCGGTATTTCGACACGGCTTATTATCTTCGAGCCAATCCGGATGTGCAAAGGGCCGGTGCCAACCCGTTGATTCATTATCTCGACTACGGCTGGCGCGAGGGGAGGAAGCCGCACAGGAATTTTGATCCGAAGACGTACGTGTCGGAATTTCTAGGCGCCGAAAATTCGAGCACGGAGCCGCTCACCCACGCTATTCTTTACAATCGTGAGTGGCTCGATGCCCGTCTTCCTCCACCGGTCGGCCAAAACGAGCACGAGCTCGTTAAGAACAGCGGTTACTTTGACGAGGCCTATTATCGGTCGATGTACCCCGACGTGGATGCCAGCGGCGGGGACCCCGCCGATCATTACCTGGACTACGGGTGGAAGGACGACCGCAATCCGTCCGCTGAGTTCGACACGAACTTTTACGTTCGATCCTTTCCTGAATCCGCCGCCGGGGGGCGATGCCCCCTTCTGTTTCATCTGGAAACCGGATTGCAAAGGAAATACCCAACGCGATTCCGCGACGGAATAACGTTACCGGTCGACGCTCCGCCGGATCGCGATTCCGGCGAGCCGAGCGCGGCGGTGCACGTTCACGCGTTCTTCACCGAAGCTTTTGAGGAAATCGCCTGGGGTCTCAAGAATATCCCCTTCCCCTTTCACCTGCTCGTCACGGTCGTGACGAAAGCGGACAAGCAGTTTGTGGAGAGCGTCCTACGGCGGATAGGATGTGGAACGAAATCCGAAGTCGTCGTCGTTCCGAGACGAGGGAGGGACTTGGCGCCGCTACTGGTCGCCGGCCGTAGTCTTTGGTCCGACTATGAATTCGTTTGCCATCTGCACACCAAGAGAAGTCTGCATACCGACTTTGGCGACGCGTGGCGGCGCTATCTTCTCGACCAGCTTTTGGCAAGTCCGGCGATAGTCTCGAACATATTCGCAGCGTTCGCCAGGGATCCGAGCATCGGAATGATATTTCCCGATAATTATTACATGATCAAAAAGTTTGTGGATTGGGAGCCTGAGGCCGATTCGGTCACGAAGTTCCTCTCTGCTCTCGGGATCAACAACGCCAAGCTGCGGACGCCAGCCAAATTCGCGGCAGGATCCATGGCTTGGTATCGAACTCAGTCGCTGCGTGCCATCACCGCGAGAGCTCTGACGTTCGATATATTCGACGAGGAAGGGCCCAAGGTCGGCACGACGCTGGCGCACGCGCTGGAACGGATGTTGCCCGTGGCCGTAGAAGCGGCCGGATATCGGGTCGTGCCTTACTACTCGACCCGTCGCGTTCCGCTCGTGCCCGGTGTCATGCGGCATGGCGCGGCGCCAAGCGATGAAACGGTCGGCACACGCTGGCTGAGAGACAGCCCGAAAATCGCCTCCAACAGGCCGCAGCGACTCCAGCCGTTATCTTCGATCTTCAACAACACCTCGCTCGACATTCACTGGATCATTCCCGACTTCGGACGTGGCGCCGGCGGTCACATGACTATTTTTCGCATTGTCGAGCTTCTCGGCGAATTCGGCCATCGGCAGACGATATGGGTGCAGAACGCCCACAATCATATCAACCCGGAGATTTGTAAGAAGCGCCTGCAGGAATGGTATCGCCCCATCCAGAACGACGTAATCGTTCGATTTCTGCCGGACGATACGCGGCAGCTTTCCGGCGATATCATCATCGCGACCGATTGCTGGACCGTCTATCCGGCCGTTACCTGCGCCAACTTCAAGGAGCGCCTTTATTTCATCCAGGACTTCGAGCCGTACTTCCATCCCATGGGCGAGAACTATCTGGTCGCGGAGGCAACTTATAGGATGGGACTTTGCGCCCTGTGCGCCGGCGATTGGCTGTATGCCAAGGCGCGATCTTACGGCATGTGGGCCCGAAAGTGGTTTCTA
>Ga0187782_10004891_pt1 | contig 10008 bp, 9 predicted proteins | sample 0715_SJ02_MP15_2_FD_132454 | JGI IMG/M metagenome (GOLD analysis project Ga0187782, IMG submission 132454) | Tropical peat soil microbial communities from peatlands in Department of Meta, Colombia - 0715_SJ02_MP15_20_MG | ecosystem: Environmental > Terrestrial > Soil > Wetlands > Peat | place...
CCGCGCCCGCCCGGTTGTGCCAGTGCTGGTATCGTCGCTGGTGGTGATCTTCGCCGTCGTCGAGGTGCTTATTCTGCCGTTTCTGGCGCAAGCGTATCTCGCGCACGAGCCGCTGGTCGCCGGCGCCTGGATGGGGCTGGCGGTCAAGACCGACGGCGCCGCCGTCGCCGCCGGCGGCATCACCGAATCGCTGATCCTCGCCAAGAACGCGGCCGAAGGCGTGCACTACCAGCCGGGCTGGATTCTCGGCACCGCCGCCACGATCAAGGTGTTCATCGACATCTTCATCGGCATCTGGGCCTTCATCCTCGGCTACATCTGGACCAACCACATCAACGTGACGCGCGAGCAGGACCGGGCGAAAGCGCGCGAAATCTGGCAGCGCTTTCCCAAATTCATCATCGGTTTCGTGATCACCTTCGTCGTCGGACTCTATCTTGCACTCGGCACACCCGCCGAGATCGCCAAGAATGTTCCGGCGGCGATCGGCGAGGCCAACACGTTCCGTGTCATCTTCTTCATCCTGACCTTCTTCTCCATCGGCGTGCTGTCGAACTTCAAGACGCTATGGCAGGAGGGCTTCGGCAAGCTCGCCGCCGTCTATGTGGTCAGCCTTTTCGGCTTTGTCGTCTGGGTCGGATTGCTGATCTCGTGGCTGTTCTTCAGCGGGATCGCGCCGCCGCTGGCGAGCTAGCAATACCGATTTTCAGGAGCCGAACATGACACAGTCCGATATCCGCGAAGAGCTGCACAAGGCGCCGGTAGAACCGCTGCTGCCGATCGAGAAAAAACTCATCGGCTGGAGCTTGACCATCGGTCTGGTTCTCCTCGTCGGGCTGGCGCTGATCAATCATTTCCTGCCGCCGACGTTCTAGGGTCTAGGAGCCGTTTGACCGACCGGCGGCGCGTTCGCCGTCAGCGCCAGAATCGCCGCCGCGAGAAAGTTGGCGGCGACGCCGACCAGGATCGGCAGCGCGTAGCTGTGGCTTATATCGAAAGCGAAGCCGGCGGCGCTCGGGCCGATGAGCGTGCCAACCGCCACGCTGCTGTAGACAATGCCGATGATGCTCGCCGCATTGCGCCCGCCAAAATAATCGATGACGACCGCCGGGGCGAGCGCAACGAACCCGCCGTAGAAGACGCCATAGATCAGCGCAAAGGCGGCGAGGGCCCAAAAGCTCGTGGCGAAAGCCCAGATGACGAAGGCGAGCCCCATCCCGACGAACATCAGTGTGTAGGATGACGTCCTCCCCATGCGGTCGGCAAGGCCGCCGAGAAAAAAGCGTCCGGCCGTGCTGCCGACGCCAATCGCCCCGATCAGCAGCACTGCCGCGGACTGCGCTACGCCATGGTCGAGCGCATAAGGAACGAGGTGAACGAACGGAACAAACAGCCCGAACGAACAGACAAGGGCGGCAGCGTACAGTCCCGCGAACCGGCGCGAGCGCAAGGCTTCGCCGATCGAAGCGCCGGCTGACCGGGCGGACTGAAAGTCGGTTTGTGGCCCATCACCGTCGGGACCTAAGCCGCGATCGTGCGGGTCGTCCTCGATCAGCAGCGCCATGCCCGCACCGACAACCGCGGCAAAGCAGCCGAGGACGAAATAGGCTTCCCGCCACCCGACGGTGCCGATCAACCACGACGCGATCGGCGGCATGATCAGCGTCCCGACGCCGATCCCGCTGACGGCGAAGCCGGACGCGAGCCCGCGGCGGCGGACGAACCAGCGCTGCACCGCGCCGAGAACGGGAACATAGGAACAGCCGATACCGAGGCCGACGCCGAGGCCGTAGGCGGTGTACACCTCGATCAGGCTGCGGGCGGCGCTGGCGGCGACCAGACCGATCCCGGTGAGCAACATGCCGGCAACGGCGAGCCCGCGTGAACCCCAGCGGTCGGCGAGCGGCCCGCTGACCATCCCGAGCGCAAAATACAGAAAGCCGGCCAGCGAAAACACTAGCGATACCGATCCGCGCGACGCGGCGAAGTCGTGCTGCAACGCGCCGAGAAAGGCGCCGAAGCTGTAGGCACTGCCGAACCCCACGAAGGTGACGGCAAACGTACCGGCTACGACGAACCAGCCGTAAAAAATGCGTGGACTGGCCGGCACCGTGCGATCGCTCACGCCAATCTCCCTGAACTTTCCGCCGCGGGAAGCGGTTCCGCCCCCGCAGTGAGATCCTTAGGTGGGACGCGTGCAAAGCGCGAGAACGAGGCGGTCAGAAAAGTCCGTCGTCACGCGCGACTCTCGGTAGCGACAAATCAATCGTCGTAGGTTTCATGCACGGCGGCGGCGCCGCGTTTCCAGTAGGCCGCAGCCTTGACCCGATCCTTGCTCAGTCCGCGTTCGTCGACGAGGTACCGGCGCAAAGCTTTAGCGGTAGCGGCTTCCGCCGCCACCCAGACATAGCCTTCGCCTCCGGGAAGCTCCAGCGCGGCGAGCGCCTCTAGCAGCAGGGCTACGCCGGGTTCTGCGCCATTGCGATGCAGCCAGTGTGTTTCGACGGCAGCGCGCGAGGTGAACCGCTGCTCTTCGGCTGCATCCGCGACTTCGACGACAACGAGTGCCCGCGCCCCGGCCGGCAGTTCTTCCAGCCGGCGGCCGATCGCCGGCACGGCCGTTTCATCGCCGGCGAGCAAATACCAGTCGAAATCGTCGGGCACGATGAAGGAGCCGCGCGGACCGCCGACGCCGAGAAAATCACCGGGCTTGGCTTGCGCAGCCCAGGTCGTGGCCGGTCCGTCGCCATGCAGCACGAAGTCGATCGCCAATGTTCTCGCCGCCGCGTCGTAGCGGCGCGGCGTGTAGTCGCGTGCCGCCGGTCGCGGCACACCCTCGGCGTATACCGGGCCGTTCGGACCCTGTTCTGGCATCAGCGGCTTATTCTCGCCCGGCAGAGGGAAAAAGAGTTTCACATGGTCGTCATTCGCAGCGCTGATGAAACCTGCAAGCTCGTCGCCGCCAAGGATGACCCGGACCATTTTTGGGGTGATGCGGCTTACGTCCCGGACCTGCAGCAGCCTTCTCCTGGTTTCGTGGCGGACGCGGCGCGTAGCGCGCTCGCGCGCGGGGTACATTCGCGACATAGAGGACCTTTCAGGGTGCGGCGGACTTTGCCGAGAAGAGCGTTGCGGAACCGGTAGTCTAGATATGATCGAACGCCACGTTAAGCGAGGCCGCGATTCGCATTAGTATACTGCCGGACTGATCTTACCCTACCGGGACACGTTCGTGGACGAGACACCGGCCAAATTCCCGCCTGCCCTGCCTTTTGCCGATCCTACGGACGTCAGCCTGTCTCCGGCCGGTCTCGACCGGCTGACGGCGGTCATGCAGCGGGAAGTCGACAACCGCCACGTGCCGGGGGTTTCGATGCTGATCGCGCGCGGCGGCAAGATCGCGTACCGCCGCGATATCGGTTTCTTGCGTCCCCGCGGGCCAGCGCTGCCCGACAACGCGGTTTTTCGGATCTATTCGATGACCAAGCCGATCGTGTCGGTCGCACTGATGATGCTGGTAGAGGACGGGCGGCTGTTCATCAACGATCCGGTTGCGAAGTTTCTGCCGGCATTTGGCGAGACGAAGGTGGGCGTCGAGAAAGACGGCAAACTCCAACTGGTGCCGGCCGAGCGGGCGATGACAGTTCAGGACCTGCTGCGCCACACCTCCGGACTGACCTACGCGTTCACCGGCGATTCGGCAGTGCAGCAGCTTTATAAAAAGGCGCGGCTGTTCACAGGTGACCCCGCCAACGCCGATCGCTTCCTCGAACGCGACATCAGCGATGACGAATTTTACGCCGAGTTGGCGAAGCTCCCGCTGATCGCCCAACCCGGCACGGCCTGGAACTATGGTCATTCGACCGACGTGCTCGGCCGCATCGTCGAACTTATTTCTGGCGAGAGGCTCGGCGTTGTTTTGCAGGAACGCATTTTGGCGCCGCTTGGCATGCGCGAGACGGCGTTCTTTGCGACCGAGGATCAGCAGGACCGTCTGGCGGAGCCATTCGCCAAGGATCCCGATCGCGGGGAACCCGTACAACTGATCGATATCGGGACCGCGCCATGTTTCGAGTCCGGGGGCGGCGGACTCGTTTCGACCATGGACAACTACGTGCGGCTCCTGTTGATGCTCTATCACGGTGGGACGTTTGGCAGCGCGCGCATTCTCGGGCGGAAAACGCTGGCGTTCATGACGTCCGATCACCTTGGACCGAATGTTCGTATTCCACCCACCACCCTGCTGCCGCCGGGTCATCGTTTCGGGCTGGGGTTTGCGGTTCGCTGTGAGGAAGGCATGGCGCCGACGCCGGGTACCCCCGGTGAATATTTCTGGGGCGGCGTCGCGGGCACGGCGTTCTGGATTGCGCCACGCGAGGAGCTAATCGCCCTAATGATGATCCAGGCGCCGCGGCAGCGCGACTACTACCGGCAGCTCTTTCGCAATCTCGTCCACGCCGCGCTGGCCTGATGGCGGCTCGGGCATCGGCGCAAGCGCGCAATTAACCCAACTGTCGCAAGCCGGCCTTCACCAGCGCCACGCGCTCGGCTCCCTGACGTTCCAGCATCCATCCCGGATACTCCGGCGGCAACGCGCTGACGCGATCGAGTTGCGCCATCTCTTCGCTGGAAAGTGCGATCTCGGTTGCCGCGAGATTGTCGTCGAGCTGCTCGACGTTTCTGGCGCCGACGATCACCGAAGTGACGAAGGGACGATGCAGCAGCCAGGCGATCGCGATGCGCGCGACCGAGACGCGTTTGTTCTTGGCGATCTCGCGCATGGCGTCGACGCACGCGAAGGCGCGATTCTTGTCGACCGGCGGAAAATCGAACGACACCCGGCGCGAACCCTGCGGTCCCTTGCCGTCGCGATCATATTTGCCGGACAGAAGCCCGCCGGCGAGCGGGCTCCAGACCAGAAGGCCGAGCTTCTCGGCTTCCAGCAGCGGTGCAATCTCGCGCTCGAGATCGCGTCCGGCAATGGTGTAATAGGCCTGCAACGTCGCAGGCCGGCTCCAGCCGTGCCGGTCGGCGATGCCGAGCGCCTTCATGATGGTCCATGCGGGCCAGTTCGAGAGCCCGATATAACGCACATAACCGTGACGCAGGAGATCCTCGAGCGCGCGCATCGTTTCCTCGACCGGCGTTACGCGATCGAGGCTGTGGATCTGATAGAGATCGATATAGTCGGTGCCGAGCCGCTTGAGACTTGCCTTCACCGCATCCATGATGTGGCCGCGCGACGATCCGCGATCGTTCGGCCCGGTCCCCATGGCGCCGGTCGCCTTGGTGGCAAGAACGACATCGGTGCGCTTGCAGCCGGAATTGACGATGGCCCGACCGGTAATTTCCTCCGACAGGCCTTCCGAATAGACGTCGGCGGTGTCGATGAAGTTGACGCCGGCGCCGAGCGCGCCGGCCACCACCTGGTCGGCGATCGATTGATCGAGCGTGCCGATGTTGGTCCAGAATCCACGTCCGCCGAAAGTCATCGTGCCGAGGCAGATTTCCGACACCAGCAGTCCGGTGCCGCCAAGAGTCCTGTAGCGCATGAGATTTCAGTCCTTATTCAGAGACATGAAGACGACGGCGGAGCGCGCGCCGTCTCCTCGAAATAGGAAGCCCGTCAAGCCGCAACAACGGGATTTCAGCGGAATCTAGGCATCCTGCACGTCTTCGGCTTCCGCGCGCGAGCCGAGCATGCGGTAGGCGAGGCCGGTCAGCGCGCGCTGGTGATTTTCAAAGGTTGCGCGTCGTCGCCTGTTGGCCGTCACGTTTATAGTGCCTTGATCTCAGGTCACGCCGGATGGTCCGCAACTCGCCGCCGGCGTCGCATGCTGAAAAAAAGCGGCGAGCGGGTCGCGAGGCAGCGTCGAACAACGTCGCGAATCACATGACGGCGGTCCGGGACGCGCTTCACAATCAGGCGAGAACTTGATTGAGTCTGGACTGCGGCACTCCTTTGACCCCGCCGCAAAACCAGACAAGCGACTTCGGACGGCGATGCCGGATTATTATTCCTATTTGTGGGAGGCCCTGAAGCGAGGCGACCTGGACAGCGTAGGGTGGCGCGAAACGGTCTTCGCCAAGGCGCGGCAAACGTTGCGCAAACGCTTGCTGACCGAGCGGCCGCCGCTGACCAGAACGGAAGTCAAGCTCAACTCGGATGCTCTGGAAGCCGCCATCGCGGCGGTTCGATCCGAGTTGCGGCAGCGCGACAGCGGCCGCGCCGCGGGCGCGCAAGCCGATCGCGCGAACGAGGACGCGATTGACGCCGGGCCATCCGTCACCGTTGATGCGGGACGCAAGGCGCTGCCCTTCCCGCTCAAGCGCGTCGGCTGGATCATTGCCGCCGTCGCGATCGCGGCCATCGCCGCCGGCCTCTACGCGTTCATGGCAACGCAGCAGCATCAGCAGGTGCCGCCAGCCGGCAAGGCTAGCGGCTCGAATGATCGCGCCGCAACCTTCCGGCCTGGGAAGCGCCTGCGCCACGCGGCCCTCGACGGCGACCTTCCGCCCGGTGTCGACGGCGGCTCGACCGATAGCGATGTGCCGTTCGTCTTCCACCGCCAGCCAGTGTTCTATCGAACAACCCAGCCGGTCGGCACCATCATTATCGAGAAGCAGCAGCACTTTCTCTATCTGATTCAGCCGAACCTCGTCGCGCTGCGCTATGGCGTCGGTGTCGGCAAGCCGTGTGCGGACGTGGCCGGGCTGCGGCGGATTTCGAGCAAGGTAGAATGGCCGAAATGGGAGGCGCCAGCCGATATGGTGGCGCACAAGCTCGTGCCGCCGGGCCTCATGCCCGGCGGTCCCGGCAATCCGCTCGGCGCGCGGCTGATCGAACTTGACGATGGCAGTTCACGCATCCACGGCACGAACGCGCCGAAAACGATCGGCAGTTCCGTCAATTCCGGCTGCATCCGGCTGGTGAATGACGACGTGGTCGATCTTTACAACCGCATTTCGGTGGGCGACCGCGTGATATTGCAGGACTGATTTGCTCGTAGCAGGCGAGCGAACCGTGTGCTCAAAGTCCCACCGCTTTAAGCCGCAGGAAGCACGCTTTACGACGGTAACTTGGCACCGGCGCCCCACGGTCAACCGCTGCACGCGGGCAGGCACGGCTGCAGAGGGCGCGCGGGCTTCTCGGTCGCCACAAACTTCTATACGCTCGCGTGGTTACGCCCCGATGGGGGCCGGGGTACATTGCTTGTCGGGTGATCAAAAGCTGGGAGGCTTCGATGTTGCGTCTCGTGCGCGCGTTGAAATTCGGTGCTGCGATTGTGGCTGCGTCATTGCTGCTGGCGGGAGTGTCGTCGCCCTCGCACGCGCAGACCGGCAGCGTGCATATCAAGGTCATTAAGGCCGGTTTCATCGTCGGCGTCGGGGGCGGTAGCGGCACCCTGACCTACCATGGCAGGACATATCGGCTGAGTGTCGGCGGCATCGGCATTGGCAGCCTTGGGATTGCGGGTGCTGATCTGAGGGGCACGGCGTACAACTTGCGGAGCCCGGCGGACATCGCAGGCACATATGGGGCTGCTGGTGCCGGCGGCACGTTCATCGGCGGCGCAGCCGTGGCACGGCTGCAGAACGAAAAGGGTGTCGTCCTTGAGTTGTCGGGCGGGCAGGTCGGTTTTCAGGTCAATATCGGCCTCGCCGGCATGACCATCACCTTGCAGTAGGACAGACGCGCAACGCCCGCCGCGTAAAGTCCGTTTCGCGGCGCGGCACGCCACGCGCCAAGGGCAGCGCGTCACAGGCTTTGCGAAATACGCCGCCGGTTCGGCAAAGCGAAAAATTGGTTGCGGGGGTAGGATTTGAACCTACGACCTTCAGGTTATGAGCCTGACGAGCTACCGGGCTGCTCCACCCCGCGCCAATTTGCGTTCCCGGCCCCGTTTTCAGGGCGGGCCGGGCTGATCAATTCGCGCCAATGGGCCGATTAATCGCGGAGATCATGTAGCAACGGACCGCCGACAAGGGAAGTGCGGGACGGCCGATTTTTCGTCATACTGTCATCTATGCCCCATCCCAGTGTCATGCACGCCTTCATAGAAGCGGACATGGTCGAGAAACCCGCCTTGCGGCCCCGGGCGGCCATCGGGCCGGCGGTGCGTTCCATTGCTGGCAAGATTCTCGCCCGGGGGCGGGCGGCCCTCACCGACCCCGATCTTTCCAGCCCGGACGCGGTGCACGAATTCCGCCGCGCCATGAAGCAGTGGCGCGCGCTGATGCGGCTCCTGCAACCGTTCATTCCGGATGCCGTACGCTGGCGCCGCGAGGCGCGCGACCACGCCCGCTCGCTTGCGCTCGCGCGCGACGTGCAATCGGCGCTCAACGCTTTCGACGACCTCATCAAGAAGGGCATGGTGTTGTCGGAACGCTCGGCGGCGACGGTCCGCAGCCGGATCGAAGCCATCCGCGGCGATGAAGAGAGGTCGGTGCTCACGCCCGAACTGCGCGAGGCGATCGTGGCCTGGCTCGACGCGGCGGCGGCCGCCACCGAATTATGGCCGCTCGATCCGTTCGACTTCAGCGCCATCGCCGGGCGCCTCGCTGCCGGCTACCGCGCCGCGCGCCGGCTTCTGCCCGAGGACTGGTCTGCGGCGAGCGCCGAAGATGTGCACCTGTTTCGCCAGCGCGTGGTCGACCATCGCTATCAGATGGACCTGATCGAGCCGCTGTGGCCGCGCTTCGGCCGCATGTGGACCGACGAGGCCGAGCGGCTGCGCGACCGGCTCGGCCGCTGCCAGGACCTCGAAGTGCTGATGAAGCTCACCGGCCCCCATCAGCCGCTGGCCCGTTGGCGCTCGCGGCTGACGCCGGCCTGCGCCGAGCGCAAGGCCGAGCTTTCGCATCGGGCCGCCCGCATCGCCGGCCGCCTGTTCGCCGAACGGCCGAAGACGTTCCGGCACCGGCTTGAAAAGCTTTGGGAGAACGGGCGCTAGCATCGTCGCGTTCTTCGCAAAAGAAGAACCGCGGCAAGCTACGGTTTTCGAAGAGGGAAAAATGTTCGTCGGTCACTACGGCGTCGCCTTCGGCGCCAAGCCGGTTGCGCCGGCTGTCCCGCTCTGGGTTTATTTCATCGCCGTGCAATGGCTCGACGTGGTCTGGTCGATCCTCGTGCTGGCGGGCGTCGAGAAGCTGCGCATCGTGCCCGGCTTCACGCAAGCCAACGCCTACGATCTCTACTACATGCCCTATACGCACGGCTTGCCCGGCGCGATCGTGTTGTCGTTTGCGCTCGGCGCCGTCGTCGCGGCAGCGGTGGCGCAGCGGCGCGGCGCGGCGTTCCTGACCGTCTCCGCCGCGGCATTTTCGCACTGGTTACTCGACCTCATCGTCCACGTGCCCGATCTGCCGCTCTACGACAACACCGACAAGGTCGGCTTCGGACTGTGGCGGCACGTCGCCATCAGTTTTCCGCTCGAGCTTGTCATATTGATCGCCGGCGCCTGGATCTACGCGCGCGCTCTGCCGCCGGCGAGCATGCGGGGACACTGGGCATTGCGCGGCTTCGTCGCATTGCTCGTGCTGATTCAAGCCTACGCCAATTTCGGACCGCCGCCCGCGTCCGAGACCTCGATGGCAACGACCGCTTTGATTATTTATCTGGTCTTCGCGGCCGTCGCCGCACTGGTCGAGCGTCTGCGAACATAGCCGTGACCGCAGCGATGTGGTCGTAGTTCAAACGGGCCGCGGAAACCGGCGCGTACGCAGTCAGGCGCCGAAGACGATCCAGCTCAAAACGATAAAGAGCGACTGCAAAATGGCGATCGCCGATACGGTGTAGCCGGCCGCGATGTTCCTCCGACGAACAGCGACCTTTGCTCCTAGTCCTTTCGGTCAGATGAAATGACGCCTACGTAGAAATGCCGAAATTCGGGCAAACAATTTGACTAGAGCATGATCCGGAAAAGTGGAAGCCGGTTTTCCGAAAAGATCATGCTCCATCGAAAAGCTAGAGTGTCGATCGATTCCATCTCAAGCGATCACACTCTA
>Ga0187782_10004892_pt1 | contig 10008 bp, 6 predicted proteins | sample 0715_SJ02_MP15_2_FD_132454 | JGI IMG/M metagenome (GOLD analysis project Ga0187782, IMG submission 132454) | Tropical peat soil microbial communities from peatlands in Department of Meta, Colombia - 0715_SJ02_MP15_20_MG | ecosystem: Environmental > Terrestrial > Soil > Wetlands > Peat | place...
ACAAACGAAAAGCCCCTGGCCGTACGCTGACCGCACGACCAGGGGCCCGGGATACTGATTGGGTTTGGCTTTTCTCCCTCCTTTACCAGGGAGCGGCGCCGCACAGCGCCCTTGCCACTAACCCTCCGTCGCTAGCGAGAGGTTCCCACGAATGGGCACGTGCTTGACGCCTAAGCCTCAGCACCCTCGCTAAGGTTACTTTCTATCGACATGGATCACCTCCTTTCCAGCGTTATCGTGATAATAAAGTCCGGTTTATTGCGAGTCAAGAAAAATCGCAATTACACCAGCCGCCATTCCTTTTCAGGCCAGCCGGCCTTCCCGATCAGCGGCACAAACTGGCAGGGGTCGAGGACGCTCGTCTTCACTTGGTCACCCTTTTTGAGGCTGAGCAGAAGGTCCTGGTGCCGGAGGTCTCCAACAGGAATCACCAAGCGGCCTTGATCCGCCAGTTGCTCGAGCAATGCAGGCGGGACATCCGGCGCCGCCGCGGTGACGAGGATGACGGCATAAGGCGCAGCCGGTGGATAGCCCTCGCTCCCGTCACCCTCAATGACTTCCACTCCCTCGTACCCCAGGCGTGCCAGGCGCTCGCGAGCCGATTTGGCGAGCACGGGATTTCGTTCTATGGTGTATACTCTAGACCCCAAATAAGCCAAGATGGCTGCCTGATACCCGCTCCCGGTCCCCACCTCCAAGGCCTTGTCTCCCGGCTGCACGTCGGCTGCTTCCGTCATGGCCGCAACAATATAGGGTTGGGAGATGGTTTCCGCTTCGCCGAGCGGCAACGGTCGATCATCATAAGCAGCCCTCACCAAAGCCGGCGGGACAAACTCATAGCGCGGCACATGAAACATGGCATCCAGAACTCTTTCGTCGCGAATGCCGCGATGCCGAAGTTGAATTTCAATCATCAATCGGCGTTCTTCTTCAAATCGCAGTGGCTCGGTCATTTTCGACACGCTGGGCAAGGGTCGGGCCGGACACTGAACCCGGGCAGGATCCCTTATCGCCGGACATTCACGTTGCCTTAATCATCTCTCTACAGCTTGCACTCGTCCAGGGTTTTTTTAAAGTCCCGGGGCGGCTGAGCCGCTTTTCCCCGAATAGGCCGCCCAAGAGTTGCCCCTACGCCGCCAGGAGGGTAGACTTTTAGTTAAAGGCTCGAGTTGAAATGATGAACCGCGAGAAATACTCCCGGCAGATACTATTTCCTCCCATCGGCGCGGATGGGCAAGAGAAGCTTCTCGAATCCAAGGTGATGATATTGGGTTGTGGGGCACTTGGGACGGCCCAGGCCAGCGCACTGGCGCGCGCGGGCGTTGGAACACTGCGCCTCGTGGACCGCGACTTCGTCGAAGAATCAAACCTCCAGCGCCAGATTCTCTACGACGAGGCGGATGCCCGGGAGCGCATGCCAAAAGCTATCGCTGCGGCGCGTAAGCTGAAACAGATCAATTCCGAGATCAGGGTCGAGGGTATGGTGGAGGATGTGGATAATCGGAACATCGAAAAACTCGTGAGCGGTTTCCAAGTAATTCTAGACGCCACGGACAACTTCGAGGCGCGCTACTTGCTGAACGAAGTCTCCGTGAAACTCACTCTTCCCTGGGTTTATGGCGCGGTGGTGGCCAGCTACGGCATGACCATGACCATCCTTCCCGGCAGCACAGCCTGCCTGGCCTGCCTTTTCCCCAGTCCGCCCGAGGGCGCCTATGACACGTGCGACACCGTGGGCGTGATCGGCCCGGCGGTTGCATGGGTGGCGGCCATCCAGGTGACAGAGGCGCTGAAGATCCTTCTGGGTCGCCACCAGGAACTGCACGGAGCATTGCTCGCCTATGACATCTGGAAGAACCAGTCCCAGGAAGTGCGGCCGACCAGAGACCCTCAGTGCCGGGTTTGCGGCGCCAGAGAGTTTGCCTACCTCAGTAGAACCGGGCCGATGCACACCAGCCTCTGCGGGCGCGACTCCGTGCAGATTCACGCGGCGGGGTCGCGCCAGTTGGACCTCCCCGAGTTGAAAGCTCGCTTGGAGCAGTTTGGCCGCGTACGCGCCAACGAGTTCCTGCTCATTTTCTCGCCCGGCGCCTACGAGTTGACCATCTTCTCCGATGGCCGGGCCATCGTGAAAGGCACACACGACCCCGCCGTGGCCCGAAGCATTTATGCGAAGTACATCGGAGCTTAGATGGCCCCGATCTTCAGCCCAAAACTCTGATCGAAATTCATCCTGCGCAGGATCTCCGCTGCCCTTCGTATTTGGTCCCGATCCACGTTTTGGATATCGAGGTCATATTGCCGACGTCGCGTGGTGATTCTTACGGCGCCGCGCTCAAGTTCAATCGATTGGAGGATGTCAAAATCTTCGCCGTCTTCGTCGAGGAAGTCGTCGTGGGAAACGTTCACCCCTTGTTCCCACGGGTACAGAAAACGTTCCTGCTTCGGCGTCCGGAGTAGAATAAGGCTCTTGACGTCACTCGGATCCTCAGCCGGAATTGCAAAGCTGACTACGAGATCAGAATCGTCTCCGATGGTCATGAATCGCACGCGTTCCATGAGCCTCCCATAGTTCCCTATTCCCTATTCCCAGTTTCCACTGCCGGAGCAGGGTATTCCGGAAGTTTCGACTTTTGGATATCCTGGCGTTTCACTTCCAGTTCGTCGAACAAGACTGATGGTGTCACAATGCTGTGTGGAACATTCAGTACTCGGTTCTCGATGTTCATGTCGCTGCCCGCAGCGACCAGGTCATTGCGAAGGGCCCGCGCATCCAGGTCGCCGAACACTGCTCCGCGAACTAGCTCCTCGTGCCCGTCTTTGACCCATACCTTGTAGAGTAGCGGAGGCGTGCGTACACCTCCCATCGTTTCCACGTAATATCCATACGGGAGGTCTCGCTGCTGGCAAAGCTCGAGGAGTTTTTTCTTCAACTCCTCTTGCGTCACGGCCTCAGAGGAACTTACCACCATGTTCCCCAGGCTCGGCCCTGGGGGGTTAGTCGCCGCCCGGGCCCGTCCGTGACCGTTGGAGGCAGGGAAATCCAAAATGGGTTCGCGACCCAGAAGGTAGTTCACGAGTTTGCCTTTTTCAATGACCGAAACCCGCATCGCTTGCACTCCCTCGTCATCCACTTCGTAGCTGCCCAGCAACGGTTTGCCGTTGAGCGAGGTCAACGTGGGATCATCGACCACAGAGAGGAATTCAGGAAGCACCCGGCTTTTATAGCTGGATGCAAAGGCGCCCCTGGTGCGAGCCGGCTGGCCCAAGCCAGGCTTGAGCCCCAGAATGTTCTCGCCCACTAAATCGGCAAAGACGGTGGAAGCCGCATCGGCCGAAAACAGGACGGGTCCGCGGTATTCTTCGTCGGCGACCGGTGCGGCGCGTAACTCTCTCAAAGTGCCTACCAGTTTTTTGGCGCGCACTAGAAACTCTCCCGAGCTAGGCAGTTCGTTGAGGTTGGGCACAACGTAGGCGGCGGAGCGCTGCAGTTGCATGCCATCGGCCGCCTGCGTACTGGCGTTGAAAGACACCTGGTACGAAGCTTGGCCGCTGCGAATGACGGTTCCTTCTGAGTTAACGAAGAACCGATTGGCAGTCTGGAACTGCAAGGAGGAATCGATGGACTCGAGTTGCGGATCGGTTTTGTAGAGCGCCGTTGCATCTTGCAGGGTTTTCAGCCAGGGAGCGGGATCTAGCTGGAGCTTGAACACTGGCCCCATAAACTGCACCGGCGCAGCGCGCGCGAAATCGTCCACCGGATGCTCGACGTTTAATTGTTTCAACTGTGCCTGCTTGGCGGTAAGCGCCTCGGTGGCCGCCTTGTAGGCTTTGTCGGTCGCAAGCCACAGGTGATGGCGCAAAGCGAATTCATCGTCATCCAGCGGCATGAAATCCGTCACACCTTCACCCTGCCCGAAGTAGCTGTCCTGCTTGTAGTCGCCTACACTGACGACGACACGCACAAATCGGAGGTGCGCGCGGAGATTGGTGCGCAAGGCGCCGAAGGCTGCCTCCGCGATATAGCCATCGACGTCCACGACCCGGTATTCGATATAGTAGGGCGTTGCCATCTGCTCCAACTTGAGCTGTGATTTCGAGCGCTCCAATTCCTTCTGCATCGCTCGCAGCACAGGATCGTCGGCCTGTGGCGCGGGCAGCCTGCCCCGACCTGTCGGGATCTCGCCCGCTGTCGCGGGAGCGTCCCGCTCCCGCCAAAGGGCGCGGGCAGGATGCCCGCGCCACGGCGGGCGAGACGCCCGCGCTACACAACCCGATTGTGCGAAGGTGGAGGGATGAAACAGAACGAACCACACCGTCAAAACCGATACCAGCCTTATCAATCTGGCGCTCATTGCGGGGCTCCCACTTTTGCGGCGTCCTTGGCGTCGCCCTGCTCGAAGCCGGGTGGCGGCAGGATCGGCGGTCGGTTGAGAGAATGGGCGCGTTTCTGCACCTCGATATCGGAGAAAAGCATTGCCGGGGCGGCGGCTGAAACAGGTACACTGCCGGATTCCGCGCCGCAGACGCCGTTGAATACTTCCGTTTTCTCGCCGGTTAGCAGAATGCGGCTTATGGCTGCCAGCGGCGTCCCCACGATATCTACGCCGCGTGTCAGTTCGTCCGGGCGGCCATCCGGATAAACGCGCCAGACCAGGATTGGCAACACCATGAACGCCTGGGGTAAGGCTCGCTGGGTCAAGGTGAAACCTCCTTCGATGTCCTCGAAATACAGCCCATAGGGCTTGCCCTGTCTTTTCACTTCATCGATCAGCTTCTGGCGAAGCTCCTCATCCTTCACAGTGTGCGACGAAGTCACAATCAAGTTGCCTTGCCGGCCGGTGGGCATCAAACCCGGTTGCGCGCGCCCGTGTCCGTTTGACTTAGCGAAATCCTTGATGGGCAGGCGTGACATCAAGAAGCTCTTCAGCACGCCATCCTTGATGACTTCCACGCGCTGGGCAGGCATGCCCTCGTCGTCATACTCGTACCAGCCGGAGAGGTCCACGCCTCTCAAGGTCCGCTGGGTGGGGTCGTCGATCACACTCAGAAAATCCGGCAGCACAGGCTGATTGAGCTTCTTGGTGAAGGTTTGACCTTCATTCTCTCCCCGCTGGCGATGACCTTCCAGCCGGTGTCCTAAGACCTCATGGAAGAACACCGCTGCGGCGCGGCCGGAAAGCAGGGCCGGCCCATCATAAGGTTCAGCCAGCGGGGCCGAACGTAAGGCTTTGAGATCCGCAGCCATCTTTTCCACACGCGCCGCTATTTCAGCCTCGCCGGGCAAGCGGTCGGCAGTCTCCGCCTGGAAAGTCTCCACCCGCATTAGTTCCATGCCGTCGTCGGCCTGCGTCTGCGCCTCAATCGTCATCCTGACCATTGCGCTGGGAGTGACGACGCGAGATCCCTCCGTGGAAACAAAATGCCAGCGAGCCCTTTGCGCTACTACCATCACGGTGGAGCTATAAACGAACGGGTACTTCGCCAACCAGCCCGAATAACGCCGGACCATCCCCTCCAACGCTCGCTGATCCTGGACGTTCGCGAGCTCGCTGTAATCCGTGTGAATCTCAGTCGCCTCTTGCGAGAAGTCCGGCGAGGTGTCTTCTTCCTTGGCACTTACCTCCGTAGCAGTCTTAACTTTCAAAAAGGCTTGCGAGGCCTTGCGGTACTCGCTGTAGGTCAATTGCCACAGCACATGGGCAATGGCATCGGGATCGTCGGTAAGCGAAATCGTCCCTGAACTAATGCCCGAAGGCCGGTTGTCCTCGTGGGTGTTATCCAGCGCGGGGGAGCCAACGCGCACAATGACATCGCCGAAACGCGTACGGGTGTGCATGGAATTGACCACACTGCCTTGGCTCCCAATTGCTACCTCCATGCTCTGATCGTGAATCGCATAGCTCATGAAGTAAGGGGCCGGATCGAGCTTTTCCAACTCACTTTGGGCCCGATGAAGTTCCTGCTGCATGGCAGAGAGTAGGACGTCCTTGGAGTTCGTTACGGCGCCAGGCGCTGCCCCCCCGAAAGCAGCGCTCACGCAAAGGGCAAGCAAGAAGGCTGAGGCAATTCCAAGTCTCTTCATCCGGGGTTCTCCGTTCCCTGTCAGGTTAAGACAGCGCATCATAATGCCCCACCCATTCTATCCTAATCTCGGCAGGGCGGCGGGCGCCGCATGAACTTCCCACTGAGTTGCGTATTGACTTGCCTGTGGCAGCAGCCTAAGATGCAGCCCATCGGGGGTTACCTCCTTATGATCGGCACCACCGTCTCCCACTACCGCATCCTGGAGAAGCTCGGCGGGGGCGGGATGGGTGTGGTGTACAAGGCCGCGGACACCAAGCTCAAGCGCACCGTCGCCTTGAAGTTCCTGCCTGAAGAACTCTCCAAGGACCGGCAAGCTCTGGAACGTTTTCAGCGGGAAGCACAGGCAGCCTCTGCGCTCAACCATCCCAACATCTGCACCATTTACGATCTGGATGAGCACGAAGGCCAGCCCTTCATCGCGATGGAGTATCTGGAGGGGCAGACGCTCAAGGAACGGTTGGCTGTAGCGCCGGTCTCTGACCGGCGGCCCGGCGCTCAGAGAGCGCCGCTACAGAGCAACGAGTTGCTGGAGTTGGCGATCCAGATCGCTGATGCACTGGAGACGGCCCACGCCAAGGGCATCATTCATCGCGACATCAAGCCAGCGAACATTTTCGTGACCACCCGCAGGCAGGCGAAGATCCTCGACTTCGGGCTAGCGAAATTGACCGTAGGGGCGACCCGGCGGGTCGCCCAGAGAGGGCGAGGCGACGCCTTGCCCCTACAAGACACGCCTACAGCTTCTCTGGAAGCAGAGTCGCTGACGAGCACGGGCGCGGTGTTGGGGACATTCGAATACATGTCGCCGGAGCAGGTGCGTGCCGAAGTGGTGGACCAGCGGACCGACCTGTTTAGCTTTGGCTTGGTGCTGTATGAGATGGCCACGGGGCGGAGGGCGTTCGCAGGCGACTCGCCGGGCACCATCTTCGACGCCATTCTGAATCGTGCCCCGATCCCGGCGCTGCGCGTCGATCCCGAGTTGCCCCCGGAGTTGGAACGCATCATTAACAAGGCGCTGGAGAAAAACCGGCAGATGCGCTATCAGAGCGCTGCCGAACTGGGAACGGACTTGAAGCGCCTGAAGCGGGACACGGACTCAGGGCGGACTGTAGCGGCGGTCTCCGACCGCCGGGCGGCGATGAGGACATCGCCGCTACAGAGGGGTTGGCGGTGGGCTGCGGCCGTCCTCGCTGGCGCAGGCATCATCCTGGCAGCCCTCCTTGGGTATCGGCTCCTCCGTCCTCCGCGTGCTCTCGGCGCTCGCAAAGCGCTGGCGGTGGTTTCCATCGAGAACATGACGGACGACCGTTCCCTGGAGTGGCTGGACCGCGGGGTAGCTGAACTGCTCACTACGGACCTGGCGCAAGCGAAAACGCTGGAGGTGATTTCGACCGAGCGAGTGCGCGAGCTGATCAACCGCCGGACGAAGGGCGAAGGGCGGCTGCCCTCGAGCGAGTCGCAGGCCGTGGCCAGGGAAGCGCACGCGGACATGTTCCTGAGCGGGTCGTTGCTGAAGGTGGGCTCGCGGCTGCGCCTGGACCTGCGCGCCCAGGACACCGCCACCGGGGTACTGCTTTTCGCCGACAAGGTGGAGGGCGCGGACGCCCAAGCGGTCTTCGGCATGGTGGACCAGGCGACCGCAGGCATCCTGACGCGCCTCGAGCCCAGTGAAGCAGCCGCACAGCCCAACGCTGCCGCGGGTCTCACGTCAAATCTCGAGGCCCTGCGCGCGTACGAGGAAGGTGTCAGCTACCAAGCCCGCTGGCTGATGGAGGAAGCGGCGGGTGCGTACCGGAGGGCCACAGAGCTCGACCCTCAATTTGCTATGGCGTACCTCCAGCTCGCTGACACACTCGTTAATTGGATCGACATCGCGGCGGCCCGCCAAGCCACCGCGCGTGCCGCCGAGCTGGCCGACCGCCTACCGCTGCCCCGTTTGCAGAAGCTCACGATCCAGTCATCACGGCTTTTCTATGACGGGCGCATGCAAGAGGCCGAACAGGTGGCCGAGACAGCGGTACGCGAGTTCCCACTGGAGATCCGCCCGCGAAAAGTTCTCGCCGACGCCCTTTATTATGAATGGAGATTCACCCAGGCAAGGGTAGTCAATGAAGAGACCGTTCGCCTGGATAATCAGACGCTGGGGCGTTGGAGCATGCTTGCGTATGCTTACGGAAGCGAAGGGGATCTGCCGCACGCGTTAGCCACCCTCGACCATTACGCCGCTCTGCTCCCACCTAACAATCCCAATCCGCTCGATGATCGTGGCGATGTGCTGGCGGTGAATGGGCGCTTCGAGGAGGCGATCGCAGCCTATCAGAAGAACCTGGAATTGAATCCGACTTGGTTTGTAGCCTCTGGCAGTAAGATCGCTCTGGCGTACTTGCATGAGGGTAAGTACTCGCTGGCCGAAGCGAGTGCCCGTTCGGCCTACGAGAGCGGCAAGCCCGCCGAGCGGGCAGCAGCCGCCGGCGTGCTGGGGGATATCGAGGTGGGCCAGGGGAGGTTCGACCGCGCAGTAACCCAGTACGAGGAGTCGGCGCGCCTCTATGCGACGCAGAGCCCGGTGATGTCCCAGTGGCCCCTACGAAAGGCAGCTCAAATCTATTTCGAGCAAGGCCAGCCGGAACTGGCACTGGCTTTGGCGCGGCGCAGCACCTCGCCTTGGGCAGCGGGCTTTCGCGGGACGGCGTACCTGCTTCTGAAAAAGGACGTGGAGGCCGAGAAGGAATTCGCCGACTTGCGCGCTTCGGTGACACCGTTGGTGGGCGAGTACATGGCTGGCAAAACAGTGGACTTTCATCGCTTGCAGGCGGCTGCTTATGCCGGGCAGTGGCAGGAAGTGACCGCGGGCTGGCCACAGCTCGGCCAACAGTTCTGGGACCTGTATGCTGTGGATGTTGGTCGGGCTTATCTCGAGACAGGCATGGTGTCCGAGGCTGAGCGCCACCTGCGCTTTGCGCTAAAGGCAGCCCGAGACTGGGACAATCCTACGAAGGTTGTGAGGTCCAACTTCGTCTCTTACACTTTGGCACAGTTTTACCTGGGAAGAGTTCTCGAGCAGACCGGCAAAAAAGCCGACGCCATCAACGCCTACAAGGAGTTCCTGAGCCATTTCGAGAACTCCACCGCCAAGCTGCCGCAAATCGCGGAAGCCCGCGCCGCCCTAAAGCGCCTGTAGTGAGACCCCCACCGAGCGCTTCCGGGAGCTACCGAAGCCCAGGCTCCGATCAAGGGCGTAGTGTTTGCGAATCCACCTGGGCGCCGGCTGGCGCTACGCGAAACTCTGACAACTACCAGGCCTCCCTGTGGCGGAATCCTTCCGATGGGCCGCACAGTGGTCGAAAGCGTCGGGGGCAGGCTCGCCCGGAGGCTCTGGCCCCCTCGGCTCCGCCGGCTGACGGACCGGCAAAAACGCCGGACGATGCCAACCGTCTCCCCAGAGGGCTGGAGGCGTCCGGCGAAGTCTGGAAAAGAAATAATAAAGCGCGGGAACGAACTGAGGGACTTATTGCAACTAAAGGGGTTAGGTGAAATAACTCCTTCAAAACGAACTCCTTTTTGCGCACAAAACGTGGCAATTGGAGCCAAAAAGAGGGCATTTCACCGCAAAAGGCGATATGCTTTCAATTCAAACACGCATGTCGCACCGGGAAACAGGGGAAAAGCTCGAGGTGGTATACGGCATTCATGCTGTCAAGGAGGCGGTGCGGAGCCGGCCGATTGAATACGTGCTGGTCGCGCAAGGGCAGCACAACCCGCGCGTGCAGGAAATTATTGATGCCTGCCGGGCGGGCGGAATCGGTCTGCGTTTTGCTCCCCGACCGGCGGTGGAGCGAGCGGCGGGGAGCACTCAACATCAGAACGTAGTGGCGGTCTGCACTCCTCGCGCCTATGACGACATCGAAACTCTTCTGGCCA
>Ga0187782_10004893_pt1 | contig 10007 bp, 9 predicted proteins | sample 0715_SJ02_MP15_2_FD_132454 | JGI IMG/M metagenome (GOLD analysis project Ga0187782, IMG submission 132454) | Tropical peat soil microbial communities from peatlands in Department of Meta, Colombia - 0715_SJ02_MP15_20_MG | ecosystem: Environmental > Terrestrial > Soil > Wetlands > Peat | place...
CTACCTCGGCAGCGTCGTCCCCTATACCGACAATTTCTTCGCCACGCTCAACTCCGCGGTGTTCTCCGATGGCTCGTTCGTCTACGTGCCGAAGGGCGTGCGCTGTCCGATGGAGCTCTCGACTTACTTCCGTATCAACGCGATGAACACCGGACAGTTCGAACGCACGCTCATCATCGCTGATGTTGGAAGTTATGTCAGCTACTTAGAAGGATGTTCGGCGCCCCAGCGCGACGAAAACCAACTGCACGCCGCGGTGGTCGAGCTGATTGCGCTCGATGACGCCCACATCAAGTACTCGACGGTGCAGAACTGGTACCCGGGCGATGCCCGCGGTGTCGGCGGCATCTACAACTTCGTCACCAAGCGCGGCGAGTGCCGTGGCCGCAACTCGCACATCTCGTGGACGCAGGTGGAAACCGGCTCGGCGATCACCTGGAAGTACCCGAGCTGCGTGCTGCGCGGCGAGGGCTCGATCGGCGAGTTCTACTCGGTCGCCACGGTGAACAACCACCAGCAGGCCGACACCGGCACGAAGATGATCCACATCGGCAAGGGCACGCGCAGCACCATCATCTCCAAGGGCATCTCCGCCGGCCAGGGGCAGAACACCTATCGCGGCCTGGTGCGGATGCTGCCGAGCGCGCACGGCGCCCGCAATTTCACTCAGTGCGATTCGCTGCTGATGGGCGGCAAGTGCGGCGCCCACACCTTCCCCTACGTCGAGGTGAAGAACCCGAGCGCCACCGTCGAGCACGAGGCGAGCACTTCGAAGATCAGCGACGACCAGCTTTTCTACCTGCTCGCCCGCGGCATCGGCGCGGAGGACGCCGTGAACATGATCGTGAGCGGCTTCTGCAAATCAGTCTTCAAGGAGCTGCCGATGGAATTTGCGGTCGAGGCACAGAACCTGCTAGCGGTCAGCCTCGAGGGAGCGGTGGGTTGATGGTGCCGCGGCTGCGCTACGCAAGAGTCAACGCGTGACTGCATTACTGAACATCGACGATCTCCACGTCTGCGTCGACGGCAAGAAGATCCTCAACGGGCTGACGCTCGAGGTGCGCAGCGGCGAGGTGCACGCCATCATGGGCCCGAACGGCTCGGGCAAGAGCACCCTCGCCTATGCACTCGCCGGCCGTCCCGGCTACGCGATCACTTCCGGGACCGTGCGCTACCTCGGCCGCGACCTGCTCGCGCTCGCCCCTGAAGAGCGCGCCCGCGAGGGGTTGTTCCTCGGCTTCCAGTACCCGGTGGAGATCCCGGGCGTCAACAACGTCTATCTGCTCAAGGCCGCACTCAACGCGGTGCGCAAGCAGCGCGGCCTGCCCGAGGTGGATGCGTTCGAGTTCCTCGGCCTGGTGCGCGAAAAGATGCAGCTCATGCACATAGAGGACAGCTTCCTCTCGCGCGGGGTGAACGAGGGCTTCTCCGGCGGCGAGAAGAAGCGCAACGAGATCCTGCAGATGCTGGTGCTCGAGCCGCGGCTCGCGATCCTCGATGAGACCGACTCGGGGCTCGATATCGACGCGCTCAAGGTGGTCGCGGCGGGCGTCAACTCGCAGCGCTCGCCCGAGCGCTCCTGCGTTCTGGTCACGCACTACCAGCGGCTGCTCGAGTACGTCGTGCCCGACTTCGTGCACGTGCTGGTGCGCGGTCGTATCGCGCGCAGCGGCGATCGCACGCTCGCCCTCGAGCTCGAGCGGCGCGGCTACGACTGGGTCGCGGGCGAGGCGGCGTGAGCGGCCGATGAGCACTCCCCTCACCGCACGCATCCTCGAGGACTACGACGGCGCTGCGCGCAGGCAGCCGGGCGGGGCGACCCCGCGCCGGCGTGCGGCGATCGAGGCGCTCGCGGCAGCCGGGCTCCCCACCTCGCGCGATGAGAACTGGAAGTACGCGAGCCTGCGGATGCTCGAGCGGCAACGCTTCGCGCCGGCCGCCGTCGCAGAGCCGCCGCACCCGCCCGCCGAACTGCCGGCGCCGCTTACGGGCGCGGCGCGCTATGTGTTCGTCGACGGCGTGCCGCTACCGTCGGTCTCTCAGCCGCCGCTCTCAGGCAGTGCGCAGTTGACGCCGCTCGATGACCCCGCCGCCGAGGTTCCGCGGCACACGCCGCGCGGGGATGCGCGCTTTGCCCTCCTCAATCAGGCGTTCGCCACCGACGGCCTCGCCATCCGCGTCCCGGCGGGGAGCGCGGAGCCGGTACAACTCGAGCTGCTCTTCGTGGCGAGCGCCGCGGCCGAACGCGGCGCCTCCTACCCGAGTGTGACGGTGCGGCTGGAACCCCATGCTCGCATGGTCCTCATCGAGCGGCACGTGAGCGCTGCCGCGGTTGGGAGTTTCGTCAGCGCCGCGGTGACGGTGGACCTTGCGCGCGGTGCGCAGCTCGAGCACTGCCGGCTCCAGGAGCTCAACACGCGCAGCATCCTCTTCGACACGCTGTCGGCGAATCTCGCCGAGGAGGCGCGCTACCGGCTGCAGGGGGTCAGCACCGGCGCGCAGGCCGCGCGCTCCACGCTCGGCGTGCGCCTCGGCGGTGAGCGCGCCGAGCTCACCCTCGCCTGGGCCGCGCTCGGCGAGCGGCAGCAGGTGCTGGACACTTACGCGCTGGTCGAGCACGCCGCAGCGAATGCGCGCACCGAGCAGATCTTCCGCGGCATCGCCGCAGGTCGGGCGCGCGTCGCCTGTAACGGCAAGATCGTGGTGGCGAGCAGCGCCCGGGGAACCGATTCGCGCCAGTCGCTGCGCGGGCTGCTCGCCGGGCCGGAGGCGGAGATCGACGTGCGGCCGCAGCTCGAGATCTACACCGACGACGTGCGCTGCAGCCACGGGGCAACGGCGGGCAAGCTGGACGATGACATGCTGTTCTACCTCTTGTCGCGCGGACTCGACCACGAGGGCGCGCAGCGACTCCTCAAGTGGGCGTTTCTCGAGGACGCGATCGCGAAGATCGCACCGCCGCGACTGCGCCGCCAGATCGAGGAGCGCCTCGCCGCGGCACTGCACGACGATACTCTGCGGGAGCTCCTGTGATGGCCGCCAACCCTTCCGTCTCCCTGGCCAACGCACCGCCGCTCGATGCGGCGGCCGTGCGCCGCGACTTCCCGATCCTCGCCACCACGGTGAACGGTCACCCGCTCGTGTACCTCGATAGCGCGGCCTCCTCGCAGCGCCCGCTGCCGGTGCTGCGGGCGGTCGAGAGCTATGAGACGCATTCTCACGCCAACGTGCACCGCGGGGTGCACGCGCTCAGTCAGGCAGCCACCGCGGCCTACGAAGGTGCACGCGAGCGGGTGCGGCGTTTCATCAACGCGGCCTCGGTGAAGGAGATCGTGTTCGTGCGCGGCACGACCGAGGCCATCAACCTCGTCGCACAGGCCTATGCCCGGCCGCGGTTCGCTGCCGGGGATGAGATCCTCATCACCGCGCTCGAGCATCACTCGAATATCGTTCCCTGGCAACAGGTGTGCGAGCAGACCGGCTGCACGCTCAAGGTGGCGCCGATCAATCGCCGCGGCGAGGTCGAGCTCGAGGCGTTCGTGAGGCTCCTCGGCGCGCGCACGCGGCTCGTGGCGATTGCGCATATATCGAACGCGCTCGGCACCGTGCTGCCGGTGCGCCGCATGATCGAGGCCGCCCACGCCCACGGCGCCGTGGTGCTCGTCGACGGCGCACAGGCGGTCCCGCACGCCGAGGTCGACGTGCGCTCACTCGGCGCGGATTTCTATGCCTTCTCCGGCCACAAGCTGTATGCGCCCACCGGCATCGGCGTGCTCTACGGCCGCGAGGCACTGCTCGCCGCCATGCCGCCCTGGCAGGGCGGCGGCGACATGATTCTCACCGTGTCCTTCGAGAAGAGTACCTGGAACGAGCTGCCCTGGAAGTTCGAGGCTGGCACCCCCAACATCTCCGGCGCCGTGGGTCTCGCGGCCGCAATGGATTACATCGAGGGTCTCGGGCGCGCGGCGATCGCCGCGCACGAGTCGCGGCTGCTTGCGCTCGCCACCGCGGAGCTCGCGCGGCGGCCCGACATCGAGATCATCGGCACCGCCGCCGCGAAGGCCGCGGTGCTCTCCTTCGTCATGAAGGGCGTGCACCCCCACGACCTCGGCACGATCCTCGACGCCGAGGGAATCGCGGTGCGTACCGGCCACCACTGCGCCATGCCGGTCATGACCTTCTTCGGGTTGCCGGCAACGGCGCGCGCCTCTTTCGGCTGCTACAACACCGAGGACGACGTCGCGCGGCTCGTGACAGCGCTCAGGCGGGCCCGTGAGGTGTTCGGCTGATGGACCTGAAGGAGCTCTACCGCGACGTGATCCTCGATCACAACCGGCACCCGCGGAACTTCGGCCGCCTCGAGGGCGCCGACCGCCACGCCGAAGGCCACAACCCGCTTTGCGGGGACCGCCTGACGCTCGCGGTGCGCCTGAACGGTGAGCGCATCGAGGACATCCGCTTCGAGGGCAGGGGCTGCGCCATTTCCACCGCGTCGGCCTCGCTCATGACGGAAGCCGTCAAGGGCAAGGACCGTGCCGGCGCGCGGGCACTCTTTGACAAGGTGCACGCGCTCCTCACGCAGCCGCAGGCGGGGGCAGACGACTCGCTCGGCAAGCTGGCCGCCCTCTCGGGCGTGCGCGAGTTCCCGGCGCGCGTCAAGTGCGCGAGTCTTTGCTGGCACACGCTCAACGCCGCGCTCGAATCCGGCACGGCGACGGTGACCACGGAGTAGCCCGCGCGTGCGCCGCCACGAGAACGAGCCCTTCGTCGTGAACCGCGAGGTGCGCGCGGTGATCGTGCCAGCCGGACAGGAGGTACGGCTCAAGCCGGGCCAGGCCGGCTACATCACCCAGGCGCTCGGCGGCAGCTTCACGGTCTACCTCGAGGGCAACCTCTTTCGCATCGCCGGCGAGGACGCCGACGCCATCGGCCAGGAGGCCGTCAAGCCGCCGGAGCTGCCGCCGAACGCGGGCGAGGAAGACGTGAAGAAGCTCGCCTGGGAGCAGATGCGCACCTGCTACGACCCGGAGATTCCGATCAACATCGTCGACCTCGGCCTCGTCTACGAGTGCGAGGTGCGGGCGAACGAGGACGGTACGCGTACCGTCGAAGTGAAGATCACGCTCACCGCCCCCGGCTGTGGCATGGGGGACATCCTGGTCGATGACGTGCGCGACAAGATCCAGCGTATTCCGACCGTGCGCGAGGCGCTCGTGACGCTGACCTTCGAGCCGCCGTGGAATCAGAGCATGATGTCCGAGGCGGCCCGCCTGCAGACGGGCATGTTCTGAGCGCCCGACTGGCTCAGGCCATGAATCCCGCATGGGTCGACGTTGGCGGCGCGGACGCGGTGACGGAGACGGCGCCCTTGAGTGCCGAGGTCGAGGGTGCCGCGGTGCTCGTCGTACGCTGCGGAAGTGCGCTGTACGCGGTGGAAGATCGTTGCACCCATGACGGCGAACCCCTCGATGAGGGTCAGGTGGAGGAGTGTCAGATCATCTGCCCGCGGCACGGCTCGCACTTCTGCCTGCGCACGGGCGAGGCGCTCACGCCGCCGGCGTACGAGCCGCTGCGCACCTATCGGGTGCGCGAGCAGGACGGCCGTGTCCTGATCGAGGCGCCGCAGTGAGGCGCCGGCGGGCAAGGTGCGGATGAAACGGCTCACGCTCATGCGTCACGGGGACGCGCGCTGGAAGGATGCGGCACTCTCGGATCTCGAGCGCCCCCTCAGCCGCAAAGGCGCGGCGGCGGCCGAGACCATGGCGCGGCGGCTCCTCGAGCTCGAGCTCGTCCCGGACCTGCTGCTCGTGAGCCCGGCGCGCCGCACCCAGCAGACGGCCGAGATCGTGGCGCGCGAGCTCTCAGTGCCCGCGCGACGCGTGCTGCGCGAGGAGGCGCTCTACCTGGCGAGTGCCGCAGACCTGCTGAAGGTGATCCAGGCGACCGGCCCGCGCGTCGCTCATCTGCTGGTCGTGGCTCACAACCCCGGTGTGTCGGAGCTGGTGCAGCTGCTCGTGCCTCAGGGCGAGGCCGGCGGGCTTGCGACCGCGGCGATCTGCTCGATCAGCTTCGACACCACGCACTGGACCGCGATCGGCGCTGCGACGGTCAGGGACGTGCAGCGCGAGACGCCGTCGAAGGGATTGTTCGGCCTGTTCAGCTGAGCGCGGATCCGGCAAGCGGCTCGCGCACGCGCTGCCGCGCGCCGCAAAGCTCGCGCCCCGCAAGACTCGCGTCACGCAAGACCCGCGCCGCGCAAGGCCCGCGCCGTGCAAGGCCCGCGCCGCGCAAGGCCCGAACGCTTTCAGCACTCGGGCACGTTGACCGCAAGCCCCCCTTGCGAGGTCTCCTTGTAGATCGTCGACATGTCGGCGCCGGTCTGGCGCATCGTCGCGATCACCTGATCGAGCGATACCTTGTGCGAGCCGTCGCCGCGCATGGCGAGGCGCGCGGCGTTCACGGCCTTGACGGCCCCCATCGCGTTGCGCTCGATGCATGGGATCTGCACGAGGCCGGCGACCGGATCGCAGGTAAGCCCGAGGTTGTGCTCCATGCCGATCTCGGCGGCGTTCTCGATCTGCTCGTTGGTTCCCTGAAGCGCCGCCACCAGGCCCGCGGCGGCCATCGAGCAGGCGACGCCAACCTCTCCCTGGCAGCCCATCTCCGCGCCGGAGATCGAGGCGTTGCGCTTGTAGAGCATGCCCATGGCCGCGGCCACCAGGAGGAAGCGTATGACGCCCTCATCGTTCGCACCCGCCTCGAAGCGTCGGTAGTAATGCAGCACCGCCGGTACGATGCCGGCAGCACCGTTGGTGGGCGCGGTAACCACACGGCCGCCCGCGGCGTTCTCCTCGTTCACCGCGAGCGCGTACACATTCACCCAGTCCATGACATCGAGAGGACTTCCCGTGGGACTCTCGGTAAGCATGCGGTAGAGCCGCGGTGCACGCCGGCGGACCTTGAGCACCCCGGGCAGCAGCCCCGACTGACGGAAGCCGCGCTCGACACAGCCCTGCATCACCTTCCAGATATGCAAGAGCTGCTCGCGCACCCGCGCCTCGCTCGCCCAGGTGCGCTCGTTCGCGAGCATCAACTCGAACATCTCGAGCCCATGCTCGCGGCAGAGCCTGAGCAGCTCATCGCCGGAGGCGAACGGGTACGGCGGCGGTGCATGCGAGTGCGCCTCGGGAGCCTCGCTCTCATCGCCGCGCACGATGAAGCCCCCGCCGATCGAGTAGTAATCCTCCTCGCGCAGCACGCGCTGCCCGCCGCCGAGTGCGCTGAAGCGCATGCCATTGGAATGGCGCGGCAGCCGCTCGTGGTGCATGAAAAGGAGCTGCATCGGCTCGTCGAAGGCGATCTCGTGCTCGCCGAGCAGGCGAATGCGACCGCTCGAGCGGATGCGCTTGAGGAGCGGCTCGATGCTGTCGGGATCGACGCTTTCGGGCTCCGCTCCCTCGAGCCCGGCGAGTATGGCGCGGTCGGTACCGTGCCCCGCACCGGTGAGCGCCAGCGACCCGTACAGTCGCACCGCGATCTCCTGCGTCGCCTCGAGGAGCCCCGCGCGCTTGAGCTCCACGACGAACGCCCGCGCCGCACGCATCGGTCCCATGGTGTGCGAGCTCGACGGGCCGATGCCAACTTTGAAGATGTCAAATACGCTGAGGGTCATGACCGAAAACCTCTCACCCGGCGGAGCATTCCGGCTGTGGCGGCGGCCCACGGGCGGTCAACCGCGCTTTCTTGGGGCGCTCCCGGCAGTCTGCAACGGGCCGGCCGCGACGTCATGCTTTGCGGCGACCTCCCGGGGCTCAAATGCGACCTGCAGGCGGCGCGCCTCGCACGCCATGCGCGCAGCAGCGGCACGCGGCGCCGGCACGCGGCGGCGACGCCGGCCGCAGCGGGAGCGCTCGAGTATAATTCCATCTCATGAACACGGGCGTCATCGAGCGGCTGCGCGCGGACCTCCGCGCGCTCGGCGAGCAGGGCCTTTACAAGAGCGAGCGCGTGCTCGAAGGGCCGCAGGGCGGGGTGGTGCGTGCCGGCGGTCAGGAAGTCATCAACCTGTGCGCCAACAACTATCTCGGACTCGCCAATCACCCGGCGGTACGCGCGGCCGCGAAATCCGCGCTCGATGAGTACGGCTACGGCATGGCCTCGGTGCGCTTCATCTGCGGCACGCAGCAGACTCACAAGGTGCTCGAGCAGCGCCTGGCACGCTACCTCGGCAGCGACGATGTGATCCTGTACTCCTCGTGCTTCGACGCCAACGGCGGGTTGTTCGAGACGCTGCTCGATGAGCGCGACGCCGTGATCTCGGACGCCCTCAACCACGCGAGCATCATCGACGGCATCCGCCTGTGCAAGGCGCAGCGCTACCGCTACGCCAACAGCGACATGACCGAGCTTGAGAACTGCCTCAAGGAGGCACGCGCGGCGCGCACGCGACTCATTGCCACCGACGGCGTCTTCTCCATGGACGGCTTCATCGCGAAGCTGCGCGAGATCTGCGACCTGGCGCAGCGCCACGACGCACTGGTGATGGTCGACGACTCGCACGCCACCGGCTTCATGGGGGCCACCGGCCGCGGCACGCCCGAGCATTGCGGTGTGGCCGCGCGCGTCGACATCATCACCACCACGCTCGGCAAGGCACTCGGCGGTGGCAGCGGCGGCTTGGTCGCCGCACGGCGCGAGATCGTCGAGTGGCTGCGGCAGCGCTCGCGGCCCTATCTCTTCTCCAACAGCATCCCGCCGGTGGTGGCGGCCGCCAGCCTCGCGGTGCTCGAGCTCCTCGAGCAGAGCTCGGCGCTGCGCGAGCAGCTGTTCGACAACACGCGCTTCTTCCGTGCGGCGCTCGCGGCGGCCGGCTTCGACTTGAAACCCGGCGAGCACCCGATCATTCCGGTGATGCTCGGCGATGCGGCGCTTGCCTCCCGCATGGCCGATGCACTACTCGAGCGCGGCGTGTACGTCATCGGCTTCTCCTACCCGGTCGTGCCCAAGGGCCAGGCGCGCATTCGCACCCAGATGTCAGCCGCACACACGCGCGCCCAGCTCGAGCGGGCGGTGGAGGCCTTCACCCGCGTCGGGCGCGACCTGGGCGTGATCCGCTGAGCGCTGGCTCTTACGAACGCCACGCGACGCCCCCATAAACCGAGAACCGCATGAAAGCACTGGTCAAGCAGCAGGCAGCGCCCGGCATCTGGCTCGCCGACATCCCGGAGCCCAAGGTCGGGCCCAACGACGTGCTCATCGAGGTCGCCAAGACCGCGATCTGCGGCACCGACATGCACATCTACAACTGGGACGCCTGGGCGCAGAAAACCATTCCGGTGCCGATGGCGGTCGGCCACGAGTACTGCGGGCGCATCGTCGAGACCGGCTCTGAGGTGCGGGGTCTGAAGACGGGCGATCGCGTCTCCGGCGAGGGGCACATCACCTGCGGCTACTGTCGCAACTGCCGAGCCGGGCGGCGGCATCTGTGCCGCAACACCGTGGGCGTCGGCGTCAACCGGCCGGGGGCGTTCGCCGAGTACCTGTCAATCCCGGCGGGCAACGCCTTCAAGCTCCCCGACTCGATTGCCGACGACATCGCCTCGATCCTCGATCCCTTCGGCAATGCCACACACACCGCGCTCGCCTTCAACATGGTCGGCGAGGACGTGCTCATCACCGGGGCTGGTCCGATCGGCATCATGGCGACGGCCATCGCACGTTTCACCGGCGCACGGCACGTGGTGATTACCGACGTCAACGACTTTCGCCTCGAGCTCGCGCGCAAGATGGGGGCGACGCGCGCCATCAACGTGCAGCGCGAATCGCTCGATCAGACCATGAAGGAGCTCGGCATGCAGGAGGGCTTCGACGTGGGCCTGGAGATGTCGGGCAACGCCGCAGCGTTCCGCGAGATGCTGCGCACCATGCATCACGGCGGCTCGATCGCCATCCTCGGCATTCCGCCCGAGGACACGGCCATCGACTGGAACCAGGTGATCTTCAAAGGC
>Ga0187782_10004894_pt1 | contig 10007 bp, 4 predicted proteins | sample 0715_SJ02_MP15_2_FD_132454 | JGI IMG/M metagenome (GOLD analysis project Ga0187782, IMG submission 132454) | Tropical peat soil microbial communities from peatlands in Department of Meta, Colombia - 0715_SJ02_MP15_20_MG | ecosystem: Environmental > Terrestrial > Soil > Wetlands > Peat | place...
CGGGGCCAAATGTTTTTCTTGGGCCTTTCCGGAGACCCCTTCGCGGATTTCCTGGGCGCCGTCGCGCCAGCGGGGGTTCCGCTCACCAGCCTTACCGTCATCGGGTCCGGCGTCAATAATCGGGACAATCGCGCTCAAGATTGGGCCGGATTCGTCAACGACGATTGGCGGTTAACCGACCGGTTGACGGTCACGCTTGGAGTTCGCTACGACTTTTTCGGCCCATTTACAGAAGCCGAAGGGAGGTTCGTCGCGTTTGATCCGGCGCGTCTCGCAACTGTTCCGCTTCCTGCGCCTTTTCCTCCCGGCACTGTGGCGGTGACCGGCGGTTTTGTGCAGGCAGCTAACGCGAAGAATCCAATCCCCGGCATTCCCGAAATCCGGTCCTCGCTTGTTCCCTCGGACTTGCACAACTTTGCTCCGCGCCTGGGCTTTGCGTGGCAGCCTTTTGCCACCTCGAATCGCCTGGTGGTTCGCGGCGGCTACGGAATTTATTACGACAGGTCCAACGCCCGACTGCTGAACAACCAACTCCTGAACTTCCCCTACTTCATGCTCGCCATCGCAGACACGCCGCCTATCAGCCAACCCTTTGCCCAGGTTCCGCCGCCAAGCGCCTTCCCACTTACTCCTTCGAACTTTCTATTCGGCGGCCCGCCCGCGCTACTGCCCGCGGCCGTGGCGGGAGGCGTGGCGGTGATCCCCGCCAGCGGAATCTTTCCGGACATTCATGACTTTCACACACCTTATGTGCAGCAGTACAGTCTCGGGGTTCAATATGAATTCGCGAGAAGCTGGATGTTGGACGTAAGCTATGTCGGCTCGGCGGGGCGCAAGGAACTCCGCCTGATTGATTTGAACCAGCAATTCGGAACGACGCCGCCGGGTCTCCCGGGTCCGCTTAGCTATGGGTTGTCCAGTCTTGCCGTGCAGGGCTTCGGCGTGCATGCCATGCAGAGTTCCGCAAATTCCAACTATAACTCGATGGAAGTAGGAATAACGAAGCAGTTCTCGTACGGGCTGCAATTCCTGGCAGCCTACACTTACAGCCACTCACTCGACGACTACTCAGGCGACCCCACGGGAACAAGCGACGTGACGGTGGTTCCCGGCAATCAAGTGAACCTCAGAAACTATGCCAGCTCCGACTTCGATCGGCGAAACCGGCTTGTCTTCAGCGGCATCTACGATCTACCGAAGTTCTACAAAGGTGACTCAGCAATTGCCCGGCAGGCCGCAAACGGCTGGGAGCTAGCCACCATCTTTGTCGTTCAGAGCGGCACTCCTTTTTCGGTCCTCACGAATGCGAACGCCTTTGTCCAGGCCCGCGCGGACTACAATCCCGCCGTGCCCAACTGCGACCCTCATATAAGCGGGGGCGTCGAAAGTAAGCTCAACGAGTACTTCAACGTTTCCTGCTTTATGCCAGCAACCGCCCTGGGAGATTTTGGCAATACAGGAAGAAACATCATTCAGGGGCCCAACCAGAAGAACGTGGATATTTCGATCATCAAGTTCTTCCCGGTCACGGAGCGCTTTAAGCTTGAGTTCCGCACCGAATTCTTCAACGCGTTCAATCAGGCGAGCTTCCTGAATCCGGGCTTCTACAATTTTCTTGGCAACAATCTTTCTTCGACGGATGTTGGCCAAATCACAGCCACGAGCACAGGACCGAGGGTCATCCAGTTCGCTCTTAAGCTCAATTTCTAACCCGCGACCGGGCCACCCGAAGGCGGAAAGTGCCGGAAGACTCCGGACGGCGTACAATATCTGGCCGCTCTGTGAGAAATTTCTATTCAGATCGAGAACCGATGAGTCTTGCTGGTCAGAATCGGGAGCCTCTCAAAGTCATCCGGGAAGCACAAGGGCGCGTGTCTGGAGACGGCGTTGAGCTTGCCTTCGGCTATTGGCCCGGTCCCGGCCAACCCATCGTTGCTCTCCCTGGCCTCACAGCCTCCTACCTCAATTTTCTGGGGATCGCTGAACGACTCGCCGGGCGCCTGCCTCTCTTCGCGTTCGACCTTCGCGGACGGGGTGATTCGGATAAACCTCAGCAGGGGCCCTTCGGCATGGCTCAGCACGCCCATGACGTTGCGGCTGCGATGCGCGCCATGAGTCTCGGCCCGAGCGTCATCGTCGGCCACTCCATGGGCGCTTTTGTCGCAACCGCACTGGCCGCGCAGAATTCTGAACTCGTCTCCGGGCTGGTCTTAATCGACGGAGGTTATCTTCCTGCAATTGGTCAGGGACCCACGCCTCAACAGGGTGTCGATCCGCTCCTCGCGGAAAGGGTCGTTCAGCTCCAGGAAACCTATCCTTCCCGCGAATTCTATCGGGACTACTGGCGCAAGAAACCGCACTTCCCCCCGGAGGATTGGAACGCTTGGGTGGAAGCCTTCCTGGATTACGAAGTCGGAGGCGAGCCACCCAATCTGCGGCCGAAAGCTTCTCAATTCGCGGTGCTCTCCGATCTCGCTGACGGATTCAACCGCGAAGAAATAGTCGCGCGGCTCAAGGCAATTCGCGTCCCTGTTTTAATGATCCGAGCCGATAATGGCTTTGCACCCGGCACACCTCCGCTTTTTCCGGAGGCGTTGATGGAGCAGTTCCGCAGCCATGTTCCTGGAATGGAAGAGGAGACGATTTCGGGCGCCACCCACTACACGATGGTGCTGGGTAATCGTGGCGCTACGAGAATAGCGGATTTGATAGATGCCTTTGCGCGGCGCTGCAAGCCGGCGGGCGCCGCAAGCCGTCTCTGATGGCAAGCCTCTATGAATATTGGATCATTGCTCACGCGGCACGCGCGATCACACGGCCGCCTTTGGTACGCAGACCGCCTTTGGGCTCTACCTACTCAAACAAATGGCCTTCAATTACAAGATCGCGCCGGACGATTATACCTTCCAGGTACACCTGGTTTATTGCGACGTCTACGACCATCCAGTGAACGTCCGCATCGACGACGGTGTCTTTGAGCTGGGCAGGCAATTATTCGCAACCAACCGCAAAGTCATCACTCTACCGGTTCCGATCGAAGTGGAAGACTTTCAAATTGTCTTTCAGAAAGGAAACCAATTGAGCGGCTCTGCTGCAGATGACGATTGGGCGCTGCTCGGAAACATCAACCTGGATGTCTCATTGGCACCGTCACTAGCCCAGGTTTTGCATCTCACTGAATGAGAGACTCACGACCAATCCGGGCTGCCAAGTGCCTGGTAAACAAGGTGCATTCGATAGGTCGATGCAACACCATCCGACGTAAGTCTGCTCTTTAAAGGGGTGTTCTATGAGGCCAGAGAAACGGATTGGTCTTTCTGTGATCGAGAAGGGCGACGTCTGGGGCCACTGGAAGGCGGGGCAGTCGCTGCATGGGATTGGGCGTGCGTTCGACAAGCCGCATAGCTGCATCGCTCTGTGTTGTTGCCCCGCTGCGGCATCCCCCCGCCGTTCGCCGCCGCTCGCGGTGAGCGCTAACTCGTGACCGGACCAAGAATAGGGAGCAGACTGAGGCGATGGCTTAGCAAGTTCAATCGATTCAAACTGAAAGGAGCTCTTGGCAAAGCCGGTCGCCGTTCGATGGAGCGCCCGACTCTTGTTCGCGGAAGCTTCATCCGCAGCTAACATGGACGTAGCAAGGCGTAACTAACTATCCGTAGTTGTAGTGACCGAGAGTCGCGCTTCATTCCGTGAAGTAGGAATGAAGAAGCAGTGAAGTGCGTCCGCATTTGCTTCGAGCGCTGAGATACCAGTTCTCCCGTTCGCGCTCAGCGAGAGTGAGGCTAGCGAGCCACCCCGAGAGCATTTCCTGGCCCGCGTGCCTTCGGCCAGATCGAAGGATGCGGGTAACCAACTTCACTTTCATTCAAATTTTCTCAACCTGGAATTCCAGCGAATGAGAAGTCCACAGATTTCTCTTGAGATTCGGGATCGGAGCAAAACAAGAACCTGGCTGAAATCCGAAGGTGAGCTTGCTTGTCAGATGCCGAGCATGCTCGATGCACACTGCTTGAAGCGGCGGTCTAGGCTGATCAGTCGTGAAAATTCTGGTCGTTGAAGAAGAATTGAAAACAGCCAAGTTCCTGAAGAAGGGGCTTCGCGAGGCGGGATTCGTCGTTGATGTAGCCAGCGATGGATTGGATGGATTACACCTCGCGCAGGAATTGCAGTTCGACCTCGTCATTCTCTACGTGATGCTGCCTGGAATGGATGGTTGGCAGGTTTTAACTCGCTTACGCCAGGAAGGCCGGCCTGCGCTGGTCCTTATTCTTACCGCTCTCGACGCGGTACACGACCGCGTGCGGGGGTTCGAACTCGGCGCGGACGATTATCTGATCAAGCCGTTTGCCTTTTCCCAATTGCTGGCACGCGTCCGATCGCTCCTGCGCCGCGTCCCTGCGCGCGCAAGGAGGCGCAGCACGTAGCGGCTCCATGCAAAGGCAACCGACATCAGAACTGACCCCAGTTCACAGCAGTACCCAGCAGCAGACCGCTATGCTCAAGCTGGGGCGCGCAATGCAGTTTGCCAAGGACGCAGGGCGCAACGTAGCAGCGAACGTTCAAATACTCAAATCCATCTGGCTGATGGCGCTAATCGTCCAACTGACCATCCGATTAAGTCGGGTCGGAACGCGCTGATCTCGCTAGGAGTCTGTTTTGGTGGCGAATTCGTCGTGTTGGGAAGAGGAGGACCATACGATGCAGAAGTTAGAGGTCCAAAACGGAAATTCCGCGTTAACTGCGTCAACCCCGATGTGAAGGGCACTAGTACTCCTGGTCGGAGCCGCCGATGGGATTGAGCGTTGACACAAGACTGCGGCGGGCGTATGTGTGTTGCACACAGTTGAAGTTGGACTTGTAAATTGCGGTTGGAATTACCGCGACCTTCGTCAACCATTCAAAGAGCCCAGTCTAATGGGCTCCATTTTCTTGATTACGAATGACGAGAAAAAATCAAAGATCGAAAGGAGGTAACATGCAACGTAAGACCAGCTTTTGTTTTTTTTGCGCTGTGCTGGCATTCCTCGCTTGCCTGATAGTACCCGAGTTTGCGGCCGGCCAGACGTGGGACTCAGCACCAGTGGGAGGCAATCTCCTACCGGATGGTTTCCACATCACTCCTACCGCCTCGCCGGGCTCAATTTTCCAAGGCCTGCCGACCGGACTGCGACCCGACGGCTCTGCCGACGCGAATGGTGCAGTGACCACTGCGCTCAGCCCGGATGGCACCGCCCTGCTGATCTTAACCACGGGTTACAACACAAGTTTCTACACGCAGGGCCCGAGCGGCACGCCTATCATGTGGGCTGCGCTCTACCCGACGACAGGGCTACCGTCGTCGACTATGACCCCGAATGCGGAGTGGGTGTTTGTGTACGACGTCCGCGGGGCACAGCCCGTGCAGACGCAAATGATCAACATTCCCGACACCTATCACGGTTTAGTGTGGGATCCCTCGGGCACCCGATTCTACGTTGCCGGAGGCATCGACGACCGTGTCTACTATTACAAGGCGACGACTGCGGGACCGAGCGCCACAACCACCTTCGTGCCGGATGCCCCCTTCGTGCTCTTGGGGCACAACCTCCCTGCAAATTCAAATGTGCCCATACCAGAATATCCAACTGGCGGTTTGTTCAACAACACTCCTGTGAACAACAATACATATGCGCAGGATATGTTTGTCCCCTTCAGCGCGCTCGCCGCCGGCTTGGCCATCAGCGAGGACGGCTCGACGCTGTACGTGGCCAACTACCAAAACGATTCGCTGTCGATCGTGAATACGGCCACTCGCACCGTATCCAACGAGGTGGTCTTCTTCGCCCCCGGAGGAGCGCAGGCGATCGGTGAAATGCCTTACTGGCCAGTGGTGGTCTCGAATTCCGAGGGCGCGCCGCTGAAGACGTATGTGAGTAGCCAGCGCGATGGCCAAGTGCTATCGGTGGGCCCTTCAGGGACATTCAATGTAATCAATGTCGGAGGCGAGCCGAATCGGATGATACTGTCCGCGGATCAGCATCGACTGTATGTCGCAAACGGAGATCTTGACGAGATCGAGGTGATCGATACCAAAAATGATGTTGTTGAGCTCCGAATCTCCGTGGCGCGTCCGGGCTACCGTTACAAGGGCTCCAGCCCCAACTCGCTGGCGCTCAGCCCAGACGGCCGCCGGCTCTATGCCACGCTAGGTGGCGAGAATGCTGTGGCTGTCATCGATGTCGGTTCCCAGCAGGTGCTGGGCCGCATCCCCACTGGCTGGTACCCGAGTTCGGTGACGGTCAGCGCCGACGGGAAGACGTTGTTCGTGGTGAACATGAAAGCCAATGCTGGTCCGAACCTGGAATACAGGATTGACTGCCCCGGCGCGGGCATACCCGCAGAATTCTCGGCACTTCTTTGCCCGACAGAAGCTCAAGAGGTATTCCTTCCAGTTTACCCTTATAGTTCTCTGGTCCTATCGAGTTCGACCTCCCGCAACGAATACATCCTGCCCCTACTCAAGGCGGGGTTTCTGACTATTCCCGTCCCGAACGCTGATACCCTTAGCTATCTGTCAGATTTGGTTGATGCCAACAACCATTTCCGGGACCGTGGCTCCTGGGACCATCACCGGGATTCCATGATGGCGTACCTGCACGACCACATCAAACATGTGATCTACATCCAGAAAGAAAATCGTACCTACGATCAGGTGCTCGGCGATTTGCCGCAGGGCAATGGCGATCCAACTCGGGTGCAGTTTCCTCAGCCAATTTCTCCCAATCATCACCTTCTCGCGACACAGTTCGCTCTGCTGGACAATTTCTACGACGCAGGCGACGTTAGCGGCGACGGCTGGAACTGGGACACGCAAGGCCATGCCAACGATGCCACCGTCAAGAACGTGCTGGTCGGTTACGGCAACGCGAACTTCAACATCCCATTCGACTGGAATGGCAATCCGCGCAATATCGGCATTGCGCTGCCGAACACGACCACCGGAACCCCAAGCCCAAGCACAGTGCGCATTACCACCCTGATTGATCCGACCGGCGGCTCATCCATTGAACCTGGGACTAAGGATATTACCGCTTCGCAGGGCGCGGATGACCTCGCTCCCGATGCGCTCGGTGGCTACATCTGGGACACCGTGCTCCGGGCGGGCAAGACGGTTCGTCATTACGGCCTCTATGCGGACGAGAATTACTATGCCGTCCCATCGGCGCCCACGGCGCCACCGTCGATGCAGCTCTACATACCCATTGTCCGCGACGCCTTCGCGCAGAACGTGGTGCAGGCGGTGCCGGTACGTCCGTCTCTACTGGGCCGCACCGATGTTTTCTGTCGCGGCTGGGATCTCAATACTCCCGATCAGTACCGATACGAAGAATGGAAGCGCGAGTTCGACCAGTATGTGCAAAATCACAATCTACCTGACTTCGAGATGGTCGATTTCATGAACGATCATTTCGGGAACTTCTCGACGAACATCGCGCATCTGGAGAATCCACTCGCGCAGATGGCCAGCAACGATTATGCCCTGGGCCGTCTTGTCGAGGCGGTGTCGAAATCACCCTATTGGAAGGACACGGCGATATTCGTGGTCGAAGATGATGCCCAGAACGGACCGGATCATGTGGATGCGCATCGCTCGACGGTTTTCGTAGCGTCTCCCTACACGAAGAGCGGCGCAGTGATTCGCACAAATTACAACTCCACAAATGTGGTCCGGACTATCGAGGATATCCTGGGCGCCGATTACCTGGGTCTCAACGATGCGAACGCCAAACCCATGTCCGACGTGTTCACCGAGGAACCCAACCTGCAGCCCTATACCGCGCCCATTCCCGGCATCCTCTGCGAGCCTCCGGTGGACCCGACCCTGGTACCCGAATGCCAGAACCCCGGAAGCCGGCCGGTGACGGCCGCTGTCAAACCGCTGCACAACGGTGCGTGGTGGGCGCAGGCGACCAAAGGGTTTAACTTCAACCACCCTGACCTCGTCAATGCCGATATGTTCAATCGGATTTTGTGGAAGGGGATCATGGGAGATGACAAGCCCTACCCTGGGGCTGGCGTTCAGCAGGCGAAAAAAGAACCGACGGTTGATGATCGCGATTGACCTGCGGCACTGGAAGCGTTTTCCAAACACTGCGAAGAGGGGTGGTGGCGTCAAGCCACTACCCTCCCGATGGGGGGAGTGATCCTGGGCTGACGCCGGTGAATCGGGGTTTCGCTTTGTCCTGACATTTTCGCTGTTCCAGTATTTCCGCGGGCTTGACGCCAATCGCAAAGCACGGCGATGAAATGTCCCTGCGCAAAGTTAGGGGAAGCACGTGCTGCGAAAAAAAAGCGAAACCTTCAAATCTGCAGGCGGCTGGCATTCCGGGAAGCAGGTCAATATTTTTCAGGAAGCAAAGTGGGGGGGAATCCGTCATTCGAACATGTGAGAGAACGCTTCCGGCAGCCGTTTGTCTAGCGGTATACACCGCTTTCACCATGTTGGCGAGCTGCGTATTGCTGGCGGCTCAGAATGTGGTTTTGACCGGGGCGCTCAGCGGGCGGGTCACTGATCAGAGCGGGGCGGTGCTGCCGGGAGCGTCGGTCGCCGTGCGGAACCTCCAGACAGGCGTGAACCAATCCGCCGAGGCAAACCGTGCAGGTCTTTACGGCTTTCCAGCGCTCATACCCGGCAATTATTCCGTCACGGCAAGTCGCAAAGGTTTTCGCGATGCTCAAGCCCTGGTGCAGGTGCGGGTGGGAAACACCACGTTGCAGGACGTCGAGTTACAGGTGGGAGCTAGCGGGGACACGGTCAAGATAATTGGCACGTTGCCGCTACTGCGGCCGACGGAATCCTCCACTAGCACAGTGTTGGAGCGGTCGTTTGCCGACGATTTACCACTGAACGGGCGTCGTTACACCGACTTCTCGACACTCACACCAAATACCAGCTATGACGGCGATACCGGCCTGGTGAGCGTCGCCGGACAGCAAGGCGGAGAAGACTCGGGATATGCCAATGGGAATGGCTCCAATGTTTTCACCGTTGACGGAAGCAACGCTACCAGCAACTACTTCGCCGATATTATAGGTCGCTACCGCATCCCGTACCTGTACGGTGACGACGCTATCCAGGAGTTTCAAGTCTCTGTGAGCCCTTATTCGGCGATCTATGGAGGCGGCGCAGGTTTCGTAAATGCGGTGACACGGTCGGGAGGCAACGCGTTCCACGGCAGTATGTTTTATTACAACCGGAACTCCGTATTTGGTGCCAATGACGCCCTCGATAAAGCCGCCGGCAATCCGAAACCAGAAGATGATTTGCAACAGTTTGGCGTTGGGGTGGGCGGGCCGATCAGGCACGACCGTTCATGGTTCTTTGTGGATTATGAACAGCAACTGCGCAACAACCCGATTTCCGTCATCAACCCGGTATTGGCGACTACACCGGCGAACCTGCCTACTTTATTGGGTCTTTTGGATATTCCGCCAGGGACGGCGCTGCCTCCCCCAAACGGACCCTTGCCCGTGCCGGGCAGCGACACCGTAGCTGACGCGACCAATCCGGTGTACCTCCAGCAAGTGTCAAACACACTCAACGCGCTGACCTCCAATCTCGGCGCCAAAGCAAGAAAGCGTAATGATTGGGTGATCACGCCCAGGCTGGACTATCAACCCACTTCCCGAGATGGCCTGTTCCTCAGCTTGAATTTCAACCGGTTCAACTCACCCGGAGGCGTCATTACCGACCCGACGGTCGGAAATTATGGCATGCAGATTCTGGCTAACGCCTACGTACATACTTTCCAGGCCAGCCTGGGATGGACGCACACTTTCTCCTCCAACTTCCTGAATGAATTTCATGTGAGCACCTCGCAAGACAACCAGATCTCCAAACCGACCGGCCTGGCTCCCAACACGCCCACCGTGATTCTGGATGCCCCGGCCGCTTTCATTCTCGGCAACGCCCCTTTCTCGGTGGGAAGGGTTTTTGAAAGACAGTACTCCGTGTCCGACCGCGTGGA
>Ga0187782_10004896_pt1 | contig 10006 bp, 8 predicted proteins | sample 0715_SJ02_MP15_2_FD_132454 | JGI IMG/M metagenome (GOLD analysis project Ga0187782, IMG submission 132454) | Tropical peat soil microbial communities from peatlands in Department of Meta, Colombia - 0715_SJ02_MP15_20_MG | ecosystem: Environmental > Terrestrial > Soil > Wetlands > Peat | place...
CCGACGAAGGAAAGAGCTTCGCGGACCCGGGCGTCGATTTCGCCGTCGGGCACAAGCTCCTGGATGAGTTGATAGGCTACGTTGTCGCGGACGGAGAGGGAATCGAAGAGCGCGCCTTCCTGGAACACGATTCCGGCTCGGGAACGCAGTGGGAACAGATTTTCTTCTTTCATGCGCGAGATGTCTTCGCCGAAGAGGACGACGCTGCCTTTTTGCGGACGAAGGAGGCCGATGATGAGCTTGAGGAGGACACTTTTGCCGACGCCGGCGGGGCCCAGGAGGATTCGCGTCTCAGCAGGCGCAATGGAGAAGGTAATGTCGGTGAGCACGGGCGGCCCGTCGAATGCAGCCGAAGCCCCACGCAGGGCCACGACGGCGGTCGGATGCGGCTGCGGAGACGGCGGCAGAGAAGCAGGCAGGATCATCAGGCAAAGATGGCCAGCAGGACGTGAGTGATGAGGAAGTCGATAAAGATGATGAACACGGAAGAGTTGACCACCGCCAGAATGGTGGAGCGGCCAACGCCCTCGGTGCCGCCGGTGGTGCGCATCCCATAAAAGCATCCGACCGAAGCAATGATATAGCCGAAGAAGAGAGGTTTGACCATCCCCTGAACTACGTCGGGAAAGCGAAGGTGCTCGTAGGCGTCGTGGAAATACTGGGTGCCGTCCTGGTGGTTCAGAAACACGGTCACGGCCGCTCCGCCGGCAATACCGAACGCGTCCGCCACGATGGTGAGCAGCAGCAGCATGACGATGGTGGCGAAGATGCGAGGCGTTACCAGCTTGCGTATGGGATCGACGCCGAGAGCGCGCATGGCGTCGATTTGTTCGGTGACGACCATGGACCCGAGTTCGCTGGCCATGGAGGATGCGTTGCGGCCGGAGACCATAATGCCGGTGAGCACGGCGCCCAGTTCGCGGATCATGGTGAGGGAAACGAACTGCCCGGTGACGGAGGTTGCGCCGAAGGCCGACAGAGTGGCCGCGGACTGGAGTGCGAGCACGCCGCCGGTGAAAAAGCCGGAGAGGACGACGATGGGAAGCGAACCGACGCCAACGATGTCGGACTGCAGCAGAAAGTCGGTCCAGTAAATCGGAGGGCGAAAAAGATTGAGGCAAGCTCGCCAAGCGAACAGGGAGTAATCCTGGACGGTGAAGACGATTTGCTTGGCGGTACGGTCGATCGCGTTTATCGCCATGGTGCGGCGTCCGGGAATTGGAAAATCATCTGCGCTTCAAAGGACAGGATAGCGCATGGAGGAGGCGCGGAAGAATGAGAGAAGCTGAGGGAAGGGATTGATGGCCTGAGAATGGAGGGGTTCGCAGGCAGAGACATAGCTGAGATAGATAAAGGAAGTGGCGGCCGGGGATGCCGAAGCGCGGCGGCGTGTGAGGCTACAGCGGAAAATCCACGAGGCAAGCTCATATCGGCAAGTTGTTTTTCTTCAATAGATAGGCTGGCGCGCGTGGGGCGGCCCGGCGCAGCGCGGTTTATTCAGCCGAGTGTGCATCCAACTCTATAGGAGGGGCGATGCATTCGTTCCGCGTGCGGCTGATTCTGGCTTTGATCGCAAGCGTGACGGCTGTGTCGGTCGCTTTCACATACTTCGATGTGCTGGCTCACCGGCATGTTTTACGCCAGGATCTCGAGCACCGGACAAGGTGGATGGGATTGAGCATCGAGCCGGATGTGGAAGGCGCGCTTGCAGGGGGCGACCCGTCTATCCTGCCCGGACTGACGGACTTGTTGAAGTCGGGCACGGGCACCCTTGCCCTGGCCGTATATGACGCGCACGGTAAGCTGCTATCGGGTAGCGGGCCGCCGGAGGTGATGGGGGCGCTGGCGCACGATGTGGTGGCGAAAGCGATTGCAAAGGGAGCGGAGACAGCAGCATTCGGGCACAATGGACGATGGCAATGGCTGGAAGAGGCGTTTCCCATCCACAATGGCGCGCAGATAGATGGCGCGATGGCCATCGTCGCGGACGCCGGCTACATTCGGGCTGAAGGAATCGATTTGTGGCAGCGAAATTTTTGGCGGATTGTGGCGCTGGTGGTTTTGATCGTCGCGATCACTGTTGGGATGGTGCGGTGGTTCCTGCTTCGACCGATGAAGCGAGTCGCCGAGCGGCTGCGCTATTTGCGAAGCGGCAATACAGAAAAACCCGAGGGGCCGAAGCTCGCGGAACTCGGGCTGTTTACCCCATTGGAGCGCGAGTTGGAGACGATTGCGGAGAGCCTGAAAGCCGCGCGCGCAGCGGCCGCCGCAGAAGCCAGGCTTCGCGAGGCAGGCGAGCACTTGTGGACGGCCGAGCGGTTGGCGGTACACATGCGCAATCAGGCGGGTTCGAGCCGCATTTTTGTGGTTTCGAATCGCGAGCCATATATGCACATCCGGCGCGGCAGGGAAACGGTTTGCGTGGTGCCTCCCAGCGGTCTCGTCACCGCGCTGGAACCGGTGTTGTGCGCATGCGACGGCGTCTGGGTTGCGAGCGGCAGCGGCGACGCCGATGCCAAGGCTGTGGACGAGTTCGACCGCCTGCGCGTGCCTTGCGACGAGCCGCGTTATACGCTGAGGCGAGTTTGGCTCACCGAGGAAGAGGAAGCCAGGTACTACGATGGTTTTGCCAACGAGGGGCTATGGCCCCTTTGCCACATCGCCCATACCCGGCCAATTTTTCGTGCCGCCGATTGGGAGTGCTATCGGCGGATAAACCGCAGATTTGCCGACGCGCTGCTGGAAGAGATGGCGGACAGTCCGGAGCCGGTGGTGTTTGTGCAGGATTACCATCTGGCGCTGCTGCCGAGAATGGTGAAGCGGGCGAGACCTGAGGCGCGCGTTGCAATTTTCTGGCACATTCCATGGCCCAACCCTGAGGCCTTTGGAATCTGTCCGTGGCAGGCTGAATTGTTGGATGGGCTTCTGGGCGCGGACCTTATAGGGTTCCACATTCCCATGCACTGCCACAATTTCTTGGCGACAGTGGACCGGGTAGTTGAGTCGCGCACCGACCGTGAGCACTTGACAGTGCGGCGCTTCGGACACACCACGACGGTGCGTCCGTACCCGGTGAGCGTGGCGTTCGATGGGGCCACGCGAAGCGCGATAAATCCGAATGAAGAACGCGATGCCGACCGGCAAGCGCTGCTGGACGAATTTGGAGTGCGTGCAGAGTGCTTGGCGGTGGGCGTGGACCGGTTGGACTATACGAAAGGCATCGTGGAACGGCTGGATGCATTGGAACAACTCCTGGAAGACCATCCATGGCACCGGGAGCGGCTGACCCTGGTGCAGATTGCGGCGCCCAGCCGCACTCGAATAAGCAGCTATGCCGATCTCGGGCGGCGCGTGGAAGAAACTGTGGAGCGAATCAATCTGCGCTTTCAGACGCTCGATTGGAGGCCCGTCGTCCTGATCGAAAAGCAGTGCAGCCACGATGAGGTACGGCGATGGTATCGCGCCGCGGACCTCTGCCTGGTGACTTCACTGCACGATGGAATGAACCTGGTGGCGAAGGAGTTCGTGGCCTCGCGCGACGACGAGGATGGAGTGTTGGTACTGAGTAAATTTACCGGCGCAGCGGTGGAGCTTCCCGATGCACTGCTGGTGAACCCCTACGATACTGTGGACGTGGCAGAAGCCATCCACGCAGGTTTGGAGATGAAGCGCGAAGAGCGGCGCGAGCGTATGCGAAAGATGCGGCGGCAGGTGATGGATTACAACATTTATATGTGGGCGGCGAAAGTTCTCGGCGACTTGCGAGACTTGCGGATGGAGCCGCCGGAAGGCGCAAAGGTGCGCCGGATCGGTGCTTCGAGCGCCCGGCGGCCGGAGTATGCTCAGGAAGAAATCGCCTGAAACGGTGGGAACAGGCCACGGAGGGATGGTTTTCGGGTTGGGAATTGGCCCATGCGAGAACGCCTTATGTCGCGAAAAAGAAGCGATACTCGACGCTTTTTTCGGTACTTTTGCGCGCGCCGCACAATTCCTTTTGCTGCTGGATTACGATGGGACCCTCGCGCCTTTCAGGGTGGATCGCTACCGGGCACGACCGTATCCGGGAGTAGCGAAACTTCTCAAGTGCATTCAGGAGCAAGGCCGAACCCGTATGGTCGTTGTCACGGGCCGTCCCGCCGGCGAGGTTCCACCGCTGCTTGGCTTGGTCCCGGCCCCCGAGGTGTGGGGATTGCACGGCGTCGAGAGGCTGCACGCCGACGGACGGCGCGAGTTCGATGTGCCCTCGCCTCAAACGCGGGCCAGGCTCGAGGCAGTCAGCGCGAAGCTCAGGCGCGACGCCTTTGGCGGGCTCCTGGAAGAGAAGCCCAATGCCGTTGTCATGCATTGGCGCGGTGTTCCCAAGGAGAAAGCCCTGTTGGTCGAAAAGCAAGCGCGAGCGCTCTTTGAGCCGCTTGCCCAACTGGATGGCCTGGGACTGCTCGAATTCGAAGCGGGCCTCGAGCTGCGTGCGGGCCGGGGCAAAGGTGACGCGGTGAACGCAATTCTTGGCGAAATGGATGGGAGGCGGCCGGCACCGGCAGCGTATCTCGGCGACGATCTCACGGATGAAGCCGCGTTTCGCGCCATCAAAGGACGTGGCCTTGGCGTGCTGGTGAGGCGCGAGCTGCGCGAGACATGCGCAGATGTATGGTTGCGGCCTCCGCAGGAGGTGAGGAACTTCCTGAAAAGGTGGTTGCAGGCCACCGGTGCGGCCGCGCTGGATGAGAGCTGAACGCCGATGCCGGCAGCGTGCGACTAAAGCGGAGATACCGTGATCCGGGTCCGTGGCACGGGCGATGAGTCGCAATGCGCATTTACAATCGAATTCGTATGATTCGTTTTTCCACGGCGGGTGAATCCCACGGCGAGGCCTTGATTGCAGTGGTTAATGGATTACCTGCTGGAGTTCCCGTAAATCTCGATTTTGTGAATCACGAGTTGTGGCGCCGGCAGCAAGGGTACGGCCGCGGCGGCCGCATGAAGATCGAATTCGATCAAGCGCATATTCTCTCCGGCGTGCGCCATGGAAAAACGATCGGGGCCCCGATCGCCATTGAAGTCATCAATCGTGACTGGAAGAATTGGCAGGAGAAGTTGCCGGTTGAGGCAGGCGATCAGGCAAAGCATAAGGCGGTGGTGTCGCCGCGGCCCGGTCATGCAGACTTGGCCGGCGCGCTCAAATACAACTTTAGTGACGCGCGGTACGTCCTGGAGCGGGCCTCGGCGCGCGAGTCGGCGGCGCGCGTTGCGGCCGGGGCATTTGCCAAGCTGCTCTTGTGCCATCTGGGAATCGAAATCGGCAGCCACGTGATTCGCGTGGGCGGTGTGGAGCTTGACCGCGAAGCCGCATGGGAGGAGATTGCGGCTCTTGCCGGAAAAGACGAAGTCGTTCTAGCTTGCGTGGATGCCGCTACCGAAGAACGCATGAAGGAGGAGGTGGACGCTGCCGCACGCGATGGAGATACCGTTAACGGCGTGTTTGAGGTTGTGGCGCACGGCGTTCCTGCCGGTCTGGGAACGTACGCAAACTGGGACGAGCGTCTCGACGGATTGCTTGGATGGGCAGTGATGAGCCTGCAAGCGGTCAAAGCGGTGGAAATTGGTTCCGGGATCGCGGCGGCCATATCGCGAGGGTCGGCGGTTCACGATCCCATTCACTACGCGGCGGAAACTGTCCCGGGACGGCCAACGCGCTTTATAAGGCCGCACAATAATGCGGGCGGAGTGGAAGGTGGAGTATCCAACGGCGAAGATATTGTTGTTCGCGGTTACCTAAAGCCGATTTCCACCCTTCGCCAGCCGCTCGAATCGGTGCGATTCGATTCGCGGGAACCCGCGAGCGCGAGCTACGAGCGGAGCGACATCTGCGTAGTGCCTGCGGCGGGCGTGGCGGCCGAAGCAATGGTTGCCATGGTGATCGCTAATTTGGCGCATGAAAAATTCGGCGGCGATTCGCTCATGGAATTGAAACGGAATTTCGATGGGTACATCGAACAATTACGGAGATACTAACGCGTTTCCACGGTCAGTACTGCCGGTTTTGAGTCCGCGCACGGCCGGCGCTCTCCGAGGGTCGCGCAGGCTTTGCGATGACAACCTTGAAGGACAAAAACCCTGGAAACGTTACGGCGCCCACGATGGCTCTGAAGATCCTTAAGTACCCCGATCCTATTCTGCAGCGGCCCGGAGAACCGGTGACGGAGTTCGACGCCGGCTTGCGCAAGCTGGTGGCGGATATGTTCGCGACCACGTATGCCTCACAGGGCATAGGATTGGCGGCGCCGCAAGTGGGCGTGCCCAAGCGCATCACCGTGATCGATCTGAGCCTAGGGAAAGACCCGGCACAGAAGCTGGTGCTGATCAATCCCGAGGTGATTTTCAGCGAGGGGAAGCAATATGAGGAGGAGGGATGCCTTAGCTTTCCCGACATTCGCGAAAAGGTATCGCGCGCGGCCAAGGTGCGGATTCGCGCGCAGGATGAGAACGGCAAGTGGTTCGAGATGGATGGCGACGAACTGCTGGCGCGGGCGTTTCAGCACGAAATCGACCATCTGGACGGGATTCTGTTTATCTTCCGCATGAGCGCGCTGAAGCGTAGCTTGAATTTGCGCAAGATTCGCAAGATGCAGAGCGAAGGCGCTTGGTAATCCCGCATGACGAAAGCCGCGGATCGGCTGAAACTGGTTTTTTGCGGAACGCCGCAGTTTGCTGTGCCCACGCTGGAAGCGCTGATTTTAGCCGGCCACGAGATTGCGCTGGTCGTTTCGCAGCCCGACCGGCCGGTGGGGCGCAATCGACTGCTGACGGCTCCGCCGGTCAAACAAGCGGCACTGGCTGCGGGGCTTGCAATTACGCAGCCCGAGAAGATACGCAACAACCCTGAATTCCGGGCGCAGCTTGAAGCGATCGCGCCGGATGCGATCGTCGTAGTTGCGTACGGGCGAATCATTCCACCTTGGATGCTGGCGCTTCCGCGGCTCGGCTGCGTCAATCTTCACGCATCTTTGCTGCCCAAATATCGCGGAGCCGCTCCCATCCAGTGGGCGATCGCGATGGGCGATGCATCGACGGGGAACACGACAATGCTGCTCGATGAGGGACTCGACACCGGGCCGATTCTTCTTCAGCAAAGTGTTGCGATCGGGGCCGACCAGACTGCGGCCGAGCTTAGCTCCGTGCTGGCCAAAACGGGCGCGCCTTTGGTTGTGGAGACGCTGGCCGGTCTGGCTAACGGAACGATCCGGCCAAACACGCAAAACAACGATCGGGCGACGTCCGCGCGGTTGCTCCAACGCGAAGACGGCAGGATAGACTTTGCTGGGCACACGGCGAAGGAACTTTACGATCGCTGGCGCGGTTTTCAGCCGTGGCCCGGTGCGTTCACCACGATCGACGCGAAGAAGCTGATTGTGCATCGCATGGCGATTGCGCACTCGTCTGTTTCGGGACAGCCTGCATTGGCCGAGCCGGGCTGGATTCTAGTCGAGGGGGGCCGGCTGATGGCGGCATGCGCCGGCAATACCTGGCTGGAATTCCGTGAAGTGCAGCTTGAGGGCAAGAGACGCATGACCGCGGCCGAATTTGTGCGCGGAAACCCGCTTCCGGCGGGTGCGCGTTTGGGATAAGCGCCGTGGATGCGATTTCACCAGCGCGGAAAGCGGCGTTCGAGATTCTGATGGCGGTTGGGCGCGGGAAAGCGCACTCCGACGAGTTGTTGCGCGGAAAAGCGGTCGAGGAGCTTTCGGCCGCCGACCGGAATTTGGCGACGGCGTTAGTGCTCGGCGTGCTGCGCTGGCAGATCTGGCTGGACGAGCAGGTCAAGAGGTTCCTGAAGAAGCCAAGGGCCAAACTCGATGCAGAGGCGGCGGTCGCGTTACGCCTCGGCGCCTTTCAGCTATTGTTTCTGGACCGGATTCCGGCTCATGCGGCAATCGACGAAAGCGTGGAGCTGACCAAGCAGTCGGGGCATAGGTTTGCCTCGAGCATGGTGAACGCCGTGCTTCGGAAGCTATGGAGCGAGCGCGCCGCCGCAACAGAGCTTTCGCAGGCATCTTCTGTCGGGGCGCATCCGGGGTGGATGGTGGATCGTTGGACGGGCTTCTATGGCGCCGACGCCGCCCAGGCGATTTGCCGTCATGGCCAGGCACAGCCACGGCTGACGGTGCGCGTCGTGAATAAGGCTATCGCGACTGAATTGGCGAGAGCAGGCGTTCAGCTTGAGCCGGGCGAGCTGATGACCGCTGCTCGGGCGGTCAGTTCCGGGGATATTCCGGCGACCGCGGCGTTTCGCGAGGGCCGAGTGCGAATTCAAGACGAAGCGTCGCAGTTGATTGGTGAGTTGGCGGCGCGGGCCGGTAACGACTGCGGCGAAAAGGTGAGGACAATCGTCGACCTGTGCGCGGCGCCCGGTGGAAAAACGCTCATTCTAGCCGAGCGGAATCCTGAAACACGCATTGTTGCGTGCGAGGCAAGTTCGCGGCGGCTCGACGAAATGCGCGTGCGGCTGGTCGCATGCGGCGATCGCCTGGAATGCCGGTTGGCCGACGCGGCGGCACTCAAAGAGGAATCGGTCTTCGATGTTGCGCTGGCGGACGTGCCGTGCAGCGGCACGGGGACGCTGGGAAGGAATCCGGAGATTCGCCATCGGCTGCGGCCAGAGGACTTGATGCGCTACGCAGAGCGGCAGCGAGCCATTCTGCGGGCAGCGTTGCGGACTGTGCGCATCGGCGGGCGGGTGGTGTATTCGACTTGTTCGCTCGAGCTCGAGGAGAACGATACAGTGGTTGCAAGCATGTTGGCCGAGGATCCCAAAGGCCGGCAGATTTCGCTCGCGGAAAGCATCGAGGATTTGCTGCGTGACGGCATTCTGACCGGCGGCGGAGCGGCGCGGTTGAAGCAGTGCCTCACGCATCAAGGTGCGCTGCGGTTGTTACCGGGCGCGCTGCCGACGGATGGTTTCTTTGTGGCGCTCTTCGAGAGGATTGCGTAGGGACAGCCGGCGCTGCCCATTCCATCTATTTCACCACTGTGAGCTTGACCATTGTGCTCTGATCCACTCGCGACCCCGCGGCGGGCGATTGCGCGAGAACTGCGCCGGGCTTTGCTGGAAGCTTGGGCGGCTCATTGCCTGCGCCCACTGGTGCGATCGGCACATCCACATATATCGGTGTGTCTGTTTTGATTCCGGCCCTGGCCAGCGCTGCCTGGGCGCTCACAATCGGCCATCCCGTGAAGTCGGGCATGACGTATCCGTCCGGGCTTTCGTCATCGGGTGCCGCGACAAGCAGATTGACCGTGGGTTGCTCGATGCCTTGAGCGTGCGCCGGCGGATCCTGGGCGATCACCGTTCCCTCCGGCGCTCCGGCGTAGGGCAGCCGGGCGATAGGGCCGACCTCAAGGCCGGCGCGGCGCAACTCGAGTGAGGCGACGCGTTCGTTGGCCCCGACCGTGTCGGGGACGTCGACTTTTTGCGGCCCAAGGCTTTCAGACACGCGGACACGCCATTCGCGGCGCACCACGGTTCCGGCTTCAGGCGACTGCGATAGAATGTGCCCCGCCGCTACGTCGCCCGAGTAGTAGCGATTGTCCACGTCCAGGTTCAGGCCCAGGCCGGCCGTAACGCTGCGGGCGTCCGCCACCGTCATGCCTTCGAGCTGAGGAACCTGAACTTCCGCCCCGTGTATGGCGAAGTGCATGGTAACGATGGCGGACATCAGTCCCACGGCGAGCAGCAGCACGAGCAGCAAGGCCGCCTGAAGGAGGTTCTTGATGGAGCGGCTAGTGATGGTTGCAGGCGACATGTGAAGAAACCTGTATTGGAGGCTACCGTAAATTATCGGTTACCGGCTCGGGATGGATGGTGACGCGGGAGACTTCGGGGCACTCCAGTTTGAAACGGTCTTCGAGCGCGGTGATCAGCTCGTGGACCCGGTGCATGGGCAGCTCATCGGGCAGAGTGCAGTGGCAGGTGAGATAGATGTGTTCGCGGGTGCGGCTGACGGCAACC
>Ga0187782_10004898_pt1 | contig 10005 bp, 10 predicted proteins | sample 0715_SJ02_MP15_2_FD_132454 | JGI IMG/M metagenome (GOLD analysis project Ga0187782, IMG submission 132454) | Tropical peat soil microbial communities from peatlands in Department of Meta, Colombia - 0715_SJ02_MP15_20_MG | ecosystem: Environmental > Terrestrial > Soil > Wetlands > Peat | place...
AAGCCGCTGATCTTTCTGACGAACTGGAGCGACGCGGCTCGAATCTCCTCGGCAGTCACGTGCGGGTGGTAGTCGAAGAGCGTTTTGATGTTCCCGCACATTCCAAAGACCCTCAAGGATTAGACATGCCTGTATGTCCTTATCTGTTTTCTCATTCCACGCGGCAACCCTGGTCGACGAGGCTGGATGGAGAATCGGGCGAACCGCAAGAGCTTCGCCGGTGTTCCTGGTGGGAACGAGCGGAGCGGCCCATTGGCCAAGGGCTTTCGTCATTTCACGCGAATGAGATGCGTCGGATACGGTCGCGCCATTGAACGGCAACTCGCGACCGGGGGAGAGGGGCGATGCGCAGAACGAATTGCTCGCGGTCCGGTACAAACAAGTTCACGCGGCGCGACCTCTTGACGCGGGCGGCGGCCGCGGGTGCGGGCGTTGCGGTGTCGGGGGCGGTCTCGCGGATCGTCGGCTCCAGCACGTCTGCCCAAGCCGCACCGAGACGCGGCGGCACTCTCACACTCGTGTTATCGTCGGATCCGCCGTCTCTTGATCCACAGAAGACGCCGGCCGGTGATCTGTCACATTTTCTCCTGTACAACATGCTGGTCTCGGCCGACCGGAACACGGATACCTTCATCCCGGAGATGGCGGACTCGTGGACGATCGATGAAGGCGGCAAAGTCATTACGTTCAAACTGCACCCGGGGGTCAAGTTCCACGACGGTACGCCCTTCACGTCGCATGCGGTGCAGGCGACGATTGAGCGGCTCGTGAACCCGGCGATGGCTGCGCCCGGCGCGAGCTGGATCGGACCGATCGACCACGTCGAGACGCCGGACGACCTCACGGCCCGGCTCGTGTTCAAGCAACCCTACGCCCCGATCTTCTCGTCCCTTCGCATCATATTCCTGGCCATGCTTTCGCCAGATGCGATCGCGAAGCTCGGCCCCAACTACGGGCAGAACCCGGTGGGCGCCGGCCCGTTCAAGTTCCGGCAGTGGATCCCGGGAGACCGGATCGTGCTCGACCGCTACGCGGACTATGCGTGGGCGCCGAAGTTCTACAAGAACCGCGGCGCTGTGTATGTCGATGGGGCCGTGGTGCGGATCATTCCCGACGAATCGACGCAGGTGGTCGCGTTCGAGCGCGGCGACCTCGATATCCTCTGGCAGGCACCTGCTTCATCCGCGGGGCGCTTGATCCAGAGCGGCAAGTACCAGGTGTTCAAGACGCCGACGGCCGGCGGTTACTACCTCGGATTGAACGTAACCAAGCCGATCTTCAGCGATGTTCGCGTACGCCAGGCCATCGGGTGGGCGACCAATCGCGACGAGGTCGTCGACTACGCGCTCGAAAAGCTTGCCGTGCCGATGGACAGCCCGATCGCGCCGACGATCTGGGGGTATGCCAAAGGACTCAAGAACGCTTATCACTACGATCCCGATCGGGCACGGCGGTTGCTGGCGGAGGCTGGATGGAAGCCCGGCGCGAGTGGCGCGCTCGAGAAAGACGGGCGGCCGCTGGCGTTTCGCGTCTGGACCTTCGCGCTCGACACAAACGTGCGCATAGGAATCGTCCTGCAGACTCAACTGAAGCAGGTCGGCATCCGGATGGACATCGACCAGTTGGACGCCGCGACGCTGCTGGCACGCACGCCAAGCGGGCAGCAAGATGCGATCCTCATCAGTTACGGCTGGCCCGACGCGGACATCCTCTACTATTTCTTCCATAGCAGCCGGATGGCAACCACGAACCGAGTACACTTCTCTAACCCGGACGTCGATCGTCTGCTGGAAGAGGGCCGCGTGACCGTCGACCCCACGAAGCGCCTGCAAGTGTACCGGCAGCTGCAGGAAACCCTGCTCCAGCAGGCGCCGTGGATTCCGCTCGCGAGCGCGTACACGATCACGCTCGCGCATCCGTGGGTACGCGATCTCTACGTGGACAAGTACGCCAACTTGCTCACCAACGACGTGTACATCCAGAAGTAGCACCGGCGATGCAGCGCTACGTCGTCCAGCGGCTGTGGCACCTCGTGCCGGTCCTGCTGAGCGTCTCTGTGCTCGTATTCCTCATGGTCCACCTCGTGCCGGGGGACCCGGTGCAGGTGATGCTGCAGGAGTACGGCTCCCCGGCGCAGGAGGCCGCTCTTCGGCACTCGCTCGGCCTGGACCGGCCGCTCGCAGTGCAGTATGGAACGTTTCTGTGGCGCCTGCTCCACGGTGATCTGGGACGGTCGATCCACTCCGGGCGGCCCGTCATCGCCGAGATCGCGCTGAGGTTGCCCTACACCCTCTGGCTGACGGCGGCGAGCATGGCCGTCGCGATCGCGCTTGGGCTCGTCCTCGGCATGGTCGCCGCACTCTGGCATCGGCGGATTCTCGACTACGCCGCGATGATCGCCGCGCTGGCCGGCATCTCCCTCCCCAGCTTCTGGTTCGGGCTGGTTCTGATCCTCGTCTTCTCCTACTACCTGCGCTGGCTGCCCGCTGCGGGCGCCGACACCCCCTGGAGCCTGATCCTTCCGGCCGTCACCCTGGGCACGTCCGCCGCCTCGATCATCGCGCGTCTCAGCCGGAGCAGCCTGCTGGAGGTGTTACGGCAGGAATTCATCCGAACGGCTCGGGCGAAGGGGGTGAACGAGTTGCAGGTCCTGTACCGGCACGGACTTCGCAACGCGCTGATCCCGGTGCTCTCGATCATCGGACTGCAGTTCGCCGGATTGCTGGGTGGCGCGGTGATCGTCGAATCGGTTTTCGGGTGGCCCGGCCTCGGCCGCCTGGCCGTCGACGCCATCTTCAACCGGGACATGCCGCTCATCCAAGGCATCGTGCTCATCGCCGCGGCCATCTTCGTGGCGGTGAATCTCTGTATCGACCTGCTCTATGCTCTCGTCGACCCGCGGATCCGGTACAGCTGAGACCGGGGCCGCCGGCGCGGCACGGCCGGTCCGTGCGCTCTCGCACGCCGCCATCGGCTTGCGGCGGATCACGCAGCACCGCGGCGCCGTGGCGGGCGCTGTTCTCATCGCCGGCTTGTTTCTCGGCGCGCTCATGGCCCCGTCCTTCGCCCGCTACGATCCCACCGAACCGCATTTCGGCCTACGGCTGCAGCCGCCGTCCGCGGTGTTCCCGCTGGGCACGGATTCCTTCGGGCGCGACATCCTGAGCAGGCTGGCCTACGGGGGCCGCGTCTCACTCGTCGTCGGGGCGGTCTCGGTCCTCGTCTCATTCGCCGTGGGGCTGCCGCTCGGCATCGTCGCGGGATATGCGGGCGGGCGCACCGACAACCTGATCATGCGCGCCATCGACGTATGGCTGGCTTTCCCGGAACTCCTGCTCGCGATCGGCATCGTCGCGGTCCTCGGCCCGGGTCTCCAGAACGTCATGCTGGCCATCGGTATCTCCGGTGTCCCCGGTGTCTGCCGCCTCGTCCGCGGGTCCGTACTGTCGATCAAGGAGGAAGCCTACATCGAGGTGGCCCGTGCCGTGGGGGGCACTGCGGCGCACATCGTTAGAGCACACGTGTTCCCCAACGTCCTGGCACCCGTCCTGGTCCTGCTCACGCTGCGTCTCGGGACGGCAATCCTCGCGGGAGTGGGGCTCAGCTTCCTGGGGCTTGGCGTGCAACCTCCGACCCCCGAATGGGGCGCGATGGTGGCGGAGGGACGCGCGTATCTGCAGCAGGCGTGGTGGGTATCGACGATACCCGGTGCCGCGATCTTCATCAGCGTGATGGGATTCAACATGCTGGGGGATGGGCTGCGGGACGCACTAGATCCGCGGTTGCACTGACCCCGGCCGGATGCCGGAATACCGCGACCGGCTTCGTGGTACCCGTGACGCGTACGACGAGGCACGATGAAGCCGCCGTTCGGGATGGCCGCGGATCCGCGCTACGGCGGGATCACGAATACGTCACCGGGCGGGCGGCCCGGACACTCAGTCCCGATCGATCTGCGCTCTCTGCAGCCGGCCGCTGTAGTCGATATACACGGCCTTCCACTCACTGAAGACGTCGAGCACCTGCACACCGCCCTCGCGATGGCCATTGCCTGTCTGCTTCGTTCCCCCGAACGGGAGATGAACCTCCGCGCCAATTGTCCCGTGGTTGACGTAAACGATCCCCGTGTCGATGTCGTCAATCGCCCGCATCGCCGCGCCGATATCGCGGGTGAAGATCGACGCGGAAAGCCCGTACGAACTCTCGTTCACGATCGCCACGGCCTCGTCGAGAGAGCGTGCCTCCATGAGCACGACCACGGGGCCGAAGATCTCCTCCCGGGCTATCCGCATCTCGGGACGCACCTGATCGAAGATCGTCGGCGTGTAGAACGACCCCTTGTCCAGTGCCCCACCCCGCGCTCTTCCTCCACCGGTCACCAGACGGGCGCCTTCTTTCTGGCCGATCTCCACGTACTCGTGAATCCGCTCGAGTTGAACGTCGCTCACGACCGGTCCCACATCGGTCTCCGGTAGCAGGCCGTCGCCCAGGCGAAGGGCGCGCGTTCGAGCCGCCAGACGCTGCGTAAGTTCGCTTCGTACGGCCTCGTGCACGATGATCCGGCTGCAGGCGGTGCATCGCTGGCCGGAGGTGCCGAACGCGCTCCAGATCAGCGCATCGGTGGCGAAAGACAGGTCGGCGTCAGGCAGGACGATGGCCGCGTTCTTGCCGCCCATCTCGAGCGAGATGCGCTTCCCCAACCGACCGCATGCCTCCGCGAGTCTCAGCCCCGTTTCGGTGGATCCGGTGAAGGAAACGACTCGGACCGATGGATGTGCGACGAGGGCATCCCCCACCGTCGAACCGACCCCCGTCACGATGTTCAGCACTCCGGGGGGCAAGCCGGCTTCCTCGAACAGCTCGACAAACTTGAGTGCGAGAAGCGGCGTGTACGACGCCGGCTTGAAGACGACCGTGTTCCCGCACACGAGCGCCGGAAAGATCTTCCACGATGGAATCGCCATGGGGAAGTTCCAGGGGGTGATGATGCCGACGACGCCGAGTGGAGCCCGCCGGCAGTAGGCGGCCTTGTTCGGCATTTCGCTCGGCGCCGTGTACCCGTGAAGACGTCGCCCCTCGCCGGCAATGAAGTACCCCATGTCGATGGCCTCTTGCACGTCACCGCGGGCCTCCGTGAGGATCTTTCCCATCTCCTGGGTCATAAGGCGCGCCAGCTCTTCCTTCCGGCCCACGAGACGTTCGGCGACCCGGAACAGGATCTCCGCCCGACGAGGTGCGGGGACCTTCCGCCAGGACTGGTAGGCACCGGCGGCCGCCTGAACCGCCGCCTCCACATCCTCGGGGCCGGACGCCGGAACGACACCGAGAACGTCACCGGTGGCGGGATTGATGGACGCCGCTGTCTTTCCCGATCGGGCCCCGATCCACTGGCCCCCGATGTAATTGAGAAATGCCTCGCGCCCACCGCCACCCGTAGCATCATATCCCTTCATGAGACATCCCCCCACGGCTTCTGGTACGGTCTGTCAGCATCGCGTAGCATCCACGGACGCACCGACGAGGTCACCCCCCGGACGCGTCGTGAACTCGATGAGGTTGCCAGACGTCCACGCCTCGCGTCTGAGTTCGCGCCGGCCGTAGGACCTCCTCTGGAATGCAACGCCGCTCCGGACCCGCAGCACCAGGAAGCCCGGCGGGGGAATGCAGGGTTCCCCCCTTCCGTTCGCCTGGAACAGGGACTCTTTCCCCCGAAGGCAATGGATGGAGGTAACCGATGCTCAATCTGCTTGTCATCGTTACCAGCACGCGGCCCCGTCGAAGCGGGTGGGCGATCGGGCAGTGGTTCACCAAGCTCGCCGAACAGCATGGGGCGTTTCATGTGACCTTCGCCGATCTGGCCGAGGTGAACCTGCCGCTGCTCGATGAGCCCGCGCATCCAAGCCTGAGGCAGTACGAGCACGAACACACCAAGGCGTGGAGCACGCTGGTAAGCACCGCCGACGCATTTGTGTTCGTGATGCCGGAGTACAACTTCTTTGCGCCGCCGACGCTTGTGAATGCCGTGGACTACCTGTATCACGAGTGGCACTACAAACCGGCGGGCTTCGTGAGCTACGGCGGAGCGTCGGGCGGTATGCGTTCTGTCCAGTCGATCAAGTCGCTCCTGACGTCGGTCAACGTCATGCCGTTGCCGACCGCCGTCGCGATTCCGTTCTTTTCTAAACACATCGACGAGACGAAGGGCTTCGTCGCGACCGAACAGCACGAGCAATCGGCGAAGGCGATGCTCGACGAGCTGCGGAAGTGGGCCGTGGCACTCGAGACCATGCGCGAACCTGCGCAGAAGCGGTGACGTCCCGGGCCAGCCTGCGTGAGGGGAGATTTTGCTCCGACATCGCCCATAGTCAGCCTGCGCCGTGCCTGCAGGACCGGGATTCAACCCCTCAGCGGCGGGCTCCGGCACGTGGCGCGTTGCGCGCTAGTCGGTTGGACGCGCGGATACGTCCCAGGCCGACGATAACATCCGAGTCGCTCGCGCTCACATGGGGGGGTAGCTAGGCCGAAGCTTTGTTGGTTCAGGCCTCACACCCGCTGCAGATGCGTGTCATTGAACCCGCTCGGATACTTGAGCCCGAATCCCAGGAGCCGATCTATCCCAATGTGAGCGGCCAGAATGAGAGCGCACGATACGAGAAGCTCGTGGCCGGTCGCGATACCGATTCCGCCTATCAGACCTGCCAGCACGTACGTATGGACAAGGTTATACGCGGCCGCGCCTGCCCGAGGCCCGGCGAGGTAGCCCAGCATCGATGCATCGGGACCGAGAAAGAGCGCGGCAAAGAGTACCCAGTTGCTGCCGCGTGCGCTGTACATTCCCACGGCCAATACCAGTGCCACCAGTCCCTCCACACGGACTAGTGTGCCCGGACGAAGTGCAGATCTCCCCATCTTCTCCCTCCACACGCGGACTCCGGTTGGGCACAACGCGTCGGAACCGCGACGCCTTCCCACCCCCAAGGCTCGTGGGACACGCGGCGGATGCCGTTGGCTGCCATGGCTCGAGGCTATCGCAGACTTGCGCGATCGGTGCGGACCAGAGTTCAGGGCCGACTCAGAGTCAACTGCCGGCGTCTCCAATGTCTTGTGGCGCGACGGCCGGAACGGGCAGGGCGCGCCCGGCCGGCGCGCGGTTGACGATCGCGATCCCCGCCACCACGAGCAACGTACCGGTGACCAGTCTCGCGCTGAGCGGTTCACCCAGGAACGCGACCCCCAGGATCAGCCCGATGACGGGGAAAACGTACGTGACGACGGTCGCGCGGGTAGCGCCCCACGCGTTGATCAGGTAGTAGTAGAGCAGATATGCGAGGCACGACCCCAGGAGGCCCAGCCACGCGAGGGCGAGCCATGTGATCGGAAGGCGAGGAAGCCGAAGGGGCCACTGGGCGACCGGAGCCGCGAGCCAGAGCAACCCATCGGCCATGAACACGGCGGCCGTCGCTTGGAGAACCGGAGGTTGACCTCGCAGATGCCCTCGGGCGTATGTGGCGGCCACCGCATAGCTGCAGGCCGCGGCCAGCACGGCAATCTGCCCCCACGTGCTCCCCTGTACGGTCGCTCGTGTGACATCGCCGCTCATGAGCACGATGACACCCGCGAACCCGAGAACCAAGCCCGTGAGACGCTGCCGGGTGATCTTCTCATCCCGGAGCCAGAAGTGAGCGACAACGAGCGTGAACAGCGGGGTCGTGCCGTTCAAGATGGCCGCGAGCCCCGAGGCAATCCGCGTCTCGCCCCAGGGAATGAGCGCGAACGGCAGCGCGGTGTTGAGTCCGCCGAGAACCAAGAACCGCACGAAGAGACGCGCATCGCGGGGAACTGATTGTCGCGTCATTCCCGCGATCGCCACGAGTCCTATCAGGCCGAACAGGAGCCGAAGAGCCGCGAGCAGCACGGGATCAGTCTCGGCGACGGCGATCTTGATCCACAGGAATGACGAGCCCCAGATCGTCCCCAGCAGCCAGAAGGCGCCCCACTCGCGCCACCTCATGTCATTGTCCTCAGCACTGCTGAGCCATGAATCGACGGAGCGCGGCGAGCCATCTCGCAAAACCCTCCTCCTCAAAGAAGTGGATCCAGCGGTCGTGCTCCTCGGAAGGCACAATCGAACGTTGCCCACCACCCGACAAATGCTCGGCTGGTCTCGACGATCGGTGTTACGCGTATTGTCGCCGTGTAATTTCGAACCGGGAACGGTACCGGATCACACAGCGCGTAGGTGTAGGAACGGTCGAGGTCTGAGTGGGCGAGGAGCACCTGGCGGATCGTCTTCTCCCCCGTCGTGACCCGGCGGACGGCTCCGACCTGATCGTCTACCTTGCCGTCCTCGATGATAGTCTCACTCGTCACTCCGGCCCAGCCATAGCGATCAAAGAAACGGATGGCCGCCCAAGCCTCGTCCGCGGACTGGTCGAGGAGGACGTTGTAGTGGGCCTCCGCCATCTTGGTTGCCCCTCCATGGCGCCCATGTGCGCGGTCGCGTCTTGTGCGACCCGCGCGTTCAAGCACGATTGTCGGGTTAGTCCGCCGGCGGATCTATCCGGTTCTTGCCGTCAAACCGCGGCTGAGCGCCTGCAAGGCTCGCCGTGAGTTCACCTGCCGCTTGGATCGAGGCCGTGGTCAGGCCCAGCATGGTTGCCCTCGCACCGATACTGGAGGTCCGGGTCGAAGCAGGGGTTGATCGCCCTCCGCTCCGCCGCGTCCGGAGAAGGACCGGGTGCGCTTTCCCAGCGGTTGATGTGCGCTGGCGGATGTGAGACGATCGGGATGAACCCGGAGGGACTGGATGTTCTCAAGACTGCTTGCGTGCCTAGTGACCGTGGTCGCAACACAGTTGGCAGCGGCTTCGGCTGCGCCGTCGCCTCCATTCGCGCTCGGGGCGACATGGACATACCGTTACACGGTCACCCGCCCGCCGGAAGCAGCCGTCATGGGCACGCTGACGACCAGGTACGATGGCCTCGCAACGTATCGGGGCCAGCGCTACTACGTGACTACCGTGTCGGATACGATCAACCCGAACGTGGCTGAAAAGGACTACTACGAATGGACGGGCACCCAGTTCCGCCAGGCCGCGCTGCAGACTGACACCGCCGACTCTACCCTTGAGATCGTGTTTGACAATGCAGTCCCCCTCGACGCGTCGCAGAGCGCGTCCGGGACAGCCGAGACGTATGTCAACGGCAACGATCAGGGGCCCATCCCGTGGAGCACAACTGTCACGTCTCTAGGCACTGACACGGTGACGGTCCCGGCCGGCACATTCCACGACGTTCAAAAGTGGCAAACCACGTTTCAGTTCGGCGTCGTTCGACAGGTTCAAGTCGCGGAGGTCGTCGGGCTTGTCGATCTCCGCGTGGATTCCGAATACTATGCCAACGGCGTGCTCAAGTCCACGACCAGCCAGGAGCTTATCAACGGTCCGGTGCAGTAACCATCTCCACCGTGCTCGAGTACACGTCGCTCAATTGCTCGAAGACCTTCGAGCATGTCGCCACCACGGGGGTTGCGCGCAGCCGCTCACGTCGGTTTGAGTATCGCGCGGTAGTTGGCGAGCGCGCCGGATTGACGAGGAAAAGAGCGCCGGAGGGCGCGACTGCACGTGCCCTCCGGCGCAACGATGGCTGTCTAGTGACTACTGCCGGACTGGCCGCAGGATTGACCCTGACCTCGGCCTCCGCATCGCTGGCCGACCCCTGCGGATCCGGATGTATTTCCTCGCGCACTACCGCGGTCATAAGAAGACGATTGCGACGGCTGGTTGTTGCGGCCACTGCGCCCGGCCTGCGGCATCTGCGTCACCGGCCGCTGCACCGACGACGTGCCCTGCCCACCTCGCGGAGCCCCCTGCACCTGCGTCACCGACCGCTGCACCGACGACGTGCCCTGCCCGCCTCGCGGAGCCCCCTGCACCTGCGTCACCGACCGCTGCACCGACGACGTGCCCTGCCCGCCTCGCGGAGCCCCCTGCACCTGCGTCACCGA
>Ga0187782_10004899_pt1 | contig 10004 bp, 8 predicted proteins | sample 0715_SJ02_MP15_2_FD_132454 | JGI IMG/M metagenome (GOLD analysis project Ga0187782, IMG submission 132454) | Tropical peat soil microbial communities from peatlands in Department of Meta, Colombia - 0715_SJ02_MP15_20_MG | ecosystem: Environmental > Terrestrial > Soil > Wetlands > Peat | place...
CGTCGGAGGCATTCAAGCTACAACAATCTCATGGTGAAGAGATGCCTAGGCGCTCCGGAGCCATTACCAGTGTCATGGATCACCAGTCGCTGAGAAGGCCGTGAAATGGCGTTTGCCAACAGAGGGGTGGCTGATCTGTGGGTGGTTGCTAGTGTCGGTGCTGCCTTTTGCGGTATCCGGCTTCGCTCGTGTTAGATTCTTCTTTCGGGCAGTCCGCTCGCCTACCCACCCCACTGACAGTTCGTGGCAGACAGCGCCGGTCTTGTTTCTTACACTCCTTGCATGGCTCTTATCTCTAGCTTGGCTTGTAGCGACGGCTGTATGCTTGTACGGACATATGACGTTTGTCTTCAAACTGGCTCTCTACCCGTTGCTTGCGGTTTATTTCGCCGCTGGGACGCGAGAGATCGCAGGTCTTGTACGCGATTGGGGAAGGCGTCGTAAGTCACGGCGACTGAACACCGGAACGGACGGAGCAGGTCCGCTTGTGATTCGCGGAAGAAATTAATTATGAAAGAGCCGGGGTTCGGCAACCTGAAGCGACTGAACATGATGTCGCTCTCCGTCGCAATTCCCGTCCTTTGTCTGCCAGCTGCGTTCTTCGGTGTGAAAGCGCTCTTGCCAGTCCAGGTGCAGAACGGTTTTTTCGAGTTCATGGGCCGACACCCTGTTCTAGCAAATCTCGTGACCTACTCGTTTTACTTTGTGGCCGCCCTCGGTGTGGAGATGTGTATTATTGCCGGTGGTCTACTCGCCGTGCTCCTTTTTTTCCGGGGCGTGCCGGTATGGCTAAAGGCAGTGATGGCTATTCTGTTATTGGCAGCTCTCCACGGAATCATAACCGTCAGGCATGCGCTCGGAAGATGACCTGCTAACAACAGATCGCCATGGCTAACGACCTCACCGGTGAGTTAATTCTCGAGCGGCGTTTGGACCATGAGAACGGTGAGGCTAACACTGACCTGCCCCCTGCGTCCGCAGGGTGGATCATACGACATTCGCCACCTGTGAGAGGTGGGTTGCTTCGTCTGGCGTAGCGCGAAGCGCGGAGCCAGACGAAGCAAGAGGAAGCTGCCGCGCGAACGCCGCTGGCGTCTGATAGCCCAGCGCGCTGTGTGGCCGCTCCTCGTTGTACTCCTTCTGCCAAGCGGCGATCTTCCGCCGTGCGTCCCACAGGTTCTCGAACCAATTCACGTTCAAGCACTCATCCCGCAGCTTTCCGGTGAAACTTTCCACGTACCCGTTCTGCTGCGGCTTTCCTGGCTGAATGTGCACCAACGCGATCTGCTTCTCGATGCACCACGCCAGAAAATGCCGGCTGGTAAACTCCGGCCCGTTGTCGCAACGAATCGCCAGCGGCTTGGTCCGCTCCGCCAGAATCTTCTCCAGTTCCCGCGTGACGCGCCGGCTCGCAAAACTGGTGTCCACCGGCAGCGCCAGCGATTCCCGTGTGTACTCATCCTCCACTGTCAACACGCGGATCGCTCGCCCGTTCGCCAGCGCATCGTGCGCGAAATCCACCGCCCATTCCTGGTTCGCCGCCGTCAGCGTGGGCTGCGGCGAACCCTCGCGCACCAGCCTTTTTCGCGCCTTGCGACGCACCGCCAAGCCCGCCTCCCGGTACACCCGAAACACCCGCTTGTGATTCACGCGCTCGCCGCTCGCAGTCAGCAAAATGTGCAATCGCCGGTAGCCCCACCGCGGCTTCTTACGCGCCAACTCCACCAACTGCCCGCGCAACGCGACATCGCTTCGCGTGCTCCGGTAGCGATAACTCGACACCGCAATCTGCATCAGCCCGCAAATCCGCTGCTGGCTCGCCCGATACTGCTCTCCCAACCAGCGCACTTCTTCCCGCAGCTTCACGAGCCCCAGCCGTTTTTTGAGATCACCGCTTTCAGCATGTCCTTGTCCAGACTCAGGTCCGCCACCAGTTTCTTCAAGCGGTGGTTTTCATCCTCCAACTGCCGCAGCCGTTGCGCTTCGTTCACATCCAGCCCCCCGAACTTCGCCTTCCAGGCGTAGATCGTGTGCTTCGACACGCCCATCTCCCGACCGACGTCCTCCGCCGTCCGCCCCGCTTCCAACTGCTTCAACGCCCCGATGATCTCCGCCTCGCTGTGCTTTCCCTTCGCCATGACTCCCCTCCTCGTCCCGCTGAATCATATACACTTTCTTGCGGACTGAGGGGTGCAGGTCAACACCTTCTGCCGAAGTCTGCCGCCGCCGGTGCGTGTAGACTCGAAGCTACTGGACCGACTCCCTGGTTCGAGCGGCTGCTCGCGGAGTTGGTCACCAGCATTACTGAAAAAACAGCAGGATGGCGAAAGAGCCTTGGTGAGTATCCCACCTTGTCACCCTTTGTAGCACTGCGCCACAGACAGAAAGCGGAACGAGGTGGAATAGACAAGAGCTATAGGGTGCGACGTAGGAAGTATTGGACGACTCGAACCGCTACGTTTAGAGTCGAGCGCGTTATTTGGCGCTAAAGAATAGAACGCACGGAGTCGTCCTATGAGCACACAAGCTGGCCGTCTTCCCCAGATTCTCGTAGTTGGGCGCGAACACGTCCGGAATAGCCAGAGTCTGGGTGTGGAGCGCCCTCTCACATCTAATGAAGCGGCCGGGCTTTTGAGAGTTCATCCGAAGACAATCAAGCGTATGGCCGCGAGGGGGGAGGTCCCTGGCCATTTCCGGTTTGGACGTTGGTTTTTCTATCCTTCCGAACTGGACTCTTGGATGAAGATGGAACTAAACTCTGAGCGCCACCCTTGAGGCTCAAACACAAGGAGGATCCATGGTGTTTGAGCGCAGGAGGTACCAGTTCGGATATGTGCGCCAGAAACCTCGCAAGACTGGCCCACATGTCTGGGTGTGGGAGTATCGGGACTGTAGTGGTTCACATTCGGTGATTCTGGGAACGGTTGACGAGATGACCGAGGCCGAGGCTTGGAAGGCTACGGAGGGCCGGAGGTTGATATTGAACGACCTTCTGGCTGCCGAGCAAATCTCGTTTGGTGCGGTGCTAGATCGTTATATTCTGGAGGCACTGCCCGAGCGAAAGGTCACTCGGTGTACTTACTTGAGTTGGATCAGGAGCCAGATCCGGCCCAAATGGGGGGATTGCCCCATCGCACACATAAAACCTCTCGCTGTCGAATTGTGGATCAAAGGTTTGCCACTCTCCGGCAGGAGTAAAGGGCATGTTCGCGAGGTGATGCACATGCTCTTCGATTGGGCTATGCGATGGGAATTGGTCCCGCATGATCGGAATCCCATGAGTCTGGTTCGCGTAAAAGGTTGTTCGAAACGAACCAGGCTTCCGAAGATTCTGACCATCGAAGAGTTCAACCGGCTCCTAGAGAAGCTAAAAGAACCTTACAGAACGATGGCGCTCGTTGCTCTGTTTTTGGGCCCGCGAGTGAGTGAGATCGCCGGACTAAACTGGAGTGACGTGGATTGGGACCGATCAACGATCTCGATCGCGAGATCATGGGTAATCGGTGAAGTCGCGGACACCAAGACAGAAGGTTCCGCAAAGCCGTTGCCTATGGACTTGGATTTGGCCATCGTTTTGAAGGAACATCGACAAAGAACGAAGGGATACGATTCGCCATGGATCTTTGTGAATCCAGCCACGGGAAATCCGTTCTGGCCGAGCAAGATTCGCGAGAATCATTTGGTGCCCGCAGGAATTGCGGCGGGCATCGGGCGCGTTGGATGGCATACGTTTCGGCACACGTACTCCTCGTTGTTGCGGGAGCACGAAGTGGACATTAAGGTTCAGCAGGCGCTGTTGCGTCACGCTGACATCCGAACAACGATGAACATCTACACGCAAGCGGTACCCAAAGCAGTACGCGAAGCAAATCGCAAAGTTGTGAAGAACATCCTGGGGAAACGAGGCGGCATCGAGGCGGCAGTAAGGGTTCCAGAAGCTACCAAGTCCTTCCAAATCAGTCCGAGCCCTACTGCGTAAGTCCTTGAAAAGCCAAGCGGCGATGATTTCGATTCCCATCGCCCGCTCCAGAACTTCCGATGATTCAAATGGCCTTACCTGGCTAAGTCGACTGAATCCAGCACGAAAAATGGTCCGCTTTGGACGGTAGTTGGACTGAAATCGGGAAGCCAGCGTTGACAACAATGAAGATCGCCGTGTTCGCACCGATGCCAAGCGCGAGTGTCACCACAGCCACAGCGGTGAAGCCGGGCTTTTTTGCCAGCACCCGTATCCCATACCGGAGCTCTGTTAAGAGTATGACGCGAAGCTGCAGTGGCTTTTGCCAGCTTCACCTTGATTATGAGGAGGCCTTGAAGGAAATTCCAGCAGATCAGAGCGCACCCCAAGTACATAAAGGCCTCGCGAATGTCCGCTTCACGATCAACTAAGGCTGGAGTCCTGATCCATGGCTTGTCGCCTGAGTGATGACGGTCACTATGTAGCGTGATGGTGGTCATGGACCAGCGTGTCGGTAAACGGCTATCGATGTGCGACCTCGGCTGGTGTGGCCCGAAGGCCGTCAGCTCCCGGGATACTGCCCAGTGAGGGGCACGGCCACAGGTGCGCGCACATGCCGGAGCAGGCCGAAAAGAGCGAACTGAGCCTCGAGCAGATCCAGGAACAGCTTCAGCAGCTGGAGAAACGCGTGGCCGCTCTGGAGAAGTCAGCAACATCGCGAGCGAACCCACCTTTGGAAACCGCCCTCGGAATCAAGCGGAAAGAAAAAGAACAGCACGAAGCACCAGTCAGCATGGTGCCGGTGTTGGGGAAGGCAGTGCTGGCGATTGCCGGAGCCTATTTGCTGCGCGCGATAGCGGAGTCTGGAGCAGCGCCGCGCCGGTTGCTGCTCGGTGCGGGGATTGCCTACGCGGGTGTGTGGCTAGTGTGGGCAACGCGCACGTACCGGAAGAGCCACTTCGCGAGCGTGGCCTATGGAATGACCTCGGCCTTTGTTTTGGCGCCATTACTGTGGGAAGGGACGGTCCGCTTTCAGCAGTTGACCGTCGGATTCGCCTCCATCGTCCTATTGGGGTACGTGACACTGTCGCTGGGGCTGGCGTGGAGTGAAAAACTGCAAGCGATTCCGTGGATCGCGGTCACAGCGGCCGTGGGAACGGCATTGGCGCTGCTGGTTGCCACGCATGAGCTGCGCACCCTGACCGTGGCGTTACTCGCGATCGCCTTCCTCACCGAAGCAGCAGCATGGAGCGGGCGCTGGCTGGGCCTGCGGACTATGTCGGCACTGGGGGCGGATTGTGCCGTGGGGGTGTTAGGGCTGGTAATGACATCGCCGGAGGGAGCGCCCGCGGGCTACCTGCCAATAAGTGCGCGCGAAATCCTGGCCTTGTCCCTGGCGCTCCTTTTGATTTACGGCGTGAGCTTCGTGGTGCGTGGATTCCTGATCGGCAAGACCTGGACCTTTGGAGAGGTAGCGCAGGCGGCCGTGGCGTTTGCTTTGGGGACCTCAGTTAGCTTGCGAGTCAGGCACGGAGCAGCCGCGGTGCTGGGACTGGTCTTCCTGATGCTGGCGATGTTCTGTTATTGGGGCGCGTTGCAGCGATTTGCGCGTGCCGCGGCGCGCTGGAACCGGCGAGTATGCATGAGCTATGCCGCGGGGCTGGTTCTGGCGGGCGTTTTTCTTCTGCACGGAAGAAATTTGCGGGCAGTACTGCTGACTCTGGCGGCGCTCGCAGCAATCATTGTGTTCACACGAACAGAGCGCTTGAGTTTTGGGATTCATGGGACGTTCTACTTACTTGCAGCCTCGGTGGTGTGCGGGCTATTGGGTTACGCATGGAGCGCATTGGCAGGCTCGGTGCCCGCTTGGCCAGAGTGGAGCTTCTGGTTACTGGCGATAGCGGCGCTTCTAAGCTACGTCGTGGGGGCGCGCGCTGTCCCGGAAAGCTGGACCACTCGGGTACTGTTGGGCGTGTCGTCCGCTGCGGTGGCACTCGCGGTTACCGCACTCGCCGTCGCGGGGATGGCGCACCTTTACGGGGAAGGACTGAGCGCTTCGAGATTATCTATGGTCAGGACGGCGGTGACGTGCGTGACAGCTCTGGGATTAGGTTACGCCGGATCGCGCTGGAACCGCATGGAGTTGGGGTGGGTGGCCTACGGGGCAGTGGGATTGGGAGCGTTTAAATTGGTGGTTGAGGACTTGCGCTTTGGAAGTGCGGGCACGTTGATGGTCTCCTTGCTGTTTTATGGCCTGGTTTTGATCTTTCTGCCGCGCGTGTCGCGGTTCGGAAGAGTCGAACAGCTCGAACCTGATTTCCGCAGAGTACAAAAATCCCCTTAAGTCTCTTTTGAATTTCAGAGAGTAATCACGCCATTCATACATGCCGGAATAGAAACTTGTGAGGCCTGAGCTTCGAAGGCATGGTTGCCCAAGGCAAATCGGCCGCCCGATCTTGCTGGGCGGCCGATTCGTGTTGCGGGTCGGGGTGGGGAAAATTGACTACCAGCTAATCTTCAAACCTAGCTGAAGCTGGCGCGGGTCGAATGCCGCGGTTGGTACGCCCGCTTGCGTGTAAAGAGTGTTTACGGCTTCTACGTTGAATTTGTTGATGACGTTGAAGAGGTCCATATATCCGGTGAGATGCAGGCGGTCGCTTAAGCCGAACTCGCGGCCCACGCGCAGGTCGTTAAAGACGGTCATGGGAGTGACACCGGTGTTGCGTCCCAAGGTACCGTACAGAGGCACGGTGACATTGCCGTCGTAGACGCCGTCGTTGGTGCACACCGGAATCAGATAACCGGTCGGCGAATACTTGGAGGCGACCGCGGTATCTCCGCAAAGATCGGTCTGTCCAGCGGTCGCGACATTGGGACGTTGCCCGGAGGCGCCGGTGACGATGTTGAAAGGCCGCCCTGAGGCGACGGTGATGAGCGGGGCAATGGTCCAGTTACTCAGCAGATGGCTCATTACAGAACCGTCGGAGAAGTGTCCGACGTTGTAAACGCCGCTCAGAACGAAGCGGTGACGCTGGTCGAGCAAAGAGGAGGCGCGATCGGCCGCGGGATCAAACGGATTTTGCGGGCCTCCAAAAATGTCGCTGGCAATGTCCATGGTGTGCGACCAAGTGTAAGACGCCTGGAATTCCAGGTGTTTGCCATAGCTTTTCTTAAGGTTGGCAGTGAATGCATTGTAGGAAGAGGTGCCGTTGGACACTTCCGTAGTCACAGACGCAAAGGGCACAGTAACTCCAAGCCCTGGATACGCTGCTGTCGCTGCCGCAACGCAGGCCGCCGGAAATACCGGTGCCAGAGACGGGTTCAAACCCGAAGGCCGGAAAAAGCTCAGAAGAGCGGCAGGATAAAAAGCGCCGGCGGGGCCGGTGCCGCAAGAGTCGACCTCGATGGGCAGAGAATCCGGCGTAACGGCGCCGGCCGCAACCGCTCGCTCCCAGTTGGCGACGAGCTCGGTCTGATTCTCGGGGTTAAAGTCGTTCTGATATGGGAGGTGACGCCCGGCGCTGAAATCGTATGCCAGCATAAAGGTGTAGCCGTGACCGAGTTGCTTCTCCACTTGCAGATCGGCCTCTTGTGCGTAGGCGGAGACGAAATTCTTCGCGGTAGCCAATCCGAAGGGCTGAGAGATCAGCGGGAAGAAGTAGGCTGGTTGCAAATAGCCTTGGTTGGTGAGGGCCCCAACGACGTTCGGGTCCGTAGGATTAAACCGCTGTTCGTGCGGCAGGTAGCCTGCGATCGAATTACTGAGGCAATTGGCGTTTTCTAGGGAGCCTTGGAAAATATTTGCGGCATTGACGCGTGTGGGATCGAACGAGAAAACGGTCGAGGGCGTACATGGTGTACCGCCGAAGAATTGAATCGTCGGCGTGCGCGAGCCATCTTCGACCACCGATTGGTAAGCGATATCAAGCGGTGGATGGTCGTAGAAAATCCCCGCGGAAACGCGCACCACGGTCTTGCCGTCTTTCCAGGGATCCCACGCCAAGCCCAGGCGTGGCGCGATGTCCCTCCGGTCCTCCGGGATTCCCTCGGTAACACCGAGAACTTGCTGTGCGGCAGCTGCCATCGGGGTGGAAGCCGGGAATGTCGGCGTGAACTCGAAATCGTATCGTAGGCCGTAGTTCAACGTCAGGTTTGGACGGATCTTCCAGGAATCCTGAAGGAAGGCACCGAGAGTTTCATCGGATAGCTTGGTATTCGGTACGCCGAGGCCCTGGGTGAACGTTTGCGGCAGGCCAAGACCGTAAGCCTGCACAGGCGAAAAGCTGGGCAATCCCAAGAACAAGGAGATATCACTGAACTGGAAGTCTCCGCCGAAGTTGGTCGCAGCAGAGATATTCAGAGGGATGTAGTTCACGTCACCCCCGAACTTCACGCTGTGGTGGCCGAAGTTCCAGGTAAAATTGTCGGCCACTTCCCAGCGCTTTTCGATGCGGTGGAGATAGGTGTTGGGATCGCGGCCAAAGAAGGCGTATCCCGGAATGTCGACGCCGACGCCGAGGGAGCCCGGAGTGTCGGCTACGTCGAACCCAAGGCCGCGACGGCTGAATTGGAAGCGCAGCTCGTTGAACTTCGAGAAGCCAAAAAGGGTGAGATAGGAAGCCGCGACGGTGACGTCGTGAAACTGCTGCTGATCGGTCCGTGTGAACGCGTTCAGACCGGGATTCTGGCCGGGGCCCTGGGTCTGGAGTCCGGTAACCAAGCTGGGACTCACGTTGACACGCAGGAAAAATTGCTGCATGTCGCTGATCTTGTGATCGAGGCGGAATCCCCAAACACCGGTTTTTTCGGTGATAGGATAATTCCCGATTAGCGATTGCAACGGGACGAAACTTGCCGGAAGCGGCTCACCGGAACTGGCAAAGGTCGAGACTCCCGGAACACCTTGCAGCGCAGTAGCGGAAGCCTGGCCAACCAGCGCGGCGTACGCAATCGTGTTGCTGTTTACCGGAGTTGCGGGATTCTCCAGAAAGGCCTTTTGGTCTGGCGTCCCGAGGATGGTGGTGCCTGGCCCAAGGTAAGGAGAGGCGTCGATGTTCACCAAACCGAAGTTGTCCGAGCCAATGGTGGAGAAGCCGGTTTCCTGACGGCGAGTCATTTCGTAGGAAAAGAAAAAGAAGGTGCGGTCTTTCTGAATGGGGCCGCCCAGGGTTACGCCTGGCTGTACGCGGGTGTACGCAGGATTCGGCACATTGCTGAAGGGATTCACCGCCTGCATATCACGGTTGCGAAGGAAAGCAAACACGTCGCCGTGAAAGTCGTTGCTGCCGCCGCGAGTCACGATGTTGATCACTCCGCCGGCGGAGCGTCCATACTCCGGCGCGAAGCTGTTGGTGAGAATCTGGAACTCCTGCACTGCCTCTTGCGAGACTGTCGAGCGGATGCCGTTGATAATGCTGTCTTCCGCGTCCGCGCCGTCGACGTTCACGAGATTGGAACGCGCACGCGCGCCGCTGAAGTTGAGCCCGGACGTTGGCGCGAACGGAATGACTGGCGCGCCATCCGGCTTTACTTGTGCGTCCGTCAAAGCAAACTGCACGTAGTTGCGCCCGTTGATCGGCAGACTGTTGATGCGCTCCTGCGTGATTGTGTCGCTGGTCGTGGAGCGCTCCGTTTCCATCCGCGCTTTCGACTCCTTGTCCACGACTACCTGAACGATCTGCTCTGAGGAGGAAAGTATGATGGGAAGCACCGCCTGCTGCCCGACGGTCAGAACGAGTCCGGATAGATTGACGCTTGTGTACCCGGAAGCCTCGGCCTTCACGGTGTAGTCGGAGGGCGGGAGTAAAGAAAAGAGATAGCTCCCGTCGGCCGCCGATTGCACGGTGCGCGAGAAATCATGCCCGCTTTCGCTCACGGTAATGACGGCACCGGCAATGGGCGCACCATTCGCATCTTTCACCATGCCGCGGAGGTTGGCGCTGGTGACGTTCTGCGCCCACGCCTTCAGAGGAAGAATCGCCAAGAACAGCAGCAGAACTACAGCCTTCATCCCTCTCATGTCCAGACACACCTTTCCTGTTGCGGC
>Ga0187782_10004900_pt1 | contig 9999 bp, 6 predicted proteins | sample 0715_SJ02_MP15_2_FD_132454 | JGI IMG/M metagenome (GOLD analysis project Ga0187782, IMG submission 132454) | Tropical peat soil microbial communities from peatlands in Department of Meta, Colombia - 0715_SJ02_MP15_20_MG | ecosystem: Environmental > Terrestrial > Soil > Wetlands > Peat | place...
TGATAATCGCCTTCCGCGTGGCCGTTCTTCAGCGGTACGAGGACGACTTCGTATCCGGTTCGCACGGAACGATTCCACGAGCCATGCTCCGCGGCAAAGATATCGCCCTTGTACTCCTTCGGGAACTGCTTGCCTTCGTAGAACGTGATATTCAGAGACGCGTTGTGCGGCTCCATCAGGACGTCGGGGACGATCGCCTCGTCTTTCAGCTCTGGATGTTTTCCGGGAAAGCGCGGATCGGGGTTGCCACCTGTGTAATACCAGGGCCAGCCGTAGAATCCGCCCTTTTGCACGTGCGTGATGTAGTCAGGCGGCAGATTGTCGCCGAGTTCGTCGCGCTCGTTGACGGACGTCCAGAGCTCGCCGGTCGTCGGATTCACATTAATCGCTTCTCCGTTGCGAATGCCCCAGGCGTAGACTTCCAGGTCCTTGCCGTCCTGATTCAGGGCGGTGGGATTGGCGACGAGCATGTCGGCGCGGTGGAATTCGCTCTTGTCCACATCGGTATCCGTGACGTTCGTATGCGAACCGACGGAAATCCACATCTGCTTGCCGTCGAGCGAAAAGGCGACGCCGCGCGAGAAATGGTTAGGGCCGGCGGGAAGATCGGTAACCACCGTTTCCGGGTCAGCGGTTGCCTGCGTATCGCCGCTGGCATAGGCGAAGCGGAGAATCTTGTCCGTATCGCCGACGTAGAGATACTTCGGATTGGGTCCCGGCGGATAAAACGCGAGTCCGAAAGGAAGATTGAGCTTCGAAGCGAACACCGACATCGATTGCATCTTGCCGCCGGGGCCTGTGCGGAATACCAGCACTTTGCCCTGATTTTGGGCGGCGACAAACAAGTCGCCGTTGGGTGCTGCAATGATCGTGCGCGGAGAGAGCGCCTTGCCGTCTTCGTCCTTCAGACTTTCAGCATACAGATCGACTGTGAATCCTTTCGGTGCCTGCGGCCAGGCATCGCCTCTTGGCACAGGCCGCGAGAAGAGGGCGGAGAATTTTGTCGCATAGGGATCCGGCAGGTCGTTTGCCGTGATGTGGTGCACGTTGCCCGGAGCTTCGCCCTTGAAATCGGTGAAGACGCCAGGCGTGCCCTGCTTGGCGTTTGGATCTGCAGGATGCCCCGGCGGCATTGGTGGCGGCCCGCTTTGCTGTCCCTGCGCGCCGGCATATTCATTGCGAGTTGCAACAAAGCAAAGCAAGATCAAGGTGAACAAGACCGCAGTTAGCTGAGAGACACACTTCATGCTGGATTCCCCTCTCTTGACTGTGTATTACGAAATTGGACTCAAACCCACAAAAAATCATGAAAATCCCCGCGCTTGCGGCAGCCTATTGCCCGCCACGATCCGGTGCCGCGACCCTTACAATTTCCCCGGAGACGAGAGAATCGGGAGGATTCGTGATCACGGAATCGTCCCCGGTCAGCCCGGAAACGACTTCGACCTCGCTTCCTAGATCGTGACCGAGCACGACGTTCCTCAGGGCGGCGCGATTGCCGCTTTCGACAGTTCCGACCTGCAGCCCGTCCGAGCGGAAAATCAGCGCGCTAACGGGCAGAATCAGAGCGGGTGTGCCTGCGGGGACTTTTAAGTGCACTTCCGCATAGGCACCTGGGAGGAGCTGGCCCGAACTATTGTTCACGTCGACCTCGACCAGTAGCGTGCGCGTCGCAAGATCGATAGCGCTGGCCGTTCTCACCAAAGTGCCTTTGAAACGCTGGCCGGGAAGTTCTTGCAGCGTCAAATCGGCGGTAAGGCCCGGCTTCGCCGACGGCGAATACTGTTGGGGCACGTTAATGTAGACCCGCAGCTTTTCGATTGCAGCGATATGGAAAAGCTCGGTCGCGGGCGCACCGGCGCCAGAATTGATGAGATGACCGATATCGGTGTTGCGCGCTGTGATGACTCCATCGAACGGCGCGTAGATCTTTTCGAACGACTGCAATTCTTCGAGGCGCTTCACGTTGGATTGGGCGGAAGCGACCATCGCTTTCTTGGCGGCAAAATCGCCGATGGCATTGTCCACATCCTGTTTGGAGACCGAGTCGGTCCGCGCCAATTCTTGGTAGCGCTGGGCCGTGATTTGGGACAACGCGAAATTCGCCTGGGCCGTGTTCAAGTCGGCGCGGGCCTGGTCCAGCTCCTGATCCACCTCGGGCGTTTCGATCTCGGCGAGAAGTTGATCGGACTTCACGCGTGCGCCGATATCGACATACCACTTTTTCAAATAGCCGTTCGTGCGCGCATAGATCGGGGAATCGTTGAAGGCCTGGACGTTTCCTGGCAGGACAATCTCGGTTTGCGGAGCTCCCATCTTGGGATGAACGACCGACACGGTCGGAATTGCGAGGTCGTTTGTCGTCGCTCGGAGTGCGGCACGAGCTTTCAGGCGCGGCAACACGCCGGCGACGACGATGCCAGCAACGATCAGCAGCGCGATCAGCAGTGCCAACCCGCCGTGCTTCGGTGGAAGCGCACCGCCCGCACCCGACAGTCTGGACTCTCCACTATCCGGCATGATTCTATCTTTTCCTTCGGATCTTAGCTAATAGACGGCATCCCGCCCGCATCCGTTTCATTATGAGGCAGATGAACGCTCCTGGCGCCATGAATGCACAATCGTAAAGACGACCGGAACGAAGAAGAGCGTGGCCACCGTAGCCAGCATCAGGCCTCCGATCACAGCGCGCCCAAGCGGTGCATTCTGTTCGCCGCCTTCGCCGAGCCCCAGGGACATGGGCAGCATGCCGATGACCATGGCGAGGGCCGTCATCAAAACGGGCCGGAAACGGGTAAAGCCCGCCTCGAGAGCTGCCTCGGCAGGCGTCTTCCCGGCTTGGAGTTTTTCCTTGGAGAAGCTGACGACCAGGATGCTATTGGCCGTCGCCACGCCCATGCACATGATCGCGCCCGTCAGGGCCGGCACGCTGACGGTTGTGTGCGTAATGAAGAGAACCCAGACGATCCCCGCCAATGCCGCCGGCAAGGCCATGAGGATGATAAAGGGATCGAGCCAGGACTGGAAGTTCACGACGATCAGCAAATAGACCAGAACGATGGAAAAGCCAAGCCCAGCCAGTAAGCCGACGAACGACGAATTCATCGTGTCGATTTGACCGCGAACCAGAATGCGCGATCCAGGGGGCAAATCCTTTTGACTTTGGGCAATGATTGGTCGGATGTCTCGCGCGACGCCGCCAAGATCCCGCCCGTCCACTCCGCCAAAGATATCAATGGCCGATTCGATGTCGTAGTGCGTCACAACGCCCATTTCAGCGCCACGGCCGAAGGAAGCCAGCCCCGCCAGAATCTGCGGTGGCGCGTTGCTTCCGCCGGCATTTGCAATGGGAATATTCTCGAGATCTTGCAGCGAGTTGACGCGGTACTGCGGAGTCTGCGTCGTGATGCTGTAACTGACGCCGGTGCGCGGGTCAAGCCAAAAGGCGGGAGCGGTCTGGAAACTCCCGCTGAGCGAAATGAGCAGGTTTTGCGCCACGTCGCGCTGCGTGTAACCGACTTGGTCGGCTTTGGTACGGTCCACATCAATGTGCAACTTGGGGTAGTTGAACGGCTGCTGGATGCGCAGGTCCACCATACCGGGGATGAACTTCAATCGGTTCATCAGGTTTTCGGCGAAGTAGCGATCTCCGACGAGGTTGCGCCCAATGATTTTCACGTCGATCGGAGCCGGAAGACCGAAATTAAGAATCTGCGTCACGATATCGACGGGCAGATTATAGAAAGTGACACCCGGAAAATCGCGATTGAGTCGGCCCCGAAGATCGCGCACGTACTGCTGAGTTGGGTGATGGTTGCGCGCCAACTGCACCTGAATGTCGGCATCGCCCGGACCGATTGGCGCCGAGGTGCTGTAGGAAAGATTCAGGTTGCTGTAGGGCAGGCCGATGTTATCGAGAACGGTGCCGAGTTCCGAAGTTGGGATTTCCTTGCGGATATCGTCCTCAACGCGGTCGCACAGGGCGGCGACATCCTCGATCCTCGTACCTGTGGGAGCGCGCAGGTGCATAACGAACGCGCCGCTATCAACACCCGGGAAGAAATCTTCCCCCACGAGCGGCAGCAAGGCGAGAGAGAGCCCGCAGGCAACAAAAAAGCACGCGACGAAAGTGCGGCGATGGTGGATGGCCGACTCGAGCAGTCGGTGATATGCCCCGCGGAAGCGTTCGAAGCCGGTCTCAAAGGCCGATTGCATGCGAACGAACGGATTACGAGACCGCGCGGTCCGTTCGCGGCGCTCCTCTTCGGTCTGCTCGATAAGCATATACCGGGCCATCGTGGGCACGAGCGTCCGGGAAAGCGCATACGAGGCCAGCATTGCGAAGATGACCGCTTCGGCGAGCGGCACAAAGAGATACCTCGGGATGCCCGTCAGAAAGAACATCGGCACAAAAACGATGCAGATGGCGAGTGTCGAAACGAGCGCCGGCATCGCAATCTGTTCGGAGCCATCGAGGATGGCCTGGATTAGCTCCTTGCCTTGGTCGAGATTGCGATTGATGTTCTCGATGGCGACGGTCGCGTCGTCCACCAAGATGCCCACGGCAAGCGCCAGCCCGCCGAGAGTCATGATGTTGATCGTTTGGCCGAGTGAACTGAGTACGATCAGAGACGTCAGCACGGAAAGGGGAATCGAAACAGCGATAATCAGTGTGCTGCGCCAACTGCCGAGGAATACCAGGATCATCAATCCCGTCAGACAGGCGGCAATGGCACCCTCGCGCACGACACCGCTGATTGATGCCTTCACGAAGATAGACTGATCGGCAAGGGTGTGAATGTCCACGTGCTGCGGAAGCGAGGCCTCAACGGTGGGGAGCTTGTTTCGGATGCCAGCGATGACATCCAGCGTCGAAGCGTCTCCCAGCTTGAGAATGGACATCAAGGAGGCACGCGCGCCATTGACCCGAACAATGTTTGTTTGCGGTGTAAAGCCGTCCCGGACGTAGCCTACGTCGCGAATGTAGACAGTCGAGCCGTTGACCGTCTTGATCGGCAGATCGTTCAGTTCGTTTACGGTTTGCGGCGAACCATTCATCTCCACCTGATACTCGTAGGATCCGATTTTCGCTGTTCCTGCTGGAAGAATCAGGTTTTGGGCGTTGATCGTGTTGACTACGTCGAGCGGCGAGACCCCTTTGGCCTGCATTGCGGTCGTGTTGAGGTCGACCATGATCGTGCGCTGCTTGCCCCCGTAAGGATACGGGATGGCCACGCCCGGCACGTTGATCAGCCCGGTGCGGATGAAGTTCTGGCCCATGTCCGCTAGCTGCTGCTCGTTGAGGTTGGGCGCAGAAAGGCCGAGCTGCAAGATCGGAACCGATGAAGCGTTATAGGTGACGATGAAGGGCGGCGTGATGCCCGGAGGTAGCTGTTTCACCGTGCTCTGGCTGATGGCGGTTACCTGCGCGATGGCGCCGGCAAGATTCGTGTGCGGGTGGAAATAGACTTTGACGAGGCCGATGCCGTTGAGCGATTGGGACTCGATGTGCTCGATATCGTTGACGGTTGTCGTTAACGAGCGTTCGTAGTTATAGATCACTCGCCCAGACATCTCCTCGGGAGACAGGCCTGTGTATTGCCATGCGACCGTGATAACCGGGATATCGATATTCGGAAAGATGTCGACCGGCGTGCGAACGATTGAAACGACCCCAAGAATCAGGATCAGGATCGATGCGACAACGAAGGTGTATGGGCGCCGCAGCGCTAGGCGAACAATCCACATCTGTGTGCGTCGCTCCTATAGTCACCCGAGGGAAAACCTCTCTCTCGGGACCGGGGTCATCGCGGCCCCGATTATCTCACCGTCGCATCTATCGCTGGAACTGGGTGGCGACAGAGAGAAGGCAAGTTGCCGCCGCGGCGTTAGCCCCAAAACAAGGGTCGCGATACAGCGAAGAACATTGGATGATCGCGGGTAGAGTGCCGTTTCATCTGGTCGGCTGTTTGCAGGGAGGTTGGAAGGACGCGACATTTCCTAGTGGACGGGTAGTGGCCGACCATTGACGAATCGCCGGCTACCCTCCAGAATGACTAGGTGCGGTGAACGGCACCCTGTCAGGAGGAGCGAATGACGGGAACCGCGATCAATATTCTGCTGTTGTGTCTCATCGTTCTGGCTTCCGTCCTGCTGATTTTGGGCCCGGTCAGCGCCTTGGCCGTCATGTTCTGGCACTGGCACCGGGAACTGCGAGAGTCGGCCCGCCTTCGGCAAGCGAGAACGACCCAGCTTAGATAGATCGCCTAGCTACCCGGTTTGGCTCCCGTCCCCCGTCGAAGAGCTGCGGATGCGGTGCTGGGTTTCAGAGAACCCAGCGCAGCGATGCCCTAGGGTCTTGGCCTAGGGGAAGTCCATTGCACAATTTCGGCAGGCCGTGGTCCTAATAACTGGCTGCCCCGTAGCTTGGTTACAGTACTTACCGCCGCAGAATCAGCACATCGACTGCTGGTGCTAGAATTGCTGCCCGTTTCCGGGGCACGAAGAGGAATTGGGGGCAAGTTGGGTAGAAAAGTCAGGGCCGTAGCTTGGGCGCACGCTTTCGCCTTATCGATCGCACTCATCATCACGCTGGCAGGCGTCAACCGGTACGGTTATTTCGGCAAGAAGCTGCCGATGGCAGCCGTAGATGTGCGTCCGCGCGTCCCGAAAAGCCGCACGGATGTGAAATTGGTGTCGCGTCCGATGTACCCATTTTCGGTGATTCCGGGAGGCGTGGAGAGCGGGCAAGAGCTGCGAGACACAATCGCACGCGATCCAGTAGCCGCAGGCCACTACGGGGACTTCGACGTGGCGAACGCGCGAGTTGCCCGCATCGATCGCGACGAATTGGTTTACGTGTCCTACCGCATAGGCGACCGCATTTTCTGGACCAGCAAGAAGGTAAAGTTAGCCAAAGGCGAGACGGTGATCACCGACGGAGTGCACGAAGCTCGCACTCGCTGCGGCAACCGCCTGTCGGAAACGCCCAGCCAGCCGACCTCGCCTCTAGAGCCTGCAACACAGGCGCTCGAACAGGCGACGCGTCCTGAAGTTGCCACGCTGCTTGAGCCGCCGGCGATCGATTTCCCGCCAGTTTCGCCGTCCCTGCCGCCCGTCTTTTCGCCGGCCCCGCCAGCAGCGCCGCCGGGCAAACCGCCAGGCGTGATTCTTCCTCCGTTCTTTCCGCCGATTGGCGGAGGGGGAACGCCGCCCCCACCTTCCGCGGTTAACGTTGCCGAGCCGGGATCTCTAGGTCTGCTTCTGGCTGGAATCGCCGCAATTCTCACGGCTAGCTGGGTAAAGAGCGAGCGCCAGAGGCGCAAGGTGTAGGGCGCTAGATCAACCGCGTGACATTACTTCTGCGTTGAAGTGAGACCTTCCTGCGCGGCTTCAAGAATCTTCACCGTGGGCGCCAGATCGTGGCGTTCGAAGCACCGCGAGATGGCCTTTCCGATCTCGTCGTAGCGGCCTGTGGCCAAAGCAACCACGCTTGGTCCCGCTCCGCTGAGCGCGATTCCTAGCATGCCGGGCATACGAGGCAGTGCAAGCGCCTCGCCGAGTCCGGGTATGAGCGGCTGCCGCGCCGCTTGGTGCAGGCGGTCTTGCATCGCGTCCCACAGGAGATCGTAGCGTCGGTCCTCTAGCGCGGCGACGAACAGCGCCGACCGCTGGAGATTGAACACGGCGTCGGCACGCATGACGCTTGCCGGCAGCACCGCGCGCGACTTCTTCGTTTCGAGCTTCACATTCGGAGTCACGATCACGAGCCGAATCACCTTCGGCCAGTGCTTGCAAACGGCGCCGACGGTGCCGTCGCTGCGAGTGAACGTGACTACGAATCCGCCGAATAGCGCAGCCGCCACATTGTCGGGATGACCTTCCATCTCAGTGGCGTAGTGCAGAACTGTGTCCTTCGAGACCGCGCGACCCGTGACCGCAAAGCCAAGCGCAATCCCCGCCACCGTGGCAGCCGCGCTGCTGCCGAGGCCTCCCGCGACGGGAATTTCGTTTCGCACGGCGAGGCGCACCCGTGGCAGATCGAATCCCTCGCGCTCAGCCGTGTGGCGCATGGCGCGAAAGATCAGGTTCTGACCCGGCGAACTAGGGAGCTCAGAGGTGCCGCGCACGCCTCGGCTCCGCGCAAGCGCGCGGCCCTCGGGCTTGGAAAGCAGTGTGGCGCGCACACTGAGATACATTTCGAGCGCAAGGCCAAGGCAATCAAACCCCGCACCCATGTTTGCAGTGGATGCGGGGACGCGGACTTCAAAGGAGACTTGGCGGGAGACGCTCATTGAGGCCGATATTCTGCCAGATCAACCGGGCTCGCGCGCAGACCATCTTCGCGGCGCGCACCTGACTATCGTCGTTGCTCCAGGCTCGCGAGAATAGCAGTTTTCGTAGCCGCGACGCGCTCCGGAGCGTTTCGGAATGCCCCTTGGATCGGTTTCGGCGGGGCCGAGTGATCCCTTACACCGGAGGCGAACGATAGCGTTCCCTGATGATAGTTGATCATGTAGTCCGGATCTTTCAGCGCGTGGCCCGTGAGCACGGCGACTACGTCGTCCTTGCGGCTGATGTGGCCTGACACAACCAGTTTCTTGATGCCGGCAACGGTCGTGGCCGACGCCGGCTCGCAGCCAATGCTGTCCCGCCCGATCATGGCCTTGGCGTCCGCAATTTCCTGTTCGCTCACCGAAATGACCTGCCCGTGAGAGCGCAGAACGGCGCGCAGCGCCTTCTTCCACGAGACCGGCGCTCCGATCTTGATTGCAGTCGCGAGCGTCTGCGGATTCTCAACCGGCGCGAGCTTGTCCGGCAAATTGTCGACGTCCGCTCTCTTCTTCGCGTTGAGGCTTGCGAACAGGCGCGCCACCGGCGCCGCGCCCTCCGCTTGAATCACGCTCAGCTTTGGCAAGCGGTCAATGAGACCGAGATCGAGGAGCTCCTGAAACCCTTTGCCGAGAGCGGTGCTATTGCCCATGTTTCCGCCTGGCACAACCACATGGTCCGGCACTTGCCATAGGCACTGCTCCATCAACTCGAACGCGACCGTCTTCTGGCCCTCAATACGAAACGGATTGATCGAGTTCGCGACGTAAATCGACGGGTCATCTCCTAGTTCCTGCACTAGGCGCATGCAGGCGTCGAAGTTGCCGTCGATCTCCAGCACGAGCGCGCCGTAATCGAGACTTTGCGCGAGCTTCGACGGCGACACTTGTCCGCGTGGCAGCAGAATCGCCGCTTGCAGATCGGCTCGCGCCGCGTATGCTGCGAGACTCGCCGCTGTGTTTCCTGTGCTTGCACAGATTGCCGTGCGCGCGCCCGAAATCACGGCCTGCGTCATCGCCGCGGCCATACCGGTGTCTTTGAACGAACCCGTCGGGTTGTAACCCTGGTGTTTCAGCCTCAGGTCAGCGAGGCCACAGTATTGCGCCGAGCGTGGCGCGTGAAACAACGGAGTATGTCCTTCGAAGAGCGTGACGAAGGGTGCGGCCTCGTCGAAGGGAAGGATGTCGTGATAGCGCCAAACGCCGCTGGCATCCCGGGGCAGCTTCGACGCGGTTTTCGCAGCCCAATAGCGGCGCAGCGTTTCCGGATTTTTCGGCCGCGCCAACTGGCAATCGATCTCAAGTGTTTCTCCGCAACGTGGGCAGAGATAAATGCGTTCGCGCAGGCCATAGATAGCGCCGCACGCGTGATTGATGCAACGCTGTACGCCGGGTTCGGCTCTTTTCTCCGCGGCGCGGGCAAGCCGGTGAGGCATTTCAGGAAACCTTGACTGCAGATTCGCGCGACACGGGCGCGCCGAGCCCGAATTCCCTATGCGCAGCTTCGACTGCGATCTTCATGTCCTTATCGGAGACGACGAAGGAGATGTTGCTTTCCGAGGAGCCTTGCGCAATCGCGATGAGGTTCACGTTCTGGCGCGCGACAGCGCTAAATGTTCGCGCCGCGACACCTGGCGTGCCGCGCATGTTTTCCCCTACGACCGCGACA
>Ga0187782_10004901_pt1 | contig 9998 bp, 8 predicted proteins | sample 0715_SJ02_MP15_2_FD_132454 | JGI IMG/M metagenome (GOLD analysis project Ga0187782, IMG submission 132454) | Tropical peat soil microbial communities from peatlands in Department of Meta, Colombia - 0715_SJ02_MP15_20_MG | ecosystem: Environmental > Terrestrial > Soil > Wetlands > Peat | place...
GGCGAGATTTGCGTGTTCGGGCCGCAGCTCATGCGCGGTTACTGGAATCGACCGGACGAGACCGAGAAAGTCATGTTCGGCGACTGGCTGAAGACGGGCGACATCGGTCGCATGGACGAGAAGGGGTATGTGTATATCGAGGATCGCAAGAAGGACATGATTCTGGTATCGGGCTTCAATGTGTACCCGAACGAGGTCGAGAGCGTCATGGCCGAGCATCCTGGAATCCTCGAGGTTGCCGCCGTGTCGCAGGCGGATGAGCACTCGGGTGAGGCCGTCGCCTTGTTCGTGGTCAAGAAGGACCCGAACCTCGCGGCCGCCGATCTGATCGAGTACGGCCGCGCGAACTTGACCGGTTACAAGGTCCCGAAGCACGTGTACTTTCGCAGCGAGCTCCCGAAGACCAACGTCGGCAAGATCCTGCGCCGATCGCTGCGCGATGAGCTGCGCGCGGCCGAGGCCGGCGCCCCCGCAGCTCCCGCTCGGTCGACCGCCCCCGCCCCCACCGAGGCCGGCACGGCCCGCTGACAGCGGCTGCGCGCTTCACACCGCCCCGCGAGCGCGCTCGCGCTCAGACCGCCTGGTAGGCGCGCACCGTGTCGACCAGCAGCGCCACTCGCTCGGGGTCGACGTCGGGCGTGATGCCGTGTCCCAAATTGAACACGTGTCCGGCGCCCGCGCCGAAGCTCGAGAGTACCGCGAGCGCCTCGGCGCGCAGCGTCTCCGGCGGCGCGAGCAGGGCCGCGGGATCGAGGTTGCCCTGCAACGCCACGCGGTCGCCCACGGCGCGGCGCGCCACCTCGAGGTCCGTGGTCCAATCCACCCCGACCGCATCGCAGCCGATGGCCGCGATCGATTCGAGCCATGCCCCGCCGCCCTTGGTGAACACGATGCTCGGGACCCGGCGCCCGTCCGCCTCGCGCCTCAAGCCGGCGACGATCTGCGCCATCGAGCGCAAGGAGAAGTGCGCATACTGTGCGGGCGTGAGAACTCCGCCCCAGGTGTCGAACAGCATGACGGCCTGCGCCCCGGCGGCAATCTGCGCGTTGAGATAGAGAACGGTAGCTCGGGCGAGGAGGTCGAGCAGCCGCTCGAGCTCCCGGGGCGCCTCGTACATCATGCGCTTGATCACTTGGAATCCCGTGCCGCCGCCGCCCTCGACCATGTAGGTCGCCACGGTCCAGGGGCTGCCCGCAAAGCCGATCAACGGGATTCGGCCGTTGAGCTCGCGCCGGATCAATGCCACCGCGTCGATCACGTACTTGAGATCGCTTCCCGGATCCGGCACGCCGAGCCTCGCGATATCGGCAGGCGTGCGCACGGGATGAGCGAACCTCGGGCCCTCGCCGGTCTCGAAATTCAGGCCGAGATGCATCGCATGCGGGATGGTGAGGATGTCGGAGAACAGGATTGCCGCATCCAGCGGATAGCGCTCGACGGGCTGCAAGGTGACCTCGCAGGCAAGCTCGGGCGTGGTGCACATCGTGAGGAAGCCCCCCGCACGCGCCCGAGTGGCGCGGTACTCCGGTAGATAGCGGCCCGCCTGGCGCATGAGCCAGATCGGCCGCCGGGGGGTGGGCTCGCGCAGCAAGGCGCGCAGCAGCAGATCGTTTTTCAAGGGCGCGGTCATGTCCTCTCGCTCGGATCGAACAGCCGTCGATGCTCGGAGATGGCGTATCGATCCGTCATGCCCGCGATGTAGTCGGCGACCGCGCGCGCTCGGCCGGCCTTGCCCTGCGCCTGCTCGAGGCGCGCCGCGCTCGCGCCGTACTCTTCCGGCATCAAGCCGGGATCCTCGAAGAAGGCCTCGAACAGTGCCGCTACCACGCGCCGCGCCTTGGAGGTCATGCGCTTCACCTTGTAGTGGCGGTAAACGCGCTCGCGCAGGAATCTCTGTAGCCCGAGATGGAGCTCCCGCGTCGTGTCGCTGAAGCCGATCAGCGGTGCAGCGAGCGATCTCACCTCGGCCGACGATCGGACCCCCGAGGCGCGCAGGCGCGTCGCCGAGGCATCGATGAGGTCGGTTACCAGCCGATTGATCATGCGCCGCACGATCTCGTACACGAGTCGGCGGCTCGCGAGCTGCGGGTATTGCCGCACGACCTCGGCGTGGTATTCGCCGAAGAGCGCGACCTCGGTGAGATCCTCCACGGTGATGAGTCCGGCGCGGATGCCGTCGTCCACATCGTGGTTATTGTAGGCAATCTCGTCGGCGAAGTTCGCGAGCTGTGCCTCGAGGCCCGGCTGCCGGTGCTTGATGAAGCGCTCGCCCAGCTCGCCGAGGTGGACGGCGTTACTGCGCGAGCAGTGCTTCAAGATCCCCTCACGGCATTCGAACGTCAAGTTGAGCCCGTCGAATTCCGCGTAGCGCTCCTCGAGATCGTCCACCACCCGCAGCGACTGCAGGTTGTGCTCGAACCCGCCGTAGCCGGCCATGCATTCGTTCAGCGCGTCCTGCCCCGCGTGCCCGAACGGCGTATGTCCCAAGTCGTGAGCGAGGCAGATCGCTTCGGACAGGACTTCGTTGAGCTCGAGCGCACGCGCGATGGTCCGCGCGATCTGCGCCACCTCCAGAGAATGCGTCAATCGGGTGCGGTAAAGATCCCCTTCGTGGTTGACGAAGACCTGGGTCTTGTAGACGAGTCGGCGAAATGCGGTCGAATGCACGATACGGTCGCGGTCGCGCTGATACTCGGAGCGGTAGGAGGGAGCGGGCTCGGCATGACGTCGGCCGCGCGATTCACGCTCGTGCGCCGCGTACGCCGCGAGGCTCATTCGAAATGCTCGTTGAGCACGGCCGTGAGCAGCTCCTCGGGGTATTTCGCCACGACCACGCCGCGCCCGAGCTTCTCGAGGAGCACCAGGCGCAGCCGGCCCGACAGCACCTTCTTGTCCATGCGCATGAGCTCGAGTGCCCGGGCCGCGCCGATTTTCGGCATCTCAGTCGGCAGCCCCGCAGCGCGCACCAGGCCCGTCAGCCGCTCCTGCACGGCCCCGTCGATCAGGCCCATTCGGCGAGAGAAATCGGCGGCGATGATCATGCCGAGCGCGACCGCCTCGCCATGCAGATACCTCTCGTAGGCCGTCGCCGCCTCGATCGCGTGGCCGAAGGTGTGGCCGAAGTTCAAGATCGCGCGCAGGCCCCGCTCGCGCTCGTCCTGGGAGACGATGGTCGCCTTGATCTCGCAGGATCTCGAGATCGCGTAGGTCAAGGCGTCCTCGTCACGTCCGAGGAGCCTGCCGAGACTGCGCTCGAGCCAGTCGCTGAACAGCGGATCCCAGATGCAGCCGTACTTGATCACCTCGGCAAGGCCCGCCTTGAGCTCGCGATCCGGCAGGGTTGTCAGGGTGTCCGTGTCGGCGAGCACGGCGAGCGGTTGGTGGAAGGCGCCGATGAGGTTCTTGCCGCCGCTGTGATTGACCGCGGTCTTGCCGCCGACCGAGGAGTCGACCTGCGCGAGCAAGGTGGTGGGAATCTGCACGTGACCGACGCCGCGCTGGTAGCAGGCGGCGGCGAACCCGGCGATGTCCCCGATCACGCCGCCGCCGAGCGCGAGCACCGTCGCGTCGCGATTGAGCTTCTTGCCGACGAGCGCGTCGAATACCCAGCCCGCAGTCTGCAAGGTCTTGTGCTGCTCGCCGTCGGGCAAGATGCACTCGGCGATGTTGCGACCCTCGAGCGCGGCGCGCAGCTTCGGCAGGTACAACGGCGCCACGGTCGTGTTGGTGACGATCATCAAGTCGGCGCCGGGAATTTGCCCGCGGACGAGCTCGCGATTGGCGAGCAATCCCGAGCCGATGGTGATCGGATAGCGCGCATGCCCGACATCGACTTCGATCGTTTGCACGCCCCAGATTATACGGGCTTCTTGCGCTCACCGTGCCGATGCAGCGCCCGATGGATCTCCTCCGCGACGAGCTGCACCCGTCGGCCGTCGGTCGACACGGTCAGATCGGCGACCTCGGCGTAGAGAGCGGCTCGCGCGAGCATCAGCGCGGCGAGCTTCGCTTTCGGATCCGCCTCGTTGAGGAGCGGGCGGTGGCGCCCGTGGCGCGTGCGCTCGAGCTGCTGGGCAAGGGATGTCTCGAGGTACACCACCACGCCGCGCGCCGCGAGGCAGCGGCGGTTGTCCGCGTCGATCACCGCGCCGCCGCCGGTGGCGAGCACGATGCCCTCGAGCCTTGTCAAGCGCTCGATCGATTCCTTCTCGCGCAACCGAAAGCCGGGCTCGCCTTCTTTCTCGAAAATGAAGGCGATATCGACGCCGGTCCGCGCCTCGATGTCGGCGTCGCTATCGTAGAACGGGAACTTGAGCAGTCGCGCGAGGTGGCGTCCGACCGCGGACTTGCCCGAACCCATGGGCCCGATGAGAAAGACGTTGCGCTTGCCGAGCATCGCCGTCGATCATAACGGCAAGGCCCGGCGCGCGCAGGCAGCGGCTTCGGCGATGCGCTCGGGCGGCGCGAGTGGCGCCCCAAAAGCCGCGGGGGAGCCTCTTGGCTCCCCCGCGGCTTTGCCATCCCCAGCAGTCGAAGGCGGTCAGGGCTGAATGGGAATGCTGAACGTCGTCTGCGTCCCCGAGGGCTTCGAGGTCACGGTGATATAGAGCGTCCCGGCCACATCGGCGGTGGTAGCCGACGTCGCCGTGGTCTGCACGTCGAACTCGAAGGTCTGGCCCGCGATGAGATTGCCGCTGCCGTCGATGTAAGGCGCTGCCGTCGTGCACGGCCAGGCGGCGGGAGCCGGGCTCGTGATCGAGGCCGTGGTGCCCTCCGAGATGGTCGCCGCAACCGTGGTGCCGTTCGCCATCTGCTGCATCCGATCATCGAAGATCTCGACGATCAAGTGGAGTGGCGGGCTTCCCGGACCCATCGCCGTACCGCCGTTGTAGGAATACGGCGGTCCGGCGACGTTGGTGGCCGAGGTCACATACAGATTCGCGGTCGTGCCCGACACGACGATCAGGTTGCTCGAGTAGATCGCCACCGAGGAGGAGCTCGTGTTACAGAGCGGACCCTGGCACAAGGCGCTCTCGACCAAGTTGTCCGGTCCTTCCCAGACGCCCTTGTTGAAGAAGTCGAGGAAGGGCTCTCCCAGCATGTAGATCGGTGTGCCGTAGGTGTCGTACAGCTCCCATTCGTTCAGGAACGGCTCCCAGGTATCCATCCACGGCTTCGGCTGTCCGGCATCGGCGCCGCTCGTGAAGTCGTTGTCCTTGTCGGCCGCATCCCAGGCCACCGTGTCGCCCGGGTTGAAGTAGCCGTCGCCCACCGCGTCCTTGAAGCTTTCTTCGCCGATGGCGGTGGCAATGATAGCGCTGCGGCCGTTGGTCGTGGTGTTGCACAGGCCCATCTTGTAACCGAGCCCACCGCCGGTCGGAGTGACGGTGCTGTCGCAGTACGCGGGGTTGGAGTAAGTGTTCTGGGCCGACGCTGCGGTCGATTGCGGGTTGCCGTCCACGGTGTAGGGCGCCTTGCTCGTCCAGTTGACCATGCACGCTCCGGATCCGGAGCCGGTACTACCGGTTCCCGAGCCCGTCTGGCAGCTCGCCTGGATACCGCCGAGCGTGGTCTGGAAGTTGGCGGTCGTGCCGTCCGGCACGGGGTTGCTGAAGCGATCCGTCATTCGGATCGTCGCGGGCACCGTCACGCCGTCGATGCCCCAGGCCTCGACGTTCTGACATTGCACGGACAGGGAGATGTTGGCGCTCGTCGGGATGCCCGTCGAGACGGTGAGCGCGTTCGACTCGGTGGAGATCGGCTGGCCGCCGCTCCCCGTCGTCGTCGCCGTCACTCGAATGGTCGTCGCGACCGTGCCGGCGCTCACCACGGTTTGCACCTGACCGTTCGCGTCCGTCTTGCCCGAAGCCGGGGCGATGGTGATTCCCCCGACGTTGGTGTTGAGCGAGAAATTCACCGCCGCATTCGCGTACGGTCCGCCCGAGCTATTCATCACCTCGAACACCACGGTGGAGGTTTCCGATCCTCCCGCCGAGCCCACGCCTTTCAAGGTGATCTGCGCGGGCGTCGCGGAAATGAACGCGATCGAGCCCACGGACGCCGCAGCCACGGTAACCGTGCCGGTGGCGGTGAGATTCTGGCTGTTCGCGCTCGCGGTGGCGGTGATCACATCGCTCCCGCTGCAACCGCTCGCGACATAAGTCGCCGTGGCCGTGCCGGTCGTCGTGGCCACCGAGTTGCTCGCGGGCGTGACACCCGTGGCCGAGATGGTCGCCAGCCCCTGGCTCTGGCAGGGCGAGCTGAAGGTGATGGTCGTCGAGGTCGTGTAGAGCGCACCCGACTGATTCACGATCGATACCTGAAGGCTGGTGCTGCCGCCGGCCGACAGCGAGGCGGTACTGATCGCGATCACACCGCTTTGAAAGCTCGCACCGCTCCCGCTGCCCAGCGACAGGGTCGTAGTCCCCGTACCCGTACCGGTACCCGTCCCGGTGCCCGTTCCGCTCCCGCTGCTGCTCGAAGAGCTGCCGCTCGACAGATTCTTTCCACTACCGCAGCCCGCAAGGAGCGCCACGGTGGCAGCCAACGCGATTAACCTTAATCTGCGCATGTCGTTCGTCCCTCGCTCGACCTCGAGTCGGCGTCAGTACAGATTTGATCCTTCCCGCAAAATCTTTGGCGTGATGAAGATCAAGAGTTCCGTCTTGTTATTGATATTGGTCGTGCTCTTGAACAGATGGCCGAGCACCGGGATGTCGCCGAGCCAGGGCACCTTGTTGGCGGCATAGGACTTGGTGGTCTCCAGGATGCCGCCGAGCACCACCGTTTGGCCGTCGCTCACCAGCACCTGCGTTTGAATTTGACGCGTGTCGATCGAAGGAACGCTCCCGCCCGTCGCGCTCGTCACCTGCTGGCCCACGGTATCGTCGCTCACGTCGAGATCGAGGATCACGCGGTTGTCCGGTGTGATCAGCGGCGTCACCTTCAAGGACAGCACGGCGTTCTTGAACTGCGTGGTGGTCGCCCCGCTCGAGGCCGATTCCTGGTACGGAATCTCCACGCCCTGCATGATGGTCGCCTGCTTCTGGTTGGCCGTGATGACGCGCGGCGAGGAGATCGTCTCGCTCTTGCCCTCGTTCTCCGCCGCGGAGAGCGCGAGGTCGACGAGGTAGCTGCCGCCCAGAATCGAGATGCCGATGCTGCCGTTGGTGTTCGCAGCCGGCGTATTGACCATATAGCGGTTGGCGAGCGCGGGCGTCGTCACCGGCGTGATGGGCAGTCCGGCGCCCAGATTGGAAAGCGCCGACTGAATCATCGTGTCCGCGCCCGTGCCGCTCCCGGTCACTGCGATGAGGCCGTTATTGCCGTTGGTTTGCGCGCTGGTCACCCCGAACTGCGCGCCGAGATCGCGCTCGAACGTGTCGCTCACCACCACGATGCGCGCCTCGATCAGCACCTGCCTCACGGGTACGTCGAGTGTCTGGACCAGGCGGCGAATCTCTGCGAGATTCTCCGCCGTGTCCTGCACGAGGAGCGTGTTGGTGCGCTCATCGATCGAGAGGCTCCCGCGAGTCGAGAGCATCGAGTTCCTGCCGCCGGCGGCGCCGCCGGCGCCGCCCCCCGCCGCGCCGGTGGGCCGGATCATCTTCGCAAGGTCGGAGACCTTGGCGTAATTGACCTGCAGGTACTCCGAACGAATCGGCGAGAGCTCCTGCACTTCCTTATGCGCGGCGAGCTCGGCCTTCTCGCGCGTCGCGAGCTCCTCGGTCGGGCCGATGATGATCACATTGTCCTGACGGCGCTTATCCAGTCCCTTGGTGCGCAGCACGATGTCGAGCGCTTGGTCCCAGGGCACGTTCCGCAGTCGCAAGGTGAGGTTACCCGTGACCGAGTCGCTCACCACGATGTTCTGGCCGCTGGTATCGGCGAGCAGCTGCAGCACCGAGCGCACGTCGATATCCTGGAAATTCAAGGTGAGCCGCTCGCCCGTGTACTCCTTCTTCTCCTCGGCCGCGTTGCGCTTCAACGAGGGCTTGATCTCGACCACGTACTGGGTATCCGACTGATACGCGAGCTGCTCGAAATCTCCCTGGGCGCTGATCACCAGGCGCGAGCTCCCGTCCACGCGGACCGCATCCACCGTTTGCACCGGCGTCGCAAAATCCATCACGTCGTAGCGGCGCATGAGATTCTTCGGCATCAGCGTGCCGGCGAAGTCGACCACGACTTGATTGCCTTCCTGGCGCACGTTGACCGGCGTGCGCGGATCGGTGAGCTGCACGATCACCCGTCCAGTGCCGTCGGAGCCGTGACGAAAATCGATGGTCTTGATGGCGCGCTCGACTTGAGAGGCCGCAGGCGATGAGCCCGAGCGCGCGGTCGCTGCCGTCGCGCCGGCACCGCCCGCCAGGCGGCCGAGCGTGACGGTGATCGTGTTGCCGTCGACCTGCGTGGTGTAGGGGAGGAGCGAGTCGACGTTGACCACCAGGCGCGAGCGCCCGTTCGCCTCAGCCGCCAGGATCGTATCGACGCCTCCCGAGTGCACGTCGACGCGCCGCGAGGGGAGGGCGAGCGTGGTGTTGGGCAGGTCGAAGGCGATGCGCGCCGGCTTGTCGATGGTGAACGGCAGGGGCTGGGGCGCGGGCCCGCTCATGTGCAGCTTGAGCTGCACCTGCTGGCCACCGAGCGTTTGCACGTCGATCGACTCGAGCTTGAGAGGCTCGGGCCCTTGCGCTCCCGCCCGCGAGACAAACGCCGACAATGCGACGAGCGCTGCTGCGCCGATCATCGCCGTTCGAAACTGGTTTCTTAACATGCGCTCTTTCTCCCTGTGGCCTCGTTCAGTCGGTCAATGCCAATGAGGCCGGTCGCTCGATATAGCCGCCGAGACCGTCCGGTATGATCTCGACGAGGCTTATTCTGCTCGTCGTAATGTCGGTCACCCTGCCGTCGTTCTGACCCATGTAATTGCCCGGCTGGACCTTGTGCACCAGGCCGTCCTTCGATTGCACGAGCCCGTAGAAATTCTTGCCCACCTTGAAGGTGCCCACCATTTTCAACGTGTCGAGCGAGAACCCTTCGAGAAACTCGCGATTGCGCCGGGAGCTGGGGCGCACGCCCGGCTGGCCGTTGGCGAGCGTGGGGCCCTGAGGTTGAAACGGTGAGCGCATGTTCTGCGCGCCGTAAACGAAGCTCTCGTAGGGCTTGACCTCGGGCAGCGGCTGAATCCGTCCGCCCGGCTTCTTCTTCGTGTCCGCGATCCACTTCTCGAGGTCTGATTGACCACCCGAGCAGCCGGCGGTCACGCATCCGGCGATCGCCACGGCACAGACGATGCGAGCCCTTCGTACTTTCACGTCGTGCTTCCTCCCGTCTTTTTCTTCGCGGCGGGCTTGCCGCCGCCCTCGTCTTCGATGTAGCGATAGGTCTTCGCGGTCACATCCATGGTGAGGTTGTCGAACGCGCCCTTGTCCACCGGCGCGATCTGGATGTCGTGCAGCGTCACGATGCGCGGCAAGGCGGCGATGCCACTCACGAAAGCGCCGAACTGGTGATAGCTCCCCACAAGCCTGATCTTGATCGGGAGCTCCGCATAGAAGCCGTTGCTCTTTTCGTTCCCCGGCTGAAATAGCTTCTCTTGCAGCCCCGCCGCGAGCCCGGTCTGCGAGATATCGACCAGCAGGTTCGGCACCTCGGTCTTACCGGGGAGCTGGCGCAGCATCGCCCCGAAGCTGCGCTCCATTTCCGCGAGCTGCGCGCGGTAGGCATCGAGATTGGCGGCGCGCTGCTGCTTGTTCTCGAACTGCGCGCGCAGATCGAGCTCGTCGGCCTCGGCCTTCTGCAAGACCGGCCGGTCCTCGTTCCACACGAGCAGATACCAGGCGACGCCCGCGCATACGACGAACACCACGAGGACGAAGAAGGCGCGAATCGCGAGCGGCCAGCGCCCGGGATCACGCATATCGAGTGTGCGCAGTTCGTCGATCAGATTCATTTTCCGGCAACCTTCTTCACGGTGGATTCGCCGCCTTCCTCGA
>Ga0187782_10004904_pt1 | contig 9994 bp, 12 predicted proteins | sample 0715_SJ02_MP15_2_FD_132454 | JGI IMG/M metagenome (GOLD analysis project Ga0187782, IMG submission 132454) | Tropical peat soil microbial communities from peatlands in Department of Meta, Colombia - 0715_SJ02_MP15_20_MG | ecosystem: Environmental > Terrestrial > Soil > Wetlands > Peat | place...
CTGGCTTGTTTGTCGGAGTTTTATGGATGCGCACGAGGAACTTCGCCGTGGTTATCATGGTGCATGCCGCCGGTGACTTCTTGCCCAACCTGGTTACATGGGCTAAGGCGTTCCATTTGGCCCAATAGCGTCGCGTCGGGTATGGCAGCACACAATTAGGACCCACTAACTCGCAGGGATCGCTAGATCATTCTGGTCGGATGGTCGGCTCTACGGAAGTTGGCCCCAAACGGGCTTCTGGAGAATAGGTCCTCTCCAGTCGCCAAGAGCGAACAATCCGTGCGCCTCGACCGTCGAGAGCCGACCTGCCTCTAGGGCGTTACTCGCGACCAATCCCGGCAGATGCTCAGAAACAGACTTCTTCGAAACGTGCGCGGTCTATAATTCACTGCCAGAAGCGATGGAACACACAACTCAGTCGAAAGCGAGCGCTGTGACCATCAAGCCGGCCACGATGGGTGATACGGACGCTATAGTTACGATCTTCAATTCGAACAAAGCCGATCCCGGACTGTTTCAGGAGCCGATGGCGGAAGTCAGGAAAAATATCGGCGACTTTTTGGTGGGACGGGACGCCCGCGACAAGGTGGTTGCGTGTTTGGGTCTCCACCAGGACTCTGATGAGCTAGCTGAGGTCTATGGAGTCGCGGTTCTGCCAAAACTCCAGGGCCAGGGAATTGGCACGATCCTCATGCAAAAGTGCAAGGAGAGAGCGCTTGCGAACCAACTCACATGTCTGTGGCTGGCAACTGTGAAGCCCGAGTATTTTCGTCGCTATTCGTTTTACCCGGTGTCTCGTTGGGCCCTGCCAACGTCAGTTTTGTTGCGAAAGCTCCACTTAGTCTTCCAGCAACCGGTTTCACGTTGGATTCCTGCCCTGTTCGGCCGACATACCTTCATGAAGTGCGATCTGTTTTGAAGGAAGAGGCTCTTCACTAGCAAAATGAGGTTTGTCCGTCCCAGAAACGGGCTTGGAGTCCTCGAAGCGGACTTCTGCGGCGTAAGTACATCGCTGCCGGCCAAGATCACGGATTACGGGCAACCCGAAAGTTGAACCACCCAGAGAATATGGCGTTCCAATGGCAGGGCTCCTGCGGAATGCAGCGAAATTCGTGGTGGTGCGGGAAGGAAGCGGCCTTGTGTGCCGACATTCGTCCTAGCGATAGACGGTGTTCCACGTTAGCGGAGCTCAAGGCTGCACGAAAGGCGTCCCTGCTTGCCAGCGCGCCTGAGCGGGCAGGGCTGAGCACGTCCCGCCGCAACCCGACGGGCCGTTCTGAACTGGCGACGAGCCCGTCGGAGTGACCCACGGCCACGGATAGCCGCTACCGGCGCTGAAGAACGCAGGCTCGCTCGACAAATAGAATGAGTTGGGAAGCGTAACCGGCGAGCCCTGCCAGGTCACCGCGTTGTTGAGGTAGTCATAGTTCCCGTTGATGAAAATGTAGGACCCTTTGACACCGTCTAGATACGGATCCTGGCCGCCTCCTCCGGCGCCCCACCCGAGCATGAAGATGCGAGACGCGGTAAAGTCTCCGCTATAGGTCCAACCATGCGCCGTAGTCGTCTCTCCCGACGTCCCCAGCACATTGCCGACATAAGCGAACCAGTAGTTGTATCCCATTGGCCCAGCCGCGCGCAAAGGCCCCGGAGTCCAAGCTTCGCAGGAGCTCAACCCCGACGGGCAATAGTAGCCCTTCCCTGTAAAGTCATCCACAAGCCCGCCAACACTGGGATCGGTGAAGGGCGTCCTGAGTCCGGAGCCTAGGTTCCGGAAAAATGTGATGTACATCGAGTTGCCGTGCGTATTGTCGTTATCCAGGTTGTCTCCCCAGTTCCCCTCAAATAGAACATGGTGCGGCCCCGAATAGTGGCTCGCGTTTATCCCCATATCTAACCACCAATCACCGATGCCCGATTCTGCATCGTACATCGTGTCATCGATATAGTTATAGGAAATGACCGAACCCGCACCGCCTGCTCTGGCGACCATTCCTTTCCCGGCGAAGTTGGTGATGCTGTTTGTAATCAGCATTTCGGTTGAGGCGCTATCCAGAGATAATGGATATTCGCCGCCGTTGTTGACCGAGTTCCAGCAATGATGCACGTAGACCGTGTTCAGCTCGCTACGAGCCGAATACGCGATGGCGATTCCGCCGCCGTACCAGCCGCCGACCTCGGTATTTTTCACCCAGCAGTTGACACAGAGTTCCATCTCCAGGCCCCCTTCTGGAGCACGGAGAAGCGAAATGTTCTCCACGCCAGCCTGTTGGAGCATGGAAATAGGTGACCCAGCTCCGGAATTATTCCCATAAAGACTCGCGTAGACCTGAGCGCTATGGTTTCCGCTTTCCCGGAACGCGACAGTGAGGGGATCGTCAAATGTCAGGGTGCAGTTGGTCCCTGGGCATGGACCGGCGCCGATCGAAGCGATCTTGTGCAACTCAGAGGTCACTCGGTCGCAATAGGCATACCAGCAGCCTGGCGAATTCGCCTGGTAGGGGTAGCTACTGCCAAAATCCCATGAGTTGTTTTCTGCCTTAGCCCACAGGACACGTCCCGTCGCCGGACTACCGGATGAGCTGAGCCAGTCCGAAGCGGCCCACACCGAACCATTTCCCGTCCATTGGTTCATCGGATCAGCGACCCAGGCGGCGCCAGACGCCTCATCGATCAAGACCCACGACCCAACCGTAAAACCGCTTGTGCTGGTGACTTGAATGGTGGTTTGGCCCTGAGCGGCATCAGCGGCCAGCGGCGTCGCGCCGCAACCTGTGCCGACAGTTCCGCCGACGTTGCCGCAGTGCTCCCAACTGTAGTTGTAGTCGGGCAAAACAGGCGACATCAGAATCTCCGGCTCCCCGCCATTCGGGCAGGCAACTTCATTCGACGTACTCGTGCCGCACATCCCACCGGTGTAGGCGAGAGCGCCATCAATCACGCTGATGGAGGTCTGGCAATACGGCGAACTGGCGCCGCTGCAGTTGCCCGTTCCGCGCAGCGTAATCCCCGTCGGAATGTGGATAGGCATATCGGCCAATTTGATGCTAAATGCACCCGCCGCAAGCTGAACCACCTCGCCTGCCGGGCAATTGTTGATCGCGGTTTGGATGCCGTTGTAGTCGTCCTGTCCGTTACCCAGTGGATTGACCGTGGCGCAAATCGTCGTGCGGTCCGGAATGCCGCCAACCAAAGCCAGCCCGGCGTTCTTCCAGTTCGCGTACGTGTCGTTGTAGGACGGCAGGATGCCGACGGTCGGGTCGCCGCCGCTTGACGCGTTCACCGTGAAGCTCTGGTTCACCGGCGTGGCCGCATTGTATTCCGAGTTGCCGGCCTGCGTGGCCTGGATCGTGCACGTCCCGGCAGCCACGAATGTCGCGGTCGTGCCGCTGACCGTGCAGATGCTGGTCGTCTCGGAAGCGAACGATACTGTCAGGCCCGAGCTAGCCGTCGCCGAAAGCGTCAGCGGCGTCCCTACCGTTTGTGTGCCCGGATCATTGAAGGTGATCGTCTGCAACTGCTGAGTGGCGGTATTGACGGCGAAGCTCTGCGTGACCGAACTGGCCGCGGCATAGGTGCTGTTGCCCGGCTGCCTGGCCTGGATCGTGCACGTCCCGGCGGTGAGGAACGTGGCCGTTGTGCCGCTCACCGTGCAAACGCTGGTTGTCTGCGAAGTGAAGCTGACCGTCAGACCCGAGCTCGCCGTCGCCGAAAGCGTCAGCGGCGTCCCTACGGTTTGTGCACCCGGGTTATTGAAGGTGATCGTCTGCGGCGTCAGGCTTGCCGCATTCACCGTCAGCGTGGCAGCGTTGCTGGTAACCGTGCCGGCGGAGTTGCTGACCGTCACGGTGAACGCCGCTTCGCTGTCGGACATTGTCGTCGCGGGTGTGGTGTAACTGGCTGAATTCGCCCCGCCAATGGCTGTACTGTTCTTACTCCATTGATAACTGAGAGGCGCGGTGCCGCTGGCAGTGACGGTAAACGTCGCCGTCTGCCCGGCTGTCACGGCACTGCTTTGCGGCTGTGCGGTAATTGCCGGAGCCACAGGCTGTGTCCCACCTCCGCCGCTACTACCAGCACCGCCGCAAGCAATAAGCCCCAATATCAAGAACGCCAGCGTCAGCAGAACCGCCCAGTCTTTCATGAGGAAATTGTAGTGCTGGCGACTCCGATTTCGTACTGTCCCTAGGTACGGACTCGGGACTGGTATTGACCTGTTCACAGGGTGAGTTTCTGGGTGGCGGGTGAGATCACTCAGTAATCAACCGGTGAATACCGAAGGAAGAAAGGTCAGGTCGGGCCTGAATTCGGGAACATTGTCCACCGCGTGTTCACTGCTACGCCGGTGGAGCACTCGAACGCGAGCCGGTATCAGCGGTGGGCTGGTCGGCGATCCAGCTTCGTGTCTCCGAAGCGGACTTTCGTTGTATCGAAAGCGCGCGAACACACCGTGCCCGTGCACCCGCCTTGCCTGCTCGCGCTTCCGATACAACACTAGGACTTCTGGCCAATCTGGTTTGCACGTAGCTCAACTCCCGAGTGGCCCATGACTCGCCCTACACATGGTTTTTCCTGCACAAGGTAGGCCAATCGCGAACCTAACTAAGCAAGGTCCCACGGCCATCGGTAAACGGTGCCAACGGCGAAGATCACTTCAGGAACCATTTTCTCCCCACCCGGCCTGTCGTTGGCCATCACGACTGCACCCTTACCCGCGGAGGGAAAGGCAACCAACTGGCATGAGGATCCGTACGTGCCGCCTTTGTGGCCGATGACGAACCCGTTGCCCTGGCCCTGAACCCAGAAGCCGAGACCCTGCCCTCCGGTCTTCGCCTCGCAGTGTCCGACCTGACACGTGAGCATTTCGCGAGCGGAGGCCGACGAGAAAATCTTGTGCGATCGGCCCGACCAGCACAACATCATCTCGATGGCGAATTGCGCCAAGTCCGTCGGCGTGCTCCACAGCCCGCCAGCTGCGAGACCCGGAAAGTAGCGCCTCTTCCCTTTCAGCGGCTGGCCCTCGCTGTGCTCCGTGGTTGCCCGTTCGAGAAGGCACTTCGGCAACGGCTGCTCAAACGTACTCGAATTCATGTCCAGAGGTTTCAAGACCGTTTCCTGCATGATCGTCTCAAAGGATTTCTTTTCGACGTCCTCCATGAGAACGGTCACGATTGCGTATCCACCTGGAGAATAGAGAAACCGACTTCCAGGAATGGCTTCGACACGAACCGGCGCCGCCTGCCGGTCAGAAGCGCCTGAGTTCGTCGGTGGCGCGGCGTCGAGAGTCTGCAGTACGCCGAAGGGTTGCTCACCGACGGCAAAGGACGGAGCCCCACCTTCGTTGAGTCCAGCACTGTGGCTTAAGAGTCTCCGCAGGGTAACCTTTTCGTCTTTTGTAAACTCGTTTTCCGGAACCTTCCAGGACTGCAGCTTGGCATTAACATCTTCGTCGAGTTTCAGATCTCCTGTCTCGACCAGCGCTAGAGCGGCCGCGGCAGACACTGGCTTGCTAATCGAACCGGAATGGAACAAAGTGTCGGCTGTAACTGGCTGCGGCCTGCCTTGCTCAAGCGCGCCGTAGCCCTTCGCCCAAGCAATCTTGTAATTGTCGATGACAGCTACGCTCAAGCCGGGCACGTGGTACAGCTGCATTCGTGCCGGCAATCCCACGTTCACCTTGACGAGCTTCCCATCGCGCATTTCCATCAGGCCGTTTTCAACTTGCTCGGTCTTGGAGTCTTCGGCCAAGGCCACATGAGCTTTCGATAGATACTCCGTAGCAAGGGCGCTGGTGGCAATCGCGCCTTCACAAAAACGGCGTCGAGAAACAGTGAGCATCGCATCCTCCTCGGAGAATGATACGAAACAGATATCCGCAGTGTTCCTGGCGTGATAGCCAATCCGGGCACCGTCTCGGTAAGAACGGATTAAGCTCGTATCGTCGGCGATCCGGAAGTCAGCAAGCCTGTCCCGGTCGTAATCCCTTGACAGAGTAAAAGAACTGGAGTCCTAGGCCATCCCCGTTGGCCGGTTTTGCAGTGACCACTGAGGGCTCTAGCTCACCGAATTCGCTGACAATCTGGCATTCTGCATAGGTCACCGCGGGTGATTTCTGTTTGCCAGCCAACGTGTCGATTTCTCTGTTTCGCTGCCCTTCGACTCCGTCCATTTTCGCTCTGAATAACGGGGAATCGTGGCGGGACGGTGGGTTGTCCTGAATTTCAATCACAGGCTTTAGGCAGACGCCACAGTACCATATCAGCACACCTGCCCTTTAGGACGGTGGGCCCCTGCTTGCACCCTCCCCCAGACTGCACTCATCGAGCCGGAGGTCGAAATGAGCCAGAGAACCAGCTTTTCCGACATGAAAGGCGAACAGAAGAGGCTGACCGAAAGTTGGAAAGCCGAAGGGCGCTTAAGCGAAGCATGGGCAATTGCTGACCCGGAAATCGTGGAGATTTTTGCTGCAGGAATTGCTTTCGGTCTGGAAGTAGGCCGCCGCAAGGACCGCGACCCGCTATATACACAGGACGAATGGCGGAAGGCACTGCGGGAAGCGGTGGAAAAGGCAGCCGCCCTTGAAGATCTTCTCAACAGTGCTCAAGGTCCATGCAAGAAAGGTGAAGTCTAGATAGCCGGCTCAAAGTGGAGCTCGAGAACTGAAATTACGGGCGGTTTCGGGTTCGATATCTATGAAAGCTGGATTATTGCCGGTTGTCGTAGTCACCAGGCGTTTGGCGATTGTGGCCGCAGCGGCGGCGCTTGTCTCGGTTAGGGTTATCTCGCAACAAGAGACGCGGACGCCCAATTCCCACGCTCAGAAAGGAACAGCTGCGTTCTATAGCGGCGCATTGGAAGGCCACAAAACCGCCTGCGGAGGAACGTACGTGGCGTCGGAACTGACGACAGCACATCGAAGCCTGCCGTGCGGCACGAAAGTCAAAATTACAAACACGAAAAACGGCAAGAACGTTGTAGCGACCGTCAATGATTGGGGACCGCGGTCCCGAAGGCGAATTGTGGACGTGTCCCGGGCTGTGGCTGAGAGATTGGATTTCGTTAAACAGGGGACAACCACAGTTAAAGTGGAAACCGTGCAGTGAATGAACCAGGTTTCGGTTTCCCAAGACGGAAAAATGTTCTTATCACCGCGCGTCGCGGCCATCCAGCCTTAATCCTTCACGCCACTGCTGCGTGGTTGATTCAGGATTGCGAACGGGAGAGTGCGCGATCCACGGAGACGGCACCGGCACCTTTGATCAACAGATAGACTGCGACGGCGATGACCAAGAGGTGAAATTCGAAGCCCTCGCCCTTCTGCGCCCCTGACCAATTCATGAAGAATCCGTTCCTTGCGTGCACCATTGCAATCGCGACTACCATGTTGCAGGCGATACCGAATGCCGCGATTCGTGTCAGTACACCGAAGAGCAAACCCAAACCGCCGAGGAATTCCGCGGCGATCGCCAGCACCGCGAACGGCTCTGGAATGTGCATAACTCCCGTGAAGAATTGCAGCGTGCCTTTAAAGCCATATCCTCCAAACCAGCCAAGCACTTTCTGAGCACCATGTGCGAAGAACACCACCCCGAGCACGACGCGCAGGAGGGTAGTCGCTGCGCTGTTGTCCGTTGCCAGCAGTTTGCTGATCATTTCCACCTCCTCAAGAGCAAGCCCGTCTCATCCAGCTCCATGCTACTGTGTAATCATCTCATTTTTGTGATCTCCCACTAAACTCAGGGAGTTGCCGGAGTTCGTTTTGCGATTTCGATTTCAGCAGTCTCGAGTAAACGTCCAGTCGCCCTTCAAAATCTCGGCGTGTGAAGTAGATGATTTCGCGGGAGCATCATTGACATTCCGACAATTGGTACCTATTATAGTACTAGATAATCCCTAGGATTGTGCTATGCCAACTCTTTACGTCGAGAATGTTCCGGACGACTTGTACGCCGCCCTGCGGCAACGTGCCAAGTGGAATCATCGTTCCATCGCTGCCGAGGTGCTAGCTCTCCTCGAAAACTACGTTCCTACCGAACAGGAGCTCAGGCGCCGCGCGAATCTTTTGCGCAAGCTGGACCGGCTGAGCGCTTCGGTGAAGCGGGTCCCTGGAGACTTTCCCAGCGCCGAAGAGATGATCCGAGAGGATCGATCGAGGTGAACACTTTCGTGGTCGACTCCAGCGTTGTTGCGAAATGGCTCCCTCCGCTGAATCACGAGCCCTTCGCCGCTGAGGCCCGTAAGCTGCTGGCGTATTGGACAGATGGCAAGATTGACCTATCCGTTCCGGATCTGCTGAACATCGAGGTCGCGAACATTCTGTGGAAGGCAGCGCGAACCAAACGGTGCACATGGACCCAAGCCCGCACTGCGCTTGAGATTTTGATCAGCTACGGTCTTCCCCTGGTTCCTTCGGTGACACTGCTCGAACTGGCCCTGCGAATAAGTCTTGAGTACGAACGAACAGTCTATGACTGTCTCTACGTTGCTCTGGCCGTTCAGTCGAGCAGAACTTTGGTCACGGCTGACGAGAAACTGGCGAAGGCACTCGCCGCCTATTTCCCCGTGAAGTGGATTGGTGCGATATAACAGGCCCGAGCAGCTCTGGAATTTGCGACTTGCTACCTGTGCCAGCCGTGTTCCTAGGCGCGCATAGCACCCCTGCAAGCCTATCCGTGGTAGGCGTAGCTGAGCCGATAAGCCCAGCCCAGACGCACATACCAGCCGTACGCATGGCCCCAGCCGCGGAATCAGGGCCCCGGACCCGACAAACATGTCGCCCAGAAAGCAACGCGGCGCCGAGGGAACTAATGCTTCGCTTTGAGCGCGCCAATTTCTGGATAGGACTCCGCGTGCACAAGAATGCACTCCGGTGGTTGTTGCTTTGTTCGAATCGCGTTTGCCAACGTCTTGATCGCCTGACCAGCGTTAGCAGGGATCACGATTGTCGCAGCTAGGATTCCGCGGCTTACATAGGCTTGCCCGGTCTTGGGTAGGCCATCGCAGCCGATAAACGGCAAACTCAGCCAATGATCCCGCTCGGCGCCCTCGGTTAATTCCTGAAACGCGCGTCGCGCCCCGATGGCCATGGCGTCATTCTGCGCGGCGATCACTCCGAATCGCATGTCTTTCGTCACATTCAGTTTTAGCCAGGAACTCACCGCCTTGTAGGCACTTTCGGCTGTCCAGAGGCCCTTCAGCAGCCGCACTTCCACGTTCGCCGGCTTCATTCCCTGCATCGCCGCCGTGCGGAGCACCGCCGCCTTGTTGTCAGAAGGTCCTTGAATGTAAATTACAGCACCTCCCTGCGGAAGCAGCTTGCCGATTTGTTCACCTTGAATTCGACCGACCCTCTCGTGGTCTGTACTTACCGAGAACACCGGGCTGGCGGCGGTTCGCCGGAGTTCCGACAGATAGTCGACCTCTCGGTTCAACACCACCCAGCCCACGCCGGCTGTCACCGCGATCCTCGCGGCTTTCTCCAGCGCAGTTCCAACCGGCTCAAATAGGATCCCGTTCGGCCGGGTCTCGGGCGGGCTATAAACCACCTTAAAGATTTCCTCGCTCTGCATTACCGCGTCATGTTCGGTCTCGACTACTTGCAGCTCAATATCGCATTCCTGCGCAGCTTTCTTTGCGGCAATCTCCTGCTCTGCCTGGTAATCGTTGTTTGCCACAACCAACAGCACCAGCTTTGTTTTTTTCATCGGAGGCCTCGGTGCCGGTTCAGCATGCTGGAACACACTTCAACACGGAGATGGCTGGTTCTGGGGCCCAGAACAGAGGAGATGAGCGGGGCAGTTGTAGGAAAGAGCGGACAAATTCTGCAGCAGTTCCCTTCAGCCATTGCTACAACGCCGACGCGAACTCAAATAACCTTGGACTGGCCGCGTCACTCGCCGATCGGTCGGCGTACACTGCGAGCCTGCCTGCAACTTCTTATCGTTGCGCATGATAGTCCCGTACAATCGCCGCGTCAAGATTGCCTAAATATGGC
>Ga0187782_10004905_pt1 | contig 9989 bp, 7 predicted proteins | sample 0715_SJ02_MP15_2_FD_132454 | JGI IMG/M metagenome (GOLD analysis project Ga0187782, IMG submission 132454) | Tropical peat soil microbial communities from peatlands in Department of Meta, Colombia - 0715_SJ02_MP15_20_MG | ecosystem: Environmental > Terrestrial > Soil > Wetlands > Peat | place...
CGAGAGAGGCGTTCAGAAATCCCCCTTTGCCCCAGACCATGTGCGCCATCGGATCGTAAACGAGGAGTGACCAAAGTATGAGGAACAAGAGCATGGCGCTGAACTTCATGCGTTCGGCGAAAGCGCCGGTGATCAGTGCGGGAGTAATGATGGCAAACATCAACTGATAGACCATGAATGTCTGGAGCGGAATGGTGGCGGCGTAGTCGGCGTCGGGCTGCAAGCTCACGTCGTGCAGCAGAATGTGGTGGAAACCGCCGACGAAACTATTGCCCGGACCGAAGGCGATGCTGAAGCCGATGATCGCCCAAAGGACGGTGATGACCGCCATCATGCCGAAACTCTGCATCATGGTACCCAGGACATTTTTCTTGCGGACGAGGCCCCCATAGAAAAGCGCGAGGCCGGGGCCGGTCATCATGAGGACAAGAGCGGAGCTGGTGAGCATCCAGGCGTTGTCCGCTGAGCTTTTTGCATCGGCAACCTGCTGCTCGACAGCAGCGAGACGCTGAGCCGGAGAAGCAGGGGTGGAGGACGAAGCGGGCGTTTGCGCAAAAAGGACTCGCGGGGTGAAAAAGATTAAGATGAGGAGAACCGCCAAGAGCGGAAGCAGCCGTCGTGCCATCAAGCTCCGTTTTCTCCCTGAGCGCTATCGAATGAAAAACGGAATACTCTAACTGCGGCATCCGCGTCAAGGAAATTCAAAATGCTTATGGCAGGCATCACGAATGTTAATGAAGGCGAAGCAAGACTTGTGAGGCGAACCATCCGAAAGCGGGCAAATTTTGCCGCGTGCGGGCGCTTCAAAGAGAGATGAATTTGCCCAGTGGGCCCAGGGAATGAAGTTCCCAAAACGAGCCGCAGCGCAGAGCCTTTCAATTCAGATACTTCGAAAGAATCCTCCTGTCAATTGATCTGGCCAATGGAATGCGAGGAAATCCGCGCAAGTCGAATTCAGGAGGTGGATCATGGCAGCAGCGGGGATTTTGAACAGCGTACTGTTTCACGCCACCAACACGCACGTATCACCGCAGCAGAGCAAATCAAGCACATTCCAGCAACTGGGAAATGACTTGCAGTCTGGAAATCTGAGCGCGGCGCAAAGTGACTTCGCTCTTCTGACGCAGAACGCGCTGAATAATTTGCCGACCGGCGTCAATTCTATAAGCCAGGAGTTCAATACGCTGGGGCAGGATTTGCAGTCGGGGAATCTCGCGGCCGCGCAGAAGGATTACGCGACATTGCAACAGGACTTGCAGCAGGGGCAAAGCGCGAATCATGTCCACCACCATCACCATCATCATGGCGGTGGCGGCGGCTCTTCGAGCCAGCAGACAGACCCAATTTCCGAGGCGTTTGGCTCGCTCGGGCAGTCGCTGAATTCGGGCAATCTGGGTGCCGCGCAACAGGCCTATTCGACGATCCAGGCGGATTTCAGCCAATTCGCGGCGAATGCCGGAGTCGGCGGAAGCGCGACGAGCAGCACGCCGGCGCAATCCACGGATAGCGGATTCGCGATGAGCGCCTGAAGCGGAGAGTCCGCTCACACGCAAGTCTGCGCGAAGCGAGAGGCAGGGTCGAGCCGCAGCATTTCTAGCGTGGGGATTTCTCAGGCGATGCGATAGTTCTTGCAGCCGAAACAACCTGCGCAATATCGTCGAAGTATCCGGCGCCTGAAAAGCGAGCCTGTTTCGCGGCGCGATAACCGTGCTCTTTCGCCGCTCTCGTGCCGCGCTCCTGCAATTCCGCGTAGGTTTTCACTCCTAATTCCAAAAAGCCGCGCGAAAGCTCGTACATGGACATGTTCAGAGAGTGAAAGCCCGCGAGGGTGATGAACTGATATTTGAATCCCATGGCGGCGAGTTCGGAGTGGAAGCGTTCCATGTTGGCCTCGCCGATGACCTTCTTCAGGCTGAGGGGAGAAGCGCAGTCTATCGCGAGCAACTTCCCGGGGAAACTGGCATGGATGGCATTAGCAAACCGGCGGGCTTCCTCAAGGTCCGGCTTCATGGTTTCGCACCATAGCATGTCGGCGTAAGGAGCGGCGGCAAGGCAGCGCGCGATCGCCGCTTCGAGACCGCCCCGGAACAGGAAGTCGCCGTCGGCGGTGCGCTCGCCAGAAATGAACGGTTTATCGCGCTCGTCGAAGTCGTTGCGAATCAGCTTCGCTCCGTGCGCATCGGTGCGCGCGATGAGGACGGTCGGGACATCCATGATATCCGCGGCAAGACGAGCCGCTATTAGCTTGTTCAGCCATTCGCTCGTGGAGCCGACGGCCTTGCCACCCATCGCGCCGAATTTCTTGACCGATGAAATTTGATCCTCGAAGTGAACGCCCGCGGCGCCCGCTTCGATCATGGCTTTCATCAGCTCGAATGCGTTGAGCGTGCCGCCGAAGCCTGACTCGGCGTCGGCAACAACGGGCGCGTACCAATCGGTGCCGCTTTCTCCATCGGCGTGCTCGATCTGGTCCGCGCGCTGGAGCGCGTTGTTGATGGAGCGGACCAGCGCGGGAACGCTATCGGCTGGATAGAGTCCTTGATCGGGATAAATTTGCCGGGCGTTGTTTGCGTCGGCGGCCACCTGCCAACCGCTCGCGTACACCGTCGGCAACCCGGCTGACACCTGCTCGACGGCCTGGTTGCCGGTCATGGCGCCAAGGCCCTTCACGATCCCTTCCGAGTGGAGGAGTTTCCACAATTTCCCCGCGCCGTGCTTAGCGAGCGTGTATTCGATGTGAAGCGTCCCGCGAAGCCTCTCGACATCGCTTGCCGAATAAGGGCGAATGATTCCAGCCCAGCGCGGATCGGTCTTCCAGGATGATTCCAGTGCGTTGATGTCGGTTGTCATTGGGTTGTTCCCTGTCCGGGGCCGAAGGGCCGGAGGGGAGAGTTATACGGGATTGAAATCAGGTGTGACAATCCTTATTTCAGATGGAGATCGGGACACTGTCTGTTTCTCGGGGTGCTAGGAAGTTGTGTCCAGTAATTCAGCGAGAATGCTCTGATGCCTGCAATGCCGGCCCTCATGGTAAGCGGACCATGAACAAAATCGAAAACTCAAATCAAGCTGCTCGGGCCACACTCACAGGTTTATTCGTCCGCTTGTGAAGCCGGATCTCGATGATCGACCCGCGCCGATTCGTCCTCGGCTCGATCGAAGAGGGATCGATTTCGTCCGCCAGCGGAAGAACGCTATAAACGTCGCCGACCTCACTCGAACCAGAGGTCGAGCTCCTCTTGCCAACCAAGATCAGACGATGTGGCTCGGCGCAGACCTCGACCTCATCAATGTCTTTCGAGCCCAATGCCGAGCCGAGCAGAGTTATGACCGCTTCCTCTTTCGATTCCAGCACACCGCAAGAAAGGAGCGGCTGAAGGACTTCATTTTCGGCCTGCTGCCAGTTTTCTTGATCGGAATGACCCCAGGGCCCCTGGTCTTTCGAGATTTTCGAAAAGCGCGCAGCGACGGCCGCGGACATTCGATTGATCGTTTCAGATGTATTTCCAATCCTGAGAGTTAACGGATGTCCTGCCCCGTGCCTTGGCGCGTGTGGTTGGATAGTCATTGTTGCAGCCCCCCTCCCGGCTCTCAACGTTCATTCTCATAGCACTGGGTGGCGCGGCACGATGGCGGGCATCACGCCAGGAAGTGATTTTCATCACAGGTCTTTGGCAGGAACAGGTCTCCGATGTATAACTTTCGTCTGGACAATTGATGCTGGAAAATGAAAAGTAGGCCCGGACAACCGATGACTTTACCCGTTCACGCGCATCGTGCCGCGTATTTCTCGATGGAAATTGCCTTGAAGAGCGAAATCCCGACTTACGCCGGAGGGCTAGGAGTGCTTTCGGGAGACACACTCCGGTCGGCGGCAGATGAAGGGCTGCCGATCGTGGGGATCACACTTTTGTACCGAAAGGGCTACTTTGAGCAACATCTCGATGGGCAGGGGAATCAGTGGGAGACCCCCTCCTCGTGGAATCCCGAGTCAGTTCTCGAGCCAACCGACATACGGATTTCAATTCCGATGGACGGGCGGAAGGTTGCGGTGCGTGCCTGGCGCTACCCCATCCAGGGTTTTGGGGGGCACTTCGTGCCCGTCTATTTCCTCGATACGGCGCTGCCGGAGAACAGCCCGTTTGACCAATCGCTGACGGACTATCTTTACGGAGGCGACGACTACTACCGTCTGTGCCAGGAAATTGTCCTCGGAATCGGCGGCGTGGAGGTGCTCAACGCGCTGGGCTACAGCCACATCAGCACCTATCACATGAACGAGGGCCATGCGGCGCTGCTCACGGTTGCAGTTCTCGAAGCGCACCTCGCGCGGGAGAAAACGAAGGAGCCGACTGAAGAAGATCTTGAATTTGTCCGGAGGCGGTGCGCCTTTACTACTCACACGCCTGTCCCCGCGGGCACCAACCGGTTCCCGCGAGCATTGATAGGGCGCGTCCTGGGCGAGGAACGCCTGGGGCTTCTTGAAAAACTCGGGGCCATCCGGGACGACGTTCTCAACTTGACATTTCTGGGCATACGCGGCTCGCATTACGTTAACGGAGTGGCGATGCAGCACGGAGAGGTGTCGCGCAGTATGTTCCCGGATTACCCGATTCACGCCATCACGAATGGCGTGCATGCCACGACGTGGACTTCCCCGCCCTTTCAGGAACTTTTCGACAAGCACATTCCGGAATGGCGGCGCGACAATCTTTATCTGCGATACGCCATCGGTATTCCGATTCCGGAAATTCAAAACGCGCACGCGCAGGCGCGCCGGGCGTTGATCGCAGAAATCGAACGGGCCACGGGCGTGCGGCTCGATGAAAACGTCATGACCGTGGGGTTCGCTCGCCGTGCCGCCACTTACAAGCGGGCAGATTTCCTTTTTTCCGATGCCGACCGGCTCAAGTCCATTGTGAAAAATGTCGGCCCGTTTCAAGTGATCTATTCCGGCAAGGCGCATCCACAGGACGATCCGGGGAAAGAAATGATCCGCAAAATCTTCGCGGAGATTGCAGCGTTGAAAGATGTCATCCGTATCGTTTACGTTCCGAACTACGACATGCGCTGGGGTCTGCTCATTTCAAGCGGGTCGGACCTCTGGCTGAACACGCCGCACAGGCCTTTTGAGGCTTCCGGCACGAGCGGGATGAAAGCCGCTCTCAATGGGGTTCCAAGCTTGAGCGTTCCGGACGGCTGGTGGCGCGAAGGCCACGTTGAGGGCGCGACCGGCTGGGACATCGGCGAGGACGAAGTCCCGGCCACGCCCACCGAAGAGGCGGATTCTCTCTACCGGAAGCTCGCCAAAACCATTCTGCCGACTTTTTACCAGAAAAAGGACGCGTACGCCCAGGTGATGCGGCTCACGATTGCGCTGAATGGTTCGTTCTTCAATACACAGCGAATGGTGGCGCAGTACGCCATGAACGCGTACTTCTCGGGTAACCAGCGGCTTCCTGCTCAACAAGCCAATGCAGGCCCTCCTCAGCGACAATGAATTAAAGCCTTCTTAATCTATCAGGTGACTTGATCAGCCCTCGCGGCTTGTGAGGCCCATCACATACCCCTGTGATGGGTTGCACATACCGTTTGGCACTCTTCAGCGACTATTGTCCGTGCGGTTTGGGACAAAGGAAACCGGGCCATGAAGGGCATACTGAAGCTGGCATACAAGCTTCTGGCGAACGACAAAGCAAAATTCACGGCCTTGCTCGTGGGCATCATATTTGCTTCCTTTTCAATGATCTTCATCTCTTCGATGTTCGTCGGCGTAATGAATCACTCGTCCTCGACGATCATCAACATCGGAGCCTCCATGTGGGTCATGGACCCCGCTGTGCAGATTCCCGCCAATTCGGTCGGAATGCCGGATTACGTCCTTGATGCGGTGCGGAGTATGAGAGGCGTCGCCTACGCCGTCCCGCTCTATTCGGGCACGGCGTTAGTAAAGCTTTCTGATGGCAGCTACCAGGCTGCCACAGTGATCGGCGTTGATGACAATACTCTCTTCGGCCGCCCCGAAATGGTGGATGGAAGGATCACCGACATTTTCGCAGAGAACGGCTTCATCGTCGTCCAGGACGGGGACTATCCGAAACTGAAAAGCCCTCGAGTGGGGGCGGAATTTGAGATCAACGACCACCGCGCGGTCATCGTCGGAACCGCGAAGGTAGCAATGTCCGGGCTCTTTGGTTTGCCCACGCTCTACACCACCTACAATCGCGCCATTCAGTACATCCCGAACCCTCGCTACACCATCTCCTACGTCCTGCTCGAACCAAAGACTCCGGCCGACATTCCACAAATCAAGAAGCAGGTGGATGAACTCGGTTATATGGCACTCACCAGGAATGAATTCATGCAGCGGAGCATCAACTACTACATTTTCCAGACAGGCATGGGCACGAACCTCCTGATCATGACAGTGATCACGTTTGCCGTCGGACTCTCCGTTTCCGGGCAGACGTTTTACACCTTTATTTTGGAAAACCTGGAAAGATTCGGTGCTCTCAAAGCCATCGGAACAACCAGCCCGGAACTGATCCTGATGATTCTGTTTCAGGTGACCTTTACGGCGCTGACCGGTTACGGGTTGGGGCTTGGTCTCTGCACGCTCTTCGTCTCGCTCGCGAAGATGAGACTCCCCAGCTACTTCGCCATGATCACCTACGCGAATCTTCTGCTCGGTCTGGTTATGGTGCTGATCATCGCCGCAATCTCGAGTTACGCCGGGGTCCGCCGCGTTCTGCGGATCGAGCCGTTTGAGATTTTCAGGGGATGAGCATGGCGCGCACAGCCATCAAGGCGGAAAAACTCGAGAAATGGTTCGGCGAGGGCGAGGCTAAGACCATGGCGCTGCGCCATGTCAGTTTCGAAGCGGATTTCGGCGAAATGGTCTATATCGTCGGGCCATCTGGCAGCGGCAAGACAACCCTCCTGAGCGTCCTATCCGGAATTCTGAGACCCAACGTCGGAGAAGTCTGGGTCGAGGAAACGGAGATCTGGAATCTCGACAGCAACCGGCTGGCGGAGTTCCGGCGAAACAAAATCGGATTCGTATTTCAGGATTACCACCTCTTCCCGCGGCTGAGCACGGTCGAGAATGTGGCGATTCCCTTGATACTCAGGAAAGAGGATTGGAACGAGTCGGTCCAGGAAGCAACTAAATACCTCGAAATCGTCGGCCTCAGGGGACGGGCGGAACTGCTGCCCGTCAAGCTGAGCGGAGGCGAACAGCAGCGCGTGGCCATTGCACGAGCCATGGTTGGCCAGCCGGACATATTAATCATGGACGAGCCGACGGCTTCGCTCGACGGCGACACGGGACAAGCCATTTTAAAATTCGTGCACGAAAAAATCCTCAACCGGGATCGCTGCATCGTCGTCGTCACTCACGACAGCAGAATCTATGAATTTGCCAGCCGAATCTTGAAGATGGAGGACGGCCGACTGACGGGAACAGAAGAGAGGGCGGCATGAAAAACAGGATCCTGTTCGTGCTTTCCTTCATCGGCCTATTGGCCGGGAGCGCGGCGGCCTACTACTTCGGCATTACAAAACCTGCGCTCTCACCCGTATTCAACCCCGCGACCGACCCTTATGTGAGCGGAATCTACGCCGAAGGAATCGTCGAGAGCGTGCAGACCAGCGGTGAAAACATCAACATGTATCCGGAGGTTGCCGGCACGGTGAAACAAATTCTTGTCGCGGAAGGACAAGAAGTACACAAGGGAGAGCCGCTGCTACTCATCGATGAGTCGATCCAGATAGCCACAACGGAGCAACAGAAGTCGGCGGCGCAGGCCGCGCATGCCATGCTCGAAGAGTTGCGGGCACAACCGCGAAAGGAAAATCTCGACGTCACGGAAGCCCAGGTGGTGGCGGCGCAAGCTTCGCTGAAAACCGCCGAGGATGAGCTCAACAAGCAGCGAGCGGCTTTCGAGATTGATCCAAGGTCCGTCAGCAAGGACGCCCTGGACAGCGCCATCAACGCGGCCGCAGTGGCCAAGGCGAATCTGGAGGTCGCGCAAAGACAGCGAGATCTGACCAAGGCCGGAGCCTGGATCTACGACATACGCAACCAAGAAAGGCAATACAACGCCCTTGATAGATCCTATCGCGCCTCCAGTGCGCTGCTTGCAAAGTACACATTGCGAGCACCGGCGGATGGAGTGGTCCTCTCTGTTAACACGATTGTCGGGAATTACGCCTCCCCACAGGGAGCATATGAAGCCTATTCGCAGGGAATGAATCCGGTGCTGGTGTTGGGAACTCCCCAGAAGGACCTGCACGTTCGATGCTATATCGACGAAATTCTGGTGCCCCGGCTTCCGGCCCTAACAAAGATAAAAGCACAAATGTCCATCCGCGGAGCGAACACTAAGCTCGCTCTCGAATTCGTGCGGGTCCAGCCATACGTCTCACCCAAGATTGAGCTTTCCGACGAAAGGCTCGAGCGCGTAGATGTTCGAGTCCTTCCGATCATTTTCAAGCTCGAAAAGCCAAAGGGCGTGAACATATATCCCGGAGAATTGGTAGATGTTTACATTGGCGAGTGAAAGGCAGGTTCCAGAATCAAAACGGTGGCGCACGCGCGCCGCCGACCTGCCGCTTCTCGCGTCTCTGGCGTGCGCCTTCTTCTTGAACGGCTGTGTGGTCGGGCCCAAATATGTTCGCCCCTCCGTTGAGTCTCCAGCCGTATTCAAGGAAGCGGCACCCGTGGACACTGCTGAGCAGCCTGCATGGAGAAAGGCTCAACCGAAGGACGCCGCGGCGCGCGGCAAGTGGTGGGAAGTATTCAACGATCCTCAATTGAACGAACTCGAAGAGAAAGCCGCGGCGTCAAACCAAAACATTGCTGCGGCCGCTGCCAATTTCCTTGCCGCGCGCGCTCTCGTGAGAGAAGCGCGATCACAATACTTCCCCACTCTCAGCACCAGTCCAAGTGCCGTGAGGTCGCGTCCGTCGCCCGGACAGTTCGGCGGCTTGAAGGCAGGGAGTGCATCTGCCCCGTCCCTCCAAGTGCAAACCTTCACGGCGTATACCTTACCTTTCGATGCTTCCTGGGAACCTGATTTATGGGGCCGCGTGCGGAACCAGGTGAAGGCCAACGTCTCCGCCGCGCAGGCCAGTGCCGCCGATCTCGAAAATGTGCGGCTGAGCGAGCAGGCGGAACTCGCCGTGGATTACTACGAGTTGCGCGGTCAGGACTCTCTCAAAGAAGTTTTCGACTCGACCGTTACGGCCTACCAGGATGCGTTCGATTTGAATAAAAGCCTCTACGCCGCCGGCCTTGCCACAGACGAGGCCGTGGCGCAGGCAGAAGCTCAGTTGAAGGTGGCGCAGGCACAAGACACAAACCTGGGAATTCTGCGCGCGCAGTATGAGCATGCAATTGCCGTACTGATGGGTCAGCCGCCATCCAACTTTTCTCTGCCGGTGCAAATTCTTAGCGCGAATCCGCCGGCCATCCCCGCGGGAGTCCCGTCCGAGCTTCTTGAACGGCGCCCGGACGTTGCCGCTGCGGAACGGGGTGTAGCCCAGGCGAATGCACAAATCGGCATCGCCAAGGCGGCGTACTTCCCCAATCTGCAATTGAGCGCCTCAGGAGGATTCGGAAACACGTCGTTTACCGATTGGCTGACATGGCCAAGCAGATTGTGGTCCGTGGGCGCCAGCGTGACGGAAACAATCCTCGATACCGGTTTGCGCCGCGCCACTATGGAGCAGTATCGTGCAACCTACGACGCGACTGTGGCGAACTACCGTGAAACGGTCTTGACAGCCTTTCAGCAAGTCGAGGACCAACTTGCAGCCATGAACATTTTGAAGGAGGACATCGGGGAGCAGGACGGTGCTGTGAGCGCGGCCGCCAGGAGCCTGCACGAAGCGAATGTCCGATACAAAGCCGGTCTTGATCCCTATCTGAACGTGATTAGCGCTCAAACCATCTTGTTGAACGACCAGCAGACCGCTGTAAATTTCCG